>Ga0316189_10000095_pt1 | contig 77963 bp, 62 predicted proteins | sample LowCovwburrow_MG_FD_204930 | JGI IMG/M metagenome (GOLD analysis project Ga0316189, IMG submission 204930) | Coastal sediment microbial communities from Maine, United States - Lowes Cove worm burrow | ecosystem: Environmental > Aquatic > Marine > Coastal > Sediment | place: USA: Maine...
ACTGCGACCGACACACGCGGCGGGTCTGTCCTGTCAGCATCGAGCCGGTCACTGTCGACACGGCGACCGCACACGATGCGGTCCCAGCCACCGCGCGTCTGGACGCCCAGCGAGAAGCGCTCTGGCTCCGCGACGCCGTCGAGGCGCTGCCAGAGCACGAGCGGGTCGTCATGGCGATGCACTACCTCGGGGACTGCTCACAGCGCGACGTCGCAGACTTCCTCGAGCTCCCGCTCACCACCGTCAAGAAGCGGCTGCACGTCGCACGCGGCCGGCTGAGCCGTTGGCAGCAGGAGTCCACCACCACCGAAGTCGGCACCACCCAGCCCACGCCCACCGAGCCCGCCGTCCGGCTGTTTCTCGCGATTCGGGCGGGCGATCAGCGCAGCGTGGGCCGTATCGTCGGAGACAAGCCCGAGCTCATCGCCGCTGAAGAACTGTGGAGCGATGCCGAGGCCCTGGAGAGCGGACTGCCACTGGCACACGGTCAGCCACCCCTCGTGCTTGCGGCCCGCATGGGCGATGCGGCCATGGTCGAGTTTCTGATGTCGTGGGGCGCACAGGTCAACCAGCACTGCGCTTGCAAAGGGGCCGAGTCACCGCTTTGGGTCGCCGTGCGCGCAGGCGATGCACAAACGGTGGACGTGCTGCTACGGGCGGGAGCGGATCCTGCGGCGACCAATGCAGCGGGCCTGACTGCACTTCATGTCGCGGCGATGCGGGGGCGGGTTGACCTTGTCGAGCGCCTCCTCCAGCACGGGGCAGACCCCGATGCCCGCGACAAAGAGGGCACCGTCGCCGCCGACCGGGCACGCGCCCACGGGCACGCCGACGTGCTTGCTCTGCTGGGTGCTCCACGACCCACCAGCCCCGAGACTCGCGTGCACGAAGCCGGGGAACGCATCGAGACGGGGATCAAGGCTCTAGATCTTTGGGTCCCGCTGGTTCGCGGCTCGGTCATCCGTGTGCACGGCGCGGCAGAAACGGGCCTGATGGTGTTGATGTCCGAGATCGTCCGTCGATTCGCGGACCGCGGCGGAGCCTCGGTCTGGGCCACGTGGGAGCGTCAGCCCTGGCATCACAAAGAGCTGGAAACCGTGGCGGCGGAGGCCGGCACCGACGTGTGCCTTCGCATCGTCAAAGCGACCGCCGAGGACTCCGGGGAGCAGCGCCACAGCGTCGTCGAGCGTGCGCTTGATTTGACCGCCGACCTCGCACGCGACCATCGGCCCGTCGCGCTGTTTGTGTTCGAGGAGCCCGGCCATCGAGCGCAACTTGAAGCGGCGCTACCTCGCCTGGCCCAGCACGCGCACGTCGTGTTTGTCGTGCAGCCTTGGTCCGAGGTTACCAAGGGGGTGCTCAAGGCGCCGGAAGTCGCAGCGCCGTACACGGGGGTGCTGTGCACCGACCCCTCTCTCGCAAAGCGAGACTTGTACCCCGCGATCGATCCGCAACGCAGCCGCTCTGTGGCGTGCGAGGGCGACACGACCGCCCAACGTGCACGGGCGCTGCTCGACCCGAGCAACGCCGCACGGCCCGCACGGCGGGCGCTTCTCGAAGCCTTCATGACCGAGCCGTTCGCCGTCGCAGAGCAGGCCACGGGATGGGCAGCCGCGCCCGTTTCACGTCGCGAGACCCACGACAGTGTGTTGCGGATCTTGGACGGTGAGCTCGACGATGTGGCCGAGGGGGCCCTGCGGTACCGCTCCTCCATTCCGGCAGACGTCCGGGCGTTGGCGCCGAGCGCATTTCGTTGCTTCTAGCGCGCGCGTGTAGCCGAATGTATGCGAGGCAGCGTGCCTCGGCTGCGGTATGCTCGGTTGCTATGCGCTTGGGTGGAGAGTTGTGCGCCGTGATCCTAATGGCTGCGGGTGCATGTTCGGCGGGTGATGATCCGGACGCCTCGATGGCGCAGACGCTCGGCGGTGATGCCTCGACCGGCGACAACGGAGCGACGGGCGCGAACACCCCGACGCCGTCGAGTGCGACGGCTTCGGCTTCCGACTCCGCTTCTGCCTCAGGTACCACTGCCTCCGCCGACAGCACGTCGGCGGGGACAAGCGCCGGATCCGATGCCGCGGACGAATCCACGGATGACGATGGCCCGGGCACAACCACCGCGCCGGCCGTCAGCTGGAACCGCTACACACTCGACGTACGATCGGGAGGCTGGTCAACAACCCCCCTCGACGAGCTGTGGCAAGGCGCCAACGCCCCCCCCGCGACGGACATCGCAGCCGCGATGAGCCTCACCCACTTCGACCGCCTGTGGGTCGTGACGGCCGACGGGACGTTCTACGAACAAGCGGACGGCGTGTGGCAGGCCCCCGGCCCCCTGTGGGCCCGGTTTCCGATGACCCAGGGTCTCGACGTCGGCGCCATGACCCACACGCCATCGATCGATGGCAGTGGCGAGGAGGGCGTGTTCTTTGTCGACAACCCGATCGCCATCATCTACACGCAGCACGAAAACGGAGGCGTCGACCTGGTCAAGAGCGCCATGCTCACCGATGAGCCCGGTGGAGCCCCACAAGGCTCCGGCCGAACCCATTGGTATCTCCCGATCGTCGACCCCGACAACGCCATGGGGAACCCCGACTGGCTGCAGTGGTACGCCTCGTACGACGACGGGAATTTGTGGCGCTTCAACAACGCCTTCGAGTGGACCAACGCCCCGATCGACGACAACGAGTTCTTCGACGGTGGCCCTGGTCAGCCCGACCCGACGACGATCGAGGCCGCGTACTACGACGACACCTTTGAGCGTGCGCACTTCATCGGGCCCTAGGGCACGGACTGAGACAGAGCACGAACTGCGTGTGTCGGGCCGTTTCGTGCGCCTGGCCACGTCTGTGGACCCGTTCACCCCAGGTCCGGATTGAAGAGCAGTGGTGCGTCGGCGCCCACGGTAGTACTAACCACCGAATGAGGCTCCAGACCGCGCTGCTCGCTCTCGCGCTCGTCCCCGCATGCAAGGACGAAGCACCCAAAGACGGTGAAAACACCCACGTCAAAGCCGGCGGCGGCGAGGCCGATGCGGGCAAAGCCGACGCGGGCAAGGACGACGCGGGCAAGGACGACGCGGGCAAAGCCGACGCGGGCAAGGACGACGCGGGCAAGGCCGACGCGGGCGGTGACGGCGCTGCGCCGCCAACCCCGGCGAGCAACGCTGCGGGCGGTGCTGTGTACCCGCCAGACACGATCAAGGAGTGCCCCAAGTCCCTCAGCGGCAAGGACAACGTGAGTCGTGTGATCACCAAGGAGTGCGGCGTCGTCCCCGTGACGGGCAAGTACCGAATGGAGGGCGGCACCCTATTCCTCGAAGCCGGGGCCACGCTGGCCTTTGCCGATGGCGTCGCGATGGAGATCGGGTACAGCGCGTCGTCCAAGCTCGTGACGCGCGGCACCAAAGAGGCGCCCGTCACCCTGACCGCGTCGGGCGACAAGGTCCCGGGCGTTTGGAACGGCGTGCACATCTACAACAAGGGCGCGCGTTCTTCGTTGGCCCACACGGTGATCGAGTGGGCGGGCACAAAGCAAGCCCTGCTCATCGACGCCGAAGACGTCAGCGTCGAAGGGCTCACGGTCCGCGGCGCCAAGGCGCCCGCGGTCGTCGTCGGTGGCAAGGCCACCCTCACCAAGTTCGACGGCAACACATTCGAGAATGTGGACGAGCAAGCCATGCGCATCCCTCCCCAGCAGGCCGGGGGCATCGGGGCATCGAACAAGTGGCCCGAAGGCGCAGTCGTGCAGGTCACGGGCGGCAAGATCGAAGAGGACGTCACGTGGGCCAACATCGGCGCGCCGTGGCACGTCACGGGCAAGATCAAAGTCCTGGGCGAATCCGGAAACCGCGCCACGTTCACCCTGGCGGCGGGCTCCGAGGTTCGCTTCGACGGCGATGCTGGCGTCGAGGTTGGGTACAGCTCCGAGGGGACGCTCGTCGCAGCGGGCACGAAGGAAGCCCCCGTCGTCTTCGATGCCGACGAAAAGAAGGAAGCCGGAGCCTGGTCGGGTCTGGCCATCTACTCCAAAGGCGAGGCCGAGATCGACCACGCCATTTTCCGGCACGCGGGCAAGAAGGAGACCTACGGTGCGCTCTATATCGCCGAGACGGCTCAGCTGACGCTCACGAACTCCACGTTCGAGTCGACCGTCGTCGGCGTGGTCGCAAAATCGGGCAAGAGCGAGATCCGCAAGTTCGAGAACAACACCTTCAAGTCCACGCCCAAGGCGATGAGCATGGTCGCCCGGCACCTGGGAAGCCTGGCCGACAGCAACGTCTACGGCGACGACGCCATCATTGAGGTCTTGGCCGACACGATCGACAAAGACGGAACCTGGGCGGTGCAAAAAGACGCGCGGGTCGAGCTGCACGGCAAGGTCAAGGTCCAGGGCGGCCGTCTGACCATCCCCGCGGGCAGCAAGATGCATGTCAAAGACGGCGTGGTCTTCGAGGTCGGCTACAGCGACACGGGCTCGATGGAGCTCCTGGGCACCACCGCCAGCCCGATCGAACTGGTCGGTCTGCGCGACGATCCGGGCGCATGGAAGGGCATTGTCTTCTACTCCAAGGCACACGGAGCCAAGGTCGAGCACGTCAAGCTTCGCAACGCGGGCGGCAAAGCGGCGATCGAGTTCCAGAACGACTCGAGCGGAACGGTCAAGGAGCTTAGCTGCGACAAGTGTGCGGCTCCTGCGTTGACCTGGACATGCAAGTCCAAGGTCGAGCAGAGCGGTGTGACCGGGGGCGAAGGTACGCCGATGCCCGCCGAGATCCCGGTCTGCAAGTAGCGCACGAGACCGCCCGCGACTCAGACGTTGGGCGGCGCTTGCAGCCCCGCGCGCAGATGCTCGAGCAACGCCACGACGCGTGCGGGTACGCGTTTTCCAGGAGCGGTCAGCGCGTGGATCGGTGCCCGTGGCGCCTCGAAGTCGGGCAGTAGCTGCACCAAGCGACCCGCCCGGATATCGGCGTCGACCAGCCAAGCGGCGAGCAACGCCACACCCATGCCCCCGCGGGCCAGCGTCAGCGCAGCCTCCGAGTTGTTGGTGCGTACGCGGCCCCGCGGCGTCACCCTGTGAGTCCGCCCCGCCGCCTTGAAGCGCCACGCGTCGCGCCCTTGCGCCGACGCCAGCACGAGACATTCGTGGTAGGCCAGCTCGGCCACACGTTCAGGCGCCCCGTGCCCGCGCACGTACCCGGGGGACGCGACAAGTCGCCTCGACGACCCGCCCAGGACGTGGGCCCGCAAGGTTGAATCGACCGCAGTGCCCACCCGCAGCGCGACATCGAAGCCCTCGTCCACCAAACGAACGTAGCGATCGCTGAACACCAGATCGAGCTCCAGCCCTTCGTGCTGACGCAGCAGCCGGGCCAGCAACGGCACAACGAAGAGGCGCCCAAACACCACGGGAAGGCTCACCCGAATGGTCCCCGAGAGTATCGCTGAATCCCCGCGTGCTTCGGTCACCGCCGTCTCGTATGCGCTCACCACATCTTGCACGCGGGCGTGAAAGCGCAGCCCGGCGTCGGTGACTCGGAGCGAACGCGTCGTGCGATCGAGCAACGCGACGCCCAGCTCGTCCTCCAAGGCCGCCATCCACTTGCTCACCGTCGACTGCTTGACGCGCAGCGCGCTAGCGGCGGCGGTGAAGCTCCCGTTGTCGACCACGGCCGCAAACGCGCGAAGCACAGAAATCCGATCGGTCACTCCCGCCTGTGTAGCACCCCGCCCTCCCCCGAGGGGGTGAAGAACGATTAATCCACTCCATTTTGGAATGAGTGACAGGCAAGGATTGGCGTTGAAACCGCGGCCCCGCGCGGCCAGCTTGGTCGCAGATGACCGACACAATCGCAGTACTCGGACTTGGCGCCATGGGCTCTCGTATGGTGGCCCGCCTCCTCGAAACCGGCCACGACGTCGTGGTCTTCAACCGCAGTGCGGGGCCCACCGCGGCCTTGGTCGAACGTGGTGCGCGGGCGGCCACAACCCCGCGAGAGGCCGCCCGCGATGCCCGAGTCGTGCTGAGCATGGTTCGGGACGACGCGGCGTCGCACTCGGTGTGGCTCGAGGAGGAGACGGGTGCGATGGGCGGAATCCAACCTGGAGCGGTCGCCATCGAATCCAGCACGCTGTCTGTCCCGTGGGTCCAACGGCTCGGGCAAGCGGCCTCGGCCCACGGCGTCGCATTTGTCGACGCCCCCGTCGTGGGTACCCGTCCCCACGCCGCGGCTGGGCGACTGGTTCACCTCGTCGGCGGCGAGCCAGCCGCCATCGCCCGAGCTCAGCCCATTCTCGAAGTTCTCGGTGAGGCCACCCACAATGTCGGGTCCGTGGGGCATGCGACGGCCGTCAAGCTCGCGGTCAACACGATGTTCGCGCAGCAAGTCGCCGCACTCGCAGAAATGCTCGCCGCGCTCGAGACCCAGGGCATTCCGACAGCGCTTGCTGTGGATGTGCTCTCGGTCATGCCAACAACGAGCCCAGTGGCCAAGGTCGCGATGGACCTCATCGCAGGCGACAACTTCGACCCGCTCTTCCCGGTCGACCTCGTCGCCAAGGATCTGGGGTACATGATCGACGCGGCACGCGGCCGTGCTCCGATCGCCGCCGCGACCCACGACGTGTTCACCCGAGCGACGAATCGAGGCTGGGGGGGCGACAATATCGTCGCCGTGGCCAAGCTGTACCGCCCGTAGCCTGCACGATGGCGTACAGTGCCGCCGTGGGAGCCGCGACACGGTGCAGCACTTGGGTTTGCCGAGCCGCGACGCTCGGGTTGCTGGGGTGCGGACCGACGGTTGGCGGACCCGTCGTGCAGACCACACAGGGCCAGGCAGACGAGGCGGGGTCGGAGACCGGAGCTCAGGGAAGCGGCCCCCAATCGGGAGCGTCGAACTCAGGGGCGGGACCGGGCCACTCCGCCATGACCACGGGTGCGGGTCTCGATACTGGGGTCAGCACCTCAACCGGGATGGCCGCGGTGCCGATGTACGGTGCGTGCGAGGGCCGTGGCGAGGGCAACTGTGACGCTGGACTGCTGTGCACCATCATCGCGCTCGGAGGCGGCAGCACCTCGCACATCTGCACCGCCGAGTGCGGGAACGTTGCCCAGGACTGCGCCGCTCCCCCAGTGGGCTGGGACGCCGTGTGCGCCGGATTCCTTCACGACCCGCCCGACCCGTTTTGTGCGATCGGCTGCACCGAGCGCAGCGGCTGCCCGGACGGCATGACCTGCGGCGTCCAGCCACCGTTCAGCCCGCCGTACTACTGCGTGCCCTGAACGGTCGTCAGTTCGCGTAGGCGAAGCGGGTCTCCCCCGTCGCGCCATCGAGAAGTGCGATCTGACCCGGGAGCTCGACAACCACGTCGTCTCCCATGCAGAAGAACTCGCTGATGTCTTCGAGCGGCCGCTCCCACCGATGCGCACCGTTGGCGTCGAAGCCTCGGAGCACGCTCTGCTCGTCGTAGTCGCAGCGTGCCACCGCCGTGGACCGCCCGCCGCGCACGTACACCCAGTTGGCACCACTGAGCGCGTAGGGCTGGCCGAGGGGCTTGCCGGTCTTGGGGTCGACCACGAGCAGCGACTTGGCGCCCTCGCCATCATTGAGCACGATGAAGAAGCGACCGCCTGCCTCGTACGCCGTGTCGACGTTCGCTCGCTTGACCGGGATGGCGTCGCCGTGCCCCCGCCCGAAGAGCTTGCCGAAGAACCCAGGCCCCGCGGGTTTACGATCGAGTTCGATGGGCCACAGTTTTTGGGCGAACCCGCCCGACACAAACACCGACGCCGACCCGCCCAATGAGACCCCTTCGTCGAGTCCTGCCAAGGAGTCCTCCTCGGCGAACCATCGGACCTGCCCCGAGGCCGTATCGAGGCACGTCAGCCCGTCCTCGCCTTCCCGCAGCTCTGCCAGGACGTAGTTGCCCGCGACCATCCAGCTGCGGACACTCTGGCTCCACACCGCGTTGCCCGACAGGTCACGGAACTGGAGATTGTCATCGTCGTCTTCGAGCAAGATGCCCAGCCCCTGGACGACGCTGGCGCGTCCGACCATGGGCAGGCCCGCCCATGGCACCCCGCCATCGCGCATCCGAACAACATGGACACGCTCATCGTTGTCCTCTTGGACGACCGCCAGTCCACCCTGCCCGTCATCCAGCACGTCGATGGCGAGGTTGTCGGGCGACTCGCTCGATTTCCATCGCCGCGTCGATCGCCAGATATCGCCACCCGTCCGGAACCGCCAGCGCTCCTGCCCCGAGTGCACATCCAGCGCTGCGAGAAGCCACTCGTTGAACACGAACAGCGTGTCGCCGCGCACCGCGAAGCGCGGGTTCCATACGCCGTATTGGGCCGGAAACTCGGAGCCCGAGGTCCACACCGCAGCCCCGGTTGCGGGATCGACAAGCGCCGGACACCAGGCGCCGCTGGCCGCCCGTATCCCACCGACGACGCGAAGCCCCATAGGGGTGTTGAGAGCTGCTATCGGTGACGCTTCGTCGAAGATTCGTGACATCGACAGGGGTGGTACCGCTCGCGATGCGGGCGTTCCCACGCAAATGAACCCACCAACCCCGCAAGGCCAACAGGCTCCAACCACCTGTTTTCCAATGGGATTACTGACGGTGAGCCCGACTTCTCGGTCCACCGTCTCGCCCGTTGCGCGAGCGATTCGTGCAGCAGCTCTGCTTTGGTCCTCAGCCCGGAGATCGTGCGCTAGCCGCAGACCTGCGTGAAGTCGTCGCAGCAATCTGCGTTGTCGGTGCACAGCTCGTCGCACCAGCAGACTTCGTCGGCCGCACTGCCTCCACAGTTGCCTTCGCAACTGGCTGCACTGCCACCGTCGTCACCGCCGTCGTCCATGCCTGGCTCCTCGGGCTCGCCCTTCCACTCGCAGTAGTCGGTCCAGCCGTGGTCGACCTCGCGGTCGTCGACGACATCGCGCTGGTTACACAGCTCGTCCTCGGACCAAGGAACCCAGATGCTCGGATCGTGATTCTTGAACTGCTCGTAGCCACCCTCGGTCGCCTTGAAGACCGCGGGAGGCAGGCACGCACCAGCCTCGAGCTCGCGCTGTCGATTGAAGTCCTTGATGGACTCGTACATCGCGTTGGTGCTCGAGTTCCAGCAACAGGTCTTGGACTCGGTGTAGGCGAGCTCGGCGAAGATGTAGTCGTCCTCGTGGCGCCACATCGCGTCGACCTCGGCGCGTGACATGTCCAAATCGACCGCGGCGGTGTCGTAGATAGCGTCGAACGCTTCCTCGCGCTTGATGCGGGCTGAGCACGACGCGGGGAAGCTTTGGAGGTGCTCCCGCTTTTGCTCGATGATCGACACCAGCGCGGCGATCTTTTCTTCGGGCGCGACCTCGCCCAAGAGCCCCTTGAAGGTCTCGGGGCGCTGGCGCATGCGATCGAGGTCCTTGTCGTTGACCCACGACGCCTCGTCTGCCGCCATCCACGTGTTGGTCCACGCACCGCCGATGGCCTTGGCGACCCGGAATCGCTTGAGCCCGCCGTTGAACGAGGCGTAGTCCTCGAACTCGTCCTGGCCTCCGGCCTGCGGGTTGGTCAGACGCAGCGCGCTCCCCGTGGCGTCCAGAAGGTGCGGTTGGATCGGAGGCAGTGAGCCCTCGGCTAGCCGCACGTCGATTCGGCCGCCCTCGAGGTTGTCGACATCGAGCGTGAACATCGTGTGACCGATGCCCTGTGCTTGCCAGCGATGCAGGTTGACGTCGCCTTCGCGCACGGCCTCGGGCACGAGGTTGAACGTGTTTCGGCTGTCTGCCAGATGCGGCGAGCCCGTGAAGATCAACGTCAGTCGGATGAAACGGGCTGCGCGCTTGTTGAGGTGAAGCTCGTCGAGCCAGGTGCCCGTGCGGGCGCCGTCGCCCAAGAAGGGCTGGTCGTCGCCGCTCTGCACGCCGCGCTTACGCAGCGTCGCGTCCTGAGGCCAGTCGGCGAGTGCCGCCTCGCCCATCGCCGTGTGGTCGTCGAACTGCGAGAACTTCGGCATGTTGTTCCAAATGCCGCTCGCCGTCCGGATCCCGAAGTGGCCAAAGTAAATGGCCTCGCCGTTCGAGAACGCCGTCATGAAAAACGGCAGGTTGTACCAAGACGCAAATGAGATCCGCAGCGTGAGCGCGACGTCAGCACAGTCGAGCTTGGCCGCCTGGATCTTCTTGCCCCAAGGGTTGGTGACCTCGAACGTAGTGCCTGAGAAGCCTTCGATCGTGTTCAGAGACTCGATCCATAGCGCGTACTTTTCGTCCCAGTTGAGGCCGCTGTCGGCCTCCCACGCCATGCCGGCCTCCCGCGCTGCGGGCGTGTCGGTGTCTTCCCACTGGTTGCTGACGGTCCACGCCGCCGTCTGGCTGTAGTCACCGTCGACGGGAAGGCCGGCAACGCCAGCATTGTCCTCTTTGCCCACGCCTGCGCCCACCGCGAGTTCGTCGTAGTTCTCTCCGTCACCCGAGTCCGAGCAACCGGACGTCGCTCCGAAGACACCGACGACAAGCCAAGCAGCCAAACGTTTTGTGTTAATCGACATCGATCTACAGCTCCGCGGCTCAAAGCCTGCCCCATCTTCCCCGCGGACGCGACGACTTCTGCTAACTGCGCCACGACGACGCCCGCGACCCGACTCCGCGAAGTGAGCGGGCGGCGCGAGACGGCTCACCCCTTCGGTGGTGCGGCCGATTGCGCTAAGGTGGCGACACACCGCCGATGCCCAGCGCCGAAGTCATGTCCGACGTGCTGCCTCCGGGCACACGGCTAGCCGGCCGCTACATCGTCCGCGAACCGCTCGGTCAAGGCGGTATGGCGCATGTCTACCGTGGCGATCACGACACGATCGCGCGGCCGGTTGCGATCAAGGTGCTCAATCGCGCACTGAGCCGCCAGCCCTCCATTGTCGTCCGGTTCATGCAGGAGGCGCGAGCGTCTTCGAAGGTGCGCCACGAAAATGTGGTCGAGGTGACGGACTTCGGTGAGACCGACGACGGTCGCCCGTTCATGGTCATGGAGTTTCTCGAGGGCGAGGATCTCGGACGCACGCTGCACCGCGACGGGCCGCTGTCTTGGGAGCGAGCCCGTCCGATCCTGGTTCAGATTCTGGCGGCGCTTCAGGCTGCGCACGACAAGAGCGTGATCCATCGAGACATGAAGCCGGAGAACGTGTTTCGTACGCGGCTGATGGGGAGCGACGATTTCATCAAGGTCTTCGATTTCGGGATCGCCAAGGTGCTGCTCGGCGACGACGGAAGCCCGGCCCAGCCGCTGACGCTCGAAGGCCAGGTGATGGGCACGCCCGCGTACATGTCTCCGGAGCTGTGCTTGGGGGAGACCATCGATGCGCGCTCAGACCTGTACGCGGTCGGCGTGATCGCCTACCAGATGCTCACGGGTCGCACCCCGTTTCGGAGTGACAGGTCTGCACTGATCCTGCATCACCAAGTGCATCAGGCGCTGCCAAAGATGTCCGAGACGGCGCCTGACGTGAAGGTCGACCGCGGCATCGAACAAAAGATTGCGCGGGCGCTCGCCAAAAAGCGCGACGATCGCTACGCGTCGGCGCGCGAGTTTGCGGACGCTTTGCTGGTCGGTACCGCGCCCGAGTCATCGGGTGGGCTTCTGCCAGGCCTGCGCTCGTTATTTCGCCGCAACAAATAAGGCGGTCCACACCCGCACGCGAGGCGGAGTACGCTGCGGGTGGTGAGCGACACGCCGCAAGCGCCGTCCGAGAGGGGCCAAGACTCGACGCTCGCGCTCGCGCACACGGCAATGGTGCCGTCACACGACCTATCAGGCGCGCCGACCCTCGGAGCCCACGCGGGCGCGGGCCGCACAAAGACAGCCGAGCAAGCACGATCCAGCGAGACATTGGCCACGTGGTCCTCCGCGCTTGAGGCGCTCGGACGCTACGTCGTGTTGGGTACGCTGGGCAAAGGAGGCATGGGCACCGTGCTCAAGGCCTTCGACCGTTCGTTGGACCGCCCCGTCGCGCTCAAGGTACTGCACGAGGAACTCGACGAGGAGCACACGCTGCGACTGCGCAGAGAAGCGCAGGCGATGGCGAAGCTGTCGCATCCCAACGTGGTCCAGGTGTACGAGGTCGCCGAGGTCGACGGGCAGACCTTCGTGGCCATGGAGCTGGTTGAGGGCAAGTCGTTGCGGGCCTGGATGCGGCGCAGCCCCGCACCTGGATGGCGCGAGTGTGTCGAAGTGTTCATCGGAGCCGGGGCCGGGTTGGCTGCCGCTCACGAGCGGGGGTTGGTGCACCGCGACTTCAAGCCCGACAATGCCGTGATCGACGACAAAGGTCGACCGCGTGTGCTTGACTTTGGACTGGCGCGACAAGCCGAGGCCGACGACGAGCCTGGTCAGCGGCAAACGCCCGCGCGCCCCGAGGACGAAAACGAGGACGAAAACGAGGCAGTGTCGGAGGTCGAGCTCAACGACTCCGCACTCCGCACGCCGCTGACCCGGGCGGGCATGATCGTAGGCACCCCCGGCTACATGCCGCTTGAGCAGATCGAAGGCGCACAAACGGACGCCAGAACCGACCAGTTCAGCTTCTGCGTGGCGCTGTTCGAGGCGTTGTACGGGGCGCGGCCGTTCGCGGGCTCCACGATCACAGCCCAAGTGGTGTCGATGGTCGCGGGCGAAGTGAAGCCGGCCCCCAAAGGCACCAAAGTCCCCGCGCCGCTGCGCAAGGTGCTGTTACGAGGGCTTGCGGCCGACGCTGCGGATCGATGGCCATCGATGGATGCCTTGCTCGTCGAGCTGCGGCGGGTGTCGGCTCCGAGCCGCAGGGGCTGGCTGGCGCTGGGAGTGTTTGGCGGGCTCGGCCTGCTGAGCCTGAGCATTGCGTACCGCGCTGGCGCGGGTGAGCGCTGCGAGGGTGCTGCGGACAAGCTTGAGGGAATCTGGGACGACGCCCGTATCCAACAGGTGGAGGCGGCAATTCTCGGTACCGGCCTGGCGTATGCCCCCGACACCTGGACTCGGGTGGAGCAACGACTCAACGATTACGCCGCGGCATGGGCAGAAAAACACACGGAGGTGTGTGAGGCCACGAGCGTGCGACAAGAGCAGTCGGCGGAGGTCATGGGCGTTCGCATGGAGTGCCTTCGGCGTCGGCGCGTGGCGCTACGAGAAGCGGTGGCTGTGCTGGCCGATGCCGACAACGCCAGGGTTCAAAGAGCAGTGAGCCTAGCGGCTGGTTTGCCGCGACTGTCCCGCTGCGATGACGTCGAGGCACTCAGGGCAGAGCTACCGCCGCCTGAGGATCCGCAGATCGCGGCCCAGGTCGAGGCCCAACAAGAGATGCTCCAGCGCGCCGCCTCGCTAGAGGCGGCGGGCGACTACGACGCGGCGTCGCAAGTCACGGCAGACGTGCTCGTTCAGGCCGAGTCCTTGGCGTACACCCCATTGCTGGCGCAAGGGTTGTTCCGTCGAGGGAGTCTGCGCGACAAGGCGGGTGACTACACGGACTCGGTAGCGGATCTGGAAGAGGCGCTGCGGCTGGCGGGCGAGCACGGCGACGACGCGGTGACGACAATGTCGATGGCGCAGTTGACCCGTGTAGTCGGGGGCCAACAAGGGCACAACAAGCAAGGACTCGTCTGGGGAAAGGCGGCCTTGGCTGCGGCCACGGCTCCCGGGGTCGAGCCCCTGACCGAGGCCTTTGTGCTGAACAACATGGGGATCGTCCGCAACGCCCAGGGCAAGTACGACGAAGCACTCGCACACTACCGGCATGCACTCACGATCCGAGAGGAATCGTTGGACCCAAATCACCCCACCGTGGCGGGGTTACTCAGCAACATCGGCATCGTACTCCTGAGCACAGGGAAACATGATGAGGCGCTCGATCACCACCGACGCGCGCTAGCCATCCAGGAGCAAGCGCTCGGGCCGACCCATCCCGATGTCGGCATGTCGCTCAACAGCATCGGCAACGTGTTCCAAGGCCAGGGCAAGTATGAGGAGGCGCTCGCCGAACTACGGCACGCCCAGTCGATTTTCGAAGGCCTGGGCTCCACGCACCCGCACGTCGCTCGCCCGCTCCACAACATCGCGCAGGTCCTGATGCGCCAAGGGAAGTTCGAGGAATCGCGTGCGCATTTCGAGCGTGCGATGGCCATCATGGTGGAGGCTCAAGGGCCCAAGCACCCGGACGTGGCCACGACACTCAACAGCATCGGCATGGTTCTGGGCAGCGAGGCAAAGTACGCCGAAGCGCTGACCTACTTCCAAAGGGCCCTGGCGATCAAAGAGGAGGTTCTGGGCCCCACTCACCCTGGGCTCGCCTACACGCTCAACAACATCGGGACGGTCTACGGCAACCAGGGCGAGTACACCCGGGCCCTCGAGCACCACAGACGCGCGCTGGCGATCAACGAGGAGTCGCTGGGCGCGACCCACTCTCAGGTAGGGCGGGCACGCTTCAGCATCGGCAAGGTGCTCCAGGGCCAAGGCGACATTGCGGCTGCGGCGATCGAGTTCGAACAGTCGCTCGCCATTCTCAAGGACGCGCTGGGCGCCGATCACCCGATCGCGGTGTACCCCATGGTCGGGCTTGCCCACATCGCCCTGGACAAAGGCGAGCCTGACGCTGCGCGCGCCCACGCCGAGCGCGCGGTCTCGATTCGCGAGTCGTCCGGGGGCTCCGCCTCCGAACTCGCCGACACGCGCCTCTTGCTCGCCCGCTCTCTGTGGCCGGACCCAGCCCAGCGCACCCGCGCCCATGCGCTCGCTCTTCAGGCCCGCGAGGGCTACGAGGGAGTTCAGGGCCACGAAAAGGGCCTCGCCGCGATCGACACGTGGCTGGCGAAGCACCCCGCCCCGTAGCTGGCCACGCCACCCGTAGCAGGCAGTTCCGGGCGGGTTGAGCGGGTTTTTCAACCCAAAGCAATCCGTTCGGGGTGGTCGCGTCTCTACCAAGAACATCGCTGTGGCCACAGGCCCGCCAGCGAGGTAATCGGTGTGGGTGATCGAATAGCCCACTGGCCGGTCTATTCGCCCAGGACCCACGATGCAGCCCTACTACGTGCTCGAGATTCGCTACCCCAATCAAGGGCCGCAGACGCGCTCCCTCAACGCTGAGCGGGTCGTGATTGGCCGAGACGGCGGCGACATCATCACCAACGACGGCCAGTGTTCAGCGACACACGCGGAGATCGCGTTCAGCAACGGCCAGCTGCTCGTGCGTGACCTGGGCAGCAGCAACGGTACCTGGAAGGGCGACCAGGCCCCGCCTCAGTTCGAGGTTGTCGCGGGCGAGGAGTTTCGGTGCGGCGCGACGCTATTCAAGGTGGTGCAGGTGATGGGCGCGGCACCGGCCGCCTCGGGCGGGACCCTCATGGGCGATCCCAACATGCTCGCGGATCTTCAGCGGCAGCGCGCAGCCGGGGCTGCGGCCACGCCCGTGCCAGTCGCCGCCGCCGAGCCCAAGCGGGGTCCGGGGCTCGCCATCGCCATCGCCGCGATCGTCCTGGTCGTGGCAGGAGGCGGCGCAGGCGCGTACTTCTGGCATTCGTCGCAAGAGCAAACCAAGGCTCAGCTGGCGAAGCTGGAGTCGGATTCAGCCGAGCTCGCCGATGCGCAGGCGGAGCAAGCAGCGCAAGCCAAGCGGGACGAAGAGGCAAGACAAGCGGCGCAGGCCGCCGCCGAGCTGGCCGCGGCTGCCAAAGCCGAGGCCGTTGAGACCACCGTCGACGAGCCCGAGGTCGACCCCACCCAAGACGAGCCCGTCGTTGAGAAGGACCTGGGAGAGCTCTATCGGACGGTGGGCGAAGCGACCGTCGTCATCCACACCCCGGGTTCCGTGGGCTCGGGTTCGATCATCGATCCCAAGGGGCTCATCTTGACCAATCACCATGTCATCTCCGGTGGCGAGCGCGATGGGTTGCATGTCAAAGCGAAGGTGACGCTGGGTCAGTACTCCGAGGAGCTGCAGGCGTTCGAGCCCGCGGGCGACGCCTTGGAAGCGGTGGTCGTCAAGATCGATACCGATCATGACTTGGCGTTGCTGCAGCTGGTCGATCCCCCCGAGTCGCTGCCCAGCCTGACGATCGCCGAAAAGCCGCCGTACCCTGGCATGAAGGTCGCCGCCGTCGGGCACGCTGGCGCTGGGATGCTCTGGGCTATCAAGGGCGGCGAGGTTTCCAGCACGGGCAAGCTTGCCGGACACGCCGACCTGCAGCTCGACGACGCTAAAGGTGAGCAGAAAGAGGTACTGGCGCGGGTCAAAGCCCAGATGGACAAGCGGGGCCGCGTGATTCAGTCCACGGCCAAGATCCTACCCGGCGACAGCGGTGGGCCGCTGGTGTCGATGACCAGCCAGATAGTCGGCGTCAACGCGTTTGGGCGGACGGATCGCGCTTCGGGCCAGTGGCTGAGCTTTCATGTTCACCTCGCCGAGGTGGCGGCGTTTGTCGAAACGATCCCTGCGCACCCGCTCGACTTTGTGCCGGACCCTTGGAAGATCGCCGACGCCAAAGCGACGTATGGCGACGCCGATCTCGACGGTGTGCAAGAGACTCTGATCGTGTCCACGCCCGGCCGCGAGGGGAAGTTCGTGGTCTTTGTTGATCTGGACCAAAGCAGCTTGAGCAAGGGGCACACGCCGCCGAAATGGGCCGAGGCGAGCGATGCGGACGACCCCAAGTTCGACGCAGAGCTGATCATGTTGTCGGAGGCCGGGAAGCGCCACTACTGGTACGACACGGACAACGACGGCCACCACGATCTGTACATGTTCGATGGGGCCGAGGGCGGTCGTATCGAGCGCGCGTACACGCTCGCCAAAGGCGCACCCGCCAAAGAGGACAATGGGCTCATCATCGATGACGGCATCGACCCGAACCCGTTTCGTAGCGGGGCCATGCGTGACCGGCTGCGTCATATCGGGCCGGTCGTGTTCCCGGGTCGGATGGCGCGCAAGTCTGGCTCTGCCCTGCCCAACCCGCTCGGTCCAGCGCACGGGCTCAAAGGACGAGACAACGACGGCGACGGCAACGCGGACACCTACTCCGAATCGACGATCTTTCACCAACGCTTCTTGTGGGACCTCGACCAAAACGGAGGGGCGGGCTCGGGAAGCGCCCTGGCGAGCCAGCTCAAGACCAAGACGACCGATATCGAAGTTGTCGTGATTCGGCAGGGGCAGGCGGTTTGGGTTTGGTACGACACCGACGACGATGGGACCCTCGATCTCATGTTGGAGACGCAGGCGGCTGGCAGCGGCGTCGCCGACAAAGCCACCGCGCTCAGTGGCGGCATGCGGACCGCCGTGCAGGGGCATGCGGGGCGCCGCTTGTTCCGTCCGGACCTCCTTCCTAGCGAAGCGGCCCGCAAGCGCCTCGCCGAGGTCGCAGCCACGTTGGGAGACAAAGGCGCGGTCGCGGGCCTGACCGCGGCCACGAGCTTCCCGTCGATCGCGGTATCGGGCAAAGCATCGGTCACGATCGGCGAGGCCGCGGGTTCCCCCAACTCGGTCGCCAAGATCACCGAGGCGTCGCACGATCTCGTGTTGGTGGATCTCGATGGTGGGGCCGCCCAGGGCAAGCTTGATACCGCCGCCGTCGGCAAGCTCGTGAGGGCGGGCAAGTTCGACGCCGAGTTCGCGCTGCTCTCGATGCGTGGCGCTCGCTGGGCGTTCTATGACAGCGACGGCCGCGACGGTATGGACGTGGTGTTGTTCGCGCCCCAGGGCGCGAGTGCGCCGACGATCGGGTACCAAGTCACCAGGGACGGTGGCGTCAAGAGCATCGCCCCTGGGGGCAAGCTGGCACAGTGGGGCCGCTTCGACGGCAAGCTCAAGACACGCTTCGAAGCGATCGCGCCCGCGTTGTTTGCGGGGCAAGCGTCCGAAGGGTAGCCCGGTGGGTCAGCGCTGCCGCCAGCTCATGGCCGCAGCTTGACCACGCCGAGCTTCGATGCGCGGTCGAGCATGCGAAGCGCGACCTCGTGGCTGGCGTTGTCGTGCCTGCGATCGGACGGCAGCGGCAGATCGCCGGCCGCGATCATCGTGGCCAACTCGTCCGCTCCGGTCCCTCGACGTGAGAGCACCTCGGAGATCGAGACCGACAGCTGCGGGATTGGGGCTGGGGGTTGAGGGTCGCCCAACAGCTCGGGATCGATGGCGATCGAGACATCCTGAGTTTGGCTCACGCGATCGTTGAGCGGCGGGAGCCCGAACTTCACGGTCGCCGTCGACGGGATCGCGACGTGGTCCATCACGGTGCTATTGATGCAGCCGCGCCGCACAAACGGACCCACGGCCAGGGTCGGCACCCGGTGGCCCAGCTGCTGGAACTGCGGCAGCGGGTCGAACGTCGTCGGTGGGCTCACATGGTCGTAGAACCCGCCGTGCTCGTCGTAGGTGATGAGCAGTAGGCAGCGGTCCCAGTGAGAGCTGTTGGCGAGCGCCTGGTAGACGCTGCCGAGGAAGACCTGGCCCAGCGTGATGTCGTGCGTGGGGTGGTCGTCGTTGCCGCCCTCGCCGCCCGGCAACAAGCCGAAGTTGGGGTCGACGACGCTGAACGCGGGCAGGCGGCCCGCTTGCGCGGCATCGAAAAACTCGTCGATCGAATCGGTGTAGCTGGTCAGCGGGTTGACCAGCGCGCCCCAGATCCAAGCCACGTCCGAGTAGTAGTTGGCGTGACTGACCCCTGCGTCAGCCAGGACATCCCAGATCGTCGTGATGCCGGGCTCGGGCACATTCTCCTGCTGGCCGTTGGAGGTGCCCGCATGCATGAAATAGCGGTTGGGCCAGGTGCCGGCCATGGTGGCGCCGAACCACTGGTCGAAGAGCGTGTAGTTGTCGGCGAGCGCGTACAGGATCGGGATCTGACTCCGTACGTGGTAGCCCATGACCTCGTCGAACGACGCCGGGAAGACCTGCTCGTGGACGATCACAAAACCGTCGTTGGCCCCCAAGTTCCACTGAAGGTGGCAGTCGACCCACTGATGGGGCGGGTCGTCCGGCTGGAGGTTGGTCAGGTTGAACACCTGGACGTCGGTCCCATCGATCCGAGGGTTGGTCTCGTCGCCGGTCAGCCCGTCGATCGTCCAGCCCTCGCGGAAAGTCGCCGAACCAAAGTAGTGATCGAGCGAGCGGTTCTCCATCATCACGACAACGATGGTGTCGATCTCGGCCATCAGCTCCTGCGGGGACAGTCCCGCATCACCCGAGCGGCACTCGTCGACGGGCTCGCCCGTGCTGCCGTCTCCGCTGGAGTCGTCGGCCACGTCTCCACTGGAGTCGCCCGTAGCCCCCAGGCCGGTCGAGTCTCCGGACCCGGAGGTACCGCCCGTGCCCCCTGTCCCGCCAGCGCCCGTGGACGCCCCTTCGCCGGTCGTACCGTCACCTTCGCCGTCCCCCGCACCGCTATCGTCGCCGCATCCCACGGCCCCGGCCCCGAGCGCCGCGCCCATCCCCTTCAGTGTGCGTCGCCGCGTCCACCCGTCGTCGTCGTCGTGATCACCCACGCCGTCGAGGATACCCGTTCGCGGTACCCTCCAGCAGTCATGCGCTGTATCGCTCCGATCTTGGCCCTCACGGTATCTCTGGGCTGCCCTAGCTCCGGCAACGAAGGCGGCGGCAGCACGGATGCCGCCGAGACCACCGCGTCGAGCGACGCAACCGAAACTCCGACGCCCGCCACCTCGGAGTCCGGCGCGACCACGGCACCGTCCGAAGACGACTCCACGGGTGAAGCCGACACGACCAGCGACGGCGGCTCCACGGGGGTAGCTGACTCGAGCGGTGGCTGCGCGCTGGGCACCGCGGGCTGCCCCTGCGATGAGGGAGCCTGCGAGGGTGCGCTGCTGTGCACCAACGATGTCTGCGAGCGCGAAAGCTGCGACCCCGACCGTTTCGAGCCCAACGACGACGAGGCGACTGCGACCGACCTTGGCCGAATCGACGACCTCGACAGCAGCGGGGGCACCGTGGAGGGCTCACTCGACTCAGACTCCGACGTCGATTGGTACCGCTACGCTGGCGACGACGACATCGGCTCCGTCGTCGACCCCGCCCGGACGCTCGTTGCCTCCGCCGGAATCCGCATGTGCAAGTTCTTCGAGTGCGACAACGGCTTGGCGCAGACCGAGTTCGACTGCCCCGATGGAGCCGACTACGCCCTGTCGTCGATGGCGCGCCCCGGTTGCTGCAGCACGTCGGGCGAGATCGCGCTGCCCGAGCTCAACTGCGCCGACGTCAGCGAGGACAACGCTGCCGTGTACATCCGGATCGATCTTCCGGAGCAGGTGTGTACGACCTACGAGCTGTCGTACCACTATTAGCTTGGTTCCGCCCTGCGGGAGACCGACATGAAGGCGACCCACCGCGGCGGGGAACATTTTTCGTGATCGCGGTACTACCGGACCAGCGTGGGGAAGAAAATGAGTCCGAGGGACACGAAGTTGGTCATGCTCGGCATGGCCGGACTCATCGCCGTGGGCGCGTTGGTCCTCGTGATTCTGCTCGTCAGCGGCTCGTTTGATGCGTCGGATGAGTCGTACCGTCCGATCGCGGTGGTGCCGTTTACCGACGACTCGCTCCTGTCGGTTGAGGTGGCCGGCCTGGACGGGGACAACGCCGAATCACGAATCCGCGTGATCGCGAACGACGGCGAGGTACGGGCGGAAGTCACCAACGATGCGTTGGGCTGGCTCACGTACCACGGCACAGCCGATGGTGTTGTGTGGCTGCAGACCCGGAGGCAGGGCGTGCACACACGCTCAGTGCAGACCCTTGCGCTGGTCGGCGACCACTCGGCTGCGCTCAAGGCGTTGGGGGAGTACACGGTCCTCGGTCTAACGGAGGGCGGCCTCGCGATCCGTGCAGGCGACCGCAGCGAGCATCGGCTCGCGGTCGACAGCACGACCTCGCCCCTCCCCAAGGGCACGCCGTACCGCCGCATTGGCGAAAAGCGGACCTTCATCAAAGCGGACGGCCGCTACACCCACGAAGGGGTGGCCGTGACCCCGGCCAGTATCGCCAAAGGATTGGTGCGTCCGAGCTTCGTTGCGGACCACGCAGCGATGGACGTGGTCCGCTTTGACGACGGGTTCCTGCTGCACAGCGACACGTCCGAAGGCCCCGAGCAAAATGCCGTCCTCACGCGCGCTTCCGCCGATGGCACGCAGCGTTGGACGGCCTCGGTGAAGGACATCATGGGCCCGCTGCTGTTTGATGAAAAACCGGAGTTCACCGCCGTTTGGGCGGGCTGGATGGGCGACCAGCTCTGGGTCATGACGTCGGCGCACGTCACGTTCAAGCAAGAAACCGACCGTTGGTCGCTGGGTGAGCTAAAGCTTGCGCAGCTGGACGCAGACACGGGCGCGGTGCTCCATCTCAACAACATCGCAAGTCCGCAGGCGAAGCTCCCGGCGCCCGAGTTCAAGCCCGACCGCGTGCTGGCAACGGCGCTTCCCAAGTAATCCCTAGTCGCGCGAGGTCTCCGTCAGTACGACGGTCTAGCGCGGACGCAGCCCGTTGACGGCGCTGGAGGTCACCGCAGTCGTGAGCAGGTCAACGAACACCCGAACCTTGCGCGGCAGATGACTGCGGCTTGGGTACACGACGAAGATCGGCTGACCGCCGTCGTTGGCCCACTTCGGCAGCACCCGGATGAGGCGCCCGGCCGCCACATCTTCGTGGACAAGAATGCGCGGCACGGCTCCAATCCCCAGGCCGCCGAGCGTGACCTGGCGAACCAACTCGATGCTGTTGGCTGCGCAGCGGCCCGACAACGAGACGTCCAACTGTTCTTTCCCATTGTCGAACCGGACCATCACCGCCTCTTGGGCATGGCCGTACAAGACGACGGAGTGGTCGGCCAGCTCGCGGGGGTGCGCGGGGGCACGGTGCTTGGCCAAGTAGCTGGGGCTCGCCACCAGGCAGACCTCGAGGTCGGCAAGCTTCCGCACGACGAGTGACGAGTCGGCCATCGATCCAATGCGGATGGCAACGTCGACGTGCTCTCCGACCAAGTCGATGTTCCGCTCACTGAGCACGACTTGCGCGGACATGCCGGGGTTGTCTTCGAGGTAGGTCACCAGCAGCGGACCCAGCACCGTCTCGGCAAAGAGCTGGAAGGTCGTGATGGCCAGGGTCCCCTGCGGACGGTCCGCCTGGCTTTGCACCCACGCGCTCGCCTGCCCCGCGGCATCCACCGCCCGCTCGCTACGCTCGTAGTAGCCCGCCCCGATCTCGGTGAGCTCCACCTTTCGCGTCGTGCGCTGTAGGAGGCGCACCCCAAGCGCCTGCTCCAGCTCTTGAACCCAGCGGCTCACAGTGGAGCGGGGCATTCCGAGCGCGCGCGCAGCACTGGCGAATCCTCCGCGCCGGACCACCTCCACGAAGACACGCAGTCGATTGAAGTCATCCGCGACCATCTCACTGTCTCACGAGCGAGACAATATAACCCACCACTGCGCCTTCACGCCAGGCGAAGTGGACGCATCCTGGTGCGCATGAAGGCCATCCGCATCCACGCCTACGGCGCCGGAGACACACTCAGCTACGAGGACGCTCCCATGCCCGAGCCCGGGCCAGGCGACGTTCGCATTCGCGTGCACGCAGCCGCGGTCAACCCGGTGGATTGGAAGATCCGCGAGGGATACCTGTCCTCGATGCTGCCGTACGCGATGCCCCTCATCTTGGGGTGGGACGTGTCCGGCGTGATCGACCAAGTCGGCGCAGACGTCTCCGGGCTTGCGGTCGGCACAGCGGTCTACAGCCGGCCGGACATCATGCGCGACGGCGCCTACGCACAATACGTCGTTGTTCGTGCCTCGGAGGTCGCCGCCAAGCCCGACCGCCTGTCCCACAACGAGGCGGCCGCGGTGCCCTTGGCCGGCCTCACCGCCTGGCAAGGGTTGTTCGACCACGCCCAGCTCCAAAAGGGCGAGCGGGTTTTGATTCACGCGGGGGCCGGCGGCGTGGGGAGCTTTGCTATCCAGTTTGCGAAATGGGCGGGAGCCCACGTCATCGCGACCGCCTCGGCCGCCAACGAGGCGCTCGTCCGGGAGTTGGGCGCAGACGAGTTCGTCGACTATCGCTCGCAACGCTTCGAGGAGGTCCTCGAAAAGGTCGACGTCGTCCTCGACACGATCGGCGGCGAAACCCAGGAGCGCTCGTTCTCCCTCCTCAATCGAGGCGGTCGCATGTTCTCGGTCGTCGGCACTCCCGACGCAGACAAGCTCGCGGCGGCAGGCGCAACGGGAGGCACGTTCATGGTGCAGCCCAACCGCGAGCAGCTCAAACGCATCGCTGCGCTGATCGACGAGGAGCGCGTGCGAGTTCTTGTTGACTCCGTGTTCCCGCTGTCGGAGGCCCGCGCTGCCCACGACAAGAGTCAGACCGGACGCGCCAAGGGCAAGATCGTGCTCGAAGTCGTCGCAGAGTAGGCCCCTCCTCAAGTCCCTTCAGCCACTGAGAAACAAGCATGTTCAGATCACTCTTAGGCATCGCTCCCCAGCAAGAGTCCGACGGGTCGTATAGCCCCTCGAAGGTCGCGTTAAAGCTGTCGACATCGAAGGTCTCCGACTTCGAACGGGTTGCGTACTCCCCCTACCAAGGCAAGCGAACGAAGATCCTGGTGATCTTCACGGAGCAGAAAAACATGAAGATGCAGAACGGAAAGGAGTTCTCGACAGGCAACCACCCTGTCGAAGCGCTTCTGCCTATGCTTCATCTGAGGGACGCGGGCTTTGAGTTCGAGATCGCAACCCCAACCGGGAAGCCCGTCGTTTTCGAGATGTGGGCCATGCCCGAAGAAGACGAGGCGGTGGCTGCAATCTACCAAGACCTGAGGCCTCGCTTTGAGCACCCGACCCCGCTCCCAGACGTGGCCGATCGATTCCTCGACGAGGTCGACGCGTACGCCGCAGTGTTCGTCCCGGGTGGACACGGCGCGATGCTCGGCATTCCCGAAGACCCGCACGTGGGGACCCTCCTGCGCTGCGCTCACGACAACAATTTGTTCACCATCAGTCTATGCCACGGGCCGGGTTCCTTCCTCGCCACCACATTGGCCGGGCACGAATTCCTGTACTCCGGGTACGACATGGCTGTGTTTCCCGACTCGGTCGACAAGATGACCCCGAAGATCGGCTACCTGCCAGGTCCGATGCCGTGGCGCCTGGGAGAGAAGCTGCAGGCGCTGGGGGCAAACATCGTGAACACAAAGTCCGACAAGACCTGCTGCCTGGATCGTCGGCTCATCACGGGTGCGAGCCCGCTGGCTGCAGACGCGCTTGGAAAACTGGCGGCGACGACCCTGCTCGAACAACTGGCGTCGCCGGCCGCCGCGCCGAGCTAGGCCCCCGCTCCCGAAGCCGCGCGCCGTTTGTCCCGGCCGGGAAGCCACGCGGTCCCCAGTGATTTCACGTCGCTGCAGATGTCCATCGCTCGAATCCCGAGCAGGCGACACCTGCGGATCAGCCCCCACTGGGCGACCCCGAGCGGCTTATCGAACCGCAGGTACAGCAGCAGACAGGACATCATGATCAAGGCGAAGCTCGATATCCCATGCATGAACGCAATGCCCGCATGGAACATCAGCGCCACGGGAAGCACGACCCGGCGAACGCGAGGCCCCGCGATGATGCATGCGGCAAGGAAGAACTCCAGCGCCAAGACGGACCAGGTCACCAGCGGAAGCAGCAGCGCGTTCGAAAGTACGGGCGCCAGCAGCGACTGCACGACGGGGCCACTGCCCACCAGCGGATCGGCCGCCCAGTAGTACAGCGCAGTTCCGTTGCGCCACTCCGCCACCTCAAACTTCGCAACAAACGCTTCGAGGTAGATGAGGCAGACCTGCAGCTGCAGACCAAACAGGAACACGCGGCCGGCCACCCGCGTCGGCTCCGACGTATCGGGTGCAGCGGACCAATGCCAACGCCGACCATCCAGCAGCGACAGCGGCAGCATCAACAAGGCCATCGCCTGAGCCACATGTTCCCCACCGTCGAGGATCCCGGGGGAGTGGGTGAGGCTTGCCGCGACCCACAGGTGCAATACGCCCGTAAACCGCGGGCGCCAACCCGAGACCACCAACGCCAGCAATCCGACGCCAAGGAACCGCCCCCAATGCCCGCCAAACAGCACAAACAGGCTCCATCCAAACGCGGGCGTCTCGCCGTCCAGCAGCACGGTTCCCAGCGGGAAGAGGTTGGTGTTGGCGGCAAGCGTCAGCAGGGTCGCCAGTGCGATCCCTGAGCGGGCGACTCCGTAGACGTCGTTGAAGGGTTTCATCAGCAGGTGATCTCGAACTTGGCGAACTTGGAGGGCATCGCGACGTTCTCGGAACGCCAGGCCCAGGGTTTGTGAGCCTCCATGACGATGGCGAACTCGCCGCACAGGTCGGGGTACTCGAGCAAGGGTTTTTCGACGACCGCGGTTACGGGCGGGTCGTCCAGACACAGACCCACGGCGTCTTCACAGTCGAACCACTCGAATGGGAGCAGCTCCTTGGCGACAAGCGAGAGCTCGCGGCCGGTGATCCGACTGGTCCGACGAAACCCAAACGCGTTGTTCAGGCCGAGCCCACGGTCCAGGTCTTGGCGGGCCCAGTCCCCCGCATCGTCCTTGTGAAACAGCCGCACACTTGGCGCCAGGGGGCTCTTGGTGAAGAACGGCCACTGCTGCGGAAACGTGCGCGCCAGGGTTTGCTGCGTGGACGGGGATGGCGACCAAGGGTTGGTGCCGGGCCGGCCAAGGAAGCCGGCGCCGAAGTAGGCCGCCACCGCGAGGACGGCGAGCGCCCCCGCAATGAGCGTGGTGGGCAGTTTCATCGCGCCCTTGCAAACCGCTTTGCGATGAGACTCGCCAGCTCCGTGCGCTGCAGGACCGACTGGGGGATGACCATCTCGTCGCAGTCACCGCCCCCATTGCAGCCCTCCCCCGTCGCGTCTTGATCGGGCGTGTCCTTGTCGATGGCCACGGCGGTGACGGCGACCGCAATGACGACGACGATGACGAGCACCGCAACGATGGCTACCGCCCCTTGAGGCCCCATCGTGACATTGCCCAGCGCATGCTCGCCTTGCAGGGCTTCGACCGCCGCCAGCGTTACGTGTCCGGACTCCACGAGCGCCGCGTCGATCTTGGCGACGTTCCCCGAGTTCACCGCGGCGGCAAAACGCCGGAAGAACGTCGGGTCGTGCTTGTGGATGCCATCCAGCAGCAACCTGCGCGCAGTCGCGGGCGCGAGCGTCCCCGTCTTGACGCCGCTGATCGCAGCGCCTGCCGATCGCGCCGCGGTCGCACTCTCGCCCTCGTCCTTGTTGTCGAGGTACCGCGCCAGCGCTTCCATGCTTGCGGGCGTTCGCTTCACGCGCGCCGCACGGTTGATCCGCAGAGCCTCCGCGTTGCCTTTGTGGAACTCATTGAGCTTGCCCGCGTCGGGCCCGACGTCGAAAAAGATCGCCGAAAACAGGTTCGCGCCCTCTCGGGCGGAGACGGGAAGAACATGGGTAAACGTGGCACGCTTGGGGGCTGCCGTTCGTGCACGTGGGGCTTTGGTGGCCCTTCGGGTCTTTGGTGTCGCGAGCGCGTGCGATGGAATCGCCAGCGCGCCGATCGAAGCGGCGCAGGCCGTCGCCACGACGGTTCTGAAGATACGGGGGAGACAGGTCTTGGGCTTCACAACAACGGTGGTGAGCCCAGCGTCGCAGCGGTTCAAAAAAAGATCCGGCGGCCCGCACTGCGGACCACCGAGCCCCCGACCGCCTCTACTTCTTCCGGGGCCGCCCCACAAGCAACTGCAGTTGCCCGCGCATGTACTGCTTGACCGGCATGGTACGACCCAGCAAGTGGTCGGTGACCGCGTCGCGCTGCACCGCGATGGTGCGCCGCTTGTCCCCGCGAGCACCGCACCCGAGCTGACCGCGACGCTCCCGGTTGAGACGGTCGTGGCTCGCCGTCGCGGCACTGGCCGACAACCTCGCTCCGAGCAGTTCCACGGCCGTCGCGTGGTTGGCCGACTTGGAGCGGCCGCCGTCACAACGCACGGTCAGCCCCGAGGGCACGTGGGTCACAACGGCGCATGTCTCGGTCTTGTTGCGATGCTGGCCTCCCTTGCCCGACCCGCGCACAAACTCCGCCCGGAGGTCTCGCGGCTCAATACACACCTGCGTCGGTCCCGAGGGCTGCAGGACAGCGACGGTGATCGTTGAGGTCTGAACGCGGCCGCGTTTTTCGGTGGGCGGGACCCGCTGGAATCTGTGGCCGCCCGCCTCGTGCTCAAAGCATCGCGCGACCCCCCGTCCCCGCACTTGAAAGACCAGCAAGCCCGCGCGCTCGTGCACAATTTCGTGGCTAAAGCCGCTCCAGGTCCATGAACCTGGCGTAGATCTCATACTGCGTGAGCACGAGGAGTTTTGCGTCTGCGCCGCCCTCGGCGGCCCGGATCTCAACGAACAGGGATGGTTCTGACTTCATTGTCTTGTTCTCTAACTGGCTGATGCTGCTGCTGCTGCTGCTGCTGCTGAAATGGATCGGCCCGCCCGGGCTCGAACCGGGGACCGTCGCCTTATAGGGGCGCCGCTCTAACCACTGAGCTACGGGCCAATAATGGCCCGCGGCGGCAGGGGAGCTACGCGCTCCGTCAACGACGGCGCCAGCGCGCATCACGATCTGCACAACCCGCGAGCGAGTCGAGACAGCCGGATATGAGGCGCGCCGCGGTCATGACGAAGTCGACTCGGAATGTAGCGCTGTGGCGCCGCCGCGCAAGGTGAAGTCGCCGATCGACGCCGCTGTGCGGCCGTCAGGGGTTCGGCTTGCCCGCGCTCAGCTTGGCGCGTAGGGACTCGGCCCAGTCATCGAGGCCCTCGATCGTGGACTGAATCTGCGCTGGCTCGCGCCCGAGCGCGGCGATCTCGCGCCTGAGTTGTTCGAGTCCGCGACGCAGTCGACTGCGAATCGCGGGCTCCGGAACGCCCAGCACCTCAGCGATCGCGGGGCCGCGCATCCCCTCGAAGTAGTACAGCTCGAGCGTAACCTGACTCGTCACTGGGATACGGCGCAGCGCAGCCAAGAGCAGCTTTTGCTCCGCCTTGTTCGCGAGCGCCGAGGGGGCCGAGACGCCAAGATCCACCGCGCTGGTCGCGTCGGGGTCAAATCGCGCCGCATCCCGCCTCTGGACACGGAAACGGTCGTAGAGCTTGTGTCGAGCGACCGAGAGCAGCCAGGTACGAAACGACGCGTCCGCTCGGAAGCCCTCACGCCCTTCCACGCAAGCCAGGAAGCTCTGCTGCACGAGGTCGTCCACCTCGTCTCCAACCTTGTTGCGAAAGAATCGGTACAGCGCGGCGAAATGCCGATCGAACAACGTGTTCCCGGCATCCGCGTCCCCCCCGCCCCAAGCCGTGAGAAGGTCTCGGTCCGTCGGCTCCATGCGCCGCAGGCTACCCAAAGTTGAGAGGGATCGAAACGCAGCCCCGTTCGACCATCGAGAACGTTGTGCACGAAACAAGGCGGTTGTTTGGGGCCGGGCCAAGTTCTCAAGTCGGGGCAAGGAAGGTAGAGTTCGCTCGTGGGCGGACCTGACGACGCGCCTCACGGCACGGCCGACACACTGCCCGGCGTAGTGCACAACGACACCGAACCGAGCGAAGCCCGGCACGCGGGTGGGCTGGTAGGAGATGCCGTCGGTGGCGATGACTTGGACGCCCGTCTTGTGCAGGAAACGGTGCGCGCGCGACTCTTCGACCGCGGCAAAGCGCCCCAAATTGGTCGATACCGGGTGCTGCGGTTGCTAGGCGAAGGCGGCATGGGGCGCGTGTATGCGGCTTACGACGAACGACTCGACCGCCGAATCGCCATCAAGGTGCTGCATCACGACGTCACCGAGACCTCGCGCGCACGGGTTGAGCGTGAGGCCAAGGCAATGGCGAAGCTGACCCACCCCAATGTCGTGCAGGTGTACGAGGCTGGTGAAGACGAGGGCGAGATTCACATCGCGATGGAGTTCGTCGACGGGGAGACGGTCGACAGCTGGCTGCAGGAAGACCGGCCATGGCGCGAGGTCCTCGCGGTCTTCCTGCAGGCCGGTGAAGGGCTCGCCGCAGCGCACAGCGCGGGCATGATCCATCGAGATTTCAAGCCGCAAAATGTCATGCTCGAGTCCCTGGACTCGGCCCGGCAACGCGTGCTTGTACTCGACTTCGGCCTGGCCCGGCTGCTCGACGATCTGCCATCGGCCGAAGGGCTCCCGCCCGAGTCCACGATAACCGCGGAGCGCACGACCACCGACCCGAGGCTAACCGCAACGGGGAATCTGCTCGGGACCCCGGCCTACATGGCCCCCGAGCAATTCGAGAACACCGACGTCGGGCCGGCCTCCGACCAGTTCTCGTTCTGCGTTGCGCTGTGGGAGGGGCTCTACGGCGCGCGCCCGTTCAACAGTTCGTCGCTGGCCGAGCTGTCGACGGCGCTGGTCGATGGCAGGCCGCCAGAGCCACCGGACTCGACGAGCGTTCCGACTTGGGTCTCCCGCGCCGTCGTGCGCGGACTGTCTCCCAACCCGGACGATCGCTGGCCATCGCTGCGCGCGCTGCTCGACACGCTGACACAAGACCCCGCCAAACAACGCGGGCGGTGGCTTGCGGTGGGCGCGGCGACCACCGCGGTTGTGGCGGCGGGGGTCGGTGCTCAAGCGTGGCTCTCCACACGCGCGGAGCGATGCAGCGGTGCCACCGGGCGACTCCGCGGGGTCTGGGACGATGCGGTGCGCGACCGCATACAGGCTGGGTTCGACCGATTCGACGCCGCGTTCGCAAACCCCGTCCGCGAGCGCACGGTCACCGCCCTGGACGACTACGCGCGAGCGTGGGCGGCCATGCACACCGAGACCTGCGCGGCCACAACCCTGCGCCAGGAGCAGTCGATCGCCGTGATGGACTTGCGAATGGCGTGCCTCCAGCGCGCGAGCCGTCAGCTCCGCGCTGCGACCGAGGTCCTCTCGGACGCCGACGTGCACGTCGTCGCTCGCGCTCATCACGTCGTCGATAGGCTGCCAGAGCTGGAGCGGTGCGCGGACGTAACAGGCCTGCAGGCGGGGCACCCACCGCCCCGCACCGACGATGCCGCGTCGGTGGAGGCGGCTCGTAAGCTGCTCGCAAGCGCAAGAGCCTCGCACCGCGCAGGGCGGTACTCTGCCGCAAGAGACGAAGTCGAGGCAGCGGAAGCAGCCGTCGAGGGCATCGTCTATGACCCGCTTCGCATCGAGATAGCCTTGCTCCGCGGGGACGTCATGGACCGCCTCGGTCGGGACGACGAAGCCGAGGCGGCATTTGTCACAGCCTTGGAGCTGGCCACCGACGCCCGACATACCGACGACATGCAAGCCGCCGCGTCCCAGCTCTTGGTGGTGGTGGGTGCCGGAGCCAGACGCCCCGAGGAGGCGCTGTCCAAGTACCGACTCTTGGCCGAACGACTTGCGCGCGACGGGACGCAAGCCCAGGCTCAGTTTCTGGACGACCTGGGCAGCGTTCATCGTACGCAGAACAACTTCGCCGAGGCCGAGAGCAACCACCGCCAGTCGCTCGCACTGGAGGAGTCACTGATGGGCGTCGGACATCCATTCACCGCGACGCCACGCAGTAACCTTGCCGACGCCCTCGGCCGGCAAGGCAAGTTCGCGGAGTCCGAGGCCGAGTTCCGCAAGGCGATCGCTGTCAGCAAGGAGGCGCTTGGGCCCGAACACCCCGCCGTCGCGCGTTCGATGGTCAACCTAGGCCCCGTGCTGCGAGCGCAAGGGCGAACCGAGGAGGCGGAGGCCTTGTATCGGCAAGGACTTGCGATCTTACTCGCCTCGGTCGGACCGGAGAACACCGAAGTCGCGTCCGTCCACAGCAACCTCGCAACGCTCCTGTCGATGCAGGGCAAACACACCGAAGCGGAGGCAGCACAACGCAGCGTGTTGGCCCTGCGGCAGCGCCTGCTCCCAGCGGGCCATCATGACATCGCGCTGTCCCACAGCAACCTGGGTCTCGTGCTGCACGATCTCGGGCAAGACGTCCAAGCCGCAACCGAAGCCCGGCTGGCCATCGCACTGTGGGAAAAGGCCCTCGGCGTCGACCACCCACGCTTGCCCACTGCGCTGAACAACCTCGCCAACGCCCTGAGTGGGCTGGAGCAGTACGAAGAGGCGATCGTCGCGGTGCGCCGAGCGATCACGATCCTGGAGGCCAGGCTCGGGCCCACGCACTGGAGGGTCGCAGGCACGCGCGGCACGCTCGCCCTGCTGCTCGTCGCGCAAGGTCAACACGACCAGGCCGAAGTGCAGCTGCGACTGTCGCTCTCACTTTGGGAGGCCGCCCACGGGCCCGACCACGCGATGGTGGGCATGGCCCGCAGCAACTTGGCGCGCTTCCTCGTCGAGCGCGAGCGGTGGGCCGATGCACTCCCCATCGCCGAGCAAGCGTGGGTTCGGCGTCAACGCGACGACATCTTGCCTGGGCAGCGCGGCGAGACGGCATTTGTGCTGGCGCGGGCGCTGTGGATGGCCCAACCAGAGGCACGACCGAGGGCTCTCAAGCTCGCACAGAGGGCGCTCGCCCACCACTCTGGGGTGGGACGCGACAACAAAGACGCGGCTCAGGACGCACAGGACGTGCGCGCCTGGCTGGCCGAGCACACGGATCCGGAGTGAAGGCCTCGACCGTCACCGCGAGGCCGCCACTGAGCGACCTCATCCTTGCGTGGATGAACCGAGTCAACGCGCAACCCGACGGTCGCTCGCACGTGCGCGCCGCCTACCACTGTGTGCGCGCACTGCTGAGCGTCGTCGCGTTGCTCCGTTGGCCCGTCGTTTGGGCGCTGGGTCAGGCGCGTCGGCGCCCGCGGCCGCTGCCCACAGATCCGTTGTCGTGTGACGCGCCCGGCCTCACCAAACTCATCAACACCCACCCCGTGGTCATCATGGATTTCTTTGCGCCCTGGTGCGGGCCCTGCGTACTCAGTGAGCCTGCGGTACATCGCCTCGCGTCCGCGCAGCAGGCCGACGCCTTTGTGGTTGCGCGGGTCCATGCCACGCGGCACCGCGGGCTCGCCAAGCGGCATTGCGTGGAGCGACTCCCGACTCTCATCCTGCTCGTCGACGGTCGAGCCGTGGCCCGACACACAGGTGCGATGACCACCGCCGACCTCCGCGGGTTCATCGCGGAGCATCGCCTGGACAACGCCGAGGGCGAGTCGACCGACGGCATCAGTGCGCCCATGCCACCAGCCACCTAGGGCCGGTACACCTTCAGCCATCGTTGAACGCTCGCGAGTTTCGCCGCGCGAGCCGGACCCAAGCTCTCGTATCCTTTCGCCGCCGCCTCGGCTTGCTCGATCGCCCGGGGCAGATTTGTGCCCAACTCCGACGCGACCACGGAGTACAAGAATCGAGCTTCGAGCTCCCCCGGCTGCGTGCCGTCGTGAGCGTCGAAGATGACCAGCGCGCGCTCGAGCAACGCCATCGCCCCTTCGGGCTCACCGCTGGCTTTGAGGGGTCCGGCGACGTTGTACAGCGCGAGCGCAACCGTCGTGTGGTCGGGACCCAGCGTCTTTTCGTGTATCGCCAGGGCGCGCTCGTGCAGTGCGCGTGCTTGAGCGTGGTCGCCCGTGGCGTAGCTGGCGGTGGCGAGCCCGCCGAGGGTCAGCGCGACCTTGGGGTGGTCTGGGCCCAAGAGTTTTTCTTGGACCCGCAATGCTCGGGTATACGTCTCCTGCGCTGCGGCGTAGTCGCCGGTGGTCTTGTGGAGCGTCGCAAGGTTGTGGAGCGCCTGCGCGACGTCGGGATGCTCGGATCCCAAAGCGCGCTCGGTGATGGCGAGGGCGCGTTCGAAGAGGGTCCGGGCCTGAGTGTAGTCCCCGGTGGCGTGAGCAAGTCCCGCGAGATTGTTGTACGTCGTGGCCAGGTGCGGGTGGTCGGGGCCAAGGGCCTTGTCCTGGATTGCCAGTGCGCGCTCGAACAGGGCGCTCGCCTCGGCGTAGTTTCCCGTCGCGTACTCAAGCGCAGCGAGGCTGTTAAGGCTCGTCGCCGCGTTGGGATGCTCCACGCCGTGAACGCGCTGGTCGATCTCCAACGCCTCGCGGAGCAGCGGGCGCGCCTCGTCGTACGCACCGCGGGCGAAGTGGACGCTCGCAACATGACTGCGGTGCACCGCCCAGCGCGGGTCGTCGGAGGGAATCCCGAGGTCATCGAGCGCGACAGCCGCGAGCCGACCCCATCGCACGCCATCTTTGTAACGCGCGGGGTTGGAGCCGACCAGCGACGCAAGCACGCTCGCGGCCGACGCCATCGTGTCGAGCGCGTGCACCTTCGCGGCCTGGAAGTAGCCGGCCTCGAGCGCCTCCTCAGCCTGCTCGTACTCGCCCAGGGCATCGAGCAAGTCACCCATCGCCACGCGGGCGGCCGCCTCCAACCCAGCATCGCCGAGCGTCTCCGCTTGCGTCAGTGCGGCCCGCGCGATGGGAAGGCCTTCGTCGTACTTGCCCAGCGTGCTCAGTGTGCCCACCCGCGACAGCTCAGCGAGCACGGCTCGGAACGCGTCGACTTCGTCCTCGGCGGGAGACGGTGCCAGCCGCTTCAAGAGTCCGGCGTCCAGGCAGGGCCGCACCGCACGCAGCTCCCCGACCGCGGTCACAGCCTCTTGCGCGACCGTGTCGTCGGCCTGTCGTAGCTGCTGCACCAATGCCGCGAGATCCATCGACCGCTGCTCCAGACACCACATCGCCCGACCGGCCTCGTCGTGAGCCAGCCGCTGCTCAATCTGTCTCGCCGTGCAGACTTCCGTGCGCGCGTCCGTCCACGCCCCGACGTAGGCGTCCACCCGCGGCAGCACGCGGTCGGCTGTCGCCTCGGCGTAGACGACTCCCGTTCCGACGAGCCCGTCCCGGGCCGACGTGCGAGCGGCCTCGTTCCAGACCGCGGCGATCGTCTGGGCGGCCGCGGTCTCACAGGCGACCAGCTGCTGAGCCCGCTGCCAATCTCCGTACGCGTCGTAGCCCCAAACGCTTGCACCGCTGGCCGCAAGCACGGCGGCCCCGCCCAAGACCACACGCCGTCGGCCGGCCGGATCGATGCTCCGACGACGAAGCTCGCCGAGCATGCCTGAAAGGTCGGGCCACCGATCGGCCGGGTCTGGTGCCAGGCCGCGTCGCAGCAGCGTGTCGATGGCCGTCGGCACCCCGTTGGGATTCCCGGGCTCGGTCACTCGGCCCCGGGTAATCGCGTCGAACAGCTCGATCCGCGTGGCTCCCTGGAAGGGTCGTGCTCCATACAAGCCCTCCCACAGCGCCACGCAAAGCCCGAACTGATCGGTGCGAGGGTCGACCGACTCTCCGAGAATCTGCTCGGGCGCCATGTACGCTGGCGTCCCTACGACCGCACCGGTCTCGGTCAAGGGTGTGTCGAGCCCACCCACCTGGGGGCGCGGCAGTCCGGCCGTCTCGGTGGGCGCGGGCCCGCTGGTCTGCGCCGCGAGACCGAAATCCAGCACGCGGACGCGGCCGTCCTCGCCGACGACGACGTTGTCCGGCTTGAAGTCTCGGTGGATCAGCCCTTGCGCGTGCGCAGCGGCAAGGCCATCACCCGCTTGCGCATAGGCGGCCACAACGTCGCGGTACGAGCGGGGCTCCGCGGCCCGCCATTGTCGCAGAGACTGCCCCTGCACAAACTCCATCGCGATGAACAGCTCGCCGTTGTGCTCGCCGACCTCGAATACCGGCACCACGTTGGGGTGCGACAGCCTGGCCATCGCTTGCGCTTCGCGGAGCATCCGCTTGCGCGCGGCGTCGCTGGCCACCCCCTTGACCAGCTTGAGCGCCACCCGCCGGTCGAGTTTTCCGTCGTACACCGCGTACACGGTGCCCATCCCCCCCTCCCCGAGTAGCTCGAGGACGGTGTAGCGGCCGATCGTCTCCGCCTGCGTCGCGACCATCCGAGCAGGGCTCGGGCCCCGCTTGCGACGGGGTGTATCCACGGCGGTCGACGCCAGTCCATCGACGTCCGAGTCCGGCGCGCCATCGTCGGGGGCCACAGGCGGATTCTAGCCAAATTGGCGCCCGCCGCGAAGGCCGCGGCGCGTGCCAAGATTCAACCGCGACGAACGCTTGAGCCGATGCGTTTGAGCCGCTCCGAATCGTAGGCCGACATGGGTCGCAACGCGGACCAGGACTCGATCCTACGGCTCGATCCTACGCCCCAGCCCCTGGGGGCTTCACAAGCTCACACCGCTCGCGAGCCCACTCCAGGCCCGAATCCAGGTTGTCGTGCACCGAGTGGGGCACGGGTAGCCGCTGCCAGTACAGCACTGCGCGGAGAAACCCGCGCACCATCGCGTTGTTGATCACAAACGCCATGCCCAGGTTCATGCGACCCATGCCTTCGAGGTTGGCCTTGGTCCACTGGGCTTGCTTGCGGACGAACGCGGCGTCGGGTGTTTTTAGGTTCCGCGCGTCATAAACCATCGCGTACCGCCGGTCGCCACCGACAAGACGATCGGCAAGTTCGAAATACTCGCGCATGTCTGTCGGCGTGAAATAGCCTTCAATCGTGAGCTTGACGATGGGCCATTCGCTCTCGTCGGCAGAAAAAACCACCTACGTCGCGTAACAAATCCCTGTAGGCCCGCCAAGAGCTCAGCTCAAGGTGTCGGTGTAACGGGGTACCGGGCACGTAGAGGCCAAGTCCGTCCGGCCGTTGTGCATGCTTGGCCAGTGGGTCGCGTCGACGCGACGGCAGTCCATGACAAGCGGCGTCCGGCACAGCGCGAACGGGCCCCGTTAGTCAGCGACCGCCCATCGGGCGCGCCATGCTTGGCGGTGGCGGCGCTGGTCCGCGCTTGGCGACGACTTGAATGCAGGTGTTCCCAACGGACTCCACGGACTCCCCGCGCTCGTTCGTTGACGCCCAGGTCAACAACCCCTTGTCGTCTGAAAGCAAGCCGTCTGGCCGGAGCACGCTACCGCCAATCAAGAGCTGCACGAGCCCATCGGGCGGGGTGCTTCGGCCGCTCGCCGCGCTGACTTCGACCAGGGGTTCGGGCGTGTACAAGGTGCCAAGCTCGGCGTCCGTCTTCGGTAGCATCACGGCGACCCCACGGGCCAGCACGGCGAGCTGTCCGCCCGGCCCGGGCATGGCTGCGGTCCCGGCCGCGACCTTGACTGCGGTGCCGTCCGGGATGCGTGCGTATACACATTGGTCAAGACTTGCTGGGCATCACTCTTGCGTAGGAAGACGGGGCCGGGAAGCAAGGCGGGGCTCCACTCGTCGGGCACGCAATGGCGCTTGTCCGCGGCCGCGACAGCTTCGACCTCGAAGAAATCGCCATCCTCCTTGAGCACCTTCATGACCCGACCGGGCGGGCGCTCTTTCGGATCGCCCCCGGCGACGACCACAGCCGCAGTCTCACTGGCTGCGCTATAGAACGGCTTGTCTGACCTCACCAAGACGTGGCCCAGGGCGCCGGGTGGTGCGGGTGGTGCGGGGGTCTCGGCAGGCGATTCGTGGACGACCTCATCCGTGTGCGCGGGCGTGGGCTTGCCCCCCGCCGCCGTGGGGTTCGCGGTGGGCTTGGACTTGGCCCCCTCCGCCGTCGGCGACGGTTGCTCGCACCCGGCCGCCACGAGACACAGACCAATCACGGCGCAAGGGATGGCCCGCCCCCTCAACCTTCGTAGAGTCAGCAAGGCTCTGGTCTAGCGGCCGCGACCCGTTCATGCAACCGGAACGCGTTGTTCCGCAACGGACACGTCAGTCCCGCCGCCGGACCGTGCCCGCATCGCTACAAGCGACCGGGGTAGTCCTCGAGGTCCATGTACTCCACGACCTTACAAAAGCCGTTGACCTCATGTCCGGGGACCTCGATCCGCACAGCTGGGTTGTCGAACCCGTACGGCGTGCCACCGATCGCAAGCGCGGGATTGGGCACCGAGTCCAAGTCGCCCTTGCGATACTGGAACTCCTGAAGGAACTCCACCGCGAGCAGCGAGCTCTTTCGATACGCCTCTGTGCGTTCCTCATCCCCGACCAACACCGCGAGCCGATACGCGTCGATCGTGCCCTCCAACTTGAGGATGACCCGCCAACGACGCTCGTCTTCGCTTTCCTTGAACGACCCGATAAGGCGCGGGTCTTCATCGGTATCGAGCGGCGTGTACTGCCCACGCAGAACCGCGTCGGCGTTCTCGAACACAAACTCGGGGATCCACTCGGCGGGCCGCAGCACGTACAACTCCGCCAACGCCTCGTGCGCCCAGAGCCCGTACAGGTGTACGGAGTCCAAGTAGTCTGGGTTGTCGCGGTTGTCGTAGTGAAACTTGCCGACCCGCTCCAGGGTGTCCAGGTAGACCGGGTCTTGCGTGTAGTCGTACAGCCGCCAGATGCCCAGGTGGGCTTGCGCGAAGTACAGCGGGCTGCCATCGGACAGGCTGCCGTCCTCGTTGACCAGGGACAGCACGTGCGCCCCGACCTTGTCGATCGTCTCGTCCCAGTCGGTCGTGCCCGTGTACTTGGCATGGTGGGTGAGCGCCATCGCAAACATCGAGGTCGCGCCCAAGTCGCGGAGCTTGAGCGAGCCGTCCTCCTGCTCATCGGCGTCTTCCTCCAAAAAGCGCAGCATGTGCTCGACTGCGAAGCGGTACTCGTCGCGCCGCGTGAGCTTGTACAGCCAGGTCAAAGAGAAGGTCGACACCACCTTGCGGTGCACGCTCGTCGTCTCGACATACCCGTCGGTGGTGGGGTCGTACTCGTAGTGGAAGCCCTCGACATCGTCGAGCATCCGCATCTGGTAGTGGCCCATCAAGTGTGCGCTGTACAGCACCCCAGGCTCGTTGGTGTCCTCGCCAACTTCGGCCAACGGGGCGGGCGTCGTTGCCCACGTGGACTCATCGGCAGGCGCCTCCATCTGGGGGAGCATGTCGTCGGTGAAGGTGTAACGAGGGGGCGTCTCGATCGTCCACTCGGCCTCGCCGAGGTCGGGCTCGTCGGACCCAGAGTCCTGGCAACCGCTTAGCGTGAAGACCAAGGGCAGGACAAACGCTGCGAGGCGAGCCATGCCGCACCGTACACCCGCGACGAAGCGAGTTCACCTCATGTGCCCGACAGCGTCGCCAGGGCCATCGCCACGCCACGATCAAACTCGCCCGCTGGATCGTGCTGGGCCAGCCCAAGCTCAACGGTGCGGGTCAGCAGCGTCTGCGCCTCGAGCAGCCGGCGAAACACCGCCGCCCGCTCATCCTCGAGTGTCCGCAGTCGGTCCAGGCCATCGAAGATCGGTGTTCGCTTCTCCGCACCGTCGTTGCGTGCATCAGCCGCCGCCAGCGCGCGGACCATCCCGCCCTCGTCGAGCTCCGCGAGCTCCCCATCGATGCGCTCCAGGTCGCGCACACGCGCCTCGACCGAAGCGACTAACGGCTCCAATGGCGCGGTCACCATGTCGAACTCGGCCGCGTCGCGCACAAAGCTGCCGCGGTGATCCACGAGGCGTTGCACCAACAGCGCCATCTCACCGACAGCCGCGCGCACGGGCTCGTCCGTCTTGGGGCCAAGGAGCGCCGCCAGCCGCGCGACCAAGGGGTCCGACGCGGGCAATGCAGCGGGCAAGGGTCGCAGCTGAAAGCGCGGGAACGTCTTGGTGATCCACGTGCGACGTCCGACGTGCCGACTCGCCAGAGCCATCAGCGAGACCACCGCCAAGACGAGGCACGTCCAGCCCAGCGCCGCCACGCCGAGGCCCCAAGACGCCGCCGCCACCACCATCAGCCCAAACGGCACAAACGCTGCGACCTGCGCGCTGCGAGCGAGTTCGTCGGCACTGACCACCGCCACCGCAAGCCCCTGCTCGGCCATCATGGCGTGGATCTGCTCGGCCGTGTCCTTGGCGAGCCCGCCGTACAAGCGAGCGGGAAGGCGGATGCGGGCGCGTCGCTCCTCGTTGGAATACAGATGCTGGGGGCCCACAAGAAACTCGGGGGCAACGATCGGCCCGCGCGACACATCGTGCAGCAAGCCCTGCAGCCACTTGAGCTGCTTGGCATCTTCGCCAAGCGACAGCAGGTCGATGCCGTAGCTCTTTTCGCCCGGCTCGGCGTACACAAAACGGACGGACACTCGGCCGCACTGGAGGCACAGGCGCTGCCCGACCCGTAGCTTGGCCCCGCAGTGCTGGCACGTTGTCGTCGCTTGCTCGACCAGTGAGGTCGCCGCGCCGCCGCGCAGGACCCATCCCACCTGCATGGCCGTTGCCGGGCGCTTGGCCGGGTTGATGGACAGACATCCGCGTACCAGCAGGTCGAGACTCTCCGGCACATCAGCACGAACCGTGCGGAGATCCGCAAGATTGTGCTCTCGGCGCAAGAATGCGGGGCCGTCTTCAAACGGCAGCGCCCCGGTCAGCGCTTGCCACATCATCACGCCCATCGAGAACAGGTCCGACCGAAGATCAACCGCCGTCGTCGCGACCTGCTCGGGCGCGCTGTACGTCGACCCCTGTAGTAGCAGGCTGGACGCGGTGTGACTCGACAGTACGTCGACACGGGACAGACCGACGTCGATGAGGATCAGGCGACCAGCAGCCGTGCGAACGATCTGTTCGGGCTGGAGATCCCGAAGCACCCCACCCTGGATGTGGATGGCTTGCAGCGCGTCGGCCAGCGCCGCGAACACGGCAGAGAACTCTTCAAGGGTGACAGGCGCGCGCTCGAGCCAGCGCGACAGCAACTCTCCCTCGACGTCAGCCCGCACCCGCCACGGCGGCTCCGCCTCCATCGCCCGCGGGTCCGGCTCGGGCCCAAGCTGCGTGATCGGGGCTATCGCGTGCACGGCGAGGCTCTGCTGACGCTGCGCGTCGCGGACCCATCGACGGCGGATCGACTCGTCGCGCGCGAGGTCGGGAGCCAGCTGCGCGACCACGAGGCGCTGCCCGTCGGCCGACTGCACACGCCACCGCTGCTCGCACCCGACATCGGTGGGTCCGTCCAGGACTTCGCAAGCCCACGGCAAGAAGTCGGGGGCCACCGTCACTGCTGCTGCACCTCCTCGAGCGCTTCGACCATCGCACGCAGGTCGTGCAGCTCCTCGTGGCCCGAGGGGCGCATCTTGGCCTCGGCGGCAGCGCGGCGCACCACCAGGGTGTCCAGCGTTGCCGTCAAGTCGAGCAACCGCGCCGACCACATGTCGCGCTCGTGCATGCGGTCGCGATGCTGCGGATCGGCGGGGTCGAAGCTTGGGTCCGCCATCAAGCGGTCCAGCGCGTCCATGCGCGTGGTCGCGTGCGCCGCAAGCGAGATGGCGTGCTCCATCTCGGCCTCGACTTCCGGGCGATCGATGTCGTCATCCGTGATCCCGCGGCACAGCGTCACGACCCGGTTGACGACCGCACGCAGCGCGTCGCGGTGGCGGCGCTCGGCGATGCTCCCCACCACCCGATGCAGCTCGGAGACGATCTTCGCGATGCGCGGAGGCAGGGTCGACGCGGGCGGCGTGGTGAGCACGACGAACGGCTTGGACGCGTTCATCAAGGTCACGCCGTACACCAACGGCAGGGTCAGGCCGATCAAGGGCAGCGAGATGATCGCGGCCGCGGGGTGAATCATGACGGGCATCCCAAACACCGCGGCGACAACCGCCGCGGTTCGCTTGGTCAGCACGCGAGTCTTGCGGTGGATCCCGCCGTGCGACGTCCGTCCGCCGCGGTGGATCGCTGCCCCCAACCCGAGACACTCCAACGACGCGACAATGGAACTGGCGCTGTCATGCGTCACGCCCGTGAGCAGCGTAAACGGCAACCGTGGGATCTGCCCCTCGAGGCGGGTACCGTCCAGCCCTGCGACGGCGTTGCCGCGAAGCCAGCCGACAAGCCGGTCGCGAAGGTTGCTGGCGAGCTTGTTCGGCTCGTGGCCAGGCCCGGTCACAAACACCGACAGGTCACCCGCGGCGACAAACGCCTGCGGGAGCCCGCACGAAAAGCACACACGCAGCTCCCGCAAGACGCTCTCGCCACAGCGCGCGCAGTGCCCGTCATCGGAGGCCTGTTCTCCGCTTTCGGAGGCGCTCATCCCCTGCGCATCGGCCAACACCAACGCACCGCCCGTCTCACAACGGGCCAACGCATCGCCGACCGCCGATGCGGACTGAAACCTGTCGCCGGGCGCCTTGCCCAGCAGCCGACGCACCACGCGCCCAAAGCCGGCCGAGAACGCATCCGGAAGCTCGGGGATTGGGGCGGTTCGGTGCGCCTCGAGGACCGCCATCGGGGTCGCTCCGCGAAACGGCGGCTCTCCGGTAGCCATCTCGAACAGCATGCAACCCAGCGCGTACAAGTCGGTCCGTGGGTCAACCGCGAGCGGCTCGAGGCATTCCGGCGCCATGTATTGCGGCGTGCCCAGCACCGTGAGCGCGCCTTTGTCGGCGCCCGCAAACGAGGATGCGCGCGCCATGCCAAAGTCGGCGATCTTGGGCATCGGCGCCGCCGACCCAGCGGGAGCGAGCAGCACGTTGGCGGGCTTGAGATCGCGGTGGATGACGCCCGCCGAGTGCGCGAACGCCAAGCCCGAGGCGAGCCCCCGCGCCACGGCCACGAGCTGCGGCTCCGGCATCGGGCCCTCGCGGGCCAGGTGGTCCGCGAGGTTGGGGCCGTGCACCAGCTCCATCAGCATCACGGTGCGGCCCGCGATGCCGCGGGTGCCCCACACCCGCACCAAGTTGTCATGGGCGAGTCGACTCGCCAGCTCCGCCTCGCGTTGGAAGCGGCGGTGCGCGCTGGCGTCGCGTTCGTGACGCGCGTGGATAATCTTCCCCGCGTACGTCATGCCCCGAATCGGGTCCTCGACCCGAACTACGGTCGCGATCGCCCCACTGCCGAGTTCTTCTCCAAGAACAAGACCATCGTCATCGGCTGGTGGTGCGTGCCCCATCGGGTGACGGCCTGACCGGCGAGTTGGCTACTGGGTGACGGGGCAACCCCAGCCGTCGTACTCGCCCTTGTGCGTCTCGGCGAGTTCGACAAGGCCCATCACCACGTCGTGAATCGCATCGACGGTCACCTCGTCTTCCCGCTGAAGCTCGAGCATCCACGGGAGGCTCTCGCCATTGTCTTTGTCCTCGTGACGCTGGGACTCGACAAAGCCGTCTTCCTTCAGTGCTTCGACGAAGCCATCCAGCGCAGCCTCGGTCGGGAAGTGCAGCGCGTGATCAACGACGCGGGGCTTGGCGGGGTCATCGCCGGCTTCGGTGAGATTCCGAACAACGCGGTGATCCATGATCCACTGCCAGCGCTCTCGGTCGGGAGCGAGGTAGTCAAGCAGGAAACCCCACTCGGCGTCCTCACCACCGCCGACCATGATCTCCAGGCCCGCGATCGTCGCACCTACGGAGTCCAGAACGTCGGAGATCTCCACGCCCTCGGGCCCATAGAACCCGAGCTCCCAGTGGCCTCCGGAGCGAACCCGCCCCGCGAAGTGCAAACCGGCGCCCTGAGCGGCCTTACACAGCGCATCTTCGATCGGCATGAACGACGAAGACTCGTCGGGTGAGCCGACCCCCTCGGGGCCCGGATCCTTCATCTGCACCTTGACGAGGTAGAGAAAGGGCGCGGCGGCGATTGGGGCCGCTTGCACGAGCCCCATGTTGAGGAAAAACATTGCCGGTTTGTCGTCGACAAACGCGGGGTAACTCTCCCAGGCTTCGGGGATCTCTTCGTCGGACATGGACCCGGGAAGCATACCCCCGTCTGCCCCCGAGCGCCTTGGCCCCATCTTCAGCCGAGGGTATGCTCTGCCGCCTTCCGCGGGGCCTTGCCCGCGATCTTGAGCCCCACCGTGACCGACATAAAGACCTCGCTGAACATCGAAGACGAGATGCGTAGCTCCTTTTTGAGCTACGCGATGTCAGTGATCATCTCGCGGGCGTTGCCCGACGCGCGCGACGGCCTGAAACCCGTGCATCGGCGCATCCTGTACGCCATGCATGTGCTGCGAAACACCCACTCGCAGCCGTTCAAGAAGTCCGCCCGCGTCGTGGGCGACGTCATCGGCAAGTACCACCCGCACGGCGACTCCGCGGTCTACGACGCGCTCGTGCGCTTGGCGCAGGAATTTTCGATGCGCTACCCGCTCGTCAACGGGCAGGGGAACTTCGGCTCCGTCGACGGCGACCCGGCGGCGGCCATGCGCTACACCGAGGTCCGCATGCAGAAGCTCACCGCCGAGCTTCTGGCCGACATCGACAAAGAGACCATCGAGTGGGCTCCCAACTACGACGACAAGGAGCTCGAGCCCACGTGCATGCCCACGCGCGTGCCCAACCTGCTCATCAACGGTGCCGTCGGCATCGCCGTCGGCATGGCGACGAATATCCCTCCGCACAACCTCACCGAGGTTGCCGACGCCTGCCTGGCGCTGATCGACAGCCCGGACATGGGCGTGCGCGACTTGATGGAGCACGTCAAAGGCCCGGACTTTCCCACGGGGGGCCTCATCATCGGCCGCGCTGGGATCATGTCGGCCTACGCCACCGGCCGCGGCAGCATCAAGGTGCGCGCACGCTGCGAGATCGAAGAGGACGCCAAGGGACGTGAGTCCATCGTCGTCACCGAGATCCCCTATCAGGTCAACAAGACCCGTCTGATCGAGCGCATCGCAGAGCTCGTTCGCGAGAAGCGAATCGAAGGCATCAGCGATATCCAAGACTACAGCGACCGCACGGGCATGCGGATCTGGATTCAGATCAAGCGCGATGCGGCGGGCCAGGTTGTGCTGAACAACCTGTACAAGCTCAGCGATCTGCAGACGAGCTTTGGCATCAACATGATCGCCATTGCGGGCGGCCGGCCCGAGGTCCTCGATCTCAAGTCCGCCCTCACCCACTTCATCGACCACCGACGCACGGTCGTTACCCGCCGCACCAAGTTCGAGCTTCGCAAGGCGCAGGAGCGTCGCGAGATCGTCGAGGGACTGGGCGTGGCGATCGACGCGATCGATCGCATCATCGCGATCATTCGCGGCTCGCGGGACCCAGACGAGGCCAAGGCCGCGTTGATGTCCGAGCCCTTGGAGGGCTTCGGGAGCTTCCTGGAGCGGTGCGAGCGCCCCGCCGACGAGGTCGCCAAGGCCAAGGAAGGCCCGTACCACCTCAACGAGCGCCAGGCCAAAGCCATCCTCGAGATGCGGCTGCAGCGGCTGACCGGCCTCGAGCGCGAGAAGATCGAGGGCGAGTACCGCGAGCTCTGCGAAGAGATCACGCGACTCGAGGCGATCCTCGGCGACACGGCCCTGCTCATGGGCGTGATTCGGACCGAGCTGCTCGCCGTCCGCAACGAGTACGGCGACCCCGAAGGAAGCTTCGCGGGTTCGGGAGCGCTGAGCGCGAAGGGCTCGCGGCGTACTGAGATCCTCGAAGCCGAGGGCGAGATTGCGCCCATCGACTTGGTCGCCGATGAGGGCCAAGTCGTGATGCTGACGCGCAACGGCTACATCAAGCGCCTGGCATCCGAGGAGTACCGGGTGCAGGCCCGTGGCGGTAAGGGCGTCAAGGGCGGCGGCGGCCGTACGAGCGACGACTTTATCGAGTCCGTCATGGAGGCGAGCGCTCACGCGTTTGTGCTCATGTTCACCGACACCGGCCGGGTATTCCGTAAGCGCGTGTTCGAGCTGCCCTACGGGCGCCGCGACGGGCCGGGCAAGGCGCTCGTCAACTTCCTCGACCTGCGCGCCGACGAGCGCGTGCTGGCGATGGTCCCCTACCGCGAAGAGGACTTGTCCGACGAGCACTGCATCGTCACGGCAACCGCCAAGGGCTACGTCAAACGCACCCGCCTCACCGAGTTCGCCAACATCCGCACCACGGGGCTCATCGCCGTCAGCATCGACGAAGACGACAAGCTGATCTCCGTACGCTTCACCAGCGGCGGCCAGCAAGTGTTGCTGGGCAGCGCCCGCGGCATGGTCATCCGCTTCGACGAGACCGCGGTACGCCACATGGGTCGCACCGCTCGCGGTGTGCGTGGCATGGGCCTACGCGACAACGACCGAGTGGTCTCGATGTGCATCATCGAGCCCGACGAGAAGATCGAAGTGCTCACCGTTTGCCAAAACGGCTACGGCAAGCGCACGGCCGCCGACGAGTACCGGACCCAGAGCCGGTCGGGCCTCGGGCTCATTACGATCAAGGTCAACGAGCGCAACGGCGAGGTGGTCGACAATCTGCTCGTCCAGGCCGACTACCAGATCATGGTGGTCACCTCGAGCGGCAAGGTCATCCGCACGCCGGTCACGGGCATCAGCACGCTGGGCCGCAACACCCAGGGCGTTCGCGTGATGCGACTGGACACCGAGGAGCGGGTTGTCGCGCTGGCCAAGATGGTCGACACCGATGACGAAGAGGCCGAGGAAGCAACGGTCGATCCCGCCGACGCGGCCGCCGAATCCGAATCGGCCGACGGCTCCGACGACGGCGCAAGCGATGCGCCAGACACGACGCCAGACGGCGACAGCGAGGCGTAGGCGGCCATAATGCGGGGTCCGCTCGCCCCCAAACGGCGTCCCTATAACAACGGGCTTGGGCCGGCTATCCTGCGCGTCTAGGGGCACCTGTCGCCCCAAGACGAGCTCCACGATGCAGTCGACCGTAAAGACCCTCGCCCAGCTGCTCCACACCCGCGCCGCGGACAACCCAAGCGACATCGCCCTGCGCCTCAACGTGGGCGGCCAGTGGATCGATCGAACCTGGCGAGAGCTTGCCGCCCGTTCCTCGCGAATCGCGGCGGGCCTGCTGTCCGCCATCGACCTGGAGGACAACGACGTCATCGGCCTGTTGGGTCAAACCAGCGAGGACTGGATCGCGTGCGACTTTGCTGGCCTGAGCGTCGGCCTGCAGACGGTCCCCATCTATGCGTCGCTTCAGCCCGAAGAGGTGGGCTACGCCCACGTCGACACGGGCATCCGTCTGGTCATCGTCGATGATGCCAAGCAGCTCGAGAAGGTCCGCGCGATGCGGAAGGGCTTCAGGTTCTTCGACAACGACTACGGCGCCGACCAGGTCGAGCTGTCGCACATTGTCGTGATCTATCCCGAGGGCATCGAGCCTGCGGACGATTGGGAGAGCCTCGAGCAGCTGGAGGCACGCGGCGCCGAGAAGCTCGACGCCCTCAAGGACGACATGACCCGCCGTCGCGAGGCGGCCACACCCGAGCAGACCGCAACGTACACCTACACCTCAGGCACCACGGGCCCGCCCAAAGCGGTCATCCAGACGCACGCCAACCACCTCGGGATGGTCGAGGGCATCGACAAGGCCCACGTGCTCGACCCCAAGATGCGTGCGGGCGGGATGTTCCTGTTCTTGCCGCTGGCGCACTCTTTTGGCCGCCTGATCCAGTTCGCAGCGCCGTACCTCAACCTCCCGATGGTCCTCAGCTCGGTCCCCACACTGGGCGACGACACGAGGGCGACACGGCCTGGGTTCTTCCCCGCGGCTCCGCGCGTGTACGAGAAGATGAAGGCGAAGATCGAGACCGCCGTCGCTGGTGCGCCGCCGATCCGCCAGAAGCTGTTCGCATGGGCGATGTCGGTCGGGCACGCCACGATCCCGTACCAATGCCGCGGGGCCGAGCTCCCGTTCCTGCTCGGGCTCAAGCACCGAGTCGCCGACAAGCTGGTCTTGTCCAAGCTGCGCGCCCGACTCGGGCTCGACCGCGCCCACGCACTCTTGTCGGGCTCCGCACCGCTGGACCCCAGTGTGCACGAGTTCTTCCTGGCGCTTGGGCTCGTCTTGCTCGAAGCCTACGGCCTCACCGAAACCTGCCCCGGCCTCACCGCCAACCGCCCGGGCAAGATCAAGGTCGGGACGGTCGGCCTGCCCGTGCCTGGCATCGACATCAAGATCGCCAAAGACGGCGAGATTCTGGCCAAGGGGCCCAATGTCACCCAGGGCTACCTCAACCGTGCCGAGGCGACCGCCGCTGCGTTTGAAGACGGCTGGTTCTGCACGGGCGACTTGGGCGCTGTCGACAGCGACGGCTTCGTCAAGATCACGGGGCGCAAGAAGGAGCTCATCAAGACGTCGGGCGGCAAGTACGTTGCGCCCGCGAAGATCGAGGGCCGCCTCAAGGGCATGCCGATCATCGCGGAGGCGGTCGTGGTCGGCGATCGCCGAAACTACTGCGTTTGCCTGCTCTCGCTCGATCTCGAGGAGTTTGGCGCGTGGGCGGAGCAGCAAGGGATCCCGGCCGACGCGGATCACAAGTCCGTGACCAAGGCTCTGGAGGCGCATGTCGCTACCGTCAACAAAGGCCTGGCGAGCTTCGAGAGCATCAAGTACTGGCGTCTGACCCCGGAGCCGCTCTCGGTCGAAAACGGGTTCCTGACCGCCTCGCTGAAGGTCAAGCGCGGCGTGGTCGAAGATCGCTACGCCGACCTCATCGACGGCATGTACAAGAAGTAGCCGCCGCGCCCCTGCTCAGGGGGCGGGCACGGTACCCGGCGAGAACAACGCCCGGACCGGCAGGTGGTCCGAAACCAAATCTTCATACCTGGCCTCGACGCGGCGCGGATCCAAGACCACAGTCGTCCCGCCGCCGTAGTCATCCAGAGCCGCCGTCGTGATGAGGATGTGGTCCAAGAAGCTCTGGTACGAGATCTGGGAGAAGCCGTCGCCCACGTTCAGGGCGTAGGTCAAGAACCGATAGTCCTGGGGCTGTCCCACAAAGATGTCGAACGTCTCGCTGGGTGCGAGCAGCTCCTCGTTGAAGTCGCCGAGGATGACGATGTCTTGGTCGGCGTCCACGCCCGCGTGCTCAGTCACCCATGCGTCGAGAGCGAGGGCGGCCGCTCGGCGACGCGGCGCGGTGTCATCGCCGACTTGCGATTTCAGGTGCACGACGATCACCGTGAAATCGAGCACGCCGGCTTGTAGCGTGATCGTGACGTCGGCCTTGAGCGGCGGCCTTGGGAAGGCCCAAGTATCGTCGATGAACAGGGTCTCCGTATTGGAGACCCGCACCCGGTCGGTGTTGTAGAGCAGGCCGAGGCGCAGCGGGGCTCCAGGATCGTCATTAAGGACCGCGGCGTACCCGGGCATGGTGTCCACCATCGCCATGAACGTCTCGGGCTCGGTAATCTCTTCAACCGCGACGACATCATCACCCCACTCGTTGAGCAGTGACGCGACGATTTCGGGCGTGCTCGACGTCAGCGGAAAGAACTTGAGGTTCCAGGTGACGAACGAAGCCACACTCGGGCCGGCGACTGGGTCCTCGGGCTCCGGCGTCTCCTCGTCAGGGGGAATGTCACCGTACGGGGTTGGGTCCAGGCAGCCCGCGACAGCGAGTGTCCCCAGCAACAGCAGTCCGCGGGCAGTGGGGACAAACCAACTCAGCGCCCGGTCTCCTTCGACGTGATCCAAGCCGCGACGACCGATCGCAGATCCGCGGCGACCGCTTCGACATCGGCCATGTCGGCAATTTTCATGTAGCGCGCCGTCGAGCCTTCGCCCTCCAGGCGTGGATGCTTCCCTGGGATTTTGGCCCCCGTATGAAACATGAGGCTGACGTGCGCTTTGGTCCGTGGGTTGAAACTTGCCAGGTTCCCCTCGAAGACAAACGTCGGTGTCTTCCACTTGATGCACTCCGACATCCGTTTGTCGGCCCGCAGGACGATCTCGCGCACCCGCATCATCTCGGCCTTCATGGGATGCTCAGACGCAGCAAACCAGGCGTCGACTTCGGTGCTCGTCTGCATCGACGGGGACAATACGCCAGTTCGAGGGGGCTGCGCGCCCCAATTGGCGCTCACACGGCGGGTTTTGGGTGTACCGTGTGATTGGGATGAAGGCGGGTCTTGGATTGTTGGTGCTGGCGTCCGTAGCGGCATGCCAGTTTGGGGGCGGATCGGGCGACGGCGGCGGGGGCGACGGCACCGACAGTGGCGCCGACGACACCGCGGGCAGTGCGACCACCATGCCCGGTGCCGATGACAGCCCGCCGACCCAAGGGAGCAATGGCGGTACGAGCGGCGGGCCCACCGCAGCGACCGACGGCGATACGTCCGCCGATGACGACGCAACCGAAGACGGGGGCACAACCGACGATGGGGGCACCACCGATGGCGACTCCACGGGGAACGACGACGGGTCCACGGGCACCGAGGTCGGCTGCGGAAACGGTATCCCCGAGGCGGGAGAGGAGTGCGACGACGGCGATCGAATTGACTCGAACGGATGCACCAACCTGTGCCTTGACTCTGGCGTCGTCGGTTGGGTCACGCATTTGGGTGGCACCGACAGCGCAGGGGAGTTCCTCCGCTCGGTCGCCTACAACCCCACAGGCGACGGATACTACGCCGTCGGCTATCGCAGAAACTTCGTCCAGGGGCACGACGACTGGCTCCGCGCCCAGGTCGACCCCGAGGGGGTGCTTGTCTACGAAGAGGCCGCAGACGAGGCCGGCAATCAGACGGGCCGCGGCATCGCGCTGGGGCCCAACGGCGAGATGACGATCGCCTCCAACATCATTGGCGGGATCGAGGTCACCACGATCGATGAAACGTGGGCGGAGGTCGGCGAGTACGACTATGTCGGGGGCAGCACGCCGTACGCGTGGGATGTGATCTACGGCCCCCGAACCGACGCGCTCGTCGTGGGTGCGGGCGGGAGCGATGTCAATCAGAACGCACTGCTGCTCTTGGATGATGTGGGGGACTCGCCGTTCCCCGCGGGAGGTGGGCAGCAGTTTCGGGGCATCACGTGGGACGACCCAAGCGGCCTGTACTGGGCTGTCCTGAACTCCAGCAACTCCACCAGCCGCATCCATAGCTTTGACGAGCAGTTGGTGGCTCAGGACGAGATCGTGATCTCCAACCCGGCCAACGCTTCGTTGCGCGCCGTCGCCGTGTCGGATGCCGTGTTCGTGACCGGGTTCACCTTTGACGACATGACCGGCTACACCGTCCAAACCTATGCGTACGAGTTCGACGGATCCACGCGGTGGCAAGTCGACTTCGACGGTGAACTCGACCTGGGCGAGTACGCGATGGATCTCGCGATCGATGGCGAGGGCAGCATTGTGCTCGCGTGCTCGCAGCGCATCGGCGAGGTCCAGGTCCCGAGGGGGCCGCTCTCTTCTGCCTACGAGCCCGTCGTGCACAAACTCGACCCCACGGACGGCTCCGAGATCTGGACGACCGCGTTTACCGTGCCCGGCACAGGGAATGGATACTTGCGAGGCGTGACGATCGGGCCCGACAACAACATCGTTGTTGTTGGCGGTGCACACGAGTACTACTCCAACCCGTTCTTCGCCCAGCTCAATCCGTAGGTATCCACCGTCAGCGCTGCGCGTCGACAAACCGAAACCGGGTCGCGCCAAACGCCGCCATCACCCCGCCGCCGACAAGCAGCGGCAGGCCGCTCAGTAGGGTCGCGCCTCCCGCACGGCGCAGGGTTGGGTCGTCGTCGGCCACTGTGAGCACCACGCCGCCCGCGAGTACGGCAGCGGCCCCCAGACCAATGGTGACCCACCCCGCGACCGACAACCCGCGGAAGCCCGGCCGCACCCGAATCGTCGTCGGCGAGGGAAAGCCTGCCAACGGGAACGAGAGCGACGGGGTCATCCGTGGGCCATCGAGAACGAAATCGGCCTGCGGCGGGGCGTCGACGACGACGTCGCACGGCGCGTCGCAGACCTTTGTTCGCTCCGATGCCTCAGGCTGAGCGACGTCGCGAAGTCGGTACAGAGCGACCGAGCCGGGTCCGCGGACGTTGATGTGCACGAGGGGCCCAGTCGGGGACGGCGTTGCGGCGTCACCCGGCATCTGCGCCTGGGGCGGCGCCGCACGGCAGACCGCAGATCCGCCGAGATCGGGAATCAACAACCCCAGCGCCATGAAGATCGCCACCGAGCCACGACTACGCACGGCACAACGCTTCGAACTGCACGGACCGAGCACCGACGGGGCATCGTACCCGCCAAACCGATCGCGGGGGAGGCGACATGGCTCGCAGGCAATTCCGTGGTGGATTCAAACCGGTCGCCGCTCTACTGTGCGACCCCATGGGCGAGCAATCCACCGACGGTCGGGCCGGCGACCGCAGCCGCACACTTCTCCAACGGGCCAGTCGGGTCATCCCAGGCGGCGTCAACAGCCCCGTGCGCGCGTTCGCATCGGTCGGCGGAGACCCACCGTTTGTCACCAAGGCCGAAGGCGCGTACCTGCACACCGAAGACGGCGCCAAGCTCATCGACTACGTCGGCACTTGGGGCCCTGCCCTGCTGGGCCACGCCCGCCCCGAAGTGATCGAGGCGGTGGTCAAGGCAGCCCGCGACGGACTCAGCTTTGGTGCCGCGACTTCGGCCGAAGCCGAGTTCGCCGAGCTCGTCACCTCGATGGTGCCCTCGCTAAACGGCGGCATGCTGCGCATGGTCAACTCGGGCACCGAAGCTACGATGAGCGCCCTGCGGCTGGCCCGGGGTTTCACCGGTCGCGCAAAGATCGTCAAAATGGACGGCGGCTACCACGGCCACGCCGATGTTCTGCTCGTGGCCGCGGGCTCAGGCGCGGCCACGCTGGGGATCCCCGGATCGGCCGGAGTTCCGGACAGCGTCGTCGCCGACACGCTGCTGCTCCCGTTCAACGATGTCGAGGCGCTGGAGGCCATGTGCACCGCCCAAGGCGACGCGCTGGCTGCGATCATCGTCGAGCCCATCGCCGGAAACATGGGCGTCATTCCTCCCGACGAGGGCTATCTCGAGCGCATGCGGGCGCTTTGCGACAAGCACGGCATCGTTCTTATCTTCGACGAGGTGATGACCGGCTTCCGCGTCGCTAAGGGCGGCGCGCAGGAGCGCTACGGGGTCACGCCCGACCTCACGTGCCTGGGCAAGATCGTCGGCGGCGGCATGCCGGTGGGTGCCTACGGCGGACGTCGCGACATCATGGAGAAGATCGCGCCGCTCGGTCCCGTGTACCAAGCGGGGACTCTGAGCGGGAACCCGCTGGGCGTGGCGGCCGGATTGGCGACCCTGCAGCTCATCGAGCAAGATCCGCCGTATGAAGCCCTCGAGCGTAGTGCGGCCCGATTGTTCGACGGTTTGTCGCAAAGCGCCGCCAAAGCGGGCGTTGCGCTGACGGGCAACCGCGTGGGCGCAATGTTTACGGGCTTCTTCCAAGACGGCGCCGTGCACAACTACGAGGACGCAAAGCGGAGCAATACCGAGCGGTTCGGGCAGTTCCACCAGGAAATGCTCGCCCGCGGCGTGTATCTGGCGCCGTCGCAATTCGAAGCCGCTTTTGTCTCTACCGCACACGACGATTCGATCATCGATACGACGCTCGCCGCCGCCGACGAAGCCTTCGCCGCCATCGCCCGCAACGCATGACCGACAAGCCCACCGACGATCGCGCCGACGCACCCGCGCGCAAGCCCGTGAGGAAGGCCGCGTGGGTTCGCGGGGCCGAGTCGTCATCGCTGGGCATTGAGATCGCCGTGAGCGTCTGCGTACCGATGGTGGGCGCGCACTACCTCGAGCAGCACGTGACGCACTGGACGCCATGGACGACCCTTCTCGGCGTTGCCCTGGGCCTGTTTGTCGCCGCCAATGCCGTCATGCGGACCGCCCGCCAGTATCAGGACGGCCTCAAGGCCGACCGCGAGGCCGAAGCCGCTGAGGCTGCTCAAGCGGACGCAGAGCCCCCGTCGTAGGATCGAGCGCTATCTCACCACCAAGCGCATCTCGACGCGGCGCACCAACATGCTACTCGGAGTGCACCGAGACCCGTCTCGATGACCGACACAACTACCGTTCTCCGCGGTGCCACCCGCTGGACAGCCGCACTTATCGTGGCCGTGGGGGGGATCGCGTGGGCACTGTTTGGCCGCGAGATGGCGCTCGGTGTAGCGCTCGGTGCGCTGCTCGGATTGCTCAATCTCCTAGCGCTTGGCCGAGCCTTAGGACTGATGCTCTCCAGCGCCCAACAGCATCGCCCGGCCGCAGGTAAGAAATGGGTCTTACCGACCGTTCTGCTGCTCAAATGGCCGTTTCTGCTGCTTGCCTTGGGTTTGATCCTTTGGTACATGCCGGCCCGGCCAGAGGGCGTTGCCGTAGGGTTCGGTCTCTCGCTTCTCGCAGCCTCACTTGCGGCGATTCGCGGCTCCAAAAAGCCGCCCGCCACCACACCGGGAAACACCCCCTAACCGATGGGCGAACACGACACCTGGTACACGCTGCTCCCGTTTTGGGAAGGGCTCGAAGCGCAGTTTGAGGAGGGCCTCCGCCGCGACTGGCGAGCGTTGGCGTTCCAAGACACGCACTTCACACTGCTGCATGTCGTCGGTGCGTTGATCGCGGTCGCGATCATCGTCGTCGCAACGATGCGCTATCGGCAGAGCCTGCAGTCCGACGCCACCAAGCGCGGCTTGCTGCCGTCGCCGCGATTCACGCTGTCGGCCATGGTCGACGGCATCATCGGCGCCGTCTACAAGTTGTCCGTCGACGTCATGGGCGAGGACGACGCCAAGAAGTTCCTCCCCATCACGGGCACACTCGCGCTGTTCATCTTCTGCATGAACATCCAGGGCCTGATTCCAGGGCTCTTGCCGCCCACCGACACGCTCAAGACGAACCTCGCGTTGTCGCTGATCGTGTTCACGCTCTACAACGGCGTCGGCATCTACCGGACGGGCTTCGGCTACATCCACCACTTTATCGGCCCGAAGATCGGCGGCTTTTATTGGCTCGCCCCGCTCTTCATCGTGATCGAACTCGCCTCGCACATCGCCCGACCGGTCTCCCTGTCGCTGCGGTTGCTCGGCAACATCCTCGCCGACCACAAGGTCGTCGGCGCGATGTCGGCGCTTATCGCGGTCGGGCTGCCGGTTCCGTTCCTGCTCCTGGGTACGTTGGTCTGCATCATCCAGACGCTGATCTTCACGCTCCTGACCATCATCTACATCGGCATGGCCATCGAAGAGCACCACTGAGCGCTCCTTCGGCCAGCACCAAGTTTCTCAACTCACCAAAATCAAGACGGAAGTCATCATGAACCGCCTCAGCACGTTCCTCGTTTTCGCGTTTGCTTTCTTCGCACCCGCCCTGGCGATGGCCGCTCCCGCAGCTGCCCCCAGCACGTCGCCCTCCGGCGCCATCGTCGCACTCGCGATTGGCATCGGTGTTGGTGTTGCCGCTCTTGGCGGCGCACTTGGCCAAGGCCGCGCCGCCGCTGCCGCCCTCGAAGGCATCTGCCGCAACCCGAACTCCGCCGAGAAGGTGAACACGCCCATGCTCCTCGGCTTGGCGTTCATCGAGTCGTTGACGATCTTCACGCTCGTCATCGCGTTCCTTCTCCTCGGCAAGATCTAAGCTGGCGCAACGCTTCGCGGCCCTCGGGTCGCGAGCAGCCGGCGGACGAGACTCCGGCATTGAAGCCGACTGACCTCACCCTGACTCAGGGGATTTGGGGTTGGTCGGCTTTTTCGTGGTTGTTCTTGGAGTTGTTCTTGGAGTCGCGCTTGGAGTCGCGCTTGGCGTGGGCCTTGGCGAACTTGGCGTAGCGCTTCAGCGCACGCTTCGCAGCCGGGCCCGACAGCTCCAGCGCAGCTCGGGCGTCGGCGAGCCACCGATCGGTGGGCTGCGTCTGGACGAGCGCGCTGGCGTCGGTGGGTAGCGGCTCGCCACGACGCTCCAGCCCATCGAGCGCGCGCGCCAGCACGAGCAGCGCCTCGCCGCGATGCAGGGGGTCGGTCTGGCCAGCCCGATCGCGGTACGTCTGCACAACCCCAGCCGCTACGCTGAGCGCGGCGGCGTGCCGCGAGAGCCCAAGCAGAGCGCGCGCCTTTCCGACTTGAAAATACGGCGTGTAGACGTGGTCCGGCCCGGCCGTCTGGATGAACATTGGGATCTGCTTTTGGTAGCCCGCGAGCGCGGCGGCATAGCGCCCGCGCTCGAGCTCGGTCCCCGCGAGGTTGCCCAGCGCGGCTGCGAGCACGACGTTCTCGCGGCCACGTCGCTGCAGTACGTCGACCAACCGGCCCAGGACCGCTGCGGCCTCGTCGTACTCCTCGAGACCATCGTGCGCCGCTGAGAGCCCCAACATCAGCGTTGCCTGGCCCGCGTCGTCGATCAGGGCCTCGTCGTTGATGCGGCGGGTGATCAGGAACTCGGCCTTGGCATCCTGGTACCGACCCATCGCCTGGTACGTCGTGCCGATGTTTTCGTGTGCGGCTCCGGTCGTGGGGTGCCTATCGCCATACTTGGCGCTCAACAAGTCGAGTGCGTGACCGAAGTGGAGCAATGCGTCGTCGTAGGACGCCATCAGGTGATAGCCGGCCCCCAACCCCATGTGCGCAGAGGCGACCTCCGCGGGGCTCGGGGACTCCATCTGCGCGTGAATTCGCAGCGCCTCCTCGAACCGCTCCACCGACTCCGCGCCGCGCCCCTGGACCCCGAGCAGCGTGGCCTCGGCCTGAAGGACACGCACCGCCCATCGCGGCCCGAGGTTGATCCGGTCAAGCAGCGCATACGCCTGCTTGACGGCTCGGTGCGCGCGAGCAAGATCGCCGCTGTGGTGCGCAAAAACGAACAGCAGATCCACGGCGATCGAGAGCCGGACGGTGTCCATCGCCTCGCTCTCTGCGGCGTACTGCGCTTGCAGCAGCATCTCGGTGGCGGCATCGACCTTGCCTAGCTCGAGGAGCAGCGAGCCAATCGCGCGGCGGGCATCGACGACCAGCGGGCCGTACTTCAGGAGTTCGGCTGCCAACCACACCTCACTCAGAGCGACCAGCGCCAAGGGGTACTTGCCGGCCGCCTCCATGGCTCCGCCCACGGCGAGGCGCTCGTAGGTAGCCTCGACCCGCGCCTCGAGCTCCGGAGGAACCGGACGGATGACCTCCGCGAGCACCTTGGCATCACGACACGCCTGCAGGGGCGCCAGCGCACTCGCGGCCGCGGTTGCGTGCTCCACGGCCGTGGGGTCCACGACGGCCAGCGTCGCGGTGAGCGCCTCGAACGCGACAAGGTGCCGCCGCAAGCAGCGGGTGCGAAGGTCGAGCAGGTCCGCGGACTGCTCGCCCGTGATGTGCGTTGCGACGCACGAGTCTCGCCGGATCTGAACCCACTCTTCGACCCAAGTGTCGAGCGAGCGCGTGACCGCGTCGGCCACATCCGCGGCAAACGGCCGCGGGTCCTCGAGGATCGCCGCCTGCACCTCGGCGCGGCGTGGTGCGTCCCATACCCCCGCGAGCACCTCCTGTCCGGCATCACAGTCCACGCCTGTCGGCTTGGCTGGGGCCAGCGCGTACCCGCCAATGCCGACCACCAGCAGTGCGCCGAGCCCGAACACGACGCGGCGCTGCGATCGCCTACGATCGAGCACCATCGCGTCGAGCAGGTCGCCCAGCGATGCGTGTCGCTCTTCGGGATCGGCCCGCAAGCCCCGCGCCAGCAGCTTCCGAAAGCGAGATGGGACGCGGGTTCCACTCGGCGGCTCCCTCACCTCGCCCTTCTTCACCGCACGGTTGAGGAGCTTCGGCGTCGCCCCAGCAAACGGACGTTCGCCGTACAGTGTGATCCATGCCGTTGAGCAAAACGCGAACTGATCTGCGCGCGCGTCGGCGAGCTCGCCCCGCAGCTGCTCGGCAGCAATGTAGCCCGGCGTCCCCATCACCAAGCCGAGCTCCGTGATCTCGTCGCGCAATCGGTCGAACCGCCCGGAGCTCTCGGGCGATTGCGCAGCCGAGCTGTCGAGGCCGTAGGCACGATGGATGTCATCGCCGCTGTGCCGATCGGCGCTGTCGCGGGTGCGCGGCGGCCGAGCGAGCCCAAAATCCACGACTCGAACCTCACCATCATCCCCGACCAAGACGTTGGTTGGCTTGAAATCCAAGTGCACAAGGCCCGCGGCGTGGGCTGCAGCAAGCCCTCGACCCGCACGAACCAAGACATCGACGACCCGAGTCCACGACCGACGGTTGCCGTCGCCGACCCACTGGGCGAGGGTCGCTCCGCGGACGTACTCCATCGCCATGTAGACGCGACCGCCCACCACCCCGACGTCGTAGACGTGAACGACGTTGACATGAGCCAAGCGCGCCATGGCTTGTGCCTCGCGCAGCAGACGTTCGCTGGCCGCCGAGCGCTCCTCGTAGCCCTGAGGGCGCATCACCTTGAGCGCGACCTCCCGGTTCAGCTCTGGGTCGTACGCCACGTACACAACCGACATCCCGCCCGCCCCGAGCCGTCGGAGGATGACGTAGCGGCCGAGGGCCTGACCCGTTTGGAGCGCGTCGCGCGGGTCAGGACCGCGCCGCAGCTTCGCCGCGCGCTCCGTCCACCCTTCGGCCCGCGTCTCGTCCAGCCCGACACCGCTAGACTCGGCGCCGCTTGGCTCGTTTGGGTCCTCGGCGATGGCTCATCGTAACCTGCGCCTCCCAGCGCAGATCACGCGGAACGCTCAGAACTTCGAGCTGACGGTCAGCATCAGCAACCGGTCGTTGCTGTCACGCAGACGCGTGCTGAGCGTCCGTACGAACCGCCACAGCAACTCGTAGGCCAGCTCGCGGTCGACAAACATGAGGTCGCGAAGGTCGTCCTTGGGCAGCCGAAGCAGGCGTGTGTCCTCGTGCGCGATGGCATCTGCCGAGCGCGGGTGGTCGTCGTCGACGATGGACATCTCGCCGAAGTACATGCCCGGCTTGAGCACCGCCAACGCCTCTTCGCCCATGCCGGATACAGAGCGACTGATCCGAACCGCACCGTGCATGATGAGGTACAGGCCGTCGCCGTCCTCGCCGTGGCTAAACACCGCTGCGTTGCGCTTGTAGTGCGCCTCCTGGACCAGCGCGCCGATGCGTTCGAGGTGGAGCGGGAGTAGGCCGTCAAAGAGCGTAATACCCCGCAGCGCCTTGATCAGGGAGCGCGTGTACTCCTCGGAGCCCACGACGAGCTCGCCAGAGACAACGTTGCTCTCTGGCTTGTCCGGCTTAGACTCCGGCTTGGGCTCGTCTTCACTGTCGTCGTGAATACCGAGTTCTTCGAGACCTGTTTCGCTCAACTTGGGCTGAGCCTACATCAAGATCGGCCCAAAGACCGCCAAACGTGCGCAAACAGTCGCCTAGCGGCGGACCGCTGAGCAACCGCTCACCCCCAATGCGGCGGCGTTGGCACCTTTGACGGTGCCCCGGCTACGCGACGCACTCGCCAGCCTGATACACGGCTTCGATGAGCGGGGATCCGGCGTGGTAGACGAGGTCCCGATAGTCGGACGTCCCCAGCACGAGGATATCGGCGCTTCGGCCGGGCGCCAGCGAGCCGACTTCGGCGTCGAGCCCGAGCGAAGCGGCGGCGTTGTGGGTGGCCGCGCAGACCGCCTCGGCGGGCGAAAGCCGGTTTCCATAGCAGGCCAAGCCTAGGATCATGGCCAGGTTCTCCAGCGCGCAGCTGCCCGGGTTGCAATCGGTGGCGATGGCGACGGCGACGCCTGCCTCGACCAGCTTGCGTCCATCCGCGTAGCCCTTGCCGAGCACAAGCGAAGTCCCCGGAAGGAGCGTTGCGACCACGTTGCCCTCTTTGAGCGCCGTGCGTTCCTCGTCGTTGAGGTGCAGCAGGTGGTCGGCGGACGCCGCTCCGAACTCTGCCGCCACGAGCGCGCCGCCCGTGTGGCCAAACTCGTTGGCGTGCAGTCGCAAGCCAAAGCCGAGCGCCTTGGCCGTCGTCAGGACGCGGCGGGTTTCATCGGGTGTGAACGCGCCGCGATCACAGAAAACATCGACGTAGTCGGCAAGCCGCTGATCGTGCACGGCGGGCAGAATCGTCTCGCAGACATCGTCGACGAAGCGCTCGCGACCCGGCTCTCCATCATCGCGGGCCTCTTGCGGAATCGCGTGCGCCGCCAGGCACGTGGTCTTCACCCGAAAGCCAAATGCGCGCAGACGTCGGGCGACCCGAAGCTGCTTGAGCTCGGTCGACGCGTCCAGGCCGTACCCACTCTTGATCTCGAGCGTGGTCGTGCCCGCGCGTCGCATCCGTCGCACACGATTGAGCGTGTCGGCGAACAGGTCGTCTTCTTTGGCGTCACGCGTCTGCCGAACGCTCGAGAGGATCCCGCCGCCGTTCGCGAAGATCTCCTCGTAGTCCGCTCCGGCCAGTCTCATCTCGAGCTCATCGCGACGGCCACCGCCCCACACCACATGGGTATGCGGATCGACCAACCCAGGCATGAGCGTCTTGCCGCGGCAGTCGATGACCTCTGCCCCGTCGGCGTGCTCGGCCGGCACGGATCCCTGCGGGCCAATCCAAGCGATCTGGCCGTGCTCATCGACCGCAACGCTCGCGTGCTCCACGATGTTCAGCTCGGACATGGCCGCGCCCGACCGCGGGCCGCGGGGGCCGTCGAGCGTCAGGACCGTATCGGCGCGCGTGAGGAGCTTTCGCGTGATCACCCGCGCATCCTACAGCAGTGCGTCTGGGCGAAACGGGTGGGCGAGTTGTGCGAAGTAGCCCTCGGGCACTGGAGCGCCCGTGTGGGCGGGAAAGCGGCCGCGCGGCAGGTGAAATGTGCCGAAGATCAGGTCCCACACTGGGAAGAGTCCGGAAAAGTTTACATCGCGGGTTTCGACCTCTGCGCTGTGATGCCAGCGATGAAACGCGGGCGACGCCACGACGTAGCGCAGTGGTCCGAAGTCCCAGCGTACGTTGGCGTGCAAGACGAGCCCGTACAGCGACAAGGCAGGGAGATAGCCGGCGACCAACTCGATCTGAAACCCCAACACGAAAATCGGAAACAGGCGGAGGACGCCCCCGAGCAATTCGTTGACCGGGTGGTTCCGCGCGGACGCAAGCCAGTCGAGCCGCCGCGAGCTGTGGTGGATCGCATGAAACCGCCACCATCCCTTGCGGTGGAGCGCACGGTGAACCCAGTAGCCCAAGAAGTCACCGAGCAGCAGCATCTCGATCAGCTGGATCCAGGCGGGTTGCGCTGCGATCGGCGATCGGGAGGAGAAGGCGTGCAGGAGCGCGTCCGGTTCCAGGCTCCCGGCAAACACGACCGCCCACAAGCCAACGATGGCGACGACCAGGACGCGCACGACCGGGCGGACAAACACTGGAGACACGACCCAGTACGTCAAGTCGGTCACCACAGCGGCCAACCCGCGCGCGTCGAGCTTTGCCGCAGGCCACCGCCGCCGCAGCCACCAAAACAGTGGAGCCAGGATGGCTAGGGCCACCAAACTCCCAACGACCTTGCCGCCCGCTCCCATCAAGAGCTTCGACACGGCGGCGGGCGCAGGGTTCGATCCTCGCCGCCGCGGCGCACGTAAAGGCGTTGCAGATCACACCGCGCTTGTTGGCTTGACCCAGGCACGGATCAAATCGATGAGCCGGGTTTGGAAATCTGCCCGCCCCTCGTCGGCGTCGATGCCCATCTGACGGCACAGTCCGTCCCCCATCACCGCGTCGCCGACCAACGCGACGGTCACCAGCCGCGACATGAACGCGCTGTCTTCGAACGCGGGCTCGGACGCCCCCTCGGGTAGCAAGCGCATGCGTGTGCGGTGGACCGTGGCCACGATGTCCTGGACACGGCCGCTGGGGATCCGACCGTCGGGTGCCGACAGTGCGACCCACGCCATCAGCCGTCCGAACCCGCCCTCGCTGAGCACCTTGGCCATTGCCCCGACGATGGGTCCTGGCTCCAGTTCCGTACTCGCGGCGAGGATCTGCTCGATCTGGGTGTCCATTTCCGCCATCGTCTCGCTGACGACGGCGCCTACGAGCCCCTCGCGACTACCAAAGTGGTGGAGCACGGTGGGGTGCGAAACACCCGCGTCACGGGCCACTTCTTTGAGTCGCATGGCGGCCGGCCCACGCGCCAGCACGTGTTCGCGCGCCACCGCCACGATGTGGGCGCGCGCCTCATCGGCGGTGCGGCGAATCCGTGCCATCGACTTCACGTTGACACGCCGATTTCTTATTGACAATGTTGTCAGTAGAGCTATCTACATTCTTGTCAACAGGTGACACCCGATGCAGAAGCCAGCCCAAGCCCGAATTCAGCCTATGCGAGCGCTTCGCGCGCTTGGGCGTCTCCTGCGTGACCCCAACGACACCGAGCAAGTCTTCGAGATCATCGGAGCGCTGGGGGCACGGGCAATGCGCCGCAAGGTGGCCGACCTCGAACAAACGCAGCAGGGCCGAGCACTCCTGTCGGACAGACCGTCGCTGATGGCCGCGCTCGCGACGAGCCGGGCGGAAGACTTCGCGCCCGACACGCTCGGGGCGCACTACCACGCGTTTTTACGCCGCGAGGGCATCACGACCGATGGCCTGGTCGCCGTGTCGACCGCCAGCACAGAGCGACTCGCGGACGACACGCTGTACCTCTCCGAGCGCGGCACCCAGCAGCACGATCTCTGGCACATCCTGACCGGCTACCAGGGCGACATCGTCGGCGAGATGGCGCTGCTGGCCTTCAGCGCTCCTCAGACGCGCAACCCCGGCATCATGCTCATCGCGACCACGCTCTACGTCGTCGTCGCCGGTCGACTCGGGGTCCGTGCCTTGATGCGCGAAGCCTACCGCCGCGGCAAGCGGGCGGTCGACCTTCAGCAGGTCCGTTGGGAAGACGAGTTGCATGCGCCCTTGCCCGCGCTCCGCTCGGCGCTCAACGTCGACGCGCCTCCGCAGTACCTTCAGGTCCGCGCCGAGGACCTCGGGCCCAAAGGACTGCTCGGCCCGATGCCCACTGCGTAGCCCATGTTGCCGACGAGGGTCGGGAGGCGAGGCCCACGCCATTTCTCCGGGAACTTTCGCTGAGTCTGGTACGTCTTCACCTGCTGTGCGCGCCCTGCTCGTAGCTTGCTTGGCACTGCCAGCATGCGTCGTACTCGACCCGCTGGAGGGCGATGACCCGGCACCGGTCGAGCCTGCGCCTCAGCCCGCGCCCCAGCCCGCGCCCGCAGCCGGCTCGGGCACCTCGCGGATCGCAGCGATTGCTGATCGCGCCGCTCCGGGGCATCAGCACTGGCAGCTTCGCGACGACCGCGAACACACCGACGCGGCGATCGAGGTGTGGACGGCCTACGCCGCGCACCACCCCAACGACGCCGCCGTGCGCATCCGGTTGGCGCGCGCGCACGTGTTCTTGGCCGAGGCGTTCCTTCGCGACGACGCCACCGCCCAACTCAACGCGTTGGACGCCGCCATCGCATGGGGCGAAGGTGCGCTCGTTGCCGTCTCGCCCGAGTTCAGCGAGGCCATGCGAGGCGGAGCGAAGTTCAGCGAGGCTGCAAAGGTACTGGGCGTCGACGCCGTCCCGGCCTTGTACTGGTACACGAGGGCGCTCGAGGGCTGGGCCCGTCGCAAGGGGTTTGCGGTGCTGCTCGGCCAAAAAGACAACCTCAAGGCGGCAATGGAGGTTTGCCTGGCGGTCGACCCCACATTCTTCCACGGCGGGCCAGAGCGCGCGTTCGGATCGTACTTGGCGGTCTTGCCCGCGTTTGCGGGCGGCGACCTGAAACTCGCCACCGCGCACTACGAGCAAGCGCTCTCAGCAGCGCCCGACTTCGCCGAAACAAAACTGCAGTGGGCGGTCGACCTGGCGCTCAAGCAGCAAGACCGAGCGACGTTTGAGCGACTACTCGCCGAAGTGTTGGACACACCAGACGATGCTGTCCCAGGCGCCGCCCCCGAGACCCGCGTCACCAAAGCGCGGGCCCGCGAGTGGCTAGAACAGGCCGACGACCTGTTCTAGCCGTCGATTGCCGCTCGCCCCTGAGATTACGACGACCCGAGTCGGCGGAGTTCCTCGGCCAATCCGCGGACCAGCGCCGCTTGTTTGCGCGACAACCCACTCAGGTCGAGCGTCTCCGTCGGTGCTGGAGCTGCGGGCCGCCGCTCCAACGGGTGGGCTGGACTGACCGATGCGGTAAGCCCCAGTCCCGCCTTGGCTGCACGGGCATGAAGTTCGTCGACTTTTTCGAGGGCAGCGTCACGAGACAAGCGAGCAATCTCTGCGCTCCCGGTCGTATGGACAGCCAGCATCAGCCGGCCCGCCTTGCGCGGGGTGTGGCCAAACAAATCGGTAAGAACTCCTACGACGAAGTCCATGGGCGTCTTGTCGTCGTTGTGGAGCAGGATGCGGTGCGGCGTGGGTTCGGACATGCCCCCTATGGTTTGTCGCGGAGATGAGGAATCAACCTGACTCTGTGGTGCGACTTGACTGACCGTTTGGCGGTTGACCCGAGCGAGCCGCTCCCGTCACAGTCGGCGTCGGATTTCCCGCTCGACCAGCCACAAGCGATCCTGCCCCCACGTGGTGAAGTCGGGCTCGCCCTTGCTGCGCACGCGGAAGCTAGGGACGCCCCACAGGCCCGCACTCAGCATCGTCAGGCGATTGCCCTCGAGTTCTTCGCGCCACTCATCCCCATCGAGGTGTGCCCGTGCCGCGTCCCACGACAGTCCAGCCTCCTCGACGACGCGACGCAGCCCTGCGTCGGTTCCGGTGTCGAAGCCCGCCCCAAACGAGCTCTGGCAGAACGTGCTGAGAAGCTCCGCCCCACGCCCGTGCTCCCGCGCAAACGGGAACAGCGAGTAAACCCGCTCGACAGGACGGCCGACGGGATCGTACATGTCGCCGAAGGGAATCCCCAACACCTCGGCCTCCCGAAGGGTGTCGCGGACGATGTACAGCCGTTTGACCAGCGGCACGGCGAGCCCTCGCATCACCATGGGGAGGACCGGGCGTACCGTGAAATCGACGGGGAGCCGGGCGGCGAGCTCGAGCGCACGCGGCATGCAAATCGCCGTGTACGGGCTGCGCATTGAAGGGAAGAACTCGAGTTCGACAGCGTTCTGTGTCGCCTCGACGCGCTCGTTCGTCACGTCGAGTCGCGGGACCAGGGGTTCATCGCCGCCCGTTCGCCGCGCGCCGTCCTCGGAAAGTCGGCGCTCCAAGTGGTGGAGGCGGTCCACGCCCCAGTACCACTCCCCTTCGAACTCGAACATCGCAGAGCCGTAGTGCCTCCGTCGGCCACGCTCGCGGGTTCCATCGTCGACGATCCGCGCGGCGGCAGACTCCGTTGCGGGAGGGTACTGGTCTGCCAGGTCGGCGAGGGCAGGCGTGTCGTCGCTCCACAGAGCCTCGCCGACACGTGCCAGAAGGTTGACCGCGGTCTCGGCACCGAGGTGCCCGGCCAGGATCCGCGTGGCCACGCGTCGATTGTTCTCGGTCGGTGGACGGCCTGGATCCGTGTACTCCAGCCCGTAGGCGCCAGCGATGGCCCCTGCATCCGAGCGTGCGAACGCCACCAACCGAGGACGGTCGGGCGCCGCCTCGTCCGAAGGGCTGCGCACCAGTCGGATCGACAATTCGATATCGTACCGCTCCACCAGCCGCGCCAGAACCTGACTGGCGAGGTGGGAGTACGGGTCATCGACCTGGTGAAAGTAGCGAACGACTCGGCGGCGACCGAGGGCCCGACGTCGCACCTTGGCCAGCGTGCGCAGCCGGCTCCGCGTGCGCGGGCTGAGCAACACACGGGCTGCTCGGTTGTGTATGTGCCTGCGGACCGACATCGCCGTCTCGCCGTATCATCGCGCAAGAGACAAGGCGGGCCGAATTTGTTCGACGTGATTCCGTTGATGGGGGCATTCGGTAGTGGAATCAAACCAGCCGCCGCTCTACGATATGTTCGCGATGGCTGGTCCACGACGCGCGGGGGACGACGTACGCGTGATCCGCTTGCGTGCCGACGAGTCTTTGGTGAAGGCCATCACTCCGGCACGATCCAAGCGCGAGGGCGGTACGATCGCACTCCCGCCGCGGCGCGACCGCATCGCCCCCGGGACCGCGGTCCGGATCGAGTTCGGTTTTGGGGCGCTCTCTGACGAGATCGTGATTCGCGGCGATGTCACCACCGTGGATCTCGACGCCGAAGACGGTACCCGCCACGTGGTCGTCGCGGTCGTGCGCGCACACGCAGCGCGCCTCCGCTACGTGTTGGCGGTCCTCGACAAGCGTCGGGAGCCGGTCGTCCGCCGACACGCGCGGGCGACCTACTCCCAACCGATCCGATGGACCCACGGGACACGATCACGCGAAACGAGAATGGGTGACCTCTCGTGCGGCGGGGCATTCATCGTCAGTGATGACAAGCCCCCGATCGACACGATCGTGCACCTCGCCTTCGTCCTGGCCCCCGACATCAACGTCGACGTCGAAGGGCGGGTGGCGTGGCATGGCATCGCCGGTGACCGCCGAGGGTTTGGCGTCGAGTTCCGCGGGCTGCAGCCCTCGATCGCAGCGACGATCCGCCAAGCAGTACGCAACCGATCAGACTGACGCGCCCGATCACGTCGACCGACTGCCTGTGGCATCATGTAGCCCCGCCGCAGCGCCATGACCAACGACAGTCCCTCCCAGCCGACGATCGCTGCCACCGGGCAAGCAACGATTCCCGTCCCTTGCGATGTTGCGTGGCTTCACCTCGTGATCTTCGAAGAGGCAAAGATCGTCAGCGACGCCATCGAGCACAGCGACGAACGCATCGCGATCATCCTCGATCGCATTCGTGAGACCGACCCTCGACTCCCGGAGACCGTGACAGAGTCAGAACGCCGAATCGAGCCGTTGTTCGATGACGATGGCGCACTGGATGGCTTCCGAATGCACCGCGTCGTGCGGGCACAAATGCCTCCCGACGCGTCTGGGCTGCTGCTGGATGTTGCGATCATGGCGGGCGCCGGGCCGGGATCACGGATTGCCTTCGGCGTGCGTGACCCCGCGACTGCGCGCGCCCACGCGATCGATGGCGCGCTGCGTGCCGCGACCACCAATGCGGCCGCGGCGGCCCGAAGCTTGGGCAGCGAGCTGGGCGAGCTCCAGGAGACCGTCGTCGAATCGGTGGTCCCCGATGAGTTTACCGACCCGCTTCTCTTCGTCAGCGGCGAAGCCAAGGTCGTGTACGCCCGCTCCGAGTGACGCGGGCCCGTCAGTCCTTGCTGCACGCAAGCAGCTGGACGTACGGCATCGTCACGTCCACCGCCGCGGTGCCCGACACCGCGGTGCTGCCAGCCATGGTCGCCGTGTGGGTGTGGCTCCCGCCGGATCCAATCGTGTGCGAATGAGAGCCCGCGTTGTTGATCGTGTGCGAGTGCGTACCCGCGCTGTTGATGGTGTGAGTGTGGAAGCCGTCGTTCTGCACCGCGTTGCTCGACAGCGCGCCACCAGCCTGGTTGACCGTCCCCATGATGAACCCCGTGCCAAAGTTCCCAGCGGTCTCGAGGAATATGTTGTGGTCGTGCAACCCCCCAGACTGCATCGTGTGGGTGTGACTCCCTCCGGTCTGCATCGTATGACCATGCGAGCCGGCAGAGCTGTTGCTATGGCTGTGCGAGCCCGCAGACGACAAGGAGGCCGACAGCGTCCCACTTGCATGGGTGTGCGACGGAACCGTCGAGATCGTTCGGGTCCCTTCGTCTTCGAGTTCACTGCCAACCACAGACGCCAATGAGCCCCCTTCAGCCAGCCCGACCGGGACGCGTCCGCGCAGATCCGCCATCTCCGTCCAATCGGCCGGGCACTCCGCGAGATTGAAGAACATGACCGCGCCAGACGGGACGCCGTCCATTTGCTCCTCGACGTCGATGATGCGGGAGTCGTTGTCGTTGACCGCGTCCGCGAGCGCTTCAAAGTTCTCGTTGAACGCCTCGGCGCTGATCGGATCGCCCGCGGAGAACTGGTTGGGTAAATCGACCGGCGCGGCGAGCACGGCGATGGGAACCAGCCCCACAATGGCCACTGCAGCCAGGAAGACTCGTGCGCGGGGGCGGCGGATGGGAGCGTTGCAAAGCTGAATCTGAATCTTGAACATCGTGTCGTTTCCTCTTGTCGTCCGCCGCGTTACTGAAAACATGCCTCGCCGAATTGCGAGCGACCGAACACACCGGGCATGCAGTCCCCGCCCGTCGTCGGCGTCCCCTGCGTGGTCGTCCCGTCGACAGACGTCGTCGTGTCGACGGCCGACACGGTGTCCGCAGACGCACCCGTCGAGTCCGGGTTCGCCTCGTCGTCGGACCCTGTGGCCCCCGTGCCCGAAGTGCTTGCCGTGCCCATTGCAGGCACAGCGTCATCGGCTCCAGGGCAGCCGGCCCCCCACAACGCGATCGCCAAAAGGATGATTTGTTGAGGTCGCATGTCGCACTCGTATCGTCGCCCGCACAAGTGCGCGGGCCGGCGGCGCGCAGCTGCGCCATCCATCCACGAGGTACGAGCTGGGACCCATTCGATCCCCGCTCCATGTCGTTTTTTCGATTTTCCTTTTCGAGGCCAGCCCGAGGCTCGCTCGCACTCCAACCTCAGCCGCCAAACGCGGTTCGGATCAGTGCGCCACTTCGCGGAGCTTGTCTTCGTACTCGCGCGCCTGCTGCTGACGGTTCCACATCGACGCATACGCCGCGTCCTTGGCCAACAGATCGTCGTGTGTGCCCTGCTCGACGATCTTGCCGTGGTCGAGCACAACGATGAGATCGGCGTCTTTGATCGTAGACAGCCGGTGCGCGACGGTCAGCGTGGTGCGGCCCTTGGAGACGTGCTCGAGCGAGGTCTGAATGTCCTGCTCGGTGTGTGTATCCAAGGCCGAGGTCGCCTCATCGAGGATGAGGATAGGCGGGTTCTTCAGGATCGTGCGCGCGATTGCAACCCGCTGCTTCTCTCCGCCCGAGAGCTTGAGCCCACGCTCGCCCACGGGAGTGTCGAAGCCCTTCTCGAGATCGGTCACGAAGTCGTAGACCTGTGCCAGGCGCGCGGCATCCTCGATCTCGGACTGCGAGGCGCCCGGTCGGCCGTACTCGATGTTGTAGCCCACAGAGTCGTTGAACAGGACGGTGTCCTGCGGGACGACACCGATGCTCTCGCGCAGTGACGCCTGCGTCACCGACCGGACGTCCTGCCCGTCGATGGTAATCGAACCCGACTGCGGGTCGTAAAACCGAAACAACAGCCGGGCGACCGTCGACTTGCCGCTGCCCGAAGGGCCGACGATCGCGACCGTCTCGCCTGCATTGGCCGTAAAGGAGATGTCGTCGAGGATCTGGCGGTCCTCGTTGTACGCAAAACTAACGTGGTCAAATGTGATCGCCCCGCCCTCGACGACGAGCGACTTGGCTTCGGGTGCGTCCTCGACCTCGGCGGCGACGCTGAGCAGCTCGAACATCTTGTCCATATCGATGAACCCTTGCTTCATCTCGCGGTAGACAAAGCCCAAGAAATTCAGCGGCAAGAACAACTGCATCATGTAGGTGTTGGCGAGCACAAAGTCGCCCACGGAGAGGTCGCCCGCAACGACACCATCGGCGGCCATGTACATCAGCAGCACCACCCCGACCGAGATGATGCTCGCCTGCCCCACATTGAGCAGCGACAACGAACTCTGGCTCTTGACCGCCGCCGACTCGTAGCCCGCCAGCGAGGAGTCATAGCGACCGTACTCGTGCTTCTCGTTGCTGAAGTACTTGACGGTCTCGAAGTTGAGCAGGCTGTCGATAGCCTTGGTGTTGGCGGCCGAGTCCTTGGCGTTCATCTCCTTGCGGAACTTCAGCCGCCACTCGGTCACCACCAGCGTGAACGCGATGTAGACCACCACCGTCGTTCCCGTGACGAGCGGATAGCGATAGTCGAAGTACAGCGCCATGATGCCCATCACCAGCAGCAGCTCAACCAGCGTGGGCAGGATGTTGAACAGCATGAACGACAGGACAAACTGCATGCCACGCAGCGCGCGTTCGATGACACGCGACAGCCCGCCCGTCTGGCGGTCGAGGTGAAACCGAAGCGACAGGCGATGCAGGTGCTTGAACGTATCCAGCGCGACCGTGCGCTGTGCGTGCTGCGACACGCGCACAAAGACAAAGTCTCGCAGCTCGCCGAGCAACGTCGTCGATAGCCGCGCAAACCCGTAGGCGCCGATGACCGCCAGCGGCAGGACAAGCGCGATGTCGCTGGGCGTCAGCGCGTCGACGGCGTCTTTGTAGATCACCGGGATGTACACGCTGACGACGCGCGCCCCGAACAGGCACGTCAGGGCGATGACCACGCGCACCTGGAGCGCGCGCCGATCGGCGGGCCACAAATGCCGCGAGAGCGTCTTGAGCGTGTTCCAGTGATTCTGCGAGTCGGCGGGGCGCTCGTCTTCGAGAACGGACTTCATGCGACGCGGGCGAGGGTACCCTGCCCCTCCAAAGTCAGCGCGTCGCCGACCGTTTGGCCCCGCGTCACCGCATCGTATGGCCGCCGGACCCGATCAGTTCGAGGTGTCCATCGTAAGCGGCGCGGCGACTTCGGCGCCGTTGAGAGCCTCGATGAATGCCAGCAGATCGGCCTGCTCGTCCTCGCTGAGATCCAAGGGCACGATCAACCCGTCCTTGTCGCCCGCGAGCTCATCGTTGGACGCGTCCGTGCCGCCCGCGTTGTAGAACGCGATCACTTCCTCCAGTGTGCCCATCGTCCCGTTGTGCATGTACGGCCCACTGCGAGCGGCGTCGCGCACCGTCGGGACGCGGAATCGGCCTTGGAGATCCTCCGTCTGTGGTTCGACGGCATCCAGGAACGCCTGCCCCGCGACAGGATCGTCGCTGTATGCACCCGCACCGTTGAAGGGATCATTGGCGATGCCCCCGATGACGTTGAACCGCCCGAGGTCACCATCTGTCGGTTCGAGGCCGAGGTTTCGGTACGACTGGTCAGAGAACAGCGCGCCCGAGTGGCACTCCGCGCATCCCGCCTTGCCCACAAACAGCGAAAAGCCTCGCTGCGCCGCCTCCGAGATGGCCTCGCTGTCTCCGGCCACGTACTGGTCAAAGGGGGAGTCCGTGCTGACCAGGCGCCGCTGGTACGCCTCGAGCGCTTTGCCCACGTTGGCGACGATGAGATTGACCGCCTCTTGGTCGGCGGGATCCATGCCCTCCCACGGGCCGTCGGGGTCGGCAGCATTCGCCTTGGGCCGCCCTTCGGGCGGAAACCGATCCAGATCGCTGAGGTCCGGCAGCGGCGTCTTGGCAAAGACCGCGTCGTACTCCGCCTGGTACTGGTCGTGCAGCACATGCGCCACCCGAAGGCGCGAGCTATTGAAGATGACTCCCGCCTCGAAGACGGCCCGAGGCAGTGCCCACATCACGTCGAACCGGCCACGCCACGTGTAGCCCGCCTCGCTGTACAGGGCCGAGTTGACAGAGCCCGGAGCGTGACGCGGATGCAAGCCCGCACCGACCCCTTGCGGGTCGACCGACGCAAACGTGGGGGTGTCGTGGCAGGCCCGACACGACACCAACCCGGGCGTTCCCTCGGTTCCGAGCGGGTTGTCCGCGAGCAGCGGACCCGCCCAATCGGACTCGAAGTAGAGCTGTTGGCCCAGCACCGCCGCCGCGTCGTCGTCGGCCATCGCGTTGGTTGGCGATGGAGGTAGCGCGGGAACCGGCGACATCGCGCAGGCCAACGCGGTCTCTTCGGGCGTCCATTGCCCGAGCTGGGGCTCGGCACTCTCGCACCCAGCAGCGCCTTGGCCCGTGGACGACCCGCTGTCGCTCGAGCCCCCGTCGGTGGTGTCCGCGGTGGTGTCTCCATCCGACTCGCTCCCGCTGTCCGCAGGTGTCGGGGAGTCGGTCGTGGGGGCGGCGGTCGGGGACGACGTCGTCGAGGATTCCGCCGACCCCGTGGTGTCGGCATCTCCAGTGTCATCACCACAGGCGATGACCAGACCGATTGCGAACAGGGCCGTGTAACGTGGGGGCATGCCCGGTCAGTGGACCGGGGCACAACTTTCATTCACCCATCGGTCGCTTTGATTGCACTGATGCGCAACAGCGCCGCGGCCAACACAAGAGCCGATGGACCTACGGAGCCTTCGGGGCGAACAACGCGATCTGAGCCTTGAGGTCTGCGGCCCAGTCTTGCAGCCCGTGCTGCGTCGAGGTCAGAACCTCGAGCGACTCCGCCAGCTCCTCGATCTTTGCGTCCAAGCGGATCTTTCCGCGACGCAGCCGGCTGGCGACGGTGCCGGGCGGTAGGTCGAGAAGCTCTGCGATCTCGATCTGCGTCATCTCTTCGAAGAACGAGAGCTCGATCACTATCTGGCACGACAACGGGATGGCCCGCAGCGCGCGCAGCAACAGCGCCTGTTCCTTCTTGTGACCCATGACCGCGCTGGGCGACGGCCCAAGGTCAAAGATCGTCATGACGTCGAAGTCGGCCTCTGCACCCTTCTTGCGCGAGTTGAGCTTGATGTAGTCGCGCAGCACGTTGTGGGCGATGCCGAAGAGGTACGTCCGGAAGCTGGATTTGCGCTCGAACGTACCCAGACGGCGGGCGCAGACCTCGAACACCTTGCACGCCATATCTTCGGCATCGGCCGCGTTGACGACTTTGTTGGCGAGAAACCGACCCACGGAGTGAAGGTGCCGCCCGATCAGCTTGTCGGCCGCCTTGAGGTCACCGCGCTCCCATGCGGAGTAGAGCGCTTCGTCGTCTTGCTCGGTCGCCATCGGCTCGGCACGGCCCAGAGGCCGCATCCTAGACAAGGTAGTGGCCAGCCGTCGACATCTTCATTCCTGGACGGACGACTTTTTCTCATCGACCGGATGCTCGGACGGGTGCGCTGCTATCCAGGCGTCCACCTCAGCGGTTGCGCGATCATTGGCGGGCTGGAGCTGCGAGAAGGCCGTCCGGGCCGTTTGAGCGAGGCTGGTCGCGCGCGCGCGGTCGCCACCAGTTTCCCACAGTGCACGCGCAAGCTCGAAGCTCGCCGCAGGAACGAGGTTGGGCATGCCTTGGAGGTTGGGTGCGGCAGCGAGCACTGGGCCAAGCATTTCGGCAGCCGCCGCGGCCTTGCCCGTCTCGATGAGCCCGGTGGCGACAAGAAGCTGGGATTCGACAAAGTACGCGTGCTTGTCTCCGAGCACGGCGAGCCGGGTCGCCATGGCGTGCTGGTACAGGGCCAATGCATCGTCCCATCGCCCCAGTTCCCCGTAGGCCTCACCGAGGTAAGCATCGGTGATGGAGACGTTGATGTGGTCCTCGCCCAATGCGGTGCGCTGGATGGTCAACGCACGTTCGAGCGCGACAACCGCGTCATCGAGACGCTCCATGCGGCGGTACGCAGTCCCCAGACTCCCCAGCGATATGGCCACCTCAGGGTGCTCGCCACCGTACACCGCCTCGTTCACGCGCCATGACTCCTTGAACTGCTCGACGGCCTCGGCCCAGCGGCGCTGCTGCACAAAGGTGTGCCCCAGCGAGTTCCGAGACATCGCCACGGTCGGATGGTCCGGGCCATGCAGACTCAGCTTCCGGTCCAGTGCCCGCTGAATGTACTCGGCGGACTTGTCCAGCCGCCCCCGGCTGGCTTCCATCCGCCCGAGGTTGTCCAGGATGCGGGGGATATGAGGATGGTCGAGGCCGAAGGCCTCGGTGAAGAGCGCCAGCGCGCGGAGATATCGCGTCTCGGCCTCGTCGTAGTTCTCGAGGTTTGTGTAGACCCGTGCCAGCGCGTGCAGGGACTGTCCTACCGAAGGATGCCGCGGCCCGACCGTCTGCTCGCGGAGAAGGAGTCCGCGCTCAAGAAACTCGACCGCGCGGACATAGTCGCCGCGCGAGTCGTGGATCCCGCCTAGGTCGGACAGCGCAGCAGCAACCCGCGAGTGTTCCTTCCCCAGCGTGGCCTCAGCGATGGATAGCGCGCGCTCATAGCTTTGCAACGCGCCGTCCAAATCACCGGCCTCTTCTTGGATCGAGGCCACATAGGCGAGCAGCGTGGCGGCCCTCGGGCTCTGGGCCTGCCCAAATCGGGCGAGCGTCATCTCGGCCATTCGGCCCAAACGCAGCCCCTCGTCGTGACGGTCCAGGTGGTACCCCACCACCCACACCAGCACGGCGAACGCGTCCATGGTGACTCGATCGTGGCCATGCCGACTCGCGATCAACAGCGCGCGCTCGAGGTCACGCTCGGCATCCGCGTGCCTTCCTTGGACGCTGGCCAGCGAGCCAATGCGCAGCAGGACCTCCGCCACCAAGGGCGCATAGTCGAGTGCTTCTGCGGGGGCGAGCAGCGGCGTCGCGCGGTCGGTCGCCTCGTCGTAGCGGCCCAACGCCTGCAGGGCCGTGGCTTTTGCCAGCTGGCGTCGAAGGTCAAGGAGCTTCTCGCGGTCTGCGGAATCGTCCGGCGGCGGTGCGCGGTGGGCCAGCCATGCGTCGTCCGTGCACACGTCGATGGCGGGCAAGCCTCCCGCCGACAGCACAGCACCTCGCATCGACCGGGGCGTGGGCTCTGCCAATCCGGAGACGAGCCCGGTGAGCGCAAGTCTGCGCTCGGCGAGGCACGCCACGCTCATTGCCTGGCTCGACGCTGACCGCGTCCGCTCTACCGTAGCCTCGAGGCATACCTCGGTACGTGTCTGTCGCCACTGGTGCGCGAACGCATCGAGCAAGTCGCCAACTCGCTGGGAAGTGCTTGCGCCGATCTCGGGGTCGGCCTTCAAAAATGCCTCCCGCATCTGCTGCGCGACGTCGGGGCCCCAATCCGCGTCCACAGCGGCCCCTTCGCGTTCGCAGGTATCGAGTGCTGCTTGCCGCTCGATGCGGTTCCACGCGGCCAGCGAGACCATCGCCCCCACCATGCATGCGGCCACCGCCACCTGCCGCCGACGACGAGAGGGATCTCGACCCAACGCGGCGAGAAGCGCCTGCATCGACGGCCACCGGTCTTCCGCCTCCATCGCAAGACCGCGCGTGAGGACCCGGCGCACCCACGTTGGGACCGAGTTTGTCGAGGAAGGCACAACCGCGGCGCCTTGGGTGAGCGTGTCGAGCAACGCGCGTGGGGTTGCCCCAGCAAACGGTCGCTTTCCGTCCAGCGCCTCCCAAAGAGCGACACAAAAGCTAAACTGGTCGGCGCGCGCATCGGGGACCTGCCCCCGCAGTTGCTCGGGGGACATGTACGCGGGCGTCCCGACCAACGCTCCGGTCGACGTGAGCGGCAGCGCAAGCGCGTCTTCGCTGGCCTCCACCGACCCCGAGCCGCCCTCGGTCGTGCCAGACTCCGGCTCGGATGGCGCCTCCTCCATCCCCCGCACCAGCCCAAAGTCCATCACGCGAACCCTCCCGTCGTGGCCCAGCATCGCATTGTCGGGTTTGAAGTCGCGGTGAACGAGTCCCCGTTTGTGGGCCTCTGCGAGGCCTGTTCCCGCCTCCATGTAGACGCGTAGAACATCCCGCCAGGACTTCGGGGCGGACTCACTCAACCAGCGAGACAGCGTCTGGCCGGCGACAAACTCCATCGCGATGTACATCTGCGCGCGGTGGATCCCGGCATCAAATACCTTGACGACGTTGGGGTGGTCCAAGCTGGCGAGCGCTTTGGCCTCGCGCAGCATGCGGGCGTACGCATCGTCGCCTCCACCCTCGTGGGCATGGATCAGCTTGATCGCGACCCGCCGATCCAAGGTCTCGTCGTAGCCTCCGTAGACCACACCCATCGCCCCCGCGCCGACACGCCCGTGGAGCACGTACTTGCCCACCCTGACGGGCTCGTACGATTCCCCCAAAACGCTGACGCAAAGACGCGCCCTGGCCTTGAGCGCCGCCATCTCACCGAAAACGCCGTCCCGCAGCATGCTTGCCGCATCTGGCGGATCGGTGGCCGAGGTCATGCTCAAGGTAGTGGACGCAGCCGGCAGGCTGATTCCACTGCGAGTCGATTTCTCCGACAACTACGGACGGAGCAGCGCGAGGTCGGAGTCGCTGACACTGCGCGCCACCGTGGCCACGGCGTCAAAACGACCGTCGTGATCGCGGTCGACCGAGGTTACCGTCGTCGAACGGCCGGCGGCGAGATCGTAGACCGAGCGGAGTCGGTACTCGACCACGCTGCAGCGCTCTCGGTCCAGAGTGCGTTCCACGAGCATCCCCGTTGAGTCATAGGTGAGCCGTTCAATGCGGAGGATATCGCACTGGTCATCGCTCCCGACGACGGTCTCGCGCACGGTGGCGCGCGTCAGCCCGTCATCATCGCGAAGCGTCGACGTGTAGACTTGGCGGCCGCTGGAGCTCACCGAGTGCGTGACGCGGCCAATGTGCGTACATCCGGTACCCAGCGTGCTGGCGACGGCGAGGAGGCCAGTGACGATGATTGTGGAGGCGAAGCGGGGCACATACTGAGAGTGGCGCTGGCCCTGGTTCTTCATTCCTCCAAGGCGAAGAAACTTGCCAGAATGGTCGCGCTGGCTCATTGGTCGCGCCCCTGGCCCGGATCGAGCATCACGATCTCGGATTGCCGCAGGCTCCGTGCCTGGGTGGCCACAGAGTCAAAGCTGCCGTCGTGATCTCGGTCGACGGAGGTCACGGTCGTCGATTTGCCCGCGCCAATGTCATACAACGAGCTGATCCGATATTCGACGACTCGACAGCGCTCACGGTCCAGCGTGCGCTCAATGAGCATGCCCGTGTCGTCGTAGAAGTGTCGTTCGATGCGGAGAATCTCGCACGCGTCGTCGCTACCCACGACAGTCTCGTGCACGGTGGCACGCAACGTGCCGTCCGCAGCGCGTTGGGAGGACGTGTAGACATCTCGACCGCCCTTGTTGACGGTGTGTGTCACGGGCCCCGCGTGTGTGCATCCGCTTCCCAAGATCGTGGAAAGAGCAAGGACAGCAACGGTGACGATTTTCGGCGAGGCAAACATAACGGGGTCTCTGCTCCCGTAGTGGCCGAGGCCACGCCGCTGATTTCACGGCCTGAGAAAAAGGGGCCGACCATTGTTCGCGGCGTCCCATTTCATACCTACGCCGTCTCGGGAGGAATCAAACCGGGCGCTCGGATCCACATACCTGGCGTGCGATGCCGGTGTGGATGGCTCCGAGACGCAAGTTCGCTACCATCGAGGCGTCGATGGTGAGTAGCCGAGACGATGTGGCCAAGGAGTACCGCGAGCGGCTGATGCCAGCCACCGCGGGGCGACAGCTCGAAAACCACGTCATGAGCCGCGTGCTTGGCAAAACGGCGGATCCAACGAAGATTGGGCGCTACACCGTCATCACCCAGGTCGGGGCCGGAGGCATGGGCGAGGTGTTTGCCGCCTTCGACGAGGCGCTCGACCGAAAGATCGCAGTCAAGGTTCTGCGCGGTCAGGTCCAGTGGCACGACCGTTTGCGCCGAGAGCCGCAGGCGCTCGCGAGGCTGTCACACCCCAATGTCGTGCAGGTCTACGACGTGGGTGAGCACCACGGCGAGCTGTTCATCTCGATGGAGTTCGTCGACGGGCCAACCCTCGACGAGTGGGTGGGCCAGCAATCGCGGACGTGGCGCGAGATCCTCGACGCATACATTCAAGCCGGCTTGGGGCTCGCAGCCGCCCACGCTGCGGACATCGTTCACCGCGACTTCAAGCCCAAGAACGTCATGGTCGGCAGCGACGAGCGCGTGCGTGTGCTCGACTTCGGCCTGGCGCGCGGCCGGGAGATGCCGACCGAGACCAGTGGCGAGATCGCATCCGACGCCGCCGCCTCGACCTCGGGCGCGCTGCTGCGGCCGATCACCAGCTCGGGAGCCATCATCGGCACTCGGCAGTACATGTCTCCCGAGCAGCACCGGGGCGAAGACGCCGACGCCCGCGCCGACCAGTTCAGCTACTGCGTCGCGCTGTACGAGGCTCTGTACACGACTCGTCCGTTTGAGGGAAAAACCCAGGAGGCCCTCGCCTCTGCGGTCTTGGGCGGCGAACTGGAGCCTGCCCCGCCCAACTCCCCAGTGCCACAGTGGCTGCGGCGCGTGATCGTCAAAGGCCTGGCCGTTGATCGATCGGACCGCTACCCATCCATGGAGGCGCTCCTCGAGGCCCTGGGAAAGGACCCGGCCCACGTTGCGCGCAAAGTCGCCATCGCGGCTGGTGTCGCGCTGCTCGTGGCCGCGACCGCGCTGGGTTTTCAGCGGCTGCAGGAGCGGCATGCACTCACAGAGGCGGAGAGCGCCGCGGCACAGGGCCGGCTGCAGGCCGCCAAAGAGGCCGAGGAGCGGGAGAATCGAGAGCTGCAGGCGCAGATGCAGGAGCGCAGCGATGCGCTGACCGTGGACGAGGTCGTGCGATTCGACATCGACCGAGACCCGACCGGGGCGGTGGCTCGACTGAAGAATCTTACGGCCGGGTTCGCCGGCTGGGAGAGTGCGGTACGCATGCTGGCCGCCGACGCGGATCACCGCGGCGTCGCGACCCAGGTCGTCCCGCTCCCACCCGGCGACGAGCCCCACGGCTTGTCCGCCGACGGGCGGATCGCGGTCACCCGTAACCCCGACTCCGGACGGGTCCAACTGCTGACGATTGGCGAAGGCACAACCCGGCCCTTGGGCACCGCGGTCGGCGGGCGGGAAGCTGCGTTTTCGCCCGACGGCACGCGCGTTGCGGCGCTGGGCCTGCCCGACGGCCTGCTTGTTTGGGACACCGCCCAGCTCAAACGCACCAAGCTTGGCACTTCGCCCGCGAGTCACTTCAGGGTCCACGTCTCGGCCGATGGCGGCATCCTCACGTTTGGGCGCCACCCCGAGCTGCATCGATGGTTCGAAGGTCGACAGCAGGTGTTCGGGGACCATCAGCTCATGGTGGCCAGCGTAGCGGTCCACCCTAACGGGACACACGCCGCGTCGGTCGACGCCTATGGTCAGACCCGACTGTGGGACCTGGACAGTGGCCAAGCCAAGCGCATCTACGGCGTTGGTCCCGTCGCGTTCTCCCCGAGCGGCCTCCTCGCTGTGGCGACGGGATCGGGGGACGTGGACGTCATCGACCTCGAGTCGGAGCAGGCGCGGCGCTACGCCGGACCCGGTGCCCCCGTGAAGGCCCTTGTGTTCTCCCCCCGCGGTGGGCGGGTCGCCGCCGGGCTCGACGATGGCCAGGTCAGTGTCTGGGACCTGGAGTC
>Ga0316189_10000096_pt1 | contig 77806 bp, 69 predicted proteins | sample LowCovwburrow_MG_FD_204930 | JGI IMG/M metagenome (GOLD analysis project Ga0316189, IMG submission 204930) | Coastal sediment microbial communities from Maine, United States - Lowes Cove worm burrow | ecosystem: Environmental > Aquatic > Marine > Coastal > Sediment | place: USA: Maine...
CTGATGGCTGGACAGGCTACAACCCCATAAAAAAAGACTTCCCCTACCTGTATCAGGAAAACAGCGGAAAAAAGGGAGAGAACTTCAAAGAAATGCATCGGGCAATTATGATGTTCAAAGCCTGGCTTAGAGGAATACATCATTCAGTGAAAAATGTGCAAGCCTATATTGATGAATACACATACAGATTTAATAGAAGCTTTATGAAGGAAAATATATTTGAGAATCTGATCGGCAGAATGGTCAATCATCAACCTTGCGGCTACAATCTTATTCGTATTTATTAAATGCCTACTTCAAAAGAAATATAACAAGCTGGAAAAAGGAATAGATGATCGTTTTGTGTTTTTCAATATTGGAGATGGAGATCGTACTTACTTATCCAAACTTATTGATTCCATTGCCCACTGCAGACCGAAAGTAATTGGTATAGATATATTTTTCACGGAACTAAAAACACCCAAATCGGATAGCTTAATTGCACTTAGCATTAAGAACTCAAATGCTGTCTTGGCTGCTAGGCATAATGGTATTCGATATGGAAATGTTCATCAGATGTTCCTGGAGAGCGCAAATCATTTGGGATATGCACAATCCAATAGCGATGACGACTTCATGCTTACATTTGATCCATTCATTCAACACTCAGGAACACATTATTATCATTTTGCATACCAGATTGCTAAGATTTATGACCAGGAGAAGGCTGAGTATTTCTCAGATAAACATGATGGAAGATCTGTTGAATTGGAATATCGAAGATTAGATAAACAATTCAAGGTTTTCGATTTCAAAGATTGGAATTTCACGTGTTCAGATATCGAGGGAAAGATTGCCTATCTAGGATATTTGGGACCATCCAATGAGGACAAACATTTCACAATGGCACGATATTTCGATTCTAGCTCCAAAAGAAATGAACCAGATATGTATGGTTCCACGATTGTTGCTAATGAGGTATTGATGATTCTTGGAGGAGAAAATGATTAGCATGTGTTATTTTGGCTTTTCATTTTGACATGAAACTGGCGCTAAACGAAATATGGAACTTTCATAAACTCATCGATGACACCGAGAAGGGATGGTCATATGGGTTTCATGCTGGTGATGTCGAAGTTTCTGGTCTTACAAACAAGACCTTAAAATCTCTTCAGGAAGATGCAGATTATGATACTGAATTGCTTCCTTCCCTGTTTACCTTCCGAGAGATTCTTTGGCAACCTGATGTGTTTACCGAAGCGGCTATGAGTTTACCCTCCTTGAGGATTTTGAAAGCCTTTTGCGATGAAGCAACGGAGATGATGGGACAGGAGGAACGAGAAGCAAACAAGATATATATCCCGCTAATAAAAGGCCTGGGAAATTGTTGTGGAAAGGCCACCGAAAGACTTGAAAAGAAAAAACCAGATACCAAGAAAGTTTTGGGAGATTTCAGGACGGGAGCTTTTCCAGTTATCAAATTTTTCATTTACCATCCTAAGAATCGACACGACTACTACATCGATGCAGTCAACCGATTAAACTATGCAGTGAAAATAATGCTTACCCAATTTCATGGGAGATACACAGAACTTAAAGACCCATATTGGTCTGTGGCCTTTGACAAGAAATCGGCTAAAAAAGAATCGGTTGAAGTTGAACAATCTGATCCTAAATAGGGTTATTTCCATCCCAAATGGCTGAAGAAAAAATCAAATCGCTTCCAAACCGGAGAAGGTTCTTGCTGAAAAATCTTGGCAGAGGCCTGATTTGGCTGGTCGTAATTGTTGGTGGTTATTTCTATGCGAGAAATAATCTTGATTTTACATTGGAGTCAGTTTTGGGCCCAGTTTATGAGAAGCCCAAGATCGTTTATTTGATCTTTTTGTCCTCTGAGGTGATTTTTGGAATAATACCGCCGGAGTTCTTTATGATCTGGTCTTTGCGGACGGAGATCTTAACCAATTACGTCAATAATATTATTTCTCTCTCGATCATTTCGTACGTAGCAGGTGTCATGGGATTTCTGATTGGTCAGTATCTAAACAGGACACAATTTTTTGTTGCTATGAAAAAGCGCGTTTTCGGAAAATTTGAGGAACACCTTACTCACTATGGCGGCTTCCTTGTTGTTGTGGCAGCGGTGACTCCGTTGCCTTTTTCTGGAATTGCGATGCTCGTAGGGTCAGTGAAATATTCATTTAAAAAGTATCTCTACTTTTCGCTATTTAGATTTGCAAGATTCATTGTTTACTCGATGATTGTGTGGGAAGCTAACATTCTAAATTAGATATGAGCAAAAAAGGTGTTTTGTTGGTGAACTTGGGAACACCAGATTCAACGAAGGTTTCAGATGTTCGAAAGTATCTGCGAGAATTCCTGATGGATAAACGAGTTATCGATATCCCATTTCTAAACCGCTGGATGTTGGTAAACTTGATTATCGCGCCACTGCGAGCGCCAAAGTCTGCTAAAGAATACGAGCGATTGTTCGATGAAAAAGGATCACCACTAAAGTACTTTGGATTTGAAGTCAGGGACAAGCTGAGAAAGGTGATTGACGAGCACTACCATGTGGAGTTATCGATGCGTTATCAAAGCCCTTCGGTTGAGGAAGGATTAAATGCGTTGAAGAATTGTTCTTCGATACACGTTATTCCACTGTTTCCACAGTACGCTTCTGCGAGTACTGGATCGGTGCAGGATAAGGTGATGGAGATTGTAAAGGATTGGCAAATCATTCCAGATATCAAGTTTACTTCGCAGTTTTTTGAGGAGGAGCTATTTCTGGATACGATTGTGGATAATGCAAAAAAATTGATGAAGGAGAAAGATTACGATCATTTTCTCTTTAGTTATCATGGCATTCCTGAGAGGCAGATCACGAAGGGTGCGGTGGATAATTATTGCGAATTTGGTACATGTTGTTCTAGCTTAAGCGACAAGAACAGGTACTGCTACCGCGCACAGTGTTTTGCTACTACTCGGTCACTTGTTGAGAAACTTGACCTAAAAGAAGGGAGTTACTCGGTAACATTTCAATCTCGTTTGGGGAAGACTCCTTGGATCAAGCCATACACCGATGTGGCGCTAAAAGAACTTGCTGAAAGTGGAGTGAAAAAAGTGTTAGCTTTTTCTCCAGCCTTTGTTTCGGATTGCCTGGAGACCACAGTGGAAGTAGGCGAAACCTATCATGAAAATTTCAAAGAAGAAGGTGGAGAAGAATGGGATTTGGTACCCAGTTTAAACGCAGAAGATAAGTGGGTGGAGTGTTTAAAGAATATGGCAGAAGGGTAGTCAACTCACAAAAGCTTGCGTTGAAAAACTGCTTCCACCTGAATATATACTCAAAAGGGAGATACTGCCAGTTGGACTTGAAGAAACCTAACCTCTAGATGATAATAACGATACTCAGATAGACTTGGAACGACTATTTCACCTGAGTTGAGAGACCTAAACTTCAACCGGTTGATAAAGCTCTGCAAGCTTTTCTACAGCGAAGTCGACTTCTTCAATCGTATTGTATTTGCTAAATGAAAATCGAATGGCTCCACGAGCCTGATCGCGGTCTAACTCAGCCAACACATGAGAGCCAATGTTGGAGCCACTTGTGCACGCACTCCCTCCAGAAACTGAAATCCCACTGATATCCAAATTGAAAAGCAGCATATCGTTGTCTTCTGAAGGGGGAAGGCAGATGTTTAGAACTGTGTACAGACTCTTGTCTAAGTCATCAGAAACTCCATTGAACGCTACTCCTTCAATAGAAGCTCGCAATTTTTCAATCGTATGTCTTTTTAAACCTTCAATGTGTTTTCGATGCGAATCCATTTCACCGTAGGCAATTTCCATTGCTGCAGCCAGACCCACAATACCACAAACATTTTCGGTTCCTCCACGCATGTTTCTTTCTTGCGCACCGCCAAGGATGAATGGATTGATCTTCATTTCATGATTGATGTAAAGAAATCCGATTCCCTTTGGCCCATGATATTTATGTGCAGAACCTACCGCGAAATCAAGTTTTAACTTTTGAAGATCGTGCACGTAATGCGCCATGCTCTGAACGGTGTCAGAGTGGAAAACGGCATCATATTGCTCACAAAGGTCGCCGACTTTTTCGAGGCTCAGCAAATTTCCAATCTCATTGTTAGCGTGCATTAGGGAGACCATGGAATTGGCATTGTTTTTCAGAAGTTCTTCCAGGTGATCGAAATCAACTTCACCGTCTCCATTTAGATTAACATAGCTAACCTTAATTCCATCTCTTTCTTTGGCCTCCATGGTGTGCGTGACCGCATGGTGTTCAATTCTACTTGAGATCAGATGTGTAATTCCCTTGTCTCGGACACTGCATCTGATTGCCGCATTGTCAGCTTCAGTACCTCCAGAGGTGAAAAAGATCTCCCCAGGGGTCACATTTAAAAAATCTGCCACTTTCTTTCTGGATTGCTCGACAGCTGTGCGTACTTTTCTTCCGTGCGAATGAATAGACGAAGGGTTTCCAAAGTGCTCTAGCAAAAAGGGTTTCATTGCCTCAAAAACTGCTGGATCAAGGGGGGTTGTCGCAGCATTGTCGAAGTAAACGTTCATATCAGTAAGTTTAACCAGAAATCAGTTCCTTGATGTCGGAAATCAGTTTATTGGCCAAATGCTCGGCTGTATTCTGACTCTCAGACTCTGCAAAAATACGAATAATCGGCTCAGTATTTGATTTTCGCAGTTGTACCCATTCGGTATCAAATTCAATCTTAATCCCATCTTCTGTATCGATGGGGTTTGATGCGTATTTCTCTTTGATTGCATTCAGTACTCCATCTACATTGATATCAGCTGTTAGCTCAATCTTGTTCTTGGAGATGTGATAATTTGGATAGCTGGCTCGAAGCATGGAAACACTTTTTCCAAACTTGGCAAGATGAGTTAGAAACAGTGCCAATCCAGCAAGGGCGTCTCTTCCGTAGTGCAATTCAGGAACGATTACACCTCCGTTTCCTTCGCCACCAATCACAGCGTTGGTCTCTTTCATTTTGGCAACGACATGGACTTCTCCTACAGCGGAGGCATTGTACTCGCAACCGTGTTTTTCGGTCACATCTTTGAGCGCACGTGTCGATGACAAATTCGAAACAGTATTTCCCTTCTTTTGAGACAGCACATAATCAGCAACAGAGACCAACGTATACTCTTCACCAAATGGCTCACCGTTTTCGGAAATGAAGACGAGTCTGTCAACATCTGGGTCAACTACTACTCCCAGATGGTAATTGCCTGCTTGCATCTCACCACAGATTTGCTGAATATTTTCTGGTAGTGGCTCTGGATCGTGAGGAAAATTGCCGTTTGGCTCGCAGAAAAGTTCTTTGACTTCAACGCCCAATTTCTTCAAGAGCGGTGGAACAGAAATGCCACCAGTACTATTTACAGCGTCAACCACTACTTTGAATCCTGCTTTTTTCACAGCCTCAACATCTACCAAATCGAGCTTCAGTATTTGATCAATGTGGTAATCAATATAGGTGTCGTCCTTTGTGTACTTGCCGAATTTTGCTGGTACTGAGAAATCAATATCATCAGACTCTGAAAGGTCAAGAACTTTTTTGCCTTCTTCTCCGGAAATGAATTCACCTTGGTCATTTAAGAGCTTTAGGGCGTTCCATCCAGCTGGATTATGACTAGCAGTTAGTATGATCCCGCCCTGTGCTTTCTCGGCCAGGACTGCCATTTCTACCGTAGGTGTGGTACTCAGTCCAAGGTCTACAACGTCAATCCCCTGATTAATGAGCGTGTTAGCAACGAGTCGCGAGAAAGGCTTGCCTGATGGTCGGGCATCCCTACCCAGAATAACTTTTGGCTTCTTGTGAGCTTCTTTTATCCAAGCGCCGTAACCTGCTGAAAATTTCACAACATCAAGTGGAGTTAAGTTCTCTCCTTGTTTGCCGCCGACCGTTCCACGAAGGCCGGAAATAGATTTTATAAGTGTCAAAGGTGATTATTTTTTTGGGAGCGCAAATATGAGCAACTCGAATTGGATCTAGAAGGAAATACCTGAATAGTTAATGCTTAGTATTTGGCCAACACCTTATTTACTTCGGAGTCAGGATTTGCACAAGATTCACCAGGCGTGACTGTCTTTCCGCAAAAACCACAAGCTTGTCCGTCCTTATTTAAATATGGATTTTGAGAGGCACATGTCCCCTTAAATTCACCATTCTTCTTGAATAGAATCCGTACGGAAAGTAAGACGAAGAATAGAGCAAAAAAACCGATCCCCAATATTACTGTTTGCATCACATCAATTTTGTTTCAAAATTAGCCAATTTACGACTGTTTCCATTGAACAAAATACATTTCGTTAAAATTCCATGAGTGCTCCATTATCAAAACCAGACCTGAATCGCGAGGCGAAATTGAAAGCTTTTGATCGCCTGCTTACGATCATGGATGAATTAAGAGAGAATTGCCCTTGGGACAAAAAGCAGACAATGGAAACATTGAGACATCTCACAATTGAAGAGACCTATGAATTATCAGATGCAATCATAGAAAACGACCTAGATGAAGTCAAGAAGGAGCTCGGAGATCTGATGTTGCATCTAGTGTTCTATGCTCGCCTGGGCTCGGAAAGAAAAGAGTTTGATGTTGCAGATGTCTTAAATGGGGTTTCTGAAAAGCTTATCCGACGACATCCACACATTTATGGGGACACGAAGGTTGATGGTGAACAAGAGGTGAAAGAGAATTGGGAGAAAATCAAATTGCAGGAGAAGGGGAATCAATCGGTATTAGGTGGTGTGCCCAAGTCCTTACCAGCTTTGGTCAAGGCCATGCGTATCCAAGAAAAAGCCAGAGGGGTAGGTTTTGATTGGGATAGCCAGGATCAGGTTTGGGACAAGGTGAAAGAAGAGTTAAATGAGTTTGAAGCAGAATCGGAAGGCGAAAAGCAAAAAGAAGAGTTTGGTGACCTTCTTTTTTCTTTGATCAACTATGCGCGATTCGTTGATATAAATCCCGAAGAATCTCTTGAAAGAACCAATAAAAAATTTATCAAGCGATTTCAATTCCTAGAGGCAGAATCGAAAAAGGACGGCAAGCGGATGGGTGAAATGACGTTGGAAGAGATGGATGTCTATTGGGAGAGGGCTAAGGAATTATAGTTCATTGGTTAAAAAGTAGAATAGTTGATTTGTCTTTCGACTATTTACTGATCAACTGATCAACTGTTCGACTATTTAACTACGACTTTTATCCGTTTTCAACTTACCGAACCCAACAATGGCGAGTATCAAGGCGGTGATCATAAGGAGTATTTTAGCTATTCGTTTCATTTCTATCAAAAGTTACATTCCAAGCCCATCAATCATGAGCAGTAAGACTAGGACAACAAATAGCAGGACAGTAAGTCTTTTCATGACAGCTAGTTTTATGAAAGTAAAGTTCAGGCTTATCACATGATGATGTCAATACCCAGAATTGGGTATTTTAAAGCTTTTTTTGTAACTATTCTAAGCAGTAATAGAAGAATTTCGAGAATGGGTCATTCTATCCAAATTTTAACTTCGACAAAAGCTTTTTCAATGGCCTACAAGAGGGAAAACAGTTTGCTAAGTAGTAAATCTAGCTTGACGGTTGCTTGAGTACTGCCGTTTTGACCTTTCAGAACAACCATTCATCTAACAAATAGCCCCTTGAAAGAAAATATGACGGTAATTTATTGTTCTGACGTTTTGAAATTTTACAACAAAAACCTTATTGAACAATGGGAAAAAGCAAACAATTATTACTAGTTCTATGTATGTGTCTTGCAACGGTGACAATGGCGCAATTAAGTACTCCTCCGGGAGGTGGCAACCAAAAAAGTGTAACAAAGCAATACATTGGAAAATTAGCATCAGTTGAAATTGTATACAATAGCCCTGATGTGACTGGAGCAAATGGACAAAGTAGAAAAGGACAGATCTGGGGACAGTTGGTAGCCAATGGCTTTAATGCACAGGGATTTGGGTTAGGTAATCCAGCTCCGTGGAGGGCAGGAGCAAACGAAAACACTACAATTGAATTCTCGCATGACGTTCTTGTCGAAGGGAAAGAAGTGAAAGCGGGCAAATATGGATTCTTTGTAGCCCCTGCAGAAAGCGGCCCGTGGACAATTGTTTTATCCACAGATAATAATCACTGGGGTAGTTTTTTCTATAAAGAGGAGAACGATGTGTTAAGAGCGGAAGTTGAAGCGAAAGATGTGGAATTCCGAGAATGGCTAACCTACGAGTTTACTGACAGACAAGCCACTTCTACTACGGCGGCTTTGGTTTGGGAAAACAAAATGGTGCCATTCAAAATCGAATTGAAAGATGCCGACAAAGTCACTCTGGCGGCTATCACAGCTGAGCTTAACAATTCAGCAGGGTTTACCGGCACAAACTATCAGGCTGCTGCAAATTATGCATCTGGGGTTGGGGCTCACGAACAAGCATTGCAGTGGGCAGACGCTGCAATAGCAGGGAATTTCTTCAGCCAAAAGACTTTTGCAACGATGCAAACGAAAGCAGGCGTGTTGCGAAATGCAGGAAAGCAGGATGAAGCAATCGCGGTGATGGATGAGGCGATAAAGCTGCCTGGTGCCAATGCGGGCGCGATTCATGGTTATGGACGTCAGTTGATCGCAGCTGATCAAAAAGACAAGGCATTGGAGGTCTTTCAGTATAATGCAAAGACATATAAAGGACAGTGGCCAACAAACTATGGACTTGCAAGAGGCTATTCGGCAGTTGGAAACTACAAGCAGGCCCTGAAGTATTTGCAGTTAGCAAAAGCGAACATGCCAGCTAATCAAGCTGCTCAAAATGGACCCTTTATAGAGCAGAACATCGAGAAGCTGAAAAAAGGGGAGGACATTAACTAAGAGATTAAGCAACCAACCTGTTCTAATCTGTCAGCTAAGAGCCTTTTGTGGGCTCTTAGCTTTTTAGTTTAACACTTTTCCTTTGAGACCGTTACTTTAAGCAACCAAAAAATTCGAAAACCATGATCAAAAAATTACTTACCGTTTTATTAATGATTGGTTTCCTTTCTCTGCTAGCTGGCGGATTGAAAACCGATACGAAGAAAGGGACGCCAGATATAAAGTCTATTAGCAAGTTGACTTTTAGTGAGGAGGGTATCTTGTTTTTGGGAGATTCCGAGGGTGGAAACATCTATGCAATTGATTTGGAGGATACAGAGAAAAGTAGTTTTGAAGACGGACTGAATGTCGGTGATGTTGAGAAGGAAATAGCAGGAATGCTTGGGACAACGGCAGAAAATGTGTTGATCCATGACATGGCCGTTAATCCTATTTCCAGAAATACTTATTTGAGCGTTTCAAGAGCTCGGGCTAAGTGGACGTCCAGATGGCATCTCCCCAACGATTTGGCAAGCGCTGATGTTTTGATCAAAGTTTCTACCGACGGCGAATTTTCGGAGGTAAAACTTGAGAATGTCGAGTATTCAAGTGTAAAAATCCCCAACCCAGTAGATGCAGAAAAAGAGCACGAATGGAAGAAGGGAACGAAACTAAGAGTTGATGCTATCACTGACCTGATCTACGATAATGGAACTATTTATGTAGCGGGTCTCTCAAATGAGGAATTTGCGGCTTCAATGTGGATTTCACCATACCCATTTAAGAAAGATGTCAGAGCTTCAACCTTAGAAATCTATCATGGCGCACATGGCGCATACGAGACACAGGCTCCCATACGTGCATTTCTACCATATGAATTAAATAGCAAAAGCCATATCATGGCAGCATATCTCTGTACTCCTTTGGTAACATTCGAAACAGATAAACTAGGAAGTCAAAAGCATGTAAAGGGCCGAACAGTAGCAGAATTTGGATCTGGAAATTATCCTTTAGACATGGTATTGTACCAAAATGAAGGCAAGGATTATGTCCTTATGTCTAACAGTCAGCTTCCTTTGTTGATTTTTGATCCAGCAGATGTTGAGTCATATGAAGGCGAAATTACTACGGAGGTGGAAGGCTACATGGCCGGTGTAAAATACACGCCAAGATCGGGGTCAGGGGTTCAGGAATTGGAAGACTTTAATGATAAATTTATTCTTGCAACTCAAAGAATGCCAAGTGGCAAGCTAGCACTCGTCTCTCTTCCAAAAGAATGGCTCAAACCTTAAGAACTTCAAATGCATTATTTAACAAAGGAGGTATGGTGTACCTCCTTTGCTTTTTTGCCTTTGTTACTTCATCAAGCGCTCAGGAGCTCAATTTTTCTGTAGAAAAGGATCTCAAAAGCGAGAGGTACGGTCAGATTTCCATCGAGGGAATAAACGAGCAGACTATCGACATGCTCCTTCAAAAAGACTTATCTGATAAGCAGTGGTCATCATTTTTTGAGGTAAGAGTAATAGGGGCAAGCAGAGCAATGCTAGGCTCCTACGAGGTTATTGCAGGAAAACCCTCCTTTCGTCCTAGGTTCGTCCCAGATCAAAATGTATCGTATGAAATTGCCTTTTCAAGCCAATCATTAAGAACCCTGGCTCCTACTCATCACGATTCCCGTGAGTATGTATGGACTGTAAGTTTTGATGAACTTAATGAAGGGAGAAATGAAATTGTGGAGATTTCCCCTAAAGAAGACCTGCTGCCAGCAAATATTTTGCGACTTTATGTCCATTTTTCTAATCCAGTAAATTTTGATAATCCCCACAAATACATTCGAATAGAAAGGAGAAATGGAGAGTTGGTCAAAGAGCCATTTGTGGAAATGGAGGAGGGACTTTGGAGTACCGATAGAAGAAGGTTGACGTTACTGATTCATCCTGGAAGAATCAAAAGAAACGTGGGGCCTAACATGACGATGGGAGAAGTCTTCGAGGCAGGGAAATCCTATAAGTTAGTTGTTTCTAGTGAGTGGAATTTGGAGGAAGACTACGTCAAATCTTTTCAGATTACAGCTGCTGTTCGATCTACGATTGATGTGGAATCTTGGAAGGTGTTGTCCCCGAAGGAGGGCACCGTAGAAAATCTGAGGATTAGGACAGATAAACTTTTAGACAAAGCGCTAAGCGAACGATTGCTTTCAATTCTTGATGAAGAGGGCAATATCGTTCCAGGACAATTTGTTTATCGTTCTGAAGAATCCAATCTAACCTTCACTCCCGAACAACCGTGGTTGGATGGTAATTATGTCATTAATATTGATCCAAAGCTTGAGGACGTTTGTGGAAATACTCCTTTGACTGTGTTCGATGTGGAAGGCGAAGGCCTCAAAGAAAAGAATCGAGATCTCAGGATTCAATTCAAGTCTAGTAAGTAATATTTAGGGCTTGTCTTCCGATTCTAATTCTTGCACAATCCCTTTTAATCTCCTTATTTTTCTTCCGTAGATCAGATTGACAAGAAAGTTGAAGAGCAGGGAGATAAGAGCAGAAGCAACTATTCCGACCGCAACGATGATGAGCCAGGATTTTGCCTCGACTTCATCGGTGGGTTCTTTCTGGAACTCCAGATACGTCCCGTAAGCATAGCTGAGAGGGATGAATAACCAAATGAGCACTTTGTAGTGCAAAAAGAAAAAATTCAGATACCCATACAGCTTTCTAAGCCCAGCCTTTACATTAATGGTATAGTCAAACGCTTTGATTTTCTGGATCAGAAACTGGTAGTAAACAATGTAGATGAGCCCAACAATAGGCATAAGAACGCCATATATGAATGGCTCATCATCCCGAAAAAATATGTACGTCAGGGGAACAGAAACCAGATTCAACCAAAACTCAATCCACAGTACTACTTTAATCCAATAAAGTGGTGTTTTGGATTTTTTAGTGATCAGCTCATCGACATCAATTTCTCGCTCAACCGACGAGTGTCTTTTTCCCTTATTCCATAAATCTATAATATCAACCTGTGCCATCTACGATGTTTTTAAGTTGAGTTTTTAGCCTATTTACTTTCACGCCAACATTCGTCACAGTCATACCCAAAATTTCTGCGATTTCTTTGTAGCTCTTATTTTCCAGATATAACAACACAATCGCCCTATCTGCTTCCTTCAGTTTTCTTACCGCATTGTAAAGCAGTTCGATTTGCTCCTTTTCCTCGTTATCTATATCCTCTGAAAGTTGAACATTATCCAACGAAACAGATTCAATCGATTTTCGGTTTTTCCGTGACATTGCCAGACAAACATTCAATGTGACTCTATACACCCATGTCGAAACCTTTGCACGCATTTCAAATTTTTCATGCGACTTCCAGAGCTGTATGGTCACCTCTTGAATGAAATCTTTTATCTCTTCGTCATTTTGCGCATATACGCCACAGATATGCCGGATCATGGGCATATTATCGAGTACAAACGTTTTGAAGAAAGTGTCAGACAAAAACAATTACACTTTTAGTGTCCAAGTCGCCGATTTTATTTCAATGCGGAGGCTTTTTTTTCGCTCCCTAGGGATAGGGTCGAAATTATGAACTTTTCTTGTGAAGTATTCACATAAAAAAGGGAGCACTTTAGTACTCCCATAGCCGATCCTTCGCTGGTTGGATCGAGCATGATCCAATATAAATACCGGATCTAATCACCGCCTAATTTACTCGCCTGTAAATGTAGATCACAAATATAACCAAAATGGACAGAGTTTTGCTCAAAAAAATCCACTTTTATATTGGCTTTTTCGAAGCAGATCTGTTGTTAATTTGTAGAATGCGGCAGTTGATAATGTTTGGGCTTCTCTTCTTCGGTTTTATGCCTGCGGGGAATTTGGATAGAATACGGCGAGCATTTGAAAAGCTTGAGTACGAGAAAGCGTTGGAGCTGATTTTGAAAGCCTATGAGAAAGACCCGGAAAATGCTGGGACGATTTACTATGCTGCCCTACTACATGCCTCCGATTCTTTCAATGGGTTTGATTTGGACACCGCAAGGATACTGATCAGTACTGCTAGCCAGCGCTTTCAAAATGCGGACGAGGAGGCCATCGAGGAATTAGCTGAGGATGGTGTGAATAGGGACGGATTAGCAACCCTTTCGAATAGTATTCGAGATCGGATCTATGCCAGGGCAGCCGAAAATTTGAGTATCGAAAGTGCTGAAGATTTTATGCAACGCTATCCTGGTTCTCCTTACCAGGGCAAGCTGATATTTCAAAGAGATAGTATTGTTTTTCACAAGGTTAGGAGGAACGATCTATTGGGAGTTTACGAAGACTTTTTGGCAAAATACTCAACTACAGAATTCAGAAAAATTGCTATTGATAGAATTGATGAATTGAGATATCAGGTCCTGACACAGTCAGAAACCTTAGTAGACTATTACCAATTCCTTCAAAAATATCCAGATACTAAATTTCGCGCCAAAATAGAGGCATTTGTTTTCAGGGTTTCGACTGTAGATCACCAGCCTGAGAGCTATGTAGATTTTATGGAATTTGCTGAAGGGCAGAAACTAAAAAACAGAGCGGCAGATATTCTTTATTACCTGCAAAGAGAGGTTCCCTTTAGCTTTGATCACCCTAAGCTGGATTCGATTCGGGAGATTGAAAAGGTGAAAGATCTAAGATTTATTCCTGCGATGGAAGATGGGAAGTTTGGTTTTCACACAAGTACAGGAGAGATCCAAATTCCTTATACCTACGATGATGTTGGCTATGAATATAAGTGTGATTTGGTTGATGATGATTGGCTCTTCGTTTCTAACGAGAACACTAATCAAATAGTAACTAAGAATGGGGTATTGGTTATCGAAAAACTAGATAAGTACACTGACCTGTCGTTTGGAGCCGCTATTGTGGAGGACTCTTCAGGAGCTTATTTATACCACAAAAGCGGATTCAAAATTCTGGAGACACCTATTGAAAATGCCGAGGTAATGAACGGCCGATGGATTCGAGTTATGAAAGAGGGTAAGTGGGCGTTGGTCTCCTACTCAGGAGAGTTTATTACCGAATTTGAGTTTTCAGATATTAGAATTGAAGGCAGCTTTTGGATTTTCGAAAAGAATGGCCAGATGGCTGTCTATACCGAGGAGTTGATCGAAATGGAACTAAGGGAAAATGGCTTGGATCTTGAATTCAAGTTTGATGATTTTGAGTTGGTTTCAGAAAAAATGCTGATAGGGTTTAGAGGTGATCGGGAGTGCATGCTGGACGATCAATTGAACTTCCTGGTTCCATGGGGAGTGTATGAAATCACTCCCGATGAGTCGAGGTGGTATCTAAAGACCTCTGCCGGATATCGCTTGTACGATCACTCCGAGCAAGACATCATGAATCAAGTACATCCATACCTTGAGACGAATTTTGGATGGCTGGTGCTTAAGACGGATACTGATTGGATTCTGTTACCCAAAGATGAGATAGTAGAACCTTCCAGAGGCTACGACTCGCTTAAGCTCTTGAATGACTATTGCGCCTTTGCCAATACAGATGGGGACGAAAAATTGATTTTTACCAATGGGACTGAAATAGCGCTTTCGGGTGAGACCGTTCAGTCATTTTTCAACAAACCCAGCCATCTGCTCATTGCAGATCAAGAGATCAGATCAGTGATTGATTCGGAAGGTGTTGTATTGCTTCAGGGAAGGTTTGACGAGATTACTTTTTTCAATGACTCGCTGCTAAAAGTAAAATTAGATGGGAAGAATGGGTTAATGAAACTGGATAGCACCTACGTGATAGATATGGAGTATGACGCAATTGATGAGGATGATGGACTTATCCTTTGCCTTAAGGATGGCATGATTGGATGTGTGGATCTTGATAGTGGAACAGTAATTTTTCCTAACTATGAAGCGAGAATTGAAAAGCTTGGCCCTAACTATCTGGTAAAAATGAGAGGTAAGTTTGGGGTAATAGATCCTAATGAGGATTCAATTTTGTCTTTTTCTTATGATGAGATAAAATTCTGGAATGACACATCATTTCTTGCGAAAAAAGACAATTTCTGGAATTTTCTCAATCATTCGGAGGAAGAGGTAGAAGAACCTGTAGCTTTTTTGACAGAGCTTACTTCAATCGAAGGAGAGACTATTTGGAAATATGTAAAAGACGGTAAGTATGGAATGGTTTCGAACCTCAATGGCTTTCTACTTGCTCCAGAATTTACGGATATATACAATATTGGAAGTGATGAAGAACCAGTATTCTTTGCAGATCAGCATTTAGCAAAAGCGGAGTTCCATGTGGTTAGTTACATTGACCGTTTTGGTGAGCTGCTACTTTCGAAGGCTTACACCAAAGAAGAGTTTGACAAAATATTATGCGACGACTAGTTGCTTGTAAATGCTCATTGTTTGCTGAATGAGAGACTTGTTGCCATCATTATCGATGACAAAAGCTGCAAGAGTCATTTTGGCATTGTCCGTCAGCTGCTCAGACATAATTTTTCTAATCCCCTCTTCGTTTCGATGACTATCTCTGGCTAGCACTCGTTCAACACGTGTCTGTTCGCTTGCAATCACTAGTACAAGGCCATCTAGTGCTTGATATGATTTTGCTTCGATGAGGAGTGCGGCCTCCTTGAGCAAGAGCTTTTCTGACGAATGGTGATTTACCCAATCTTCGAAATCCTTTTTCACCGCCGGATGTACCACGCCATTTAGCTGTTCGAGCAATACTTTGTCCTTGAATGCTTCTTGTGAAATGTAAGTTCGATTTAGAATGCCATCGATATATGCATTGGCTCCGAAAATTGACTTGATCCTTTCCACCACTTCAGGATTATTTTCCATGAGGTGCTTGGCTTGCTCGTCCGCATAGTAAACCTTCACACCCAAGACTTCAAAAATTTTACAAACTGTGCTCTTACCGGATCCAATCCCTCCCGTGATGCCAATCAATTTTGGCTTACTCACGATAAAGAATTTTAATAGTGTCTGGAAGAATCTCAACCTCTATGGCATTTTCTGGATGGATCATCATGATCGCAGGAGCGGTTGAGTCAGACTTATTCATCATGTCATAGTCGAGGATAACTTTGAAGTCATCAGCAAAAAAATCTTCCTTCAAAGATCGTTGAATGACAAAATTGACATTGACATCATCGAGCAGCGGGTAAGCTGAGGAATCTTCTGGAAAATTTAGGAGTTCCAATTTGAGTGGCAGCTGCAAATTATCAAATCGCTCCACTTCAAAAGTTACCTGGATCGTACCAGGGTCTGAAGAGATGTTATAGGCGCCCAGAAGTCCCAGGGTTAGGAACCTGTCAAAGTCTCGATCAATTTCCTGAGATTCGATGGGGATCGAGTAGGCAGATTTCAACGTGTCTATGAAACTAGTAGGGCCATAAATGATCGCTGTGTCAGGATCTAATCTAATCGGTGACACAATTCGATAATTTTCATCAAGGCTAATTGCTAGCGAATCCACGCTGAGGTTGACACGTCTGGAAATTCTCCTGTTAATGTCCAGATGCAAAGTGTCGGTGTACAGGAAGTTGATTTGGAATTGACTCAGATGATCCCTCACAATTGGTAGGACCGAGGTTCTTGTAAGAAATCTGATTGAAGCAGGATCTTCTGGCTGTACAAGAATTGGGTCTGACTTGAACCAGAAACTTTGTCGAAATAGATCCCAGCCACCCCCTGTTACTTCAAGGTCAACATATTCTGCTAATGGTTGCATGGCAACTAAGCTGTCCCTATCAAAAACGAACTCAACGGGGTACTTGATTCCTGTGTTGTACTGCTTGCCTAACGCACTAAAAAACCAGAAGGTAGTAGCCCCTAAAAAAGAGAGGAGCACTACCTTCCAATTACTAAATGGCATGAAAATCTTTTCAAGATCCATTTTTACATGCGTTAATTATTTAGTTTCGTTCAATTTTTTGCTAGCGTCAAGCGAAATTGAAGCTTTTTCAACAAGTAGTTTGGTTCCTTTGTCCACGTCAATCAGTACAGTTGTATCAGACAACTCCGTGATTTTCCCGTGAATTCCTCCAACGGTGACAACTTGATCACCTTTCTTGATTTCTTCAAGATACTTCTTAGTGTTCTTTGCTTTCTTCTGCTGCGGGCGAATGAAGAAAAAGTAGAAGATGGCGATCATCCCGATTATTGGGAGAAAAGAAGTGAAGCCACCATCCCCGCTTGCTTGTAATAGTATTGTTTCCATTTAATTTTTAGTGATAAAAAAACCCTTCCTCCCGAAGGATATCGGGATGGAAGGGCAATGTTAATGAATTGTATTTCTTTCTGAAAGCTTACTGAGCTTCCTTCAGCACATTTGCCTTGATTTGCAACCTCTGAGTAGTTGGCCAGGTATTAGCAGTAATTGTTACTGTTTTGTTTTGAATACCAGGCTTGTTCTTACTGTTGAATTTAACCCTGATTTCACCAGTTCCACCAACTGCAATTGGCTCTTTTGGCCATTCTGGCACGGTACATCCGCATGATCCCTTTGCGTCAGAGATAATAAGTGGAGCAGCACCATTGTTAACGAATGAGAAAACGTGCTCTACAACATCACCATCTTTTATTGTTCCAAAATCATGTGCTTGGTCTCCGAAACTAAATGCCGGAAGCGGTCCTTCTGGTTTGGCTGCTGGTGTAGCAGCAGGTACTGGGTTAGTTAACGGATTAATAGTTGGTGAACCTGTGGATGCAACTCCGCCTCTTCCTTCAAGCGCAGCTATTTTTCCTTCTAGTTTTGTAATTCTCGATTCAAGTTCGCTATTGCTACAGCTAGCAAGAAGAGCCACGATGGTGAGGCTTAAAAAAGCTTTCATTATTGTTTTCATAATCTATAGTTTTCTAAATATGGATGACAAAAATACACAAGAACGTGCTTAGGAGAAACCTAAGATATCTTAATGATTTGTTAAAGATTGGGCTTAATCCTTCTTTATCTGACTTATTAGGCCATTTACGTCATCAAGGAGACGCTCCGCTTTGTCCTTTGCTTCCTTCACAATTTTTTCTCCCTGATCTTTGGCATCATTGTCCAACACCTCTTTCCCATCCATGATATCTTGAATAAAGCTCTCAAGTTGCTTCTTTACCTTGTCTAACTGAAAGGAGAGTCTGTCACGCGTGTTGGTGCCTTTGTCTGGAGCATAAAGAATGCCCAGTATTCCTCCTGTGATTATTCCAAATAAGAATGCGAAAAAGGATCCTCCTGATTTACTCATGGTTCTATATTTTTTCTACTCGCAGCTTGCGAGCTATTTATTGTCTATTAGTCCTCTTCCACTTTTACGGACTTTGCCCGTCGAAGTTAATTGGTTTGAAAGTACATCCAAAACTCCGTTTATAAATTGTTTGCTCTTCGGAGTACTGTATTGCTTGGAAATTTCGATCGCTTCATTGATCGAGACTTTCGTCGGAATGCTTGGGCAAGTCATCATTTCCACCAATGCAATCTTAAGGATCACCAAATCGGTTAACGCAATTCGCTCTACATCCCAATTTTTCGCCTTACTTTCTATTAATGCGTCCAATTCAGCATTTTCCTTCAGCACTCCAACGTATATCTGTTCAAAGAAATCAAAGTCTTCTTTGCCGTTTTTTGTCAAATCACTTAAAACCAATTCCTCCCCGTCTTGCAATCCTTTAAGGGTCTTAAGCAACATGCTTTTTACAATCGGCTGGTTTTCCGACCAGTGAAGATTTTTGTTTTCAAGAAAACTGGTGATATGCTCACTCTTGAAAATCACCTTTTTGAATAGCTCCTGTACTAAGCCACTCGAGTCAATTTTTCCCTCAAAAAAAGCCTCGAGATGTTCAGAAGTGCATATTTCTCTTCGGTACCAACCTTTTATTTCATCAACTTCGTCACCCCAGCTAATGCTGTGTTTCCTTATTTCCTCGGTTAGCACTTCGGAGGATTTCAAACATTCAATGACCTTGTTGTCAATGAAGGGAGTTACCTTCTTCTTCCGTTTTTCATTTTCCAGCTTTTCTCTGTGCTCCAGCTCTATAGGGAGCTGCAGGAACCATAGATAGGAGTCGAAAATTTTATGCGCATCCTTAAGCATCTCTGCTTTTCGATTTTTAGCCTCATAGGAAATTTGCCTTTGAAAATCTTCGATTTCTGCTTCGACATTCTTAGTGACTTCTTCTTCTACCCCGTCCTCGAAGGTGATTTCGGACTTTAGGTAATTTTTATCGAACAGCTCGACGGCAAGTTTTTTTCTTGCTTCGAAAAGGGCTTTATCTGAAAAATCGTGCTTGGCTGGATCCAGGGCATGGATGCGCTTTAATTCGGCGCGGGAAACTTCTTTTAGAGATTCCACAGAAGTGAAGTAGCCATATAGTGCCTGCATGGCTTTTACGCGAAGAATCCTACGATTTAACATTTCAATTTAAATTACAGCCCACTTTTGGGCAAGTTGTTTTTATCGGCCAAGTTTTACTTTTCCAACATCTTCAATTCGTTGGAGTGCCAAAGCTAGTGCAGCTTCATGAGAGCTCATATTATTTTTTTCTGCGTGAGTCAACACATTCAAACATACATCGTAAATGTACTCTGTAGAGGCCATCACTCTCTCTTTGTTGTAGCTTCCCAAATATTCATAGTAGACGTTTGCAATGCCACCCGAATTAATCAAAAAGTCAGGCGCGTAAATGATGCCTTTGTCTTTGAGCATTTCACCATGCTTTTGCTCTTCCTTCAATTGATTATTTGCAGCTCCCGCAATAACGGCACATTTCAGATCAGCAATTGAGCTATCATCTAGCGTGGCACCGAGTGCACATGGAGAATAGATATCCATTTCCATCTGGAAAATGTTGTTTGGATCAACAACAGACACAGCGGAATGCTTGTCTGTCACGACTTTAATTTTGTCTTCGAAAATATCTACCACAAAAATATTTGCACCTTCTTCAACCAGATGATCGATTAGGTATTTTCCAACCTGACCAACCCCCTGAACCAGGATATTTTTCCCGGTTAATGAATCCGATCCATACGCTTGCTTTGCTCCAGCCTTCATTCCCATGTAAACGCCATAAGCCGTCATTGGGCTTGGGTCTCCTGATCCTCCCATATTTTCCGGTTTCCCCACCACAAAAGGAGTTTCCATACTCATGTACTCTATGTCTCGCATGGTAATGTTTACATCTTCCGCCGTGTAATATTTGCCATTCAAACTATTAACAAATTTCCCGAAACGACGCATAAAGATCTCGTTCTTTTGCTTTCTGGCGTCCCCAATGATCACGGCTTTTCCACCCCCAATATTTAATCCAGCCAATGCCGATTTAAAGGTCATCCCTCTAGAGAGTCGCAGGACGTCTTTCAGAGCTTCTTCCTCTGAAGCATAGTTCCACATCCTTGTCCCTCCCATGGCGGGACCGAGAACTGTATTGTGGATACCAATAATTGCCTTAAGGCCTGTATGCTCATCTTGGCAGAACACGACTTGCTCATGCTCCATGTTTTGCATCTGGGAGAAAACGCTTTTGTTTTTTACTTCGGGTTGTACGTCTATCATTTTGAATGAACTTTAATCTAATTTTAAGCCTTCTCAATACTGGATAAGTATCTTAGACAGGGCTTGCAAAAATATCTTTTTTCTTTTAAAACCATTTGGCTGTCAGACTGTTATAAAATTCTGTGAAAGACCTAGCTTACCTTAATAAATACCTCCTCAAATATAAATTTCACCTAATATTTGGTGTCTTTTTTATCATAATTGCAAATTTCTTCGCGATTATCCCTGCGATATTTGTTCGGTATGCATTTGATATTCTTCAACGTAGCTATGGAATCTTCCAATCGTTTGATGGTTTTGACTTGCAGGTTGGCACGTATGACGTGTTCACTTCCAGCATTGTAATACTAGCCGTGTTGATTCTTGTTTCGGCCTTTTTAAGGGGCGTGTTTCTGTTTTTCATGCGTCAGACGATCATTGTTATGTCGCGCCGGATTGAATACGATCTGAAGAATGAAATTTTTGAGCATTACCAAACCCTTCCCCTGAGTTTTTATCGAAAGAACAATACAGGTGACCTAATGGCGCGTATATCTGAAGATGTGAGCAAGGTTCGGATGTACGTTGGGCCAGCAATCATGTATGGTGTGAACCTTTCGACATTGATGCTGATGGTGATCCCTTACATGTTTTCCATTAACCCGACGTTGACGCTCTACTCGTTAATCCCTCTCCCCATTCTGTCATTTAGCATTTACTATGTCAGTAGCATAATTAATAAGCGGTCTGAGGAAATTCAGGAGAGCTTGTCTGGCCTTTCGAATTTTGTGCAAGAGGCCTTTTCTGGTATTCGAGTGATAAAATCATTTGTGCGAGAAGATTCGATGGCGCACGAATTTGAAAAGGAGAGCGTCCATTACAAAGATCGGTCGCTTAAACTGGCGTTCGTTCAATCGCTTTTCATGCCTCTGATGATGAGCTTGATTGGCGTGAGTGTAATACTAACAGTCTACGTGGGCTCGATTCAGGTTTTTGCGGGTGAAGTCAGCACAGGAAACATAGCAGAATTTATCATTTACGTGAATATGCTAACCTGGCCAGTGACTGCCCTAGGGTGGATCACCTCCATTATTCAACGTGCTGCTGCTTCACAAAAACGGGTGAATGAATTCTTGAATACGAAGACGGATATTGTTTCAAAAAAGAATGTGGAAAGAGAGATCAGTGGGGACATCAAATTTGAGAATGTAAGTTTTGTCTATCCAGATTCTGGAATTAAGGCCTTGCAAAATGTGTCGTTCAAAGTTGATGCAGGTGAATCGATTGCCATTATTGGGACGACAGGTTCTGGAAAGAGCACGATTGCAAACTTGATTTGCAGGTTATACGATGTAGATGAAGGCAACCTGGAAATAGACGCTACGGATGTAAAGGACTATTCACTCTCATCGCTGAGAAGTCAAATTGGTTATGTCCCGCAGGATGTGTTCTTATTTTCAGATACCATCGAGAACAACATATCTTTTGGAAATCGAAAGATGAGTAGTGAAGAGGTGAGGCGGGCAGCAAAGGATGCGGATCTCCTTGAGAACATACAAGATTTAAAGGACGGTTTTAACACACGTGTTGGTGAACGTGGCATTACGCTTTCCGGTGGTCAGAAACAACGCGTTTCGATTGCGCGTGCAATCGCTCGTGAGCCTAAAATCTTGATATTGGACGATGCTTTGTCTGCGGTTGACACGAAGACTGAAAATGCCATCTTAAACGCGATGCAGCGGATCATGAAAGGCCGGACTTCGGTGATTATTTCCCACAGAGTTTCTTCTGCTAAGCTTGCGAATAAAATAGTCGTTTTGGACGATGGGACGATTGTTGAGCAGGGAACTCACGATGAGCTAATCTCAAAGCAGGGGATTTATCAACAACTTCACGAAAAACAACTGGCAGGGGAAGAGGTGGTAGATTAAATGATTTGAAGATTTCAAATAGAAATAACTGTAGTTATAGGATATCCCGTGACTGAACTGGAAGCGGCTTTTGCTAGCACAATTCCCAACGTAATTCTTGATTTTTGTAAATCAAAAATCATTTCACCCAAGCCTCCGTCCTCAAACTACCGTCCGAGTAGTAGACGTCAAAAGTGTATGGTGCCAATACCACTCCATCTTCGATCGAACGAACCTCGATCAAGCTTCTAATTTCCGCAGGGAGTGGCCTGACCCAAAAATGCTGAGTAATAAATACCTGATAGATTTTGTTCGTAGTGAACTCTTCGTAGGTAAAGCCTGAAGGTATTTCGAGAATGTTTCTTATTTCCTCGAATGAAGCACCGATGAAATAATGAACGGAATCTGCGCCAATCGTATCGTTTTGATACTCAACCATCGTAAGTTGCCCACGTAGGCGACCTTCATCAACCATCGTTTTGATTTCTTCCATTACGTCGTTAATCTCAGAGGATTGGAGTCCGATGTAGTGACGACCGATAACAGTCCGATCTCCGCCTTCAGTTTCATAGACCTCCACTTTATCGTATCCTCCTAGGCTGTAATAGGTAGCTACGAATGTGATTACCAAACAAACAATGATAATGAACAAGTATATCCAGCTGGCGCGCTTCATGAGTCAAATATAAGTTAGTCGCAACTCCGAAGCTACGCTGTTCCAGCAAGCTCCTTGTATTGCATCTGGTGCAATTGGGAATAGAATCCATCTTTTTCAAGTAGCGTTGTATGGGTTCCTTCTTCTACAATTTCTCCCTTTTCGAGCACCAGGATCTTATCGGCATTTTGAATCGTGGAGAGTCGGTGGGCAATCACGATTGACGTTCTGCCGTGCATCATTTTCTGAATGGCCTGCTGAATAAGTTCTTCTGTTTCTGTATCTACGCTAGATGTGGCTTCATCCAGCACGATGATTTTGGGATCATAGACCAGTGCGCGAACAAACGAGATGAGCTGTCGTTGGCCAACAGACAAAGTGGCTCCGCGCTCCATGACATTGTAATCATAGCCGCTAGGTAATCTTTCGATGAAGGTATTGGCTCCAACCAACTCAGCTGCTTCCTTCACTTTTTCCAAGCTTATGTCTGAATTCCGAAGTGTGATATTTTCATAAATTGATCCAGAAAATAGAAACACATCCTGCAGAACCACAGAAATGTGTTTTCTCAGATTGGAAAGGTCATAGGTGGAGATGTCTGTTCCGTCCACGGCTATCTTTCCTTTTTTAATATCATAAAACCTACTCAGCAGATTGATGATGGAGGACTTACCTGCTCCCGTAGCGCCAACCAGGGCGATGGTCTGCCCCTGCTTCACTTCGAAGGATATGTTTTTGAGCACCCAATCTTCGTCATTGTAGGCGAACCACACGGAGTCGAAAGAAACATCTCCATTGACTTGGGATGGTTTAAACTCACCATTGTCCAGGATGTGATCAGTGCTATCCAAAAGATCGAGAACACGATTCGACGAGACAATTCCCATTTGCAGCGTGTTGAACCGATCGGCGATCATCCTGATTGGACGGAAAAACATATTGTTAAACATGATGAAAGCGATCAACGTCCCAAACTGGATGCTGCCCTGAACCAACTCACCACCGCCGTACCAAACGATCAAACCGATACCTGCGGCTTGAATGACTTCAGCAACAGGGAAGTACACCGCATAATACATGACTGATCTGATATTGGCTTTTCTGTGCTCTCTGTTGATTTCTTTGAACTTTTGAAACTCTCGCTCCTCACTACTGAAGATCTGAACAATGTTCATTCCTGTGATGTGTTCCTGAACAAATGTGTTGAGATTGGAGACTGCAGTCCGAACCTCATTGAATGCTACTTTGATCTTTTCCTTGAAGACGTAGGTGGCCAGAATCAGCAATGGAAAGAGCGCTAGACTGACAAGTGTGAGTGCCCAATCCATGTAGAACATCACACCAAGTATGACCAAAATTTGTAGCACGTCAGAGATCATTCCGGCTATTCCCTGGCTGAAAACTTCGGAAAGTGTCTCAATGTCTGACACATTTCTAGTAACAAGCCTGCCAATGGGTGTTTTGTCAAAAAATTGCAGTTTAAGTGATTGAATGTGCTTGTAGAGTTTTATCCGAATATCCTTGATGATGTTCTGCCCAAGCCAAGCTGAATAGAAGGTGTGTAAATACTGAAGGATAGCCTGCACAACGAGAAGGCCAACCAAGAGTAAAATCATGTCTACCAGGCCAGGGTAATCACCATTTGCAACATTCGTATCGATGGTTCGCTGTATGATTACTGGTCGGAGAGGACCAACAATGCTCAAAGAAGCTGTAAGAAATATCAGAAAATAGAAAATTCCTTTATAGGGCCTGGCGAAAACGAAGAGCTTTTTGAGCACCTTGAAATCCACAATGTTTCCGATGGTTTTTTCCTTCTCCAATGTTAATTGTACATGTTAGTTGGGTACTCTATTCTTTCCAAAAATAATCCGTGAGGAGGTACTGCCCGTCCTGCTCTTGATCGGTCGTTACTTTCAAGAACACTTTTAAGATCTTCAATGTTTATTTTATTAGTGCCGAGATCTAAAAGTGTGCCCACCATAGCTCTCACCATACCTCTCAAAAACCGGTTCGCCGTTACAACAAAGAGGTCATTGTCTTCATTTTGGAGCCAGTCAATCGCAAAAATCTGACAGTTGAAGTTATTCACTTCAGTATGAACTTTGCTAAAGCACTCAAAGTTCTCCCAGTTCCGAATTATTTCACACCCTTCAAGAATTGCATCCCGATCAATGTCCTGCTTGAAGTAGTAGGAGACTCCCTGTTTGAAAGGGTTCTTATGCCGATGAATATGGTAATGATAGGTTCGCTTCACTGCATCGAAGCGAGCATGCGTCTTGCTTCCAACAGCTTTTAAACTGCGGATGGCGATATCTTTAGGTAAGAACGAATTGAGCTTGTAAGCTAAGTCCGTGGGAGTAAGTTCTGTCAGCGTGTCAAAGTGCGCGATTTGTTGGGTAGCGTGAACGCCTGTATCCGTCCTACCGCTTCCCATAATCGATACCTCTTCTTTTAGAATTGTAGAAAGAGCCTTCTCGATCTCCGCCTGAATGGTATTTCCGTTCGGCTGAATTTGCCAACCGTGATAAGCTGTCCCCTCATAACTGATGTCTAAAAAATAACGCACATCGCAAAATAAGCTGAATAATTATTATCCAGATTGACCTCATTTATATTTGCGGAATAATCCAGAAAATATGCTTCAGAGAATCCAGTCGATATTTATGTTTTTAGCTGCAATTGCAATGATTGCAATGAGTTTTTTTCCGCTTTGGCAGAAAGCAGATTTGGAGACATCTCAACTCGTCACGATGAATGCATTCGAAATAAGATTTGAGCAGCAGAGCGAGAACGGAGAGATGACATTGCTTGGCACTCAAAACGTGATGCTGCTTTCTATTGGCGCTTTCGTTGCTGCTGGTATCATGCTCTTCTCGATATTCAAGTACAAGAATCGAATGACTCAGGTAAAGCTGAATGCACTGTTCTCACTGGTGTCAGCAGTTACCATCGTTGGTGCTGTCTACTTCTCGATGAAAGGAAACGCCTTGATCGTGCCTGAACAGCAAGGCACATTCTTAATGGGTTTCTACCTGCCCGTAGTGGCCATGTTCAATAACTTTTTGGCGAATAGATTCATCCGTAAGGACGAAGCATTGGTCCGCAGCGCTGACAGGATTAGGTGAGCGGATATTGTCTTTGTAAATTTTAAGTCTGAGGTATTGTCACTTCTGAATTTTATCTTATTTGTTTAGGTCTTAACTTCATTCTGTCATGCCTGACCTGCCTGCTTAAGAATTCATTGGACAGGCAGGCTTGATCAGGCATCTTCCTCACTAGGGCTGAAGATCCTCTAGCCGCCCGTCATCTAGATTGATGTGACAAGTTGTCAGTTTTTCCTTACTGGAATAGTATTTGTCAATTGTCGAGTCGACAGAATTTAATTTAAAATCATGCAAGAAAAAGGCACCATATCAATCCATACGGAAAATATATTTCCAATCATCAAGAAGTTTCTTTATTCCGATCACGAAATATTTCTCAGGGAGCTAGTCTCCAATGCGGTTGATGCCACTCAGAAAATCAAGCAGTTGGCATCTTTAGGCGAATACAAGGGAGATCTTGGAGATCTGGGTGTTGAGGTTTCTGTTGATAAAAAGAAAAAGACGGTCACGATTTCTGACAATGGTATCGGAATGACTGCCGAGGAGATCAAGAAATACATCAACCAGATTGCTTTTTCCGGAGCTACCGAGTTCATGGAGAAGTATAAAGACAAGGCAGACAATCAGCAGATTATCGGACATTTCGGTCTTGGATTCTATTCTGCTTTTATGGTTGCAAAAAAAGTAGAGATTGTAACACTGTCTCACCAGGAAGGAGCCGAGGGTGCAAAATGGTCGTGCACAGGAGAGACTGATTTCGAAATCAAACCAGCTAAGAAAAAAACGCGCGGTACCGACATCATTCTCCATATCGCAGATGATTCGGAAGAGTTTTTGGAAGATGCCAGAATCGAGGGAATACTGACCAAGTACTCGAAATTTCTTCCAGTGCAAATCAAGTTTGGACAGAAAGAGAAGAGCGAAGAGGATGGAAAAGACAAGGATGGAAATGTAAAATACAAGTCCGTAAAGGTTGATAACATCATCAACGATACTGATCCTATTTGGACCAAGGCACCGAACGAACTGAAGGATGAAGATTACCTCGCATTTTACAAGACGTTGTATCCGTTCAGTGAAGATCCTTTGTTCTGGATACACCTGAACGTGGATTATCCTTTTAATCTAACAGGAGTTCTGTATTTCCCGAAGTTGAAAAAAGACTTTGATATGCAGAAAAACAAGATTCAATTGTACTCCAGACAGGTGTTCATCACTGATGAGGTGAAAGACATTGTACCTGAGTTCCTACAATTACTGCATGGCGTTATTGATTCTCCAGATATTCCACTAAACGTTTCCAGAAGTTACCTTCAGGCAGATTCGAATGTGAAGAAGATCAATGGGTACATCACCAAAAAGGTGGCAGACAAACTTGCGGATCTGTTTAAAAATGATCGTGAGAATTATGAAAAAAAGTGGGAGGACATTGGTGTGTTCGTGAAGTACGGAATGATTTCCGAAGAGAAATTTGAAGAGAAAGCAAAGGATTTTGTATTGCTTAAAAATCTGGATGGAAAACATTTCACTATTGAGGAATACAAAAAGCACATTGCAGCTAATCAGACAAACAAGGACAAAAATGCGGTGGTGCTTTACACCACTGACAAAGACAAGCAGCACGGTTATATCGAAACGGCCAAAAAGCGAAGCTACGACGTGGTTGAGCTAGGTGGCCCAGTTGATAGCCATTTCATAAGTCATCTTGAACAGAAGAATGAGCAGATGGTTCTTCAGCGTGTGGATGCTGATGTGATCGACAAGTTGATCGACAAGGATGAGAAAAAGGAGTCGGTTCTAAGCGATGAGGAGAAAGAGACGTTGAAGGGAATTTTCGAAAAAGCCATTGATGATAAGAACAACGCAGTGAGTGTTGAGGCAATGGCAACTGACGATTTACCTGTCACCATTACATTACCTGAATTCATTCGAAGAATGAAGGACATGCAAGCAACAGGAGGAGGCCCGATGATGTTTGGAGACATGCCGATGAATTTATCCGTGGCTGTAAATGCAAATCACGAGGTGATCCGTAAAATTCTTGATGCGAAAACTGACAAGAAGAGGGAAAGGCTGGCTAAGCAAGCCTTTGACTTGGGACTACTGACACAAGGAATGCTAGAAGGCAAAGCACTGACAGACTTTGTGAATAGAAGTGTAGAGATGATTTAACAAACAGTTATCCCACGACTTAGATCGTGGGCAACTAGACGAAATTGAAAAAAACCCGTTCATCCGAGCAGGTTTTTTTGTGCCCGACTCATTCGTTAGTTTAGGCCGCGCAAACAAACAACAATGAAGAAGCTCCTAACAATCCTACTAATTACCTGTTCTCTGACGACGATGGCACAGGTAGATATGTCTTACTACCTACCTGACGGGCTTTCGTACAATCCAGATATCCCAACTCCCAAGGAAGTTCTAGGCTACCACCCTGGAGAGTGGCATGTAAGCCATGATCAGCTTATTTATTACATGCGAACTGTCGCCGCAGCTTCAGATAGAATCGTTCTGGAGGAGTTCGCCAAGACCTATGAAGGTCGGCCCCTGATGCACCTAGTGTTCACCTCGACAAACAATCATTCAAAGCTTGATCAGATCAAGGCAGATCACTTGAAACTAACAGACCCTTCACAATCGGGAAGCATGAATACGGCGGATATGCCGATCGTCATGTGGCTGGGATATTCAGTGCATGGAAATGAGGCAAGCGGAGCAAACGCTTCGTTACTTACTGTCTACCACCTGGCAGCAGCTCAGGGAGATGAGATTGATGAACTTCTGGAAAATTCCGTGATCATCATAGATCCTTCATTTAACCCTGATGGCTTGAATCGTTTTGCAAGCTGGGTAAATACCCATCGCTCTCACATGATCAATCCGGACCCAAATGATAGAGAATACAATGAAGCATGGCCGGGAGGAAGGACCAATCACTATTGGTTTGATTTGAACAGAGACTGGCTGCCATTAGCACACCCTGAATCAAGAGGAAGAATTAAGCGATTTCACGAATGGAAGCCTAATATTTTGACAGACCATCATGAGATGGGGACGAATTCCACCTTCTTTTTCCAGCCAGGAATTCCAGCCAGGAAGTTTCCTTGGACACCAGAAAAAAACGTAGAACTTTCTCATAAAATGGCAAAATTCCATGCAGAATACCTTGATAAGATTGGGTCCTTGTACTACAGCGAGGAGAGCTTTGATGACTTCTACATTGGAAAAGGATCAACCTATCCTGATATTAACGGGTCGGTTGGAATCCTTTTTGAGCAAGCCAGCTCTAGAGGGCATGCTCAGGAAAATCAATTTGGGGTCCTGATCTTTCCGATGGCGGTTCGTAATCATTTTACAGCATCACTGTCAACGATGGCTTCTGGGATTGCACATCGTGTGGAATTTCTCGATTATCAAAAAGAATTTTATCAAAGTGCAGCAGGCTTAGCGTCGAAGGATACCGAGAAGGCCTATGTATTTGGTTCAGATAGGGATGCGACTAAGAATTATGAGCTACTGAAGATGTTGACACAGCATAAGGTGGAAGTGTATGAGCTTAAAAGTTCTGTTTCAAAAGCAGGAAAAAGGTATAATCCAGGCTCAGCCTATGTTGTACCATTGAATCAGCCGCAGTACCGCCTGGCGAAAGCGATGTTTGAGACAAGAACCACTTTTGATGACAGCCTTTTCTATGATGTTTCTACCTGGACGCTTCCTCTGGCGTTCAACCTGAAAGCAGCAAGCTTGGGACGAGAGTATAATTCTGGACTTCTAGGGGGTAAAATTGAAAACCCCGAAGAACCTACGGGGCAGTTTGTGGGACAAAAAGGGGCTTATGCGTATGCGATCGAGCCACATGGCTACTACGCTTTCCGAGCCATCAACCGACTTCTTGAGAAGAAGGTTGTCGTGCAGATGCTTCATGAAACACACACGGATTCGAAGCGCACCTATCCAAGGGGAACCATGATCATTCCAATCGGAGTGCAGGAGGATAGAAGAGCGTTTATTGAAAGCACCATTGATGAAATAGTAAAAGAGGATGCCGTGGATGTTTTTGCAATTACCACTGGTTTGGCATTGAATGGCATTGATTTGGGGAGTAGAACCAATACCAAGGTAGACGAACCTAAAGTCGCTGTGCTAGTTGATGGCAGAATGAATAGCAGCGAAGCTGGAGAAGTTTGGCATTTATTGGATCAGCGTCTAAAGATGAAGGTAACCCTGCTTCCGATCGCGAGGGTCAATTCGATGGACTTAGACCGCTACAACAGAATTGTAATTGGAAATGGGAATCTCTCTGCTATTAGAGATTTAGGAGTAGAAAATTTGAAGAAATGGGTTCAAGGTGGGGGCGTTATTGTGGCCTGGAAAAACGGCGGAAAATGGTTGGCCGACAAGGAAATCACCAAAGTGGTTTATGAGAAGCCAGAGACGAAAGACGACAGCTACAAACCCTATGATAAACTCAATGAGTATCGTGGTGCTCAAGTAACAGGAGGTACAATTTTCGAGGCTCGTGTTGACTTGTCACATCCTTTGGCATATGGTTTGGAAAGCGATCGAATTCCACTTTTCCGAAATCATAATCTGGTAATGGAAAAATCAAAGAATGCATATGCTAACCCGCTGGTGTATACCTCCAGCCCACTTTTGTCTGGCTATGTTTCAGAGGAAAACCTTGAAAGATTCAAGGACTCACCTGCTGCTACGATTTCTTCAGTGGGACGTGGACGAGTGATCACACTAACCGACAATCCGAATTTTAGAGCCTTTTGGTGGGGAACCAATAAAATCTTCATGAATGCGTTATTTTTTGGCACATCCATAAGTGGAGGAGCGGGGGAGTAAGAATTTTTAGATTTTGGAATGAGAGATTTTAGATTACTATTTTTTTTGTCAGTTCTCTGTATCGGGTTTATCGCTTCTGCGCAGGAAGATCAATCAGAAACAATTGATGACATCTTCAAAGTTGATTATGATACTCCGCTTACTCTAGATCTCGCGTCCACTCAAAAGACGGAGGTGGAACCGGTCAAGCAAAAGAAGAAGAAGGTCAAGAAGAACGTGTATTTTGGTTTAAAAACCAGGAAAGGATTTACCCGAACGCTTGTTCGTGGTGAACTTGTCTTTGAAATTTTCAACACATTGAAAGTGTATGAGGCACCGCCAGAGTACGCACGTGACTTCTATTGGTACGATTATAAGAAGAAAAAAATCACAAATTCTATTCGAGTGAACAAGGACAATGCAGGTGTACTTCATGGTCCGTACAAAAAAATGATCGGCGAGCAGGTGCTAGAAGAAGGATGGTACTATAAGGGAATGAAGCATAAGCGATGGGTTCGACTGAATAAGTATGATATTTTGCAGGACAAGACACACTGGTGGAAGGGATGGCCAGAGGAATCACTTTTGTCCTACTACGATTTTGAAAAGACTAAGCTGCGAGAGGTGATTCCAATGCACTATGGGGAGCGGAATGGTGAATATTTTGCGTTCAGAAAAGACGGCTCACTTGCAGCTCGAGGAATCTATAAATTCAACCATCGTGTGGGGCTGTGGAAAGAATACTATGATGGGAGACGAATTAAACGTGAAGTTCGCTACTCTGATGATCCATTTAACTTCAGATTCACTCCTTTCATTGTGAAGGAATGGAACGAAGGAGGGAAAGTGATCTACGACAAAGTTGCGTTTGAACGCGGCAAGTAGGTTAGAGTGCCATTTCCATTTGAACGTTGCATCGTTCGTATGAAGAGTTTTGTTTACAGGTATCTTGGAAGCCTAACTTTTTGTACAAACCCATCGCTGGCTTAAGTTCACTATTGGTTTCCAGGACTAATTTTTTGACGCCGATTTCTTTCGCTTTTTCTACGATTCCCGCACCCAGTTGCCACCCGATTTTCATTCCTCTTGCTTCTTCTGATACGGCCATCTTAGCTAATTCGTAGGTCTGCTCGTCTTTCTTAACCAAAGCACATGCGCCAACTGGATTACCATTTAGTAGAGCAATAAGAACCTCTCCGCCCCTGTTAATAATCTGACCTTCGGGATCTTCTAAAACCAACTTATCTGGTTCTTCAACTCCAAAGAGCTGCTCGATCCAAGCGTAGTTCAAAGATTTAAATGCGTGAGCGTATTGCGGTTGGTAGGTGACTATCTGAACCATTTATAGCTGGCAATTAATGACAGTATCATTGCTAGGACAATAATAGTTGCCGGAATAATTCCAAGAAGCCAATAAAAAACAGCAAATGAAATAAGCCACCAAATAGGAAATGCGAATACGCCTACAGCATATTTCACTGAAGATTTGAACACCACATCCTTTACACCAGAGAGGATTTTTTTAATGAGAAGGAATGGAACGGGATTTAGAATTTTTGGGATCCAGTGAGAAGAGGTCTTGGGAGGCTCAATATTTTCGCTGCTGGCTTTTATCTTTCGTAATTCTGCGAATGATAGTTTTTCGTTCTTTCTCTGAAAAATTGTTTGTTTTAGCTGTTCATAATCATCCGTTTTGTCAGGAATGATTAACGTGGATTTAATGCCGTCAGAGATCGCTTCTCTCATTGTCGTTAGACCGCTTCCGCTACTTTCTTGATATTTTTTAACGAAATCCGAAACGTGTATCGGAACTCCAAAAGCAATAATTAACTTCGAACTGGGCTTAGTGTGATTGAAGTAATTCAGACCAACAGGCAAGACTTTCAGTGATTCATCAATTACTTGTTCCGAATTCAATGCAAGTCGTGCTGCCCCCTTGGTTAGAGGTCTGAGATAGTGGTCTTCTCCATGATTCCCCTCTGGGAAGATTAGTATTGATTTCTTCCGACGGAATAATTCTTCACAGGTTTTGAATATTGCTTCATTTTGAGTTAAGCTGGCATAGCCATCGCGAATCCGATAAATAGGCATCATGTTTACCAGTTTCAGAATTGGCTTACTCCACCGGTTAAAGACATCGGACCGTGTAAGAAAATATATTGGAACAGGCATAAATGCCCCAACCAGAAATGCATCAATGAAAGCGTTTTGATGATTGGGTGCTACTACTAGTGGGCAATCCTTTGGCACATTTTCAAGTCCGACTATTTCTATTTTTTTAAAATAAAATTTTAGAGCAATTCGGTTTACGATTTTGAAGCAGAAGTAAAACATTTTTCTATTTAGGCGAATTCTTCTGTCTGAATTAGGGTGAGCCGGACGTTGTCAATACGATTTTCTTCCATCGTGATGATCGTGATAACGAATCCTGGTAACTCGATTACTTCGTTCACCTCGGGGATATCTTCATGATATTCAAAAATAAACCCACCAAGTGTATCGTATTCGCCCTCAGGTAGATTCAACTCAAACTTGTCATTGAGGTAATCAATTTCATGACGGGCACTTAGAATGTAGTTGCTGTCATCCAGTTTTTGCTCAGTCAAGTATTCATCGTCATGTTCATCACGGATCTCTCCAAAGATTTCCTCGATTACATCTTCAATACTTACGATCCCAGATGTGCCTCCATACTCATCCACGACAAGGGCTATACTCTTTCTTTCTGTGATAAACTGAATTAGGAGCTCGTTGGCCAGAACAGTCTCAGGTACGATCAAAATTGGAGTTAATATTGATTTGATGTGCTCAGGTTTTTTGAAAAGCTCCATAGAATGACAGTAGCCAATCACATCGTCAATGGATTCCTTATAGACAATAATTTTTGAGTGTCCGCTATCCATAAAAGCGTCCTTAAGCTCCTTAATGGAATCAGTAACGTCTACAGCTACAATCTCAGTTCTGGGTATCATACACTCCCGAACCCGCACCTTTTTAAACTCAATTGCATTGTTGAAGATCTTGGCGTCTATTTCGGCCTCCTCCTTGTCTTGAATATTGAGAATATTGTTTTTAATGTAATTGTTGAGATCGGTAAGCCCAAACACAGGCTTTTCGTCCGCTACTTTGTATCCAAAAAGAAGAATGAAGAGAGCGGAGAGCTTGACTACAAGGAAAACAACGGGAAACATCAACACATAGATTAATCCCATAGGAAGCGCAAAGAAGCGAAGAGAGAGATCAGGGTTAATGATGAATAGACTTTTGGGCAGAAACTCAGCGGTAAGCAGAACAAGCGAAGTAGAAATCAACGACTGGACGATGAGAACGAACACGTCTGTAAGCAGAATTTGTGGTAGCAATTGAATGATAATCGGCTCCAACAAACCTGCCATAATAATTCCGTAGAGAACCAGGGCGATGTTATTACCAACTAGAATGGTTGCCAGAAATTGAGATTGATTGCTCGAAAATATGGCCAATATTTTCCCAATAAAGGATCCTTTTTTCTTTGAAACCTCGATGTGCAGTTTGTCAGCAGAGACAAAGGCTATTTCCATTCCAGAAAAAAAGGCAGATAGCAGGAGGCAGAGAAATATGACTAAATAAGGGGATGGATCATCCATTTTTTTTGAGCGCTAGTTAGGCTTATCTCCTTTCTTGTTTTTACGGAAACTATATAAAAGTAAAAGGACAATGGTAAACATAAAAATCCAGTAGGATTCCATAAACCCGACAACGATGGACTGGTGAATTCCTATGATTAGAAAAACGAAGGCTGTAACGAAGAGAAAGATGTCAACTAATTTCATTTGAAAACGATTCTCAAGGCTAGTTTGAGTTTTCCAACAAAAATGTTCCAGAGGGCTTCAGGATCGTATACGTGGAGAAATCTTGGGTGGCATTCAAGCCCTCTCCTGTGTGAATTTCGTCATCCGATTTGATGGTCACGAATTTTTCGGTAAAAAACTCTTCCTTGGTTGGATCCCAGAATAGTTCTTCAGTATTCAGTTCATCGCCATTTTCAAAGTTCCTTACTTTCACATTTCCCGTAGCATGATACAGGTCTTCTTTCTTGTCATAAAAAACGTAGTTGGCCTCAAAGCTTGACTCAGCCTCTCCATTGCTATTGTTGGATTGCAGCAGAAATCCCAAAGGCCATTCTCGATCTCCCTCTTCAAAATTATTCTGCTTCGGTGCAGTTAATCGCAGGATGACGTTTGCAGAATCGCTTAAAAGTGTCTTGACACTGTCCAGACTAGAAATTGGACCTTCATACAGTTTCTGATCAATTAGACCTTTTCTATCTGAACAGCCTATGCAACAGAGAGCTGCAACGAAAAACAAAAAACGGCCAGCGGGCGTAAGTCCGTTGGCCGAATTGATATTTTTATGTAAGCTCAAATTAGTTAGCAGGCCTTCGCTCAAGTTTTACTGTTGTGTTGATCCAGCACCCGATGGTAATAGACTGCCCTTCTTCTTTTCCCTCATTAAAGATTTCTTCAATGGAAGGAAATTGCGCTTTTGCATTGGACATTCCAGCACTATTTCCAGCTCTACGGTATTGATCATACGCTGCAATATAGACTGCTCGATCATCAACCTTGCTTTCGCCTCCAGCACAATTGTCAAAACTCTGCATGTACAGATCACCAATTAATTTGTAGGCGTCTGAATGACTAGGCTCGTAAGAAAGGGCTCTCCGTGCACTATTTCGCGCAGTTGACAATTGCTTATTTTTTGCCTGAATCCGCGCAATACTAACGAATGCCTCTGCTTTTTCAAGATTGTCTTCAGTTAGTCTTGATGCCTCCTCATAGTACTTGATTCCAGTCTCAGTATCAGCGTTTTGAATATTTCTTTGAGCAAGGAATCTAGCGACAGCATAGGTTGGCTCACTATCCTGAACTATACCTGCAGCTTTCAGTGCCAAGGGACTATCAGTACATTTCCCTTTGAGCATTAGGCTGAAGATCTTTTTTGCCATGTTCAAATCACTTGTAGCATCCAGTTTTGGTCCAAGTTTAGTTTCAACAAACTCGCAACTGATTTCAACCTTGGTCGCTGTTAATAATTTATCAACGGTGTCAATAGAGCCGTCAAATTTTTTCTTGTCTGCTTCTTTAGCTTTAGCTCTTTGAACACCCAATGCCTCAGAAATGGAAGAATAAATATCTATTATTTCCTCATCGCTCAAACCTCCTCCGGCAAAATTGTGTTTGTAAACCACATTCATGTAGGCAACAAGGTTTCCTCTATTCATTTTGTTGCCTCGAAGCTCGAAAGTCTGAGTAAATAGTTCGTACAGATACGGGTATTTGCTTTTGTCTTTTTGATAGAAACTGTAGGCGAAAAAGGCTTTTCGTTCCGTTACATCTTCTGCTTTTCCAAAGTACTTAATCCTTGTGTCGTGAAGCTCAAGCGCTTTTTGAATGAGCACTTCTTTCTTCGAGGCATCCTCTTCTGCTTTTGCCAATTCTTGATAAATTTTCACTCCATTTATGTAAATGGATGCATTCAGATCCGGAGTGTTTTCAAGTAACCAATTTAACGGCTCAACGGCTCTGGTATAACTTTTTGCTTTATAGGCATCCGTATAAATTACATTTTTCTCCTTTGCAACGTCTACCTGTTCTCCCCAGTTCCAGCCATTTTGTGCGTTGGCGGTAAACGCCACAGCAAAAATTAGAACCAAGCCCACTAATGTTTTTTTAACCTTCCTCATAGTCTCTAAATTATTAGTCATATTTTCTTTTTATAAACCATCTGTCGTTTACAGTCGCTCCTATAACAACCTGATAGTAAGATTCCTTAATCAATCCATTATTTGTTGTCCCAAGCCGACCGAACTTAGCGGCCAAATCAATGCTCGAGAAGCCACTTACTGGCAAAGAGGTACCAAAATTAATACCAAAATCGGTAATTGTCTCATTATTTACGACGTACGGTAATTTGGTGTAGTTGAATCCAAGTCTATAAGTGGCACGCTTAAAATAGGAATTGACATTATCATGATCAGGTATCCAGCGACCTCCGAGCACTAATTTTGTCTGATTCTGGAAATCAGATGTTCCGTCTGTGGAGTTGCTCCAAGCCTGGGATTCAAAATCGATTCCGATGAGGAATTTGTTAAGATTTTGGTAAGACACACCAAAACCCAGAGTTCTTGGTAGTTCAAATTCCTGGGTTGCATTTCTTATTTCCCTGGTCTCGATCACAGCACCTGTTCCATTGAGCCTCGTCAATTCCTGGGTATTTTTCCCATTGAAGTCTGATGCATTTGAAAAAGTCATTCCAAAGTTCAGAACGGTTTTTTCCGTGAGCAGATGCCTATATCCAGCGCCTAGTGAAATGTCAATGTCAGAATATGACGTTTGATCAAGGAAAGAAATGGTGTTGGCGAGTACGTCACCTCCTCCGATGGAAATTTGGGATTCTTTATTGATTGACCCAAACCGATAGTCAAATCGAATTCCTAATCGAAATTTGTCGTTGATGGCGAATCCATGTGCCCAGTAGAAGTTCGTTAAGCCTCCCTCGCCACTATCGTCGACGAACTGACGAACAGTAGGATCTCCGTCGACAGTGCTTTCTGTAAACGTGTTGTAACTGACAGTGCTGAAAGGCAAGATCCCAAATGATGACGACCATTTGCCAGGCTTTATTGGAAAGGCGTAGGCCAGGAACCTAAGACCACCGTCAAAGTCAGATCCCGACACGTTATCACCTGTGAAATCTCTTCCGTCACCCTGAATGCCGACCTGAAATGTGCTAAAGGCATTGAATACCAAATTCGATGGATTTTGGGTGTTCACATGCCAAATGGTTGGAGATCCTATTCCTAGCTCTCCCATTCCAACATTGTTTGGCATCCCCTGATGCTGCAGGGTGCCTAGTCCTTGGAATGAATAGATTGATTGGCCATGTACAAAATGGCTTATAAAAATAAAACAGGTCAAGCCTGCTTTTATGAGTCCCTTCATTGATAATTCCAAATTCGGTATAGTCCTATCTCCACAATTTTTGAGCCAGCAAAGATGTGAGCTTTTATGCGGGATTCAAAAAAATTGGCATCTCCGCCTGTTAGAATAATGTTAATAGATGCAAAATCCTTACTGACTGTCTTAATGGTGCCATTTATTTCGTTCACCATTCCATAAAACGAACCACGTAAAAGGCTCTCTTTGGTAGTTTTGCCATAATCTCCGGCTTCAATCGATTGCCACTCTTCAGATATATCAGGGAGACTGTCTGTAAATTTTGACATTGCTCTCATTCTCATTCTCAGACCGGGCGAGATAATCCCACCTCGAAAAGTAGCCTCTTTGTCAACCACATCCATTGTGGCACAGGTGCCAAGGTCGATGATAAGATTGTCTCTTTCGGGAAATAAATGATTTGCCCCAACAGATAGGGCGATGCGATCTGGGCCCAATGTTTCTGGGGTTTTGTAGTCTAGCTTAATTGGAAGTTTAATTTCGTGACTGAGGATGATATCTTTTTCGCCATCAAAAATATTCCTAAGCTCTGGGAGATTTTTTCTTACGGATGATACGATCACAGAATTTCCTTGATATTGATTCCTTACTTCTTCAATCGTACTCCAGGTTTTGCGATTTTGAACCTCACCGTTTATTACCTCAGCACTTTTTATGGTTGAGCTGCCTAAATCTACAAGTAATACTTCTATCTTTTCAGACATAGATGGCAAAGGAAGCAAAATCAAATTATAACGTAATTGGCGTGATGGCGGGCTCATCTATGGATGGATTAGATGTCGCGTTGATGTCCTTTACCAAGGGGCCTAACTGGAATTTTAAGATTCTGCGAGCTAAATCCTTTTCTTACGATCAGCCCACGTATGATCTGCTTGCCGGAGCTGCTGATAATGGTTCGAAGGAGCAAGCCAGAATTGATCACCTTTTCGGAGAGTGGATTGCGAGAAGGCTATTTGAATTTGGTCTCGATGGTGCTGAGCTTGTAGCAGTGCATGGTCACACGGTCATTCACAAGCCCAAGGAAGGGATAAGTTGGCAGCTGGGGAGTGGAGAAGTGATAGCTGAAAGGACAGACGTTACGGTCATTTCTGACTTCCGAACACAAGATGTAAATCTGGGCGGTCAAGGCGCACCACTAGTGCCGATAGGGGATTTTCAATTGTTCCCCGACTTTGACGCATGCCTTAATCTTGGCGGCATTGCTAATGTTTCAATTCGAGGAAAGAAGATGGCATGGGACATCTGCTCCTGCAATCAGGTGTTGAATTATCTAGCTCAGAAGCTGGGAAAGGAATTTGATGAGAATGGTGAAATCGCTCGGTCTGGTCTTGAAAATAGCGCATGGCTAGGAAGAATTGAATCGAATAAATACTACCAGCAAAAGCCTCCCAAGTCGCTGCCTAATCAATTCATTGAGCGTGAGCTCCTTGACGAAATCAACCCACACGATGGACTGAAGACGTACACTGAATTCATCTCCAAGCTCATGGTAAATGAAATATCAAAGTTCCTTCCATCGGATTCCAGGATCCTAACTACGGGCGGAGGAGCCTTCAATACTTTTTTGATGGAGGTATTGAATAGTAATAAAAAGGGTTTGATCTTTTCGGTGCCAGATGCTGATATTGTGGAATACAAAGAAGCGATGGTTTTTGGGTTTTTGGGAATGCTGAAGTTTCGAAATGAAGTGAACGTTTTAGCTTCAGTTACAGGGGCATCGCGAGACACGTCCTCGGGTGTTATTCATTATCGTAAATGATTAGATTTGCCACGCCAAAAAACAAACTCAAATGAAAGATCTCCTTAAAAAATTTGAAGAAAAAACTCCTGAAATCGTTTTCGAATGGTCAGATCAAGAGACGGAAGCTAAAGGCTGGGTGGTGATAAACTCTTTGAGAGGCGGAGCAGCTGGAGGCGGTACACGTATGCGTGTAGGTCTTGATAAGAGAGAGGTGGAGTCGTTAGCTAAAACGATGGAAATAAAATTTACGGTTTCTGGCCCACAAATTGGGGGGGCAAAATCTGGAATTAATTTTGATCCGACTGATCCAAGAAAAGAGGGGGTTCTGAAGAGATGGTACCATGCCGTCTTCCCACTTTTGAAAAATTACTATGGCACTGGTGGCGACATGAATGTGGATGAAATTCATGAGGTCATTCCGATAACTGAGGATTTTGGATTGTGGCACCCGCAGGAAGGTATTGTCAATGGACATTTTAATCCGAGGAAGCCGACAAAGATTCATATGTTGGGAAGACTCAGGCAGGGTGTCTCTAAAATCTTGGAAAATAGGGAATACGTTCCAGATTCGCCAAATAAATACACAGTGTCAGATATGATCACTGGTTATGGAGTGGCGGAAGCTGTACGGCACTACTATGAAATATGGGGTGGAAACATGAACGAAAAACGGGCGATTATTCAGGGCTGGGGGAATGTGGGTTCTACAGCGGCCTTGTATCTATCTAAATATGGAGTCAAGATTGTTGGGATTATTGATAAAGTGGGAGGCTTGATAAATCCAGACGGGTATAGTTTGGATGAGGTGAAGAAGCTTTTCTATGACAAGCAGGGCAATAAGCTAGTTTCCGCGGACATGCTTTCGTTTGAAGAGTGCAACGAGAAGATCTGGTCTATGGGAGCGGAGATATTTATCCCCGCTGCTGCCTCGAGGTTGGTGTCGAAAGAACAAAGCGAACGAATGATTGCCAATGATCTGGAGTGCATTTCATGCGGAGCCAATGTGCCATTTAGTGACACTGAAATTTTCTATGGACCAATTGCTGAGTACGTGGACAATCATGTGGCGCTGCTTCCTGACTTTATTGCTAATTGCGGAATGGCTAGAACGTTTGCTTTCTTAATGGATCCTGAAAATGATCAGAAGCTTACAGACGTTGACATTTTTAGTGACATATCAAGAACAATCGGGAAGGCTCTTCAGAAAGTACACACTGCAAGTGATTCGAGAACAAAAATTGCTGAAACTGCTTTCGGGATTTCATTAAAAGAATTGATTTGATAAATTCCGTTTGTTTTTAAGTTGGTGAATTCCCATCTTAGTATCTGTCACACCTAGTATGCGCGCAAAAATCCTAATCGCCTTTTTCTTTGCGGTAGCTTCATTAGCAACCTTTGCTAATGACCAGGATCCACATGAGCAAAATCAGGAAGATCAGGTTCATCAAATTGATTCAGACGACCACACAATTTCTTCGCACACGGAGCCCGCAATGTGGAGTGTTATCCCTTTTGTGCTGTTGCTGGTAATGATTGCAACAGGCCCACTATTTTATCCACATTTTTGGCACAAAAGTTATCCCGTAATTTCCGTTGGTCTGGGACTGCTTGTTATTTTCTACTACATTTTTGCTCTTCATAATGAGCATGGCCCTGTTCATTCCGGGGCTGAGTATATACAGTTTATAGCTTTACTGACTGGCCTCTACGTAGCTTCGGGAGGGATTCTAATCATAGTAGACAAGGATGCCTCTTCGGTTACTAATGTAATCATACTAGCGATCGGTGCTGTAATTGCAAACGTGATAGGAACGACGGGAGCATCCATGCTACTTATCAGACCGTTCATCAGGCTGAATAAGAATCGTATCAAGCCGTACCACATTGTCTTTTTCATTTTTATTGTTAGCAATGTTGGTGGCTCCCTAACCCCAATAGGTGACCCGCCATTGTTTCTAGGATTTCTAAAAGGCATTCCTTTCTTGTGGACGCTCGAACACAATTTTGTTCCTTGGGTTATTGCAGTACTATTCTTGCTGGTATTTTTCTACTTGTATGATATTCGAAACAAAGCGAACTATGCGGCGAATATTGGTGAGGAGGTTGAATCGACCAGTGGTAAAGTGAGTATTAGAGGTAAGAGAAATTTCTGGTGGCTGGCAGTAGTGGTTGGCGCTGTTTTCTTAGATCCAAATGTTTTTGAATGGGTTCCCGGAATCGAATTTATGGAACAAAAGTTCTCTTACTTAAGAGAGATCATCATGTTCACCGCAGCGCTCTGTGCGTACAAATTTTCAGACCTCCAAGCTATACAGGGGAACGAGTTTAATGTGGAACCGATTCGGGAAGTAGCTTATCTTTTCATTGGCATTTTCTTCACGATGATGCCTGCTTTGGAATTAGTGAGTATATATGCTCAATCCCCAGAAGGATCTAAGTTGATCTCTCCAAGTAATTTGTACTGGGGAACTGGGATATTGTCTGGCTTCCTCGATAATGCTCCAACCTATGTAAACTTTCTGACAGCATCCATGGCAAGCGTGGGCGCTGACGTGAATCACATGAAGGAAGTGGTCTCATTTGCCAATAATCACTACAAAGACTCGATGCTGGATCTGATGGCTATCTCGGTTGGAGCAGTATTCTTTGGAGCACTGACCTACATTGGTAACGGACCCAATTTTATGGTAAAATCGATTGCAGAGCAGGTTGGTATTAAGATGCCATCGTTCTTCGGTTACATTTTCCGCTATTCCATTCCTATACTTCTCCCACTCTTATTTATCATCTGGCTGATCTTTTTTATGGGGCACTGATTTAGCCGAGAGAAAAGCCAAATCTTTCTTCGTTTCGTCTAGAATTCGTTTATTTGCCTTGGTCACCAACCCTAATCACCGAATCGATATATGCTGTTAAGCTTATTTTCCGGTCATAATGAGGCATTGCTCTTTGGCGTTTTTGGCGTCATTATCATCATTTTTTTAATTGTTGACCTTGGCCTTTTTCATAAGAAACATCAGAAGGTTAGTCAGCGAGAAGCGTTGCTTCAATCCTTTTTTTGGGTGGCAGTATCTGTTGCCTACGGGATGATCATTTACTTCTACGGGGAAGGGCCAGCTGCTTCCTTTGAATTCTTTTCTGCTTATGTAACAGAGAAAGCGCTTTCCGTTGATAACATTTTTGTGATTCTACTTATTTTAAGATACTTCAAAGTAAAAGAGGAGTACTATCACAACATTCTGTTTTGGGGCATCCTAGGTGCTATCGTACTTCGAGCGGTTTTCATTTTTGTGGGCGCACTCCTCATTTCGGAGTTTCACTGGATTTTATATGTATTCGGAGTATTCCTTGTCTACTCCGGAATTAAGCTGTTTTCAGAAGAGGATGACATGGATATTGAGCCAGAGAAAAATCCGATTCTTCGGATTGCGAAGAAGGTCTTTCCGATGAGTGCGGTGGATAAGGGTGGTAAATTTTGGATTCGAGAGAATGGGAAGTTGCTATTTACACCACTCTTTCTGGTCATCATTCTAATCGAATCAACAGATCTAATTTTTGCTGTTGATTCAATACCAGCAGCCTTTGCAATTACTCAAAACGAGTTTGTGATTTATACCTCCAACATTTTTGCGGTAATGGGACTCAGAGCTATGTTCTTTTTACTTGCGAATATTCTTGACAAATTCTACTTGTTGCAGAAAGGGTTATCTATTGTGTTGATTTTCATCGGCGCAAAAATGCTCGCAGAAATCATCGAACTGCACGTGCCAATCTTTCTATCCTTTGGAGTGATCATCGGGGCGCTTACGTTTGCTATCGTGTTTTCTTTGATGTTCCCAAGGAAAGAGGAGCCTGAGGCTTAACTACCTGTATCTTCAGTTATTTACGAAATAGTTTAGACGAGCCTTGATAGGTTATTGTGAATAATTGTTGACGTTATAGCTAATGAATTATCAAACTTTTGATAGTTTTGTTAACTAACCGAATACCTACTTACAATGAAGTACTTACTACCTATCCTTTTTCTATCCTCTTTCCATTTACACGCCCAAAAAGCCCCGATGAAGTTCGGAAAAATTGACATGGCGGATCTTCAAATGGAGGTATATGAAAAGGATTCCTCCGCATCAGCAGTTATTTTAGGGGATTATGGACTTTGTAAGATTGATTATGGGTCGGATCAATTTCAAATTGAATTTGAACGTCATGTAAGAATCAAAATTCTGACGAAAGAGGGCCTGGATTGGGCAGATCATGTAGTTTCTTATTACTCACCTTCAGACAATGATAGTGAAAGAGTAGGTTCCATAAGGGGAGTAACATTCAATCTTGAGGGCAATAAAATTGTTGAAAACAAACTGGAAAGGGATGGCATTTTTGACACAAAAAAGAATGAATACTGGAGCGAAAGAAAGATCACCATGCCGCAGGTTCGGGAAGGCTCAGTGATTGATTTAACATATAGTGTAACGTCCCCCTATTTATTCAATTACAGGGACTGGCAGTTTCAATATACTATTCCAGTAAGAAGGAGCGAATACAGACCGCAGTTTATTGAATACTATGTCTATAAGCAGTACATGCAAGGGTACGTTCCATTAACAACCAGTGAGACTACAAATGGAGCAAAAACATTTACAGTAAGGACAGCGGCTTCCTTTGATCCTGGAAATGTTATGGCGAGAACGGCGGCTCAATCCAATAATTATACTGCTGAATCTAAGCAGATGAGGTTGGTGATGAATGACGTGCCAGCGTTCAAGGAAGAGCCATACTTAAGCACGCCGAATAATTACATTTCTAAGATAAACTTTGAACTGGCAGGAGAGGACTGGCCTAATTCAGGCTACAAGGATAGGACGGGCTCCTGGGAGAAAATAAATGAGAACTATGTTAAGAGTGAGTACTTCTACAAGCGAGTAACTGGATCTAGTTTCTTGAAGAAGGAAGTTGAAGATGTCTTAGCATCTTTAGATAATCCAAACAACTTAGATAAGGCAAATGCTATCTATAGAAAGGTAAGAGATGGAATGAGATGGAACGGCTTGAGCGCAAGAACGGCACCTCCGCTACGATCATCCTACACGGAGGGGAAGGGAACCGCAGCAGAAATCAATTTGATTCTTGCCAGCATGTTAGAAAAAGCTGGAGTGCATGTTGATCCAGTCTTAATTAGTACGCGGAATCACGGATTCATAAGGCAGCAATATCCAGCTGTTGATCAGTTGAATTATGTTATTTGCAGGATGGAAGTGGATGGGAAGGCATATTTATTGGATGCCACCGACCCGTACCTGCCCTTTGGTATGTTACCTGAAAGGTGCCTAAATGGTGAAGGGATGGTCGTCTCAGATGCAGGACCACAGTGGATACCATTAAAAACCAATGCTAAACATGACACCAAAATAAGTATCACCGCAAGTTTATCTGGCGATGGGGTAATTACAGGTACAGTGGATAAGAGATACAGTGGTTACGCTGGTCGGAGAGAGCGAGCCTCGTTCTATCGTGACAGTGTTGAGTATGCGGAAAACCTCAGCAAGCAGGTTGATTGGGAGACTTTTGAGTATAAGCTGACCAATTTTTCAGACTACTCTAAACCAGTTGCCATCAAAAGTCAGTTTGAATATGAATTGGAGGAATCTGGCAATGTAACCTATGTTAACCCCGTCTTGATTCCAATGTGGGAGTCCAATCCTTTTAAGGTTAAGGAAAGAGCATACCCTGTAGATTTCGCTTCGAATATTTCGAAATTGACCTATGTTACATTGGAAGTGCCACCGGGGATGATTGCAGAAAGTGTCCCGGAGTCAAGAATTATTGCCCTTCCTGAGAATGCTGGAAAATTCACATACAGTGCAAGTGTAACTGGTTCCAAAATTGTGATTTTGAATAAACTGGATCTCAGGAAGACCATCTTCACGCAAGACGAGTACGCTTCACTAAAGGAATTTTTTGATTTGTTCATTCAAATGCAACAGCAGCTGATCGTGCTTAAGAAGACATAATGAAATACCTAATCACAATTTTTTCCCTGCTCAATTTCCTGGACGGGATGGGCCAATTGTCAGTTGCCGATATTTCTGATGATTTGCTCAGAGGAGCTGATGCTGTTTACCTATACAACAAAGGAGAATTTGTTATTACGGAAGACGACCGCGCAATCTTTAAAGTACGTGAGAGAGTCGCCATCCTAAATGGTGAAGGAGGGAAGTTTGCAATTAAAGGAGTCTGGTATGACAAATTGCGCAAGGTCAGATCGTTCAACGCAGAATTATTTGATCAAAACGGGCAGTCTGTGAGGAAACTGAAAAATTCTGATATAACAGATGTTAGTGCAATAAATGGTTTTAGTGTCTATGAAGATAATCGAGTAAAGATTGCAGATTTGCGACAATCAGAATACCCATATATAGTTGAATTCGAATTTGAAGTAGAGTACAAATATTTATATCACATTCCTGCCTGGGAGCTTCTTCCTGATGATGAAGTAAGTGTTATGAAGTCATCTTTTAAGATCACTAGTCCGTTGGATTTTGAACCAAGATTCAAAGTGGAGAATATTCAAGATCGATCTATCAGAATAGAAAGTAGAGGAATTGTAACGTTGGACTTTGAATATGAAAACTTGTACGCACTTGTCTTTGAAAGCTATCAACCAAAAAATGTATTACCCTACATTCTTGTTTCGCCTTCGAAATTCAATTTTGAAGGATATAAAGGAGATTTTTCTACATGGAACTCATATGGGTTGTGGCAAAAAAATCTTAATAAAGGACTGGACAATTTGCCCCAGAGTACCATTTCAAAAATGCAAAGTTTGGTTGAACCTTATTCAAGTACAAAAGAGAAGGCAAGAGCCATTTACGAGTACCTTCAGAATAATACCAGATATGTAAGTATTCAATTGGGCATCGGAGGATATCAACCATTTGCGAATTCTATAGTCGATGAAAATGGATATGGAGATTGCAAAGCGCTATCCTTTTATACCCATTCTCTGCTGAAAAGCGTTGGAATCGAATCGTACTACACCAAGGTCTTTGGCGGTGATGATCCACCAAACTTGGATCCTGATTTTTCCGCCAACCAGTTTAACCACATAATTCTCTGCGTCCCAAATGCAGGAGATACATTATGGCTTGAATGCACTAGTCAAACAAATCCCTTTGGCTATACAGGTACCTTTACTGGAAATAGAGACGTGTTGTTAATAACTGAGGAAGGAGGGAAATTGGCTAGAACCCCATATTACCCTTCAGAGGTGAATACTCAAAATACAGTCGCTGAAATCAATTTTGATGAAAACCTGAATGCAAGCACATATCTAAATATTACATACACGGGATTGCAATATGAAGATCGTGACTTGAATTTCGTAGTGAATTCTAGCGATGACGAGCAACAGAAGTGGATTCAAAAGAACCTCAATGTTCCAGGATTCGAGTTGATAGATTTTGAGATCGGTAACAATCGCGATATTATTCCCTCTATTGATCTTGACGTTTCTTTTAGCTCCTCCAAGCTTTTTAATTCCGTTGGAGATCGTCATTTTATCCAGCCAAATCTATTCAATAGAAATACATATGTCCCTGAAAGGGATGATCAACGAGAATTCGATATTTCCATCAAACTTGGATACATCGATTCTGACTCATTGGTTTTTGAAATTCCAGAAACATTCCGACCAGAATATCTTCCCGAAGAGACTAAAATTGAAAGCGAATTTGGCAGCTATGAGGCTAGTTTCACCTATGAAAATGGTCGATTGACGTATGTGAGAAAGATCCTGATTCAAGACGGTACCTTTGATAAGGAGAAGTACAATGCATTTAGAGATTTTAGAAAATCCATTGTCAGAGCCGACAAAATGAAGATAGCGTTTTTGAAGAAAACGTAGCTACAAGCCCTTCGCCGATTCCATCACCTTATCTCTCAAGCCATCCTTATAGCTCTGCAAATTCTTCGCTATTTCAGCGTCTGTAGACCCAATGATTGAAGCGGCAAGTATTCCAGCGTTTTTGGCTCCGTTCAACGCTACAGTGGCTACTGGAATCCCTCCAGGCATTTGAAGGATTGACAAAATAGAATCCCATCCGTCGATGGAATTACTTGACTTTATGGGTACACCAACTACGGGTAAAGTTGTTAATGAAGCCACCATGCCGGGGAGGTGAGCGGCACCACCTGCGCCTGCGACAATGACATGAAGACCTTTTTCTCTGGCACTTTCTGCATATGCTACCATACGATGCGGGGTTCGATGCGCGGAGACAATGGTTAGTTCGAATTCTACTCCCAATTCTTTCAGAACATCCGCTGCTTCTTGCATTACAGGAAGATCCGATTTGCTGCCCATTATAATTCCGACTCTGGGATTACTCATGCTTTTACTTTTAGTAGTTCTTTTACCCTCCTGGTTTTTTCTTTTAAGCCTTCAACTTTTGCATCAACGATGGTAATATGACCCATCTTTCGGAAGGGCTTGGTCTGCTTCTTTCCATAAAGATGCACATAAACTCCCTTCATTGCCATGCAGGCTTCTAAGCCTGCATATTTTGCATCTCCAGTGAATCCTTCTTCTCCAAGTAAGTTGACCATGGCTGATGGAGATATCGCATCAGTTGGTCCGAGTGGAAGATTGAGAATGGCTCTTAGGTGCTGTTCGAATTGGGAAGTCAGATTTGCTTCTATGGTTTGGTGGCCTGAGTTATGCGTTCTTGGCGCTACCTCATTCACTAAAATTTCCCCGTCTTTCGTCAAAAACATCTCTACGGCAAGTAGGCCAACCAGTCCTAATTTTTCAATCACATCTATCGCCAGCTTATTCGCTTTTTCTTCCAGTTCATTAGAAATCTGAGCTGGGGCAAAAAGGAACTCAACCAAATTGTGCACAGGGTGAAAAGACAATTCTACAACGGGAAAGCATTTCGTTTCTCCTTTTTCGTTTCTGGCAACAATTACACTCAGTTCTTTTTCGAAATCAATTAGTTTTTCTAGGAGGCCAGGCTTATCAAAGGCCTTGTCCAAATCATTTTTATCTTTGATGATTTGAACACCCCTGCCATCGTATCCTTCCGTACCGAGTTTATTTACGGCAGGAAGCATTTCCACGTGCTTCAGTACGTCGTCTTTCCCATCAGTCAGGACAAACTCGGCGGTTGGAATCCCGTGATCCTTGTAGAAGTTCTTTTGCTTTCTTTTATCTTGAATTAACTCGATGATTTCTGGCTGAGGAAAAACTGAAACTCCTTCGTTACTTAATTTCTTTAGTGCTTCGGTACTTACATTTTCAATCTCAATCGTGATAAGATCAAAGTTCTTTCCCCAATCGTACACCAATGCAGAATCAGTCAGCTTACCTACCTGGAAATTCTCTACAAGATGAGCACATGGTGCGTTGGGGTCAGGGTCTAGAATGGAAATATCCAGATTGTAATTGATCGCGGACTGGATCATCATTCGGCCGAGTTGTCCGCCTCCAAGTACTCCTATTTTAAGATCAGTTATGTCCTTTTGAACCATTGACGCAAAGATATGTGTTGGTTATCTTGTAGTTGTTATGAAGAAAAGAGAAACTAAAAATAAAAAACAGACTAGGGAAGAAATCCAAAAGCAAAAGGAGAAGCAGGACAAAGAAATCAAGACAGAAGGATTTCCGAAGGATGTTGATTTTAAGAAATTTTTGGGCTGTGGAGGTTGAGTAGATCTACTCCGACACAAACACTCTCTTCACCCTTCCTCCGATATTTGTCAAGATCTCATAAGGTATCGTTTTAGCAGTTTCAGCCAAATCTTGAATGGACGGGTTCTTTCCAAAGACGGTCACCTGATCGCCCTCATTTGCTGAGGCATCCGTTACATCCACCATGGTCATATCCATACAAATATTCCCAACTGTGGGACAAAGAGTTCCGTTGACAAGTACACACGAATTTCCATTTCCAAAAACACGTAGATAACCATCTTCATAGCCCAGGGGAAGAATAGCAATGCGACTTTTTCTGGTCAATTTTCCTTTTCTTGAATAGCCAACAGTATCACCTTCTTCTAATTCCTGAATTTGTGATACCACGGTTTTTAGCTGTGCTGCAGGTCTAAGCGCTAAACTGTCTGCAGGATCAAATCCGTGCAAGCCAATGCCTAAACGAACCATGTCGTAGTGGTATTGAGGGAATCGCACCATAGCTGGGGAGTTGCAGGCATGTTTAATTGGGTTGCTGCCAATTGCTTGCGACAAGGTTGAGTAAATTTCATCAAACGTAGAAGCTTGATGAGAAGTGAAGGAATCTTCTTCGGCCGAATCTGAACTGGAAAAGTGCGTGAAGATGCTTTCTACAGTGATGTTTGAATTTGCTTTCAGAAGCGTAATCAACTCAGGTATCTCTTTCTCAGAGAAGCCTAAACGATGCATCCCAGTATCAATTTTCAAGTGAATTGAAATACGTTCGGGGACGTCACGCAGAAGTTGCCGTAGGTGAGCAAGGGAAAAGATCTCAGCCTGTAGATTGAACCGTTCGAATTGGGAAAAACTGCTGATATGGGGATTCATGATCATGATTGGTAGATCAATGCCATTTTGTCTCAACTGAATTGCCTCATCCACGTAAGCCACTCCCAGCATATCAACTTGCTCATGCTGAAGAAAATTAGACACCTCCAATATACCACTACCATAAGCATTGGCCTTTACCATAACCATCATTTTGGTTTCGGGTTGGAGTATGTGGCGATATTGATTTAAGTTATGTCGTAAGGATTCAAAATTGACCTCCAATACGGTGCCATGGTTCCGTTCTTCGATCTGATTTACGACTCGTTCAAGCTGATAGTCACGAGCACCTTTGACAAGGATCATTTCGTTGGCGAACTCAGGAAGCTCCTGCAAAAGGTGTTCTGTTGATTTGAAGAAGGCCTTTTCAAGATTGAATGAATCCTGTGCTGCTGAAATATTTTCTCCAACGCCAATAATTCTTTTGAATCCTTTTTGTTGGATAAGTTCGGCTACCTCCTTGTACAGTTCGTCATTCGATTTGCCTGTCTGCAAAATATCTGAGAGGATTAGCGTTTTCTTCTCATTTTGGCGGTGGCTGTCTAAGTGATCAAGGGCGACTCTTAAGCCGATTAGGTCATTGTTGTAGGAGTCATCCAAAATGAAACAGCCATTTATTCCTTTTTTGAGTTCCAGCCGCATTGGGACTGACTTTATTGAATCGAGCCCTTCTTGTATTTTTTTTGAGGAAATCCCCATCTCCCGAGCCGCAACAATGCAGTGAGTGATGTTTTCGAGTTCAGCTGGATGATCTAAGCTTGTTTGGTATTTATCGGTTCCGACCAAAATTTCAGGACCGTTCCAAACTACTCGATATTTTGCTTCGCCCGATGCGGACCAGGTAATCAGCCCCAGATCATGAACCTGTTTTTGGAGTTGGTCAAACCACGCCACGTCACTGCGACAGATAACTTTTTGAGAGCCGACGAAGAGCTGTAGCTTTTCGCTTAACTTTTTTTCTCTGGAGTCAAATCCATTGTCATGGGCAGCACCCAGTGTTGTGAAAAGTCCAATGGTTGGCTTGATCACCTCACCTAGATGTTCCATTTCATGGATTGTGGAGATGCCTGCTTCGAAGATACCCACCTCGTGACCTGGCTTCATTTCCAGAACCGACAAGGGGACTCCAAATTGTGAGTTGTAGCTACGTGGACTTTTGACGACAAAAAACGCTGTTGACAAAAGCGTAAACATCCATTCTTTGACGGTCGTTTTTCCATTACTTCCAGTAACGCCAATAACGGGAATATCAAACTGCTCCCTATGTGCTGACGCGATCTTCTGGAGGGCAGTGACCGAATTATCAATGAGCAAGTAGTTGACGTTTGTGTCAGCTGGGATCCGCTCTACAATGAAACTCTTGACTCCCAATTTGACAGCTGCTTCGATAAAGTCATTGCCATCCCTGTTTTCGCCTTTGATTGCAACGAAGACCTCCCCCTCTTTTCCCTGCAACGACCGGGTATCGGTTGTGTACGTGACGATTTCTTGATCATGGGGAACATGGTCGGAGCCACCAGTTATATGAACCAGTTCTGAGAATAGCATCACCTAAATTATCAATTCCATCTCAAACTGATTGATTTGATTTTTGAAACCACAAGTTGAGAGAAATTGCTGGAACCCATATTCGTCTTCAGGGACATTAATTACAGTAAGTTTTTTGTGAGACCGATCCAGTACTCCTTTGATTAACTTTTTCCCCAATCCCTCTTTTCTGTGTTGTCGAGAAATAGCGATCTGCGAAATTCTTCCGAAAATGGGCTGAAAAACAGCATAGCCTGCCACCTCATTTTCGTGCTCTATAAGGAGAACAGTTTCATCCCCTTTCAATAGCTGATTCTTACTGTCCACGAAGGATGGCTCAAAGTCAGCGAAATCTTCGATGATATTTGTTATCGTGCCCTCTTTCGCTGTATCATCTATGTCTGCAAAGAAGGAAGAATCCTCCAATTTGTAGCAAAGAAACTTGCGCCGAAAATTGAATCCGATTTTTTCGTATAAACGGATGGCCTGCTCATTTGTGTCTATGACTTCAAGCAGAATTCGAGCGAGCGATTTTTCAGCGATTTTTGGAAGTAGAAATTCGTAAAGTTCCTCTCCCGTTCGTTGATTTCTAAATCCTGGAATTACTCCTGTACCGCCATTGAAAGCAGTAGGAATTCCCTCATAAATGTTGGATGTGTGGAGAATGAATCCAATCAACTCATCTCCGTCGAAAGTAGCCGCGGAGAGATCGTAATCGATATTTAACTTCTTGTGTATTCTGACATCAAATTCATCCTTAGTCAGATTGAAGTCCACCTTATAGTTAGAAAACGCGTGACAGAACGCTTCATGTAATTTTTCAAAATCATCTTTGGTAATTAGCCTGCTCTCCATTCTTATGTGGTCTGTTCTGGAACTTATGATTTCAAAACTTCATTGTCTACTGTGACTAACATATTAAAATTAAATTGCCGATGCGAATAACGAAAGCAAATTATGCGAATTGAAGAGTTGGAGGAGTGTATTGACCTTGAAATCGTAAAAACCGAGAGGAGAAGACTATTGATTTTTCTCGGAGTTGTGATTTTCGCACTGGGCCTCCTGATCATCAACATGGTCTTTTTCCCTGTGACGATCTCAGAAGTATTCCTTGACCCAATGAGCATGCAACTGGGAATATACCTAGCCCTTGGGTTGATCCTGCTCTTGTTCCTGTCGAGGGTGTTGGTAGGCAAAATTGCGACCTGTGAGAAACCTCTCCCGATGGGTTACAAATTTTACTCAGTCTTTGTCGAGTCTGTTATGCCAATAATTTGGCTGTGTTTTATAATCGCTTGGGAGAAAAATGCAATTTTTCTAGACTCACCACTGATATTCATCTACATCCCAATGCTAATTGTCTCGTCCCTATATCTAAGTTTTTGGCTCAGCTTTTTCAACGGTCTGTTGATTGCAGTCATGTATGCTGGGATCAGCTTTTGGGCGTTTGAAAATTTTGCAGATGGTATGTTCTTGCCAGCAATCGTGTATTACTCCAAAGCCTTACTTTTCCTGATTGCTGGTATTTGTGGTGGTTTCGTAGCTCGGGAACTTAAAAAGAGATTGGCAATTTCGATTCAAACCCAGGAAGAGCGTGATGCTATTGAGATATTGTTTAGCCAGCAGGTATCAAAGCAGGTGGTATCGGCATTGAAGTCTCGCAGAGATTATAGCATAAAAGCAGACGTAACAGTCATGTTTTTGGATATTAGAAATTTCACAAATCTGGTTCAGCATATGTCACCTGAAGAAGTCAATAAATTTCAGAACAAATTTTTTGGGCCAATCATGGAATGTATAGACCATTGTGGTGGAATTATAAATCAACTAATGGGTGATGGTCTGATGGCATCCTTCGGGTCAGCTGAAGGAGAATTACACCACGAAAGAGCCTATAGGGCAGCTAAAGATATTTTTGGAAAAATTGCAAAATCAAATGAAGGGATGGATGATCCCATTAAAATTGGGATTGGGATTCATAGTGGTGAAGTGGTTGCTGGGAACATAGGAACCGAAAAAAGACGGCAATTCTCCATTTCTGGTATTCCTGTAATCACGGCAGCAAGATTGGAACAATTGACAAAGAAATATGATTGTGAATTATTGGTTTCAGGAGATTTTTATGAAAGAATAGAACATCTTGCAAGCAACGGAACCTCTTTGGGTAAGGTGAAGATGAAAGGGATGGACAAAAAAATGGAAATAATCAAGTTGAAGTAGTGAAACTTTTAGACCGAGACCTAAGTTGGCTTTCATTTAATTATCGAGTGTTGATGGAAGCCATGGACAAACAAGTCCCAATCATCGAACGCCTACGATTTCTTGCTATCTATTCTTCCAATCTGGACGAATTTTTCCGGGTGAGGGTTGCCGATATCAGGAACCTGGCACGGATTGACAAAAAGAAAATTAACAAGAAGATTGCTTTCAAGCCTAAAGAATTGCTAAAAGAAATCCACACAGAGGTTGGTCACCAATTACAACAATATGGAGAGTCCCTGACTGATGTATTGAAAGGGTTAGAGGAAGATAATATTATCATTTGCACTGACCTGAATGAGATTCCCTCTGATGCTGATACCCAAATCCTTCATTATTTCAAGACAAAAGTATCCGCTTACCTAAAGCCAGTTTCCATTACTGATAATGAGGATCTCTTTTTGGACAATCAAGTACTTTATCTTGTAATTTCGTTCAAATCGGGTCGTGTATCCTGCCTTAGAATACCCTCTTATAAATTACCAAGATTCTTCAAGATAAAAATCGGAGATGTTGTTTACTTCATTTTCCTCGATGATATCATCCGCCTTCATCTGGATCTCATTTTCCCAGGAGAAGAGGTTGTCGACTCCAGTTCAGTAAAACTGAACAAGGATGCAGATCTTCAAATTGACGATGAGTACGAGGGAGATTTGGTGGAGAAAATTGAAAAGCAGATAGAAAAAAGAAATCTCGGTATTCCTTCAAGATTTTTATTTGATGGACAGATATCAGATGCTTTATTGAATACGCTGATACAAAAGCTAAACCTCTCTGAGGATGATGTTGTTACCGGTGGGCGGTATCACAATCTGAATGATTTCTTTCAGATATCTGTCGGGAACAAGGATCTGGAATACAAAAAAATGTCTCCTATTAAGAGAGATGAGATTGATAAAAGCAGATCAATCTTCCAATTAATCGAGAAGCGTGATCAGCTTTTTCACTTTCCTTATCACTCCTATGATTACGTGTTGCAGTTCTTTAGCGAAGCGGCAATTGATCCGGAAGTCGAGGAGATTAATGTCACTTTTTACCGAATGGCAAAAAAATCAATTATTGGAGAGGCGCTAATAAGTGCAGCTGCAAATGGCAAGAAGGTCACCGTCTTCATGGAGGTCAAAGCACGTTTCGACGAGGAGAACAATCTGGTCTGGGCAAAGAGAATGAAAGAGGCAGGTATTACAATTTTGTACAGCTTGCCTGGATTGAAGGTGCATGCTAAGGTCGCTCTCGTAAAGAAAAAGGACCGGATGTACGGTTTCTTTGGAACAGGAAATCTGAATGAAAAGACCTCTGAAATCTATTGTGATCACGGATTACTCACCTGCCATAAACAAATGAATAAGGAGTTATCCTCCGTTTTCAAATTTCTAAATGAGAATAAATCTCCTTCTCCATTCAAGCATCTTATTGTGTCGCAGTTCAATGCGATGCGACGTTTTGAGGAATTGATAGATAGGGAGATTAGCAACGTCCAGGATGGCGAGAAGGGGCAAATTACTATAAAACTTAATAACCTTCAGGAACCCCACCTTATCCAGAAACTATACGCTGCAGCAGCGGCGGGGGTTGATGTAAAGATGATTGTCAGAAGTATTTGCTGCTTGCTACCTGGTAAAAAGGGCATCAAAGTCAAACGGATCGTTGATCGATACCTTGAGCACGCCAGAGTATTCTATTTTCACAATGCAGGAGATGAGGAGATTTACATGGGCTCCTCTGACTGGATGAATCGCAATTTGCATCGACGAATTGAGGTGTCATTTCCAATCTACGATCAGGGAATGAAGGAAGAATTGAAAAGCATACTCCAGTTCCAATGGGATGACGATATAAAAGGAGTCTGGCTGAATCACAAACTGGAAAATGTAAGACCTTCTCCTGAAAAGGTAGTCAGAGCTCAGATGGACACGTATAAGTTTCTTGCTCAGTAAGGATAAGGGGCCTTTAAGAAAAGTTCTGCCAGTATAAATGTCAGAACTGAAATGACAAATCCGAACATAAAAATGGTGTAACTCAACCTTAATAGTTTGTACTTTTTCCCAAGTACAGCACCGAGGAAGTAGATGTCCTTGATCATACTTCCATATAAGTAGTCACCGTCTTTCATCATTTCTTTCATTGCCCACTCATAGTCCGGTAGCCTCATGTTATGAAAATTGCCAAAAAAGAGAAGATTGGTTTCTTTGTTGTGAATGTCTTGCCTCGCAAATTTTCCTTTTGTGTTGTTTGGCCTTGTGGCCAAAACGGCAAAAACAATCGTAGTGAGACAGACGACAGTTAACATCACGGCAGGAAGAACCATGTGCGGATATTCTTCCAGTTTGCGTATTAAGACAGAGACAATCACTGATAAAATGATTGAATTGATGGAGATCATGATATTGGCCTTGTTATCCGCCAACGCACTTAGCTCCATGTGATTCTTAGAGGTTAGTCGAAACATTGTCTCGATCCCTCTTGTCGGGGTAATGCCTTTTGCTTCCTTAACTTTTTCTTTGAGTTCGGCAACCTGGGCCTTCAGAATTTCTACTTTTCCTTCTTTACCCATGTTCTAAGCCGTTGGCTGACCTTTTTTAGATTTTCTTTTACTTTAGACTCGTACCTGCTTCGAGCATAGTCTGTAAAGAAGCAATGCTGATTTAGAAAATCCTCATTCATCTTCATCCACTCCTTCTCCGAAATTTTGCATGATTTTGTATACTCGATTTCCTTGTGCAGAAGGTCAGCTTTGGTAAAATAGTCTTCACTTGCTAAATGCATCAAATCTGCATCGCACATGATTTGCTCCAGGCTATTCTGCGGATTTTGTGGCATCTGAGTAGCCATTATGCATCCTACTACCTTTTGAATCTTCTCTTCTGAATATCCTTTTTGTGAGAGGAATTCTTCAGCCATTTCTGCTCCAACTTTTTCATGGTTGTCGCACCCTTTGGAGTAGCCAAGATCATGGAACCACGCGGCGAGCTGAAGTATCTCAATATCGTCCTCAGAAACGTTCTGTTTTCTGCCAATTTCAAGAGATGATTCCACCACGTCCACCGTGTGACTAAGCGAATGATACGTCATATTCTCAGGCAAATCATCCCAAAGTGTTTTTCGGGCAAACGACTCTGCTGCGGTTACTATATCTGCTTCTTTAATCACGGATTTCTGAATCGTCGTACAAAATAGAACTAAAATTAACCAACTTAGTGTTCATCATTGAAACTTTTAGATGAACACGCTATCTATGCTAAAGAGCACTTTGTTGATTTTATTGTTCGGGATTGCAATTTCTTTCACAAAAAGTTGTGGAACAAGATCTATTGGTCTTCGTGCAGATAGTTTATTTCTGGAGACCCAGAATTCCATTTTTGTGTACGATCTCAAAAGGCCAGACGAAAAGCATTTCCTTCCATATGTGTTGTCGGAGATTTCTGGGTTGACACATACGGGGAAAAGTCTTTTGGCTGTTGATGATGAAACGGGGAAAATTTTTGAATATGATTTGAGAACAAGAAAGATCGTGCATTCTATAGAATTTGGGAAGCCAGGTGATTATGAAGGAGTTGAGTTAGTGCAGGACAAAATCTTTGTTTTAGAAAGCGACGGTGATCTTTATTCATTTCCATTTTCAACGTCGAAAAAAGAGAAACCAAAGAAGTTTGAAAACAAACTGTCTCGAAAAAATGATACAGAGGGACTAGGGTATGACCCATATCTCAATCGTCTGTTAATCGTCTGCAAAGAGGAGGGTGAAGTTGATGGGAATGGTGTGAAGGGACGTGCAGTTTATACCTATGATTTGAAAACAGAGAAACTTAGTAACGATCCATTATTCAGTATTAGGATTAAAGATTTGATTTCTTTTTGGAAGGAAAATAAGCCGCTCGATTACGAAGAATCAAGGATAAAATTTAAGCCATCGGCTATTGCGTATCATCCTCTTGAGGAGGCTTTTTACCTTTTGTCTTCTGTAGGGAAATTGCTTGTTGTTGTTAATCGAGATGGGACCATAAAGGCAACCTACCCCCTTTCGCCAAGTGTTTTAGGTCAGCCAGAAGGGATTTGTTTTGCTCGAAACGGGGATATGTATATAAGCAGTGAAGGTGAGGGTGACAAGGGGTACATTTTAAAATTTTCAATGAGTAAGAAATGAAAAAACTCTTAGCACTAATTCTCATGTGGCCGCTCTTCTCCACGGCGCAGAAAGTTTATTTGATTGGAGATGCTGGGGAGCTTGAGCATGGTAGGGAGACATTTGAACTCTTTTCGGAGAAAGCGCAGGGAGCGACAGAAAATGATCTCCTACTTTTTCTTGGCGATAACCTGTACCCAAAAGGACTCCCTGATAAAGAGCATCCGGATCGAGCAGAAATGGAGCAGAAATTGGATGCTCAATTGGAACTAATGAGAGATTTCGCAGGGAAGTCGTACATGATTCCTGGAAATCATGATTGGGCACAAGGACGGAACTATGGATGGGCGCGGGCCGTGAATATGGAGACATATGTGAATGAATACCTAGGTCGAGATGATGCATTTCTGCCTGCTGGCGCGTGCCCCGGTCCGACGGAAATTGAGATTAATTCTTCAGCGGTCTTGATTATTCTGAATACTCAATACTTTCTTCATGGTTGGGATAAACCTAGAGAAGATGGAATTTGTGATAACAAAACGACCGCAGAAGCACTCGACGATCTTCGACTAACCGTAGAAAAACACAGGGACAAACACATCATTATTGCTGCTCATCATCCAGTCTATACCTATGGGGAGCACAATGGAAATTTTCCACTGAAAGACCACATTTTTCCTCTGACCGCTATCAAGGATAATCTGATGATTCCACTCCCTGTGATAGGTAGCATACATCCGCTATTTCGAAAAGGTATTGGGAACATCCAGGATAACACACATCCAAAATACAAGGCGATAATGAAAGCCATTGTGTCAGCCATGGATGAATCTGACAATGTGATTTTTGCCAGTGGACATGAGCATTCCCTTCAGTTTATGCAACGGGATGGGCATCATTTTGTAGTAAGTGGCTCAGGGGCGAAAACAACACACCTGAAAAAGGGAAAATCACTTTTTGGCAAAAGTGAGCTTGGCTTTTCGGAATTACGACTTGAGGAAAATGGCAAGGCATCCATCAAGTTTTGGGGTACGGAAAACGGGCTTCTTTTCGAAAAGGATCTGTATAATAAGGAGTTCAGAGAAACACCGCTTGATACGCAGGAGATATCATTCAAAGACAGTACAGTTTCAGTAATTGCAAGTGAGAGATACAAGGCAGGTAAGGGGAAAAGAAAATGGATGGGAGAAAACTATCGGCAGGTTTGGGAAACACCGGTCGAAGTTGATGTCTTCGACTTGGGAAGCGAGCATGGAGGGCTAAAAGTTCTGAAAAAGGGCGGCGGCATGCAGACAAAATCTTTGAGACTAGAGGCAGAGGATGGGCGACAATATGTATTGAGGTCAATCGAGAAGTACCCTGAGAATGCCATGCCGATTGCTTTGCGAAAAACTTTTGCTCAGGGCATTGTGGAAGATCAGATTTCTTCTTCTCATCCGTATGGTGCATTTGTAGTGCCGACACTAGCTGATGCCGCTCAGATCTACCACACAAACCCCAAACCCGTGTGGATTCCGGACGATCCCCGCTTGGGACAATTTCGTCAGATTTTTGCAGGCACATTAGCTGTTTATGAAGAGAGACCCAACAAAGAGGCAGCTGCTGAGCCACATTTTGGTTCTGGGAAAAATGTAAGAGGTACATTCGATGTGATAGAAAAACTCCAAAAAGACAACGACAATTCGGTCGACCAGAACTTTGTGATCCGAAACCGTCTGTTTGATATGTGGATTGGCGACTGGGATCGACACGACGACCAATGGCGATGGGCGGAAATAGAGAAAGCGGGAAAAGGAAATTTGTATAGACCCATTCCAAGAGATCGTGATCAGGTATTTTTCATCAATGAAGGAATTATCCCAAAGATCGCATCCCGCAAATGGGCGATACCAAAACTCGAGGGCTTCGATGAAGAAGTTCGTTGGGCTCCTGGCATTAGCCAAAATGCACGATTTTTTGATCGAAGCTTTCTAAGTGAGCTGGATTGGACTGCCTGGGAAGAACAGATCACTTTCTTGCAAAAGAACCTTACAGACGAGGTAATTGCTGAAGCTTTGTCTGCATGGCCTGATGACATGCAAAAGCTGACATCAGAGAGGGTTTCAACAGGACTAAAGGCTCGTCGAGCGGATATGAACCGGTATGCCCGCGAGCATTATCTATATCTGGCTAAAGAGGTAGAAGTGGTAGGCTCAGACAAGCACGAATACTTTCTGATTGAGCGAAAAAATGAAAATGAGACGATGGTCACGGTTCACAAAAGGAAGAAGGATGGAGAGATCGAAGACCTTATGTACCAACGCCTTTTCAAAGGCAATGAGACCAAGGAAATCCGCCTATATGGATTAGACGGCGAAGACATTTTTGAAATCAAGGGAGATTTCAAATCCAAAACTAAAGTTCGAGTCATTGGTGGAACCGATAAAGATCGAATCATTGGCGGAGAAGAAAAACTGAAAAATGTGCTTGTATACGATCGAAAGAAAAGCACCCAATTCGAAGGAAATAGCAAAGGAATTTCTCGACTAAGTGAAGATCCAGAAATCAACAGTTATGATCGAAAGAGCTTCAAGTATGACATTTTAATGCCGCTTGCTTCGATCCAGTTCACCCCAGATGATGGAATTTTCTTCGGTGGAGGGTTTACCTACACCAAACATGCTTGGAGAAAAGTTCCGTACGCTTCAAGGCACACGGTCTTAGCAAATTTCTCCGCTGATACGGAATCTTTCAACTTCAAGTACACTGGATCTTTCACAGACGTGATCGGTAAATGGTCGTTCAATCCCAAAGTGGTGGTTCAAGAACCATTTTTTGTCAACAACTTCTTTGGGTTTGGGAATGAAACGAAATTCATTGAAAACCAATTTGTAAGTCCAGATGATGATGATATCGACTATTATCGGGTCAAAATGAATCGGATAGAAGTTGACCTTGACTTGGCCAAGAAATTGGGAGGAAAAGGCCAATTCTACGTAGGAGTTGGGTACCGTGGTGTTGAGGTCGAAGAAACACCAAATAGATTCATTTCAGATGTTGCGGCAGGAGTGGATCCAGAAGATTTTGACAGAAACAGTTTCACAAAGCTACGGGCGGGATTATCCGTTGATGCTCGGGACAGCAAAGTGTTGCCAACAAGAGGAACCACAGCAAGAGCAGACATCGAGTACTTTGATGCTACGGAGGGCTTTTCAAGAGGATTTACAAGGTTAACTGCCGAATGGGCTTTTTACCTCTCTGCAAGACTTCCTTCAAGACTTGTCTTTGGGAATAGAGTTGGGGTAGCTCACAATATTGGCGACACGGAATTTTTCAATGCCAATACCCTGGGAGGCTTGAGCAACTTGAGAGGATATCGACGAACTCGATTTTATGGAGATACCTACTTCTATCACAATTTTGATCTGAGGCTCAAGTTGTTTTCATTTAGGAGTTACATCTTCCCTGGTCAGTTCGGAATTCTCGGATTTCATGACGTAGGCAGAGTCTGGGTCGATGGCGAAAACTCAAACAATTGGCATACCGGAAAGGGCGGTGGTATCTGGATCTCCCCGCTTAACTCGGCAGTTATTAGTTTGAACTACGCTTCAGGCGAGGATGAGAACCTGATTGTAGTGAATTTGGGATTTTTCTTTTAGTCGGGTTGGGGAGTAGCGACTAAATAAGTTCATAGCTCAGTTTGCTTCTCATTTGTTGTAGCGCGGTTGTCAATTTTGGCTCTTAGTTCATCTAGGTAATGTGGATAGATCTGTCTAATTTCTTCCACATAATCACGGTAGCGGAAGTAGCCTTCTTCGTAATTTATTGTGGCTGATTGAATGAATTGTCGAGCGAGTTCAAAATCGTTTTTTATAAAATTGATCTTGGCTAAGTAATAGTTTGCATCGGCACTATTTCCATAGCTGTAGTCTAACATTTTCTTTAAGTTGAGTTCGGCTTTATCAATTTCTCCTAATTCGTATTGAGCTATTCCCAGATACAGAAAACTGGATGGTTCAACCCATTCTTCACCAGACTCTTTAGACTCAATTGAAATATGAGTTTCAAGATAACGGATTGAATTTCCGAAATCTGATTTTCCTAAATATGCTAATCCCCTCCAATAGTTTACACTTTGACCTTGAGGAGCATCTATGAAATTAGGGGTTAATATATCACTTGCGTTAAAGTCTGCAATTGCTTTATCATAATTTCGGTAAAAATATAGGTAGAGATAGCCTCTCCAAGGCTGCCAAACAATTGGATCACATTCTACGGCCTTGTCAAAAAGGGGTTTCCAAAGATTTGGAATTCCTCTTTTGAGATATGGAACAGATTTTTCCCTAATTGCATCACAACTATTTGGGTCTAGCTCGAGGATTTGATCTAAAAGAGTTTCTGCTTTAGGGGTACCTTGAAACGACCCGTTGAATCCATGCTTAGCTACCTCTTCGTGCCAAATATTATTAGCAAGTTGTTTTCGCTCTTCAACAGTTAAGTAACCATATTTATTGTTTTCACACGACAGCAAGATTATTAAGAGCAAAATGCTAAGGAATGATTTCTGAAATATCTCCATCTTCAATCTTGAAATTAAGGTACATGTAGTAGTTGTAATCTTCAACAGCGAAAGGTTCCCAGTTCTCAGATCTAGAAATGAGTGCCATAATTTGAGCAACAAGTTCAGTTGTAAGCTCGCTTTTTTTCAAATCACTATCTAATTCATTTACTTCTAGGTTGCCAACTTGGCCGTTACAATTAATATGAAAACGAAGATTCAAAAATCCTGAGTCCTCGTATTCCTTGTTTTCGAAATTCGCAAGAATAAAATCTCGAAATTTAGATTTAGTTCCTCTGTAGATTCTGGGTGCTGCGCTGTGGTAGTATCCAATTAATTCACCACTTCCACACAACGAAAAATTGTCTCCTAGTTGAATGGTATTTTCTGAATCAATGTACCCTACATTGTGAGCATATTTTTCTGAGTTAACCTGATACTTTCCTTGGATTTGATAGTAATAGAATGTGGCAAATATTCCTGTTATTAGGATGATTCCTAAAATGACAAATCCCAAAACCTTTAAAGCCTTCATAATTTTCATATGATCGGAGCGGGTATGCACTGTAACATTCGGATATACACATAGCGCACTATATCTGTATAGTAAATCTAGCTAGATTTTGAGATGTTAGCGTAGCTAAACCTGTACCTGCTATCCCTTGTGTTGGAGGAACTTCAGCGACCGCAACCCAGCCATTGAAAAATACGGTGGGCAAACAATCCTGTAGTGGAGTGTACGGGATTCGATCGGAGAGGACTCTTTCGCTAAAGCTATAGCGTCAGCGAGCGTTCCTCCCAGCGACCCCTGCCCTGTCAAGGCAGTGCTCCCCGCCTGCCTAAGTGGAACCTGGGAGATTCGAACTCCCGACCCCTGCCCTGTCAAGGCAGTGCTCTGAACCAACTGAGCTAAGATTCCATCACATTCCACGGCGGGCAGGTAAACCAACTGAGCTAACACTCCAAGAATATCAACCCGCAAGTTACCCTTTAAGGAAAACAAGCGCAATAGAAATAAACCCAACTCCAGTGATTCCGGGAGGTAAGATTTCCGCTCTAACTGACAGAGCAATCATTACAATTCCCAGAACAATTGACAAATACGCTACCATCTTTTTCATGGACATAAATATAGAGACAAAGTCTTGGCTTTGCGACGTCCATAAAAGCAAAAAAAGCCGAGAGAACTCCCGGCTTAATTGATTGAAGACTTTGAATGAGATTATTCTACCACTTCGCCAGTAAAATACAGATACGTGTATTCTTCAGACTCCGATGTTTTGATTCTAATGTTCTTCTTGAACGCGCCAGTTTTTCCAGATTTGAAATTGGCAGAAATCGAAGCAGTTTCACCCGGTTTGATTTTTTGCTCAGGGTACTGAACGTTTGTGCAACCACAAGAACCCTTCGCTTCAAGGATGGTAATGGATTGACTGCTTGTGTTTGTGAACTCGAAACTTAGGTCCCTGCTTTCATTGACACTAACTTCGCCAAGTTCCACTGTCGTTGACTTCCATTTTAGTGGAGTGATTCCGGCTACCACAGCTACTGCGATACCGAAAAAAAGAATTGATACTGTTTTTTTCATTGTGTAATTATTTTGAGCCAAATGTTGAGCTTCAATTCTTAGCTTGGTGTTAATGACTTGCTAATGATTGTTAACGACATGTTAAACATTCTCTGACCTAGTCCATTAAGCCCTAATTTTAGAGCATGAAAAGTTCGAATATTCGAATTTTGGTTGTTCTGGCAATAGTTACCTTGATAGGGATAGTTAGTACTCAGATCTATTGGGTAAACAGAGCGATTGATCAACAGGATCAGGTCTTTAGCCATAACATGCAGGTTGCACTTAGAAATGTGGTAGAGTCGCTTTGCGAAGCGAATGGAAAAGAAATCCCAATCGGCAATCCGATAGAGCAAGTTTCAGGTAATTATTTTATCGTCAGAACAAACGACCGAATTGACCTTAAGACGTTAGAGTACCTCATCACCGCCGAGGTTCAGAAACGCTCCATAACGGACGATTTCGAGTACGGAGTATATGATTGTCAGAATGACCAGATGGTCTATGCTGATAACGTCAATCTCGTTTCTGTTGAGCACAAAGATTTCTTTCCGGAGTTGAAAGAGGAGGAATATTACTTTGGTGTCTACTTTCCGAGTAAGTCAAAGACGATCATAGGAGGACTTGATCTTTGGAAGTTCACAACTGGACTGACTGTTGTGGTTCTGTTATTCTTCGGATACAGTTTGTTTCTGATTTTTAGGCAAAAACGCTTGAGCGAAATCCAAAAGGATTTTATTAATAACGTGACGCACGAACTCAAAACACCTCTTGCTACCCTATCCCTGGCTACTGGTACGTTGGCTGAAAGATTCCCGGCAGCGGGGAGCAAATACATTGAAATAATTAATCAGGAGACCCATCGTCTGGAAAGTCATGTTGAGAAGATTCTGAAGGGAGCGATGCTTGATGATAAGATTGAAATTTCTGTGAAAACAGTCCCGTTGGCTGAATTTTTGACGACACTGACGGATCGGTGTAAGCAACAGTACCAACGAAAGATGGTTGAGTGGACTCTTAGGTGTGAGCAAATCAATATTACCACAGATGCTAGTCTTCTTGATAACATCTTGAGCAATTTGATTGATAATGCGATAAAGTATGGCGGCTCGAAGATCGAGATAGAAGCTAAAAAAGCTGGGAGTTCTATCATGATTTCAGTGGAGGACAACGGGTCTGGAATTCCTGAAGATCAACAAAAGAAAATTTTCAATAAATTTTACCGCATTCCTGAAAATAAGGACCAGCATAATGTGAAGGGTTTTGGATTAGGCCTTTACATTGTTAAAAAGTCTGTGCAGAAGTTGAGGGGAAAGTTGAATGTTGAGTCGACACAAGGAGTGGGCAGTAAATTCACAATCACACTCTCTGATGGCTAAAATTTTACTTGCAGAAGACGATGAAAACTTGGGGTTTATGGTTCAGGACAACCTTGAGTCAATGGAGCACTATGTGACTTGGGCAAAGAACGGAGAGGAGGCACTAGCACTATTTAAGGAGGCTATTCCTGAAATTTGCCTTGTAGATGTGATGATGCCAAAGATGGATGGATTTGTTCTTGCCGAAAAAATCCGAGCATTGGATGAATTTGTCCCTATCATTTTTCTTACGGCCAAGTCTTTGGAAGAAGATAGACTTCGTGGGTTCGAGATCGGGGGCGATGACTACGTCACCAAGCCCTTTTCCATTAAAGAGCTGGCACATAGAATTCAGGTTTTTCTGAGACGTTCAGTTGATAGTCCTGGTTCAACCCCCCAAGTCGTGGAATTTGGCAGCTCGTCCTATGACGCGATAAATATTTGCTACAAGTTTGAGGAGCAAACATTTCCGTTGACACAGATGGAGGGCCAACTATTGCGGATGCTTTTAAGCAATATCGGAACGCTAGTCAAAAGAGAAGATATCTTGGAGGAGATTTGGGGGGAGAATGATTATTTCAAAGGACGTAGCCTTGATGTTTTCATAACCAGACTCAGGAAGTACTTAAAGGTTGACCAGACGGTGGAAATCAAGAATCATCACGGAGTTGGATTTAGTTTAGTTGTTCATAATTAGTATCATTGAGTTAAACACTAACTCAATTGGGATTCCAAAGCAGTCCATTATTTGTTCTCACCATCCTCTTTTTCAATATTTTCCTTTCGATTTATCTCGAAAGAAATACACCACTTAAGCACGTTGGGGCGGCATTATTAGCAATTATCATCACTGCGTTTACAGCAAACATTGGACTGATCCCTTCTGCTTCAAACCCCTCGATCGTATATAATCATATCTTCACCTATATAGCCCCTGCTTCGATTTTTCTACTTCTTCTAGGCGTGAATTTGAAGGATCTAAAAGTGGCAGGGAGGCCTATGTTGATTTTATTTTTGATCGGCTCATTGGGGACATGTGCGGGAGTCTTTGTGGCTAACAGATTGGTTGGAAGTGAATTTGGGACATTGGCGTCACCCATTGCTGGGATGATCACAGGCACTTATACGGGTGGAAGCTTGAATTTTAATGCAATTGCAATTCACTACAACATGATGGAGGAAGGACTGCTGTACACCTCCATTGTGGCCGTCGATAACATCTTGAGCGCCGCATGGATGGCAGTGACGATTGCGATGCCTTTGGTTTTAAACAGGCTGATTAAACGAAAAAGAACGGTTCAGACAACTACCTCATTGAATGATGAATACGAAGCATCGAATTTATCAATCTATTCCATGTCAATTCTGGTTTTTGTCACGTGCGCAGTCATGGTCTTTTCCAATTGGATTGGAGAATTGAGTGATGTTCCTTCAATTCTAATAGTAACAACAATAGCGTTAGGCCTTGCTCAGCTCAAATTCTTCCAAGGACTTAAGGAATCGAAAGTTCTGGGCCTCTTTTCCATCTATCTTTTCCTTTCGGTGGTTGGCGCATTTTGTGAACTTTCAGCTCTGTCAGGAGCAGGCGAAATTGTCATTTATGTATTGATATATCTGTGTTTGGTCATTTTTATCCATGTGGTGATTACCATTTTCTTTGGTTGGATACTGAAATATGATTGGGAGATGGTCAGTGTTGCTTCCCAGGCAAATGTTGGTGGTTCTTCTTCTGCACTTGCACTTGCGAGAAGCTTGAAAAGAGATGATCTACTTCTAGCTGCTGTTTTGATTGGCTCTCTTGGAAATGCAATTGGAACCTACCTGGGTTTCTTGATGGCGCGAATTTAAAAGCGTCATTGACAAATCAGCCCCAAAATTGAGTTGCTAAGCCTTGTTTCAGGTGTGTTAAAATTGGTTAAATGGGAACCGACCGACCATTAACCTCGTATTTTTGGGAATATGAAGCGAGTGAAATTGAGGTGGGTCATAGGCTTAATGGGTCTTTCAATGATTGGGTTGATAGCCTTTCAGCTCTATTGGATTGACAGCCTTGTCACAGCAAATGAAGAGCGATTCAAGAAGGATGTGCTCGAAGCGCTAAACAATGTCGCAAGCAAGCTCGAAAAACACGAAGCGATAGCGGCTTATAATAAACTTCGCCTTCTGAATTCAAATCCTGGGAGTGAAAACCAGGGAGGCCCTCATCAGGTATTCAAGCGAAGATCTCAACCAAGACTGGAGATGACGAATCAGGAGAACGGACAGGTTTTCATGTTTTTTGATACCGTTCAGTTTGGAGATGGTTTTCAAGTGGTAATGAACTTTTCAAGTGAAACCCGAGGCCTTTTTACAGAGAAAAACCAGTTGCATCAGGCTGGCCTTGATGAGCAATTGGAAAAGAAGAATGTAGAGATACAAGTGCTCGAAGAACAGCTTGCCAGGGTGTCAAAAAAGTATGAACTCACGTTTGATGTGGTAAGTGATCTGATGCTCCCAGGTAGATCATTAATGTCTAGATTTAATCCCCATCAGCTGGATTCACTTTTGGACGTTGAGCTTAAGTACAAAGGGATCGAAATCGAGTACGATTATGGAGTGATTGCCCCGAGACTGAATCGATTTGTGATGACTACGAATGAGCAAAAGCAGGAGGAGCTAATTTCCAGTGATTTGAAGGCAGGGTTATTTCCAAATGACGTCTTTGGGAACGATAGCTTCCTTGTGATTGATTTTCCTGAGAAAAGAAATTTTTTGATAGGTAAAATTTGGTCCTCATTGGCAAGTTCAGGATTTCTTGTCTTTGTCATTCTGTTTTGTTTCGGATATAGTATCAGGACCATCATGCATCAGAAGAAAATATCAGAGATGAAGAATGACTTCATCAACAACATGACCCATGAGCTTAAGACACCAATTGCAACGGTGTCGCTCGCAGTGGAGGCGTTAAATGACAAGGATATCGAGAGTAGCAATCTGAAGGGTAAATATTTGAAGGTAATCGGGGACGAGAATAAACGCCTTGGCGAGCAGGTGGAAAAAGTGCTTCAAATAGCAGCAATTGATCGAAAAGACTACAATTTGAAAGAAGAGAAACTCATGATGAATGAGATTGTTAGGGATGCTGCAGAGCACATTTCTGTGCAGATCGAGAATAGAGGCGGTAGAATCAATTTAGTGGAGAATGCAGCGATCGATAATGTAATCGGTGACCGAACACACCTCACCAACATTGTCCTGAACCTGCTGGACAACGCTAATAAGTATTCCCCGGATGCACCAAATATCACACTTAGAACCGAGCATTCTGAGGATAGTTTTAACCTCACAGTTCAAGACAAAGGTATTGGGATGAACAAAGAGCAGCAAAAGCATATTTTTCAAAAATTTTATCGAGTCCCGACTGGAGATCGACATGACGTGAAAGGTTTTGGTTTAGGTTTGGCCTATGTCCAAAACATGGTGGAGGCTCACGGGGGCAAAATTGATGTCGATAGTGAACCTGGAAAAGGAAGTAAATTCTCAATAACACTACCCATAGCAAATGAAGCCTAAATTACTAATCGTTGAAGACGACCCTAATCTGGGCGAAATTTTGAGTGAGTATCTCGGACTGAAAGGATTTGAAACAACACTAAGCCGTGATGGAGAAGAAGGAGGGAAAACCTACAATGAGGGAGATTTCGACTTGTGCATTTTGGATTTAATGATGCCGAAAAAAGATGGTTTTACTTTAGCAAAGGAAATTCGGGCAATGGATGACAATACCCCCATCATTTTCCTCACTGCGAAATCGATGAAACAAGACATCATTAAGGGGTTTACGGTCGGTGCAGATGACTATATGACGAAGCCTTTCAGTATGGAGGAACTTCTTGTCCGGATTCAAGCAATTCTCAAGAGATCCGTGAAGAAAGAAGTTGAAGAATTTCCCAATCCCTTTAGCATTGGTGCTTTGACATATTATTATCATGAAAATAAGTTGAAGACCCCAATCAGGGAGATTAACTTAACAACCAAAGAAAATGAGCTCCTAAGAATATTTTTTGAGAACATTAATCAGACAGTGGTTCGTAGCGTTGCATTGAATCGCATCTGGAAGGATGATAGCTATTTCAATGCTCGCAGTATGGACGTCTACATCGCGAAAATCCGAAAATATATTGCGGATGATCCTTCGTTAAAGATCCTTACGATTCACGGTGAGGGATTCAAATTGGTACAGGTCCAATAGTATTTTTGAACTAGTTTAGTTATCTTGTATATAGTTCTCACCGAGAACTGTTACCAACCAAATCTTCGCTAAGTGTTACTAGTTCCATCAATATCTGTAATGAACGGAAGGACGGCTCGTCTGAAACAAGGGGATTATTCCAATGAAAAATTCTATGAGGAGAGCCCTATCGAGGTAGCTGGTCAATTCGAGGAGCATGGTATCACGAGAATTCATTTGATTGATCTCGAAGGAGCAAAGCGGGGAACGATAGTGAATTATGCCCCACTTCAATTGATCACAGGTTACACAAATCTAAGGGTGAATTTTACTGGGGGAATTCATACGGATGGGGACGTGCTTAAAGCATTCGAGCATAGGGCTGAAAGCATCACTGCTGCTTCTGTGGCGGTTCAGAGCAAGGAAATATTTGCTAATTGGATCATGTCTTATGGTCGTGAGAAGGTTGCGCTCGCCGCGGATAGCCTTGACGGACTTATCCGAATTAGAGGGTGGCAGACTGCAACTGAGTTGAAAATCTTCGATCATATCTCCTATTTCTATGATAGGGGACTAAAGTATCTAAAAACTACAGATATTTCTAAGGATGGAGTATTGGAAGGCCCTTCTTTTGATCTATATAAGAACCTTCTCAAGGAATTCCCTAACCTTTGTGTGTTTGCTAGCGGAGGTGTAAGAAATATGGACGATATCAAGAAATTGGCAGATCAAGGCCTCTACGGTGTTATTTTCGGAAAAGCCTTCTATGAGAGGAATATCAGTCTGAAAGAAATTGAGAATTTTGTGAATATCTACGCCTAGAAGATCTCTTGCACTTCCTGATTCTCATTGTACTTGAGCTTGTATAGGAAGTAGAAAATAAAGTTATGCTTACTAACTGAAGTATCTTCTGTTGAATCGACAGATTGTTGCTCTGTGGGTTCCTGCTCGCTAGGTTCCGAATCTTCGATGGGTTCTGTGCCACCTACTAAACCTTCCGATGGATCAATGTCTTCGGTGATCTGTCTCTTCTCCCCTTCCTGACCAGGTTGCATTTGTGGATATTGCTCTGCAAATGCGAAATTTGCTACGAGAGCAAAACAGAAGAGAAGCGATATTTTATTTATCAGGTGCAAAAGTTTCGAAACTTGTAGAAACAAAGTAACGAAAAAACTCCATTAAGGTTGACAAAATTCGGTAAAATTTGACGGGACATCTGCCCGCCTGATTTATAAAGAACTTTAAAGTGTTCTTTTCACCTCTTTAATTTCAAACCCTTCTATAGTATCTCCAACTTGGATATCATTGAAATTCTTAATGCTAAGGCCACACTCATAGCCATTCTTCACTTCGTTTACGTCTTCTTTGAATCGTTTCAGCTGGTTTATTTCACCTGTGTGAACGACAATGCCATCCCTCACCAATCTTACTTTATTTGATCGTTTCACATTGCCGTCGGTCACATAACAACCAGCAACAGTTCCAATCTTTGTGATCTTAAAGACATCACGCACTTCTATATTACCAGTGATTACTTCTTCGCTCGATGGCTCAAGCATGCCTTCCATGGCATCCTTCACGTCGTTAATTGCGTCGTAAATGATGGAATAAAGCCTAATTTCGATTTCTTCTGTCTCGGCAAGTTTTCTTGCACCTCCGGATGGTCTAACTTGGAATCCTACAATTACCGCATCTGAAGCTGAAGCCAATAGAACATCAGATTCTGAAATCTGACCTACTGCTTTGTGAAGAATATTAACTTGTACTTCCTCCGTGGAAAGTTTAAGCAAAGAATCGGAAAGTGCTTCAATGGAACCGTCCACATCACCTTTGACGATGACATTAAGTTCCTTGAAGTTACCAATAGCCAACCTTCGACCAATTTCGTCAAGCGTAATGTGTTTCTTCGTTCTAATGGACTGTTCGCGAAGTATTTGCTCTCTTTTTGTAGCTATTTCTCTGGCTTCTCTCTCACTCTCCATCACGTTGAATCTATCTCCAGCTTGAGGAGCGCCATCCAGACCCAGCATCTGCACAGGTGTTGATGGGCCAACTTCTTCGAGTTTGTGTCCTCGGTAATCAAACATTGCTTTGACCTTACCGAAAAATGGACCCGCTAGCAATACATCGCCCACTCGCAGTGTACCTGCCTGAACCATTATTGTTGAAACAAAGCCCCTGCCTTTGTCTAAACTCGCCTCCACCACTGATCCAATGGCAAGCTTGTCAGCATTGGCTTTAAGCTCAAGGAGCTCTGCCTCTAGAAGAACCTTATCTAGAAGCTCGTCTATACCTTCACCAGTTTTTGCTGAAACATGCTGGCATTGGTATTTTCCTCCCCAATCTTCTACCAGAATATTCATATTCGATAGATCTTCCTTTATTTTTTCGGGATTAGCATTTGGCCTGTCCACCTTGTTGATTGCGATGACAATAGGGACACCAGCCACTTGGGCATGATTTATAGCCTCTTTTGTTTGCGGCATAACCGAATCGTCAGCTGCAATCACAATTATTGCAACATCTGTAATTTTAGCACCCCGAGCTCTCATGGCTGTAAAAGCTTCGTGACCAGGGGTATCCAAGAAGGCAACTCTCTTGCCACTTTCCGTGGTAACATCATATGCTCCAATGTGCTGGGTTATCCCCCCAGCTTCTCCAGCGGTCACTTTTGCATCGCGGATATAATCGAGAAGCGATGTTTTTCCATGATCCACGTGACCCATGATGGTTACGATCGGAGCTCTATCAGTCAATGATTTTTCGTCGTCCTCAGCCTCAACCACATCGGTTTCTTCTTTTGCTTCGGTAAAGTCGATGTCAAAACCAAATTCGTCAGCTATTACGGTAATAGATTCTGCGTCAAGTCTTTGGTTAATCGAAACGAACATCCCCAAAGACATACAGGTTGAGATTACGTCATTGACCGAAACATCCATAAGGGATGCTAAATCGCTCGCGGAAATAAATTCTGTGACTTGTAGTGTTTTAGATTCTTCCTCCGCCTGAATGAGCTTTTCTTCCTCGGCATCAGCCTTCGCGGATCGTTTATCTTTTCTGTATTTTGAGCTTTGCGTTTTATTTTTACCACCACTTAATTTGGCAAGAGTAGCTTTAATCTTATCCTGAATTTCCTTATCAGAAAGCTCTTCCGTTTTTCTGCCAGTTGCGGATCGTCCGCCAGCCTGCGGAGGTCTTCTTGCACCCCTGGAATCCGTCCCTGTACCTGAATTGATTCGTTTTCTAGGTCTCTTCTTTCTATCCTGATTTTGATCCGACGAAGCGACAGGTTTTGGCTTATCAACTGGTAATACAATCTTATCCAGTACTTTGAGCCCCCTAAGTGCGTCAGCTTTTGCTTTGATAAGCTCTTTTGGAGCCTCTACTGGCGCTTTCTCTTCAACTTTTTCTGCAGGTTTCTTTGGTTCTTCCACCACTTCAGCAGCTGGCGCCACTTTCTCTTCTACCTTAACCTCTACCTTAACCTCCTCTACCTTTTTACTTTCCTCTTCTTTTTTCTTCTTCCCCAGATCTATTTTGCCGACAACCTTTGGCCCTTCTAGCTTGGCTTTGGCAGAGATCTTTTCAGGCTCGGCAGTTGGCGCAACATTATCCTTAATAAGGATACGCTCGTCCTCTGTCTTTTTCGGCGCTTCCGGTTTGTCAGCTTTGATCACCAAATCTTCGACCCCTCCCCCAATAGTCAATTCTGCGGCTTCTTCCTTATCGTGTGCAGCGTCTGCAAATTTTCTTGCAAGCATATCATACTGATCCTGATTTATCTTGGAATTGGGATTTGCATCAACTTCAAATCCTTTTTCAGATAAATAGTCTAGTATGGTATTCCTACCTACGTTTAGCTTTCTAGCAACCTGACTTAATCTATATTCTGCCATACAAACCTTTAAAGTTTTTACTCAAATTCCTGGCTTAGAACTCGAATAATTTCATGTACTGTTTCCTCCTCTAAATCCGTCCTTCGCACCAAATCTTCCGTACCTAATTTCAAGACACTTCTTGCAGTGTCAAGGCCTACTCGTTTTAATTCGTCGATTACCCAACCCTCTAGTTCATCGGTGAACTCATCCAAATCAACATCTTCTTCAGAAGATCCATCCAGCTCTCTGAATACGTCGATCTCCATTCCCACGAGTTTACTCGCCAATTTAATATTTTGCCCTCCTTTTCCAATCGCCAAAGATACTTGATCAGGCTTTAGATAGACGGAAACCCTGTCTTTCTCTTCACTAATTTTCATACTAGTGATTTTCGCAGGACTCAGAGCCCTCGAAAGATAAAGCTCCAAGTTGTCTGTGAAATTAATGACATCAATGTTCTCATTTTGCAGCTCTCTTACAATGGAGTGAATTCTGGATCCCTTCATACCCACGCAAGCTCCAACCGGGTCAATTCTGTCATCGTATGATTCCACAGAAACTTTTGCTCTTTCGCCAGGCTCCCTTACCACATTTTTCATGGTGATTAGCCCGTCATAGACTTCTGGAACTTCGGCCTCAAAAAGGCGCTCCAAGAATACTGGGGACGTTCTAGATAGAATTATCTTAGGATTACCGTTTACCATTTCCGCACGATGTACGATAGCACGAACCGTGTCACCTTTTCTGTATCTGTCTTTTGGTATTTGCTCCGATTTTGGTACGGTAAGCTCATTCCCATCTCCATCAATTAACAATACCTCGCGCCCAAGTACTTGGTAAACTTCTCCCTGAATGATCTCACCAACTAAATCTTTGTACTTCTGAAATAGAATATCTTTTTCCAAATCTTTGATCTTCTGAATCAAAGTTTGTCGTGCAGTCATTACAGCTCTTCGTCCAAAATCTAAAAGCTTAATCTCTTCTGCTACCTCTTCTCCAATCTCAAAATCAGGCTCTATCTCTCTAGCATCTGAGAGACTGATTTTATCGTGATCCCAAATATCTTCCGAATTATCATCGACGATTTCTCTAAATCTCCAGATCTCTAAATCTCCATTATCTGCATTAATAATGATATCGAAATTGTCATCGGTTTCGTATTTTTTTCGAATCATCGTTCTAAACACATCCTCCAAAATGCGAATCATGGTGGGACGGTCTATGTTTTTCCCTCTGGCAAAATCCGCAAACGAATCAACTAATATTGATGCTTCCATTCTATTTAAATGATACCTCTATTTTTGATTGAATTATTTCATTAAAACTCATAACAAGCTCATTTTCAACTTTATCGTCTGTTTCCAAAACGATCGAATCTCCATCGACTTTTACAAGTTTCCCTTTAATTTTCCTACCATCTTCCCCTTCAATTTCAAGCCTTCTTCCCACATTTTTCTCATACTGTCTTTTCAGTATTATTGGATGATCCAGCCCTGGAGATGATACTTCTAAAAAATATTTCCCCTCGATCAATTCCTTCTCTTCAAGTGCTGCCCCAACTTTCCGACTAAGCTTGCTGCAATGATCAATGCTGACCCCATTGTCACCATCGATAAAGATCAACAATTTCTGATTTCCAACAGCTCCTTTAAGCAAAACATCAACCAAAAAAAGTTCAGGATTATCCGTAATGAATTCCTCTATGATGTTTCTAATCTCCTGCTCCAATTTTTCCATGAAAAAAAAGAGGGGACCCCAGTCCCCTCGTCATTGAAATCTTACATTGCTATTGCAAAATTAAAGCATTTTTTGATCTCAAAAAATTATTTTTTTAAACCTTCCTCTCTTAATTAGTCAGTGAAAACAACGGATTCGGCGAAGGTTTCAAATACAGTCCACAAGTTTTAGCTCTTTTTTTCAAAAATTGCCGACTTTTACTTTAGCCAAAGTTATACTAATACCAGCTTGTTAAGATGAGAAATTCATCTTTGTAGTAGTTTAATTTAAATGTAATAGCCGCTCAGACTTAGAAAAATCATGGTTTTAAATAGGAAGCTTACACTCATAATCGTGTTGGCCTTGGGATTTCTGTCTTCTAAAGGTCAGAATTCTGTCGGGGTAAACACAAACACTCCTAATGTCAACTCGGTCTTGGAACTGGTCTCCCCAAATTCCAATCAAGGCTTCCTTGTTCCGAGGTTAACCACCTTTCAACGAACAGGCATGGCAACAAGCCTTGCCAATGGAGACAATGGACTCATGGTTTATGATGTTGAGGAGGACTTATTCTATTATTGGAATAATAATTCCTGGATTCCAGGCTTAGGTGCCCTGAGCGTGACACCTGCCGGCGGTGACCTAACTGGGTTTTATCCAAATCCAGTAATTGGGCTAGGCAGAGTAACGACGGCTAAAATTGCGGACAATGCTATTTCGACAATTAAGCTTCAGGATGGTAGTGTTACGACACCTAAAATTAATGATGGCGCGGTCACGACGGCAAAGATTGCAGATCTGGCTGTTACAGGAGCAAAACTGGAAAACGTTACTGGTGTGGCCGGTGGTTATGGAGATGAATTTCTCGCGTTGCAGCTTACGGTTGATACCAAGGGTCGAATTACCGCCATTTCAGAGACATCAATTCTCATAACCTCTAGTAATATTACGAATTTAACCATCCTCAATGAAGACATTGCAAACGGGACCATTACCATCGCAAAAATTGACCCAGAAGGAAATACTGACCGTGTCTTAACCATTGACGGTGGTGGAAATGTAGTTTGGGCTGACAGAGCAGACTTTACCTCTTCGGCACTTGCCCAAAATAATATTTACGTTGGCGACATTGCAGGAATAGCCCAGGGACTTCCTGCCTCTGGAGACATTTCGGTAACAAATACAGGAACGGCTGCCGATCTGATCATTCAGGATGACGCGGTTCAGGGAGATGATCTTGATGTAGACAATGGAGATTTCATTGTCCCGGGAACTCAGCAGATCATTTTGAATAATGCTGGCGGACTTCAAGTGAACAATCCTGTGGATATCTCGAGCACCCTAAATGCAGACGGCGCAGTTAATCTAGGATCAGCTGGAGGAACCCAGACATTTGTTGAGGGGACCTTGCGGGTAGACGAACAAGCAGATTTCAATGACATTGTAAATGCCAATGCTGGCTTGGATGTTACTAATGGAGATTTTACAGTTGCTGATACACCAACTTCCGCAACAACTATAAACAATGACGACATCAACATTGGAGATGAGGTAACGGATGATATTGACATTACTGGAGTTGTAGATTTTCAGGGGGGATCAGTGACTGTTCAGAGTGATCTTTCGTTGGCTGCAGGCGAGTCTGTAAATGACATCGTTGGCAGTGCACTAGGTGGTGGGCCTGGCATAGCTTCTACGACAGCCGCTGCGTCTAACAGTGCTTTGGCCACAGAGCAGGCAGTTCGCGAGGCCTTGACTAGTGGAGTAAGTGCGGACAATGGGTTGACTGAGAACGTAGAAGGCAATATCCAATTAGGTGGTGCTTTGATCCAGAACACGACGATAACTCAGGACAATGCGGAGGAGTTGAATTTTGATAACAATGGGACGGCTGACTTGACGATAGACTTACAGAGCAGTGGCGACTTTGTTGTTCAGAATGCAGGAGTCGATGTAGTTACAGTAGACGATGGGGGTGGGTTGACTGTAGCTGGGACTTCGGCGACCTCGATATCAACCAATGCTGGGGATTTGACATTGGCTGCCTCGACGAACTCGGTAACGATCACGGGAGCAGAGGCAGCAGTAGATGCGGTTTTAATTAATGCGGGTAATGCTGCAGGAGGAATAGATGTGAATGCTGGCAGTGGCGGCCTGGATGTAGACGCGACCAGTGGCAACATAGCATTGACCACGAATACGGCAGGAGTGGTAGATATAGATGGAGTAGACGGAGTAAGTGTAGATGCTGGTGTCAATGCGATAGACATAGGTACTAATGGGACCGATGCTGGTGCAGTAAATGTTGGTACGAATGCTGCGGCCCGAACGATCACGATAGGAAATGATGCATCCACCACGGTAGAGACCAATGCGACGTTGGTTGATATCGATGCAGGAACAGGCGGCCTGGATGTAGACGCGACCAGTGGCAACATAGCATTGA
>Ga0316189_10000097_pt1 | contig 77730 bp, 69 predicted proteins | sample LowCovwburrow_MG_FD_204930 | JGI IMG/M metagenome (GOLD analysis project Ga0316189, IMG submission 204930) | Coastal sediment microbial communities from Maine, United States - Lowes Cove worm burrow | ecosystem: Environmental > Aquatic > Marine > Coastal > Sediment | place: USA: Maine...
GCCGAGGCCTGGGACTCGACCAAAGAATGGCTACATGGGTCGGACGAGGAATCAAGCGGGACTAAAGAGAACTTAACGGAAGAAACGGATGCTGGAATCTGAGGGAACTATTATGAAAATGAGATATCTGCTGATTATTCTTTTTCTCACACTGGGACTGAGCGCGGTTGTTAGCAGTGCGGAAAAAACCACAGGAAAGGCCACGACCACGGGTAACCCGGACATCCCGTCCGATGAACTGGAGTTGTTGCTGCGACCGCTCACCCGCGCCGAACTCGAGACCGAGACACAGGGCTGGTTGAAACTGCTCAAATCCAAGATCTCGGAGATCAGCGAGGCCGATATCGGCGCCAAATACAAGCGTTCTGAATTACAGTACGCAGATGATATCCAGGCGGCACTCGATGAGATAGAAAAGGCCAAGCAGACAGCCGATGACAAGCCTGACGACACCGAGGCTGCCGAGGCACTGGAAGCTGCCATTTCGAAAGCAAAGGCACTGGAGCAAGAGTCCAAAACGGCTGCAAGTGAAATGAAAGGCAATACTGCAGTCAACCGGGTTATTGCGGCGGCTGCAAAATTTGCAAAGGAACAGGCAGCAGACAAGGAAGAGAAGGAAACCGTCAAGACACCCGAACCAGACAGCAAACCTTCAGCAGCACAGGATGCAGGAGACAAAAAGCTGGAAATGGCGAGACAGGCTGTCTCAAAAAAAGCAGCTGCGCGGGCACAGACCCGGGAAGAACTACTTGACTATATCAATCACCTGAGGGCGCAACAGACTGCCCTCATTGATGACACCAATGTCGTCATCACAGCCTGGGAGGTAAAGGGGGGTGATGCCACCGAGGCCCGTCAGTACATATCTGCAATATCAGGTATACAGGTCGATATCACCGACGCCGAGGCAACCTGGAAAACCATCACTGGCTGGACCACATCAGAGGAGGGTGGCCTGCGTTGGCTGAAGAATATCAGTGTCTTTATTATTACCATTATTGTTTTCATCTTTCTCTCCAGGCTGGCCGGCCGGGGCACAAAGAAGCTGTTTGCAAAAGCAACGAACACCTCACAGCTTCTGGAAGAGTTCATGGTGGTATCGGTGCGGCGACTGGTCATTGCAATCGGTGTGCTGGTCGCACTGACGACGCTGGAAATCAATGTCGGTCCGTTGCTGGCGGTTATTGGTGCAGCCGGATTCGTCGTTGCCTTTGCACTGCAGGACTCTCTGGGTAACTTCGCCAGTGGTATTCTGATCCTGTTGTTCCGTCCGTTTGATGTTGGCGACCTCGTGGAAATTGGCGGCATACAGGGAAAAGTGAAATCGGTTAACCTGCTGTCTGTTCAGATCAACACACCCGACAACCAAATGGTCATCGTGCCAAACAACAGCGTCTGGGGCAGCAGTATTACGAACATCACGGGCAGTGCAACACGGCGTGTCGATCTGATCTTCGGTATTTCCTATGATGACGATATCGACAAGGCCCAGCACATTATGGAAGAGATCGTCAGTAACCATGAACTGGTGCTCAAGGACCCTGAACCGGTTGTGCAGGTCCATGAACTTGCCGACTCATCGGTAAATTTTGTCTGCCGTCCCTGGGTCAAGACCGAAAACTACTGGAACGTGTACTGGGATATTACACGTAGCGTGAAACAGCGTTTCGACAAGGAGGGCATCTCCATCCCCTATCCACAGCAGGATGTTCACCATTACAATGTCGCTGCAACAGCGCCTGCCGTCGCATCACTGTCGAATGATCCGCCTGTTGCCACCAAAAAGACACCTGGCGATCAGGCCCCGGCGGACACCGACGAGGAGTGATAATTGCAGGAGCGGATCGCATCCGCGATTTCACTGGATTCCCGCAAAAGCGCGGAGCGCGTTGAGCGCCCGTAGAGGGCAGCCCGAAGGGTGAACGAAGCGAATAATCCAGTAACAGACTGAAAATAAACCTCTGGATTCCGGGTCTTCGCTACGCTTCGCCCGGAATGACGTTTTTTCCTAAAAGACGTGCACTGCACCGTTAACAGGCCGTTTGTTGAAACTCAGTACCTGGCCGTTGGCATCCTGCAGCATCAATTCGGACTGGTTCACCATAAAGGTGTATTGCGTCACAGTACCGGTCTCCGGGCTGTACAGATTGACAATATTGTTTTTAATTTTGACTATACCGTTAATGCTGTATTGCCCCTGCATGAGTCGAAAACGATTACCCCTGACCTCAAGAATCTCATCGGAATAACCAAACCAGCGACCGTCCAGTAGCGACACCGGCCGGTACTTCTGACCGCCATAATCGGCAGCGTTATAGGGGGTATTTGGATAAGACGGGTAACCCGATGTAAATGGATTGCTCCAGGTATTGTTCGGCATCGGGTTTGACCAGGGTGTCATACCTGTTCCGTAGCCGGGAATTCCGCTCATGCCAGACCAGGGATTCATCCCGGGCATGCCGCTCATGCCAGACCAGGGACTCATCCCGGGCATGCCGCTCATGCCAGACCAGGGACTCATCCCGGGCATGCCGCTCATGCCAGACCAGGGACTCATCCCGGGCATGCCGCTCATGCCAGACCAGGGATTCATCCCGGACATGCCACCCATGCCGGTCCAGGGACTCATGCCGGGAAAACTACTGGCACCGGAGATCGGGCTCATGCCGGACATTGCCCCCATCGCGGGCCAGCTGCCCATCCCGAAATCGAGGGAACTAGCGGATCCGAAATCAGATGAATTCTCAAGCATCGAGTCGGACATGACATTCATCATGACCAGCATCATGCGGAACATCGCACCAAACATGTCATCCATTGCCACCGCTGTTGAGGGCAGCGGCAGGCAGAGGGCACAAACCAGAATCAGAGTGGCGCGTTTTTTCTTCATGTAGAGCACGGTCGTTTCAATAAACTGATGTCCTGAAGTTTAGTAAATCACCCAAATAATTATGCAGGTATTTGATAATGATACTATATATAGGGATTTAAAACCAATATATCCCCCATATATGGAGATATTAGCTTGAGTAACACGGACAACTGGTCCACCGCGCGATTGGGCACAGGGAACAGCTGTCAAGCCGACAACCTGACTATCGATATTACGTCGACCATTCAAAAATCAAGTATGCGTGTTAGACTTACGGGCTTGGTCTATTCCACTGAAACACATGAAAAATTTCACTGCATTACTTAACGAGCGCATCCTGTTTCTGGATGGCGCCATGGGCACCATGATCCAGCGCCACAAGCTGGATGAGGCTGATTATCGGGGCGAACGGTTCCAGGACTGGCCGTCGGATCTGAAGGGCAATAACGACCTGCTGAGCCTGACCCGGCCACAGATTATCCGGGATATTCATACGCAGTACCTGGAAGCCGGCGCAGACATCATCGAGACCAATACCTTCAATTCCACCCGGGTCGCCATGGCTGACTACGGCATGGAAGAACTGGCCTACGAAATTAATGTAGCCTCGGCAAGGCTTGCGCGCGAGGCTGCTGATGCAGTGACCGCGCAAACACCGGAGAAGCAGCGCTTTGTCGCCGGCGTCCTGGGGCCTACCAATCGCACCGCCTCGATTTCACCGGACGTCAATGACCCGGCATTCCGTAATATCAAGTTTGACGAACTGGTCGAGGCCTACACGGAATCCACACGCGCATTGATTGAAGGTGGTGCCGATATTATCCTCATCGAGACCATCTTCGATACCCTGAATGCCAAGGCGGCGGTCTTTGCCGTTGACCGGTTGTTCGAGGAGTCCGGCACGCGTCTCCCCATTATGATATCCGGCACTATCACCGATGCGTCCGGACGCACCCTCACGGGGCAGGTTACCGAGGCCTTCCTGAACTCGCTGCGGCATGCGCGACCGGTTTCGATAGGACTCAACTGTGCCCTGGGTGCGGAACAATTACGTCAGTATATCGAAGAACTGTCGCACCTCGCGGACATTCGCATTTCCGCACACCCGAATGCCGGACTGCCCAACGAGTTTGGTGAATACGATGAAACACCGGAGCAGATTGCTGCCGAGCTGGGTGACTGGGCCGCCAATGGTTTCCTTAATATTGTCGGTGGCTGTTGCGGTACCACACCGGATCACATCAGGGCCATTGTCGCCGCTGTCAGCCAGCATCCGCCAAGGGTCGTTCCCGAAATAGAAACACAGTGCCGCCTGGCAGGCCTGGAACCCTTCAATATCGGTAAAGATTCGCTGTTCGTCAACGTCGGCGAGCGCACCAATGTGACCGGCTCGGCACGCTTCAAGCGCCTCATTATGGAGGGTGACTACGAAACCGCGCTCGATGTCGCACGCCAGCAGGTCGAGAACGGTGCCCAGATCATCGATATCAACATGGACGAGGGCATGCTGGAATCACAGGATGCCATGGTGCGCTTCCTGAATCTGATCTCGGCCGAACCGGATATCTCCCGTGTGCCCATCATGATTGACTCCTCGAAGTGGGACATTATCGAGGCAGGCCTGAAATGCATCCAGGGCAAGGGGGTGGTGAACTCCATCAGTCTCAAGGAAGGCGAGGAAGAATTCATCAACCACGCCCGGCTGGTGAGACGTTACGGTGCCGCAGCCATTGTCATGGCCTTTGACGAGGAAGGACAGGCCGATACCCGAGAGCGTAAAGTCGAGATTTGTGCGCGTGCCTACAAAATCCTGACCGGGCAGATCGGTTTTCCGCCTGAGGATATTATCTTCGATCCGAATATCTTTGCGATTGCGACCGGTATCGAGGAACACAATAACTACGGTCACGATTTCATTGAGGCCACGCACGACATCAAGACCAGACTTCCGCATGCCCTGGTATCCGGTGGTGTTTCCAACGTGTCTTTCTCGTTTCGCGGCAATAACCCGGTACGCGAGGCCATCCACGCGGTGTTCCTGTATCACGCCATCAAAAACGGCATGGACATGGGCATTGTGAATGCCGGGCAACTGGCGATTTACGAGGACATCCCGAAGGAATTACGTGAGCGCGTAGAAGATGTTGTCCTGAACCGCCGTGATGACGCCACCGAGCGCCTGCTGGAGATTGCAGATGACTACCGCGGTGACGGCAAGGCTGCGAAACAGGCCGACAACCTGGAGTGGCGGGAATGGGACGTCAACAAGCGTCTTGAACATGCACTGGTCAAGGGTATTACCGATTTTATCGAGGAAGACACCGAGGCCGCACGGCAGGCAGCCGAGAAATCCCTGCAGGTAATCGAGGGGCCGTTGATGGACGGTATGAACGTCGTCGGTGATCTGTTCGGGGCCGGCAAGATGTTCCTGCCCCAGGTGGTGAAATCTGCGCGTGTCATGAAAAAGGCCGTGGCCTATCTGCTGCCTTACATGGATGCAGAAAAGGGTGACGGTGCGCGGAGTAATGGCCGCATCCTGATGGCGACCGTGAAGGGTGACGTGCATGACATCGGCAAGAACATCGTCGGCGTAGTGCTGCAATGTAACAGTTACGAGGTCATTGACCTGGGTGTCATGGTCCCGGCTGAAACCATCCTCAAGACCGCCCGTGAAAAGGATGTCGATATCATTGGCCTGTCTGGACTGATCACACCTTCGCTTGATGAAATGGTCCACCTTGGCAAGGAGATGGAACGCCAGGGGTTCGAGTTACCGTTACTGATTGGTGGTGCCACCACATCCCAGATACACACTTCCGTCAAGATCGACCCGCAGTACCGCGGTGCTGTCGTCTATGTGGCCGATGCCTCCCGTGCTGTCGGTGTCGCCAGCACCTTGCTAAGCGAAGACAGGCGCAAGGCCTACATTGCCGAGACCAAGGAAAAATACCGGCAACTGCGTGAACAACGTGCCGGACAGCAGCAGGATCGCAAACTCGCCAGCCTGGTCGAGGCGCGTGCCAACAAGTTCCCGACAGACTGGCAAAACTATCAGCCTGCCAAACCCGTATTTCTGGGTATCAGGGTATTTGATGATTACCCGTTGGCCGAGCTGGTCAACCTCATTGACTGGAGTCCATTCTTCAAGGCCTGGGAACTGGCCGGCAAGTTCCCGCGGATACTCGAGGATGAAGTGGTTGGTGAAGAGGCTCGCCGTCTGTTTGACGATGCCCGGGCCATGCTCGAGAAAGTCGTCAGTGAGAAGTGGCTGAGCGCGCGTGCCGTGATCGGTTTCTTTGCAGCCAACACCATTAACGATGATGACATTGAGCTGTATTCCGATGAGACACGTGCCAATAGACAAACCGTGTTTCATTTCCTGCGCCAGCAGATGAACCGCCGCAACCAGGCACCCAACCATTGCCTGGCAGACTTTATTGCACCCGCCAATAGCGGCATCAATGACTATCTGGGTACCTTCGCGGTGACGGCCGGCATCGGCATAGAAGAAAAGGTGGCCGAGTTTGAGGCTGACCACGATGACTACAGCAGTATCCTGCTGAAAGCGCTCGCTGATCGCCTCGCCGAAGCCTTTGCCGAACGCATGCATGAGCGGGTGCGCAAGGAATTCTGGGCTTATGCAGCCGCCGAGAACCTCGGTAACGATGAGCTTATCAAGGAAGAATATCGTGGCATCCGACCGGCACCCGGTTATCCGGCCTGCCCGGATCATACCGAGAAGGGCATCCTGTGGGAGCTGATTGATCCGGTCACCCATGCCGGCATGACCATCACCGAGAGTTTCGCCATGCTGCCAACGGCCTCGGTGTCCGGATTTTATTTCTCCCATCCTGAAGCCCGTTATTTCGGTACCGGAAAGATCGCACGTGACCAGGTCGAGGACTACGCGGCAAGAAAGGGCATTATAATTGAAGAAGTCGAGCGCTGGCTGGCACCGGTACTGGGATACGATCCGTAAACTCGTGTGCTTTCAATGTGATAACAACGGGCACTGAACCAAGTCAGACTGAGTTACAGTTTTTTTATTTTAATAGCCACGGATGCACACGGAAATATTTCCAGAAGGTATTTATTCTTTCGTGTTTTTTCGTGTATTCCGTGGCAATACTGTTTTTATCAGTCGGGTCTGTACTATTCAATCTTGATATAGGCAAATCCCTGGCTTTGCAGTTCTACCAGACGTACTACGCCGGAAGGCACGGCTTCCACACCCCCGTACAGCTTGTTCTCGGGCAACTTGATCTGGGCGCGCGTGATATCACAGAGTTCCAGCTTGACACCCTGTACTGAATTCAATGCGCTGAGCCGGCCTTTCAGGTTACTGCGGCGCTCTTCCAGTGCATTATCACTGGCAAACGGTGTACCGGCCAGCCCGTCATCAGTCAGGAAGCGGATGCCATGGGCAACAAACACAATCCTGACGTCATAATCAATCAGTTCATTCTGGTAATGGGTCACCATATTGTTAATGCTGGTCAGCATGGCACTGAAGCGGCGCGGATCCGAAAAGTCCGCATGATAGACCACCTTTGCCTCGTCATCCGGGCTGTCGGCTGTAAAGGCCGTCTGTGGTACCAGGGTTGACGCCAGCAAGAGCAACAGGGCAGTAGTAAACTTTTTAATTGGTCGGTACATCATTTCTACCTCCATCTTAAAATTGATACCCCTGTAGGAGTGCTTCGCAAGCGCGATTTTCTTGATTATGGCATGAACGCGCTTGCGAAGCGCTCCTAACAAAATATTATTTATTTTAGCAAGGGATGATCAGCTGGCAATTGTCGTGCCATCCAGAGCGCCAGCTTGTGACGCATATTCGGTTGTGAGGTATCACCACGGGCAAGTGGCACTATGACCTTGTCATGGACCAGCAGTTTGTAGATATATTCAATCTTGTCGTTGTGGGAATCCGTCGCCTCGAATTCCACCACGCCGCGCTTCTCACCGTATTCCACACCGGCACGAATGGCTTCCTTAAGCAGCTGCGCTTCATTTTTCAGTTTCTTTCCGGACATGTCCACCTCTCTACTCAATCAGTGTAGTAAAAGACTACTCTCATTCACACTCAAGTGCGTACAATTCAGATATGGTCAATTTATCGTTTAAAGCAACATGCGCATCCGGAGAAAACTGGCAGTCTGTCGCCGATCAGTGCCTGAAGAACCTGGGCGCAGAGCCTACCAGCGCCAATTTCGGTTTCCTCTATATAACCGATCCGCTGGCACCGTATCTCAATAACCTGCTTGAAGCACTCCGCACGCAAACAGGTGTCAAGGACTGGATTGGCACGGTCGGCGCGGGTATCTGCTATACCGGCCTGGAAGTCTATGATGAGCCAGCGGCCGCCATCATGTTGACAACCCTGCCTGAAGACAGCTACCGACTGTTGCCGGCAGGTATGGAGGCCATGTCGACCATGCTGACGGAAAACAGGAACTGGATAGCCGAACAGGCCGTGCATTTTGGTATCGTTCACGGCGATCCACGCAATACACATATTGCCCAGATAATACAATCCCTGTCGACAGATCTTGATCCCGGTTTCCTCGTGGGTGGCCTGACTTCCGCCAGTGACGGCAGTTTTCCGCAACAAATAGCAGGACAGTTCTACGAGAATGGACTTTCGGGGGTGTTGCTGTCTTCCCGGATACCGGTCATCAGTGGCTTGACACAGGGGTGCACGCCCCTGGCCGCCCGGCACACCATCACCCGGTCCGAGGGCAACATACTGGCCGAGCTTGATGGCCGCCCGGCACTGGATGTCTTCAAGGAGGATATTGGCGTGGCCCTGGCAGAAGACCTGTCACGTGTGGCGGGCTATATCTTTGTCGGTCTGCCGGTACCGGGGTCGGACACCGGTGATTACCTGGTACGCAACCTCATGGGCATCGATCCCAATGAAAAACTCCTGGCGATCGGGGACAACCTTGAAGATGATGCCCCCATTATGTTCTGCCGTCGCGATGCTGACACGGCACACGAGGACATGATACGCATGCTGACTGACCTCCGAAAACGCGCCAAAGGGCGGCAGATCAAGGGGGGCGTCTACTACACCTGTCTGGGGCGTGGCAGACACCAGTTTGGTGAACACTCGGAAGAGTTGAAATTGATTCAGGAGCAGCTCGGTGATTTCCCGCTGGTGGGATTCTTTGCCAATGGTGAGATATCCCATAACCGCTTGTATGGCTATACGGGTGTGTTGACCTTGTTCCTGTAGGAGCGCCGTTAATTAGCTTTTATTCAGGAAGAATAACTCTCGCAAAGACGCAAAGACGCAAAGACCGCAAAGACTGAAAAGTTAAAATCGTACTATTCTAAAGGCATATTCTATTTTTTCTTGGCGTTTTTGCGCCTTGCCTGAAGGGACGTAGGTAAGGGGCGTGAGCAGGAGCGGAAGCTTTGGCGAGAGAAATTATGGTGTTCATGGACGGATACTAAAATATTCACTCCTTCCAGTACTGCTCCGTCGTAATCTGTCCAGGGTCACGGCGTTTGTTCTTTTTCATGCCGCGGGCCTCCAGGGCAAGCACGGTATCGCGAACCATTGCCGGGTTACCGCAGACCATGACCTGACTATCAGCGGCAGTGATCCTGATTCCCGCCTTCTGCTCCAGACGCCCGTCCTCGATGGCCGCAGGCACGCGTGTCCTGATGGCAAAACCGGTGTCCTCGCGACTGACAAACGGGATGAATTGTAGTTGTTCGGGGTGCTGTTCAAGCAAGGCCCGGATCTCATCACTGTAGGTCAGTTCTTTTGCTGTACGAACAGCATGCACCAGTACAATGTTCCGGTAACGCTGCCAGGCATCGGCTGTTGCTAAAATCGACAGGAAGGGGCCCAGTGCAGTACCGGTCGATAGCATCCACAGGGTGTCCGCTTCCGGCACCTCGCTGAGGACAAAGAACCCGGCACCCCGGGGAGCCAGAAACAGCGTATCGCCGCGTTTCAGCTTGACCAATTCATGCGTCAGCGGACCATCCTTGACGAGAATGAAAGTAAATTCGTGTACCGGGTTATCAGGGCCATTCACGAACGAATACGGCCGTGCCACCATTTCGCCGTCAATCTCCAGTGCAACCCGGGTAAACTGTCCTGCAGTGAACGATGCGATATCCGCCTCAAGCTGAACCGAATACAGTTCATCAGTCCACTGTCTGAGATTGACAACCGTGCCCTTGACCCAGGTGCTCATATGTAATTGTCCAGCATAATGGGGGTTCATTCAGCTTTTGACTATTGCCATATCATAACGTAAAACAGTCCCTGCTCATGCCTTGAAATCCAGCATGGCAAGCCCTAACTATAACAACTGGTACCCACCGCTATGGAACAACTATCCACGTTTGAAATGATCATACTCGGCGCTGTTGCGCTGGGTGTCCTGTTTTGGGTCGGACCCGGCATAAAAGGCATGCTGGAGCAGAGCCGCCAGGCGGAGAACAAGGACTGGGCCGGTGTATTACTACCCATTATTATTGTGGTTGTTTTTGTTTTCTTGTTAATAAAAATGGTCTGAATATATGACGGCTGCTGTGAAGATCACCGGCCTGAAAAAGACCTACAGGGGTGGCCTTGTCGCGCTCAAGGGCATTAGCCTTGAGGTGCAACAGGGTGACTTCTTCGGGCTGCTGGGCCCAAACGGGGCAGGGAAAACGACCATCATTGGTGTCATCGCTTCACTGGTCAACAAGACCGCAGGCCGTGTCTCCATCTTTGGCCATGACCTCGATACAAACCCTGCCGGGGCCAAGGCCTGCCTGGGTCTTGTGCCCCAGGAGTTCAACTTTAATATGTTCGAACCGGTCGTCGAGGTGGTTGCCAACCAGGCCGGCTACTACGGTATTGAACGCAAGGAATCCTTTGAGCGTGCAGAAAAATACCTGAAACACCTGGACCTGTGGGACAAGCGACAGGTGATGGCTAGAAACCTGTCCGGTGGTATGAAACGACGTCTGATGATTGCCCGGGCACTGGTTCATGAGCCGAAATTGCTCATCCTTGATGAACCGACAGCCGGCGTGGATATCGAGATTCGCCGCTCAATGTGGCGGTTCCTGCGTGAGATTAATGCGGCGGGTACAACAATTATACTGACAACCCACTACCTGGAAGAGGCTGAAAGTCTGTGCCGCAATATTGCCATTATTAATGAAGGCGAACTCATCGAGAACACCAGTACCCGGCAGTTACTGAACACCCTGCACATGGAAACCTTCGTGCTGGATCTCGAAGCACCATTGGCTAATTTACCTCGAATCGACAAGCTCAGGCTTCATCAGGTGGACGAACTCACCCTGGAAGCCGAGATCTGCCGTGGCGACTCCATTAACACCCTGTTCACGGAACTGAGTGCACGTGACATCCGGGTGCTGAGCCTGCGCAACAAGACCAATCGCCTTGAAGAATTATTTATGGGCCTTGTCGAGAATGGCAAGGGTAACAGGGCCACCTCATGACGCCGCATGAAAAGCTGGTTTCCCTGAGAGCCATTGCCACCAAGGAAATACTCCGGTTCTCACGTATCTGGATACAGACCGTTATCCCGCCGGTTATCACTACTGCCCTGTACTTCGTTATTTTCGGCAACCTTATTGGACCGCGTATTGGCCAAATGGACGGTTTTGATTACATGGAGTTCATCATTCCGGGGCTCATCATGATGGCCGTAATCACCAACTCATATTCCAACGTGGTGTCATCTTTTTATGGATCAAAATTTCAACGCCATATAGAAGAAATGCTGATCTCGCCGACACCCAACTACATTATCCTGATGGGTTTTGTTATCGGAGGCGTTGCCCGTGGCCTGGCGGTGGGTATCGCAGTAACACTGGTGTCACAGGTCTTTCATCCCCTGAATATTCACAGTCTCTGGATAATGCTGTCCATGATCCTGCTAACCGCAATTCTGTTTTCACTGGCGGGACTGATCAATGGCGTCTATGCAAAAAGTTTCGATGACATCTCGATTATACCGACCTTCGTACTGACACCGCTGACCTACCTTGGCGGCATTTTCTATTCCATCAGTATGTTGCCGGAGTTCTGGCAAACCCTGTCACTGGCCAACCCGATCCTGTACATGGTCAATGCCTTTCGCTACGGTTTTCTGGGGGTGTCGGATATCAAGCTGAGCACGTCCTATGTCATCATCATCACCTTTATCGTGCTGCTGTACACGTTCAGCCTGTACCTGCTCAGAAAGGGGCACGGGATACGTACCTGAAGAGCTATTGATCTATTGCAAGCCGGCCGTTGTTGACGGTGAGTCTCAGTTTGCCATTGAGAAACTCCAGCAGCTGTTCTCCTGCCAGTTTCTTGCGCCAGCCCTGCGTGATAGTGATATCCCTGTCACCAAGTACCAGCCTTTCCAGCTGCTTGCGCGTTGCCAGCACCGCAGGATTCAGGTCGTTTTGCTCACCACTCAGGCGCACCAGTGCCAGCATGACGTCCACCAGCGCACTCTGATCAGGTGATAATTTTGCACGCTTGCCGGTATCCGGAAAGGGGGTGGGTGTTTTACCAGCCACATCATTGATCAACTCGACAATTTTATTTCCCGAGTTTCTGAGCAGCCCTTCACTCAGGCCACGTATCTTGCCCAGCGCGGCCAGTGAGCCGGGTCTATGGCGTGCAATATCGATAAGCGCATCATCACGCAAGATCCAGCCCTTGGGTCGGTCCTTCTTTCGGGCGGTTGTTTCACGCCACTGTGCCAGTGTCTGCAGTATCGCCAGACTGTTGCCATGCAGGCGATTGCCGCCTTTTACTTTCAGCCAGGCCTGTTCGGGTGGATTGTCGTACAGTGCCGGCTCAACCATAGCGGCAAAGTCCTCGGCCAACCATTCAAGGCGCCCCAGTTCGGCCAGCCTGGCGGTCATTTGCCGGTAGAGTTCGACCAGATAGATTACATCATCCGCGGCATACTGCAGCTGCTCTGCTGACAGTGGCCGCAACGACCAGTCTGCCCGGGTATGCAGCTTGTCGAGCTCGACTCCGATTACGGCCTTGACCAGGTTGGCATAACCGACCTGTTCCGGGTACCCCAGCAACAGGGCGGCAATCTGGGTATCGAACACAGGGGCGGGCAGGCTGCCCCTGAGGTGAAAGAAGATCTCCATGTCCTGCCGCCCGGAATGCATGACCTTGGTGATGCGCTCATTGTAGATAATATCGAGTAGTGGCGACAGGTCGTCCAGTGCCAGCGGATCGATACAGGCAACGCTATCCGGTGTGGCAATCTGTAATAGACAGAGTTTGGGATAATAGGTTTTTTCGCGGAGAAATTCGGTATCCAGTGCAATCCAGTCGGCGTTGTGCAGGGCGCTACAAAGACCCTCGAGCTCACTGGCCGTATCGATATACAGGATGCCGTTTGCAGAGGACATGGAAAATGGAGCCTGAATCAGGTATCACCTTCTACATCATCGACATCGATCTGGCCCGTGATTCGCCGCCGGATATGTGACCACGAGACACCAATGGCAAGAACGCCGGAGAGTACTGCCAGGACAATATAAGTCACTGCCGTGAGGCTATCGGCGTCGAACCAGCCCCAGTCGATCATCATCCACAGGAGCACACCCAGGAAGGCAGCTGCAAGCAACAGGCCAAACGGTCCCAGGGACCGAAACGTGGCGCGCAAAAGGATGGTCCAGCCGATTAGCAGTAGCACACCGGCCAGTGCGATCATGGGTGTCAGGTTGTCGATGTTTTCACTGGCCCAGTGATAGTAGGAATACCCTGACGGGTTATAGCTTGAAAAGACCAGTATAAACGCCGCCAGCAGGCGCAGTAAAAAACCGAACCAGTTAATCCCTTTGACAGCCATACGGTTCTCCGAAGTTTGTAGCCAGTTATATAATCAATGCGTGCGAATTCTATGCGCAGCCCGGTGTACTGGCAAGCAATTCACCCGTGACAATTGAAATGCTGCATGGGATATCCGTGATATCTTTCACCACAGAGCTGAATGGCGTATATCTATGAGGTGTCATCAATAAATACACCCCATTGGCCAAGGAATCCACGGAAGAACACGGAGATATTTCTTGTAAGACTTTTATTTTTTCGTGTTTTCCGTGGATTCCGTGGCAAGATGTTTGAATAAATGTTTTTCGCCTCTTTGTTTCCTAAGTAATATTCTGGATACAATCTATATCTTATTGTTCATATAAATATTTATGATGAATATCACCCTGATCAACCCCTATGAACTGGGCCGTCAGCCCTTCGGGCTTGCCGAGCCCGCTGCTTTTTTGCAGGCAGCAGGGCATACGGTGCGCTGCTGTGACCTGTCCATCCAGACACTCGACAGTAGTCTGGATGAGGCAACAGAAATCGTCGCCATCTATATTGCCATGCATACCGCGACGCGGATTGCGGTCGAGGCCCTGCCCAAAATACGGCAGCTTGCGCCACATGCCAGTCTGTGTGTCTACGGACTTTACGCACCCATGAACGCTGATCTGTTCCGTTCACTGGGGATCGACACCGTGCTCGGTGGCGAATTTGAAACAGGCCTGGTTTCTATGGCAGCACGCGTTCAGGCAGGCAGGGGAGAGACACAAACCGAAGCGGAGACAGCGCTCGACAAAATCACCTTTATTGCTCCCGATCGCAGCAAGCTGCCGCCCTTGTCGCAATATGCCCGGCTGATCAATCCTGACGGTTCAGAAAAAACCGTCGGCTTTGCTGAAACCACGCGTGGCTGCAAGTATCTGTGTCGTCATTGCCCGGTGGTACCTGTTTATCAAGGCAGATTCTATGTCGTGCCAGCCAGCATCGTGCTCGATGACATCAGGTCGCAGATAAATGCAGGCGCACAGCACATATCATTCGGGGACCCGGACTTCTTCAATGGTCCCGGCCATGCGTTAAAAATTGTCCAGATATTACACCGTGAGCATCCGGACATCACCTATGATGCAACAATAAAGATCGAACACATCATTAACTACCCTGATGAAATAAAAATACTCAAGGAAACCGGCTGCCTGTTTATTCTCTCAGCCGTAGAAGCGGTTGACGACTCAATTCTTGAGTTGCTCGACAAGGGCCACAGCCGCGAAGACTTTATCAATGCGCTTGCCTTTCTGCGTGAAATCGACGTCAATCTTGCACCCACCTTCGTGGCCTTTACACCCTGGACGACACTCGATAACTACCTGGAATTGCTTGAGCATATTCTGAAGTTACAGCTGATCGAGGCCGTTGCACCGGTACAGTTATCGATACGCCTGCTGATCCCTGCCGGCTCGTATATCCTGAACCTTGAGGGTCTGGACGATATTGTGGGTGAGTTTAATGCCGCCATTCTTGGCCATCCCTGGAGCAATCCGGACCCGCGGGTCGATGAGTTAGCGCAGAAGATACAGTCCTGGGTGACTAAAGCAGAATCAGAGGGGCTGTCACGAGCGGAAATTTTCATGGAAATCTGGCGGCTCGCTCACGAGCAGGCAGACAAACCGGTGCCTGAGCTGGATATTGCGCAAACCGGAAAAGCCATTCCCAGACTGTCAGAAAACTGGTACTGCTGTGCCGAACCAACCTGTGAACAACTGGTATCATTCTGAACATGATGAATGCTTGAAGGACTGATCTCACCCCTTGAAAAAGATTATCTATGTCCCCGGCAAGAACCCCAAGCCACCCGCAGAACAACATCGGCAACAATTGTTTCGCTGTCTGTTGCAGGGGGTACAGGGTATAGACCCGGACATTGCTGATGACATTGCGGCTACTGACAGTTTTACACTGGTCGCATGGAACCGGTATTTTTATAACGCCGTCATAGGTATTGAGCAGATAACCCCCTGGGTTGACCTGTTGCTGGATCAACAGACCTTTCCCGAATCCGATATCGCTGCAGTACGCTCGATGAAATACCGGCTGGCGCGACTTCTTTACCAGCTTGGAGACCACCTGCACTGGCTGATACCATTGATACCCGACAAACGCATAAAGGCTTCTATTCAGGACACCGGACGGTATTTCAGCAACCACAATGACATTGCCTGCAAGATACGTGATTTGCAGAAACAACCGCTCAGGGAAGCCGCAGAAAACAATGACAGGGTACTGTTAATCGGACACAGTATGGGATCTATTATTGCCTACGATTCCCTGTGGGAACTACAGCACCTTGAAAATTGTGCCGACTGCGTTGATACACTGCTGACCATAGGCAGCCCTCTGGGTATGCACTATGTCCAAAAATATTTAAGCGGACTGAACAATAAACAGGCGCCAAGTTATCCCGGGAATTTACGCCAGTGGATCAATGTTTCGGCACGTGGTGATCTGGTTGCACTTGACCGGTCTATGGCCGATGATTACAGGGCTATGGTCGACAGTCAGCAGCTTGAATCCATCACGGACAGGCGCGGGGATATTTTCAATCACTACCGGGACAGCAAGGGACTCAATGTTCATAAATCCTACGGTTACCTGATTAATCCGGTTGTCTCGCAAACCATTGCAGACTGGTGGCGTCAGGCATGAAGCCGGTCCTGATAGGCCATCGCGGTGAACCAGAGAGCTGGCCGGAAAACTCATTGCTCGGCTTTCAGTCGGTACTGGAAGCCGGTGTCTGCTATATAGAAACCGATGTACAAATCACTGCGGATGGTATTGCCGTCCTCAGTCATGACGCATCCGTTCTTAAAATCACCGGCAATGACTTGCAGGTCACTGCGACAGACTATAAAACCCTGCGCGCCTTGCCTGCCGGTTATCCGGAACGCTTCAGTGACCGATACCGGGACCTGCACATCGCCCGGCTGGATGAACTGCTTGATCTGTTACAACAATGGCCGCATGCCAGGGCCTTTATTGAGGTCAAGCAAGCCAGTATTGATGCACACGGTACCCCCGCGGTTGTCGCAACCATCCTGGCGTCAATCAACCCGGTCCTGCAGCAATGCATACTGATATCTTTCAACTACGACCTGCTTGTCCATGCCCGTAAACACACGCAACTGCCCATTGGCTGGGTACTGAGTGAGTGGAGTTCAGACAGCAAGGACCGTGCGCTCAGTCTGGGTCCGGATTACCTGTTCTGCAACCGTAAACGCCTGCCTGCCGGGGCCGAACCCTTGTGGCAGGGACCCTGGCAGTGGGCAGTCTATACTGTCAATGTGGCCAGTGAAATAGCACCGTTGCTGGAACGTGGAATACAACTTATAGAAACCAATATCATCCGTCAGTTGCTTGCTGACCCTGAACTGGAAAACCTCGACTGTGACTGATGATTATGATGTCGTTGTCATAGGTGGCGGCATTCATGGCGTGGGGGTTGCACAGGCGGCAGCCTGTGATGGCTACTCGGTACTGCTACTGGAACAGCATTCACTGGCATCCGGTTCATCCAGTCGCTCCAGTAAATTGATACACGGCGGTTTGCGCTACCTTGAAGGGTACGATTTTGGACTGGTTCGTGAAAGTCTCTCGGAAAGGGCCGTTCTGTTAAGGATTGCACCGGAACTGGTCCAGCTGCGACCCTTTCATATTCCCGTCTACCCCGACACCTCGAGGCGACCACTTACCCTGCGTGCAGGTCTCAGTCTGTATGCCTTGCTTGGCGGCCTGAACCGGGCCAGCCGCTTCCGGAAACTGGCAAGGAGCGAATGGGATGCGCTTGACGGTCTTGACACCCGCAAGCTGCAGGTCGTGTACCAGTATTTTGATGCACAGACCAATGATGCCGAATTGACACGTGCCGTCATGCAATCAGCCATTGAGTTCGGCGCCACGCTCGGTTGCCCGTCAGAGTTCCTGTCTGCCACTATCGAACAACAAGGCTGTGAGATTCTCTACAGGGAAAACGCTCACGAGAAATCATGCCATGCGCATGTCGTGGTCAATGCGGGAGGACCGTGGGTGGACACCATTGCCGAGCGGATAAACCCGACACCTGCACGAATCGCCGTTGATCTGGTACAGGGCACCCACCTGATCCTGGAGGGCAGTCTTGAGAAGGGCTGCTATTATATGGAGGCGCCGCAAGACCAGCGAGCTGTCTTTCTGCTGCCCTGGGGCAAGCAAACCATGCTGGGTACCACCGAGAATCTCTACACGGGTGATCCGGAGAATGTTACCCCGCTGCAGCAGGAAGTTGATTACCTGCTTGAAGTCATGCAGCATTATTTTCCGCACCGGCCACAATATGTTGATGACATGTTTGCCGGGCTGCGTGTATTGCCGGCAGCAAGCAGCACAGCTTTCAAACGCTCACGCGAGACACATCTCCCGGTCGACAATCGCACGCATCCCAGGGTCGTCTCCATCGTGGGAGGAAAACTCACTGGATACCGTGCGGCAGCACAAAAAGTCATGAACCTCCTGCAAGACACCCTGCCTGTCCGGAAATCACGGGCAGATACGTCAACACTCGCCTTGAAGAAGTACTAATGTCAGCTCTGATACTGGCTATTGATCAGGGAACGCACTCAACCCGTGCGATTATCTTTGACTCACAGGGCCGTGTAGTCAGCAGTGCACGGCAGTCAATCGCATTGCAGCGTTACAGCCGGACTGAAATTGAGCAATCATCCGTGGAAATTCTGCAGTCCATGCAGACAGTTGTGGCGAGTGTTCTCGATGACCCGGCTATCAACACGGAGCAAATCACATGTGCGGGCATCGCGACCCAACGCTCCAGTATAGTGGCCTGGGATCGCAACACCGGACAAGCATTGAGCCCGGTGCTAAGCTGGCAGGATCGTCGTGCGGCAGACAGGCTGCACAGCCTGAGTGCCCAGTCACACACCATTCAACAACTCACCGGCTTGCATTTGTCTCCTCATTACGGTGCCAGCAAGCTGCAGTGGTTGCTGGAAAATAATACAACAGTTGCTGCAGCCCTGGACGACAACACGCTGGTGATGGGACCGCTGGCAAGTTACCTGTTACACCACCTGACTGATAACGATTCTGAGGTCATTGATGATGCCAATGCCTCACGTACACTGTTGTGGAACCTGCAGAAGCGTCACTGGGATAACACCCTGCTTGCGATTTTCAATATACCGCCACAGGTACTACCGCAATGCAAACCCATCTGTTCCGACTATGGCACCATCAAGGATTACACAATTCCTCTCAGGGCAATGAATGGTGACCAAACCGCCGCACTGTATGCACAAGGTCTTCCTGCCAACAATACAATTACGGTTAACATCGGGACCGGGGCATTTGTACTGCTGCCGGTAGATGATCCATCAACAAGACCTGACGGTCTGCTGGCGGGCATTTCCTGCAGTGACGAACAGACCGGCAGCTACTACATTGAAGGGACGGTGAATGGTGCAGCCGCTGCCCTGAAGTGGGCGGAAAATTCATTCGGAATTGGAGAAGTCGAGCAGCAGTTACCCGGCTGGCTTGAGGATATAAAGGCACCCACGTTATTCATCAATACGGTCGGCGGCCTCGGTGCACCCTGGTGGCAAGACGGTCCGGCCCCCCATTTTCTTGATGCCGAAGCATCAGGCCCGGAGGCCATGGTCGCCGTCATCGAGAGTATCCTCTTCCTGGTCCAGGCGAATGTGGCGCTGCTGCAAACGGTTAATCCTGCTGTCGATGAAATCCGGATCAGTGGCGGCCTGTCCCAGCTCGACAGGCTCTGTCAGAAGCTCGCCAACCTTTCAGGTCTTGGCGTCTATCGCCCCGCGCAGGTAGAAGCCACTGCACGCGGTATTGCATGGCAAGCCGCTGGTTGCCCGGCGAACTGGCCACCCACGGGAGAGGGCACAACATTTACGCCCGGGGCTGATCCCGGACTGCATGAACGCTATACCCGTTTCGTGGAATTTCTACACTCCCTGTAGGAGCGGATCGCAGCCGCGATTTCAGTGGGCAAACCATTCGCGCTTGCGAAGCGCTCCTACGCCAATAGAATCACCTGCAGCGAACATGGTTTTCAACGAATCTGCTAGGCAGGCGTGGTAAACAACCACAGAAAACCTGCATTGTAAAAGACATGCAATAGTATTGGTGCCGTCAAACGCTCCGTACGATCCTTGAAAAACCCGAACACCAGCGACGGGAAGAACACCAATGCAGCCCACAAGGGTGCATGATAAATGAAATGCATCCCCGTAAAAATAATACTCGTCAGCAGATTAGCAATACTCACCGGTCCCAGCGATTGGTGACTAATGTATTCATGCACAAGTTCCTGGGCCAGTCCACGAAAGACAATTTCTTCAACGACAGGATAGAACAAAACCGGAAGCAGAAACTGCCAGGGCTCACGCAGTGGCCAGCCCCATTGAATAACGGGTTGTTGAATAAAATAGAGTGCAAGCCAGAAGAACAGGCCGACCATTAACGCTGCGTAAAACAGCGGATCTTGCCAGGGACGGTGTCTCTCGGCCGGGGGCTTGATCAAGGAGGGCTAATTACTTTTTAACTGCGCGATCATGTCGGGTTCCAGGTCCATGCCCACTGCTATGCCTGGATTAATCGAGATACCAATTCCGCTTCCTGTCCTCTCCAGCACCCATTTGAATTCAGCCAGCAGACCACCATCGTATCCCTGGAAATCCTGCAGGAATTCCTTGGAACGATCCGGACTGGTAAACAGAATCAGGACTTCAATATTATCTTCTGTCTTCAGGGTCAGCGGCACCGCCTTGTCATTGCTGGTAAACCCTTCGATACCGATAGAGTCCTTCACTGGCATGAACACCTGGGTCTCCATGAGGTATTCCATGAAGGACTCGCTGGACATCTGGCCTTCCTGAGCGGCCAGCAGGTTTTCTTCGAGTTCATTGCGCGTTTCAAAAGTATCTTGCATTACAGGTATCCATAAAATAAGGCCCCGCAATGCGGGGCCTTTGTATCGAGTGAGTCAGTCAGCGTTAATCATCGCCACCAAAGGCACCCAGCAGTTGCAGCAGGCTGAGAAAGAGGTTGTAGATCGAAATATACAATGTCACTGTTGCCATGATGTAGTTGGTTTCACCACCATGGATAATCTGACTGGTCTGGTACAGGATCAGCCCGGACATCAGCAGGATAAACATGGCAGACACGGCAAGTGACAACCCCGGCATCGTTAAGAACATACTGGCGATACCCGCCAGGAATGCCACCAGGATACCCACCATCAAAAAACCACCGAGGAAGCTGAAATCCTTGCGGGTTGTCAGTGCATAGCCTGACAGACCCAGAAAGATAACACCGGTACCACCCATCGCGGTCATTACGATCTGGTCACCGTTGGGAATCGTCAGGTACATACTGATAATCGGGCCCAGTGTCAGCCCCATGAAACCCGTCAGTGCAAATACAGATACCAAACCCCAAGCACTGTTACGCAACTTGGTCGTCAGGAACAGCAGACCAAAATAGCCAACCAGTGTGATGACTATACCCATTGGCGGCATATTGATCATTACGGCAATACCAGCACAGGCACCACTGAACAGCAGCGTCATGGACAACAGCGTGTAGGTGTTGCGCAGTACCTTGTTGGTTGCCAGTACCGATTGTTGCGAAGCTGTAACGGTCTTATCCATCATACTCATCGTCATTGTTCCTCATATTTGACTGAAAAATACTGCATCGGTGAATTCGACACCCTGGCCGCCGATTCGTTCATATGAAGGATAACACCCCGACCAGAAACAGCAACCTGAAAAACCTTGACTTTTTGCGGTATTTCTCTAGTGCTCTATCAAGGTGATAATTGCGAGTTCAGTTAGCTTGTCAACGTTCACGGCAAGGCGCGCCTCGCAGGTAATGGCCATTCCCTTGCCAAGAGGCGAAACGCAGTCCGTGGACGTTGACAAGCTAACCCGAAGGGCGTCCCTGTGGTGTCCCGCAACTGCGTTTCAGTGCTCAACAAGGGAATAGCCATTGTTTTCGCGCTGCGCCTTGCTGCGAAACACCACAGGGACGCTGAATCCGTAATTATCACCTTGATAGAGCACTAGTCAAAGCGCGCTGCAATCCGGTATCCTAGCGCCGCACCGGAGAGGTGGCTGAGTGGTCGACAAAATTGCCGGGAGCAATTTTGAACGTCGTCGCGCCGCACCGGCGGCCCCGAAGGGGTGGAGGGCAGGATGCCCGGAATCAAGCGGCGCGGAAGCCGCGTGTTTGGAGATAGACCCAGGTTAACGAACTGGTGTAGCTGCAAATTACAGGAGAGGTGGCTGAGTGGTCGAAAGCGGCGGTCTTGAAAACCGTTGAGGGGTAACCCTCCCAGGGTTCGAATCCCTGCCTCTCCGCCAATTAATCCCTTTATTTATAGCGCATTACGAGCTTCTGGTGATTTCCAGCTAAGCTCGGCTTTTTCAAAATCTGTACAATTACCGTACATTGGCGCTATCTCTATCGTGCTGGAAAAGGCCCGCATGGAATGGCGCTGGATCGTGGAGAACCCAGCCAAGAAGGTCACCCGCAAGAAAGAGAACAAGGGTATTGTGCGCTACCTGTCAGACGACGAGCGCAAGGCATTGCTCAAGGCCTGCCGCGAATCCACATGGGACCGCCTATACCTGCTTGTCATTCTCGCTCTGTCTACTGGTGCTCGCCAGGGTGAACTCCTGAGCCTCCGATATTCAGATATTGATCTGGAAAAGGGCGTGGCAACCCTGGAGGACACGAAGAACAACGAGAGAAGGGTGCTGCCGCTGCTTCCTGTTGTCATGGACGAAATCCGCAGCCTTACACGCCGACTGGATTCTGATCTGTTGTTTCCGTCTATCAAAGAGCCAGCCAAGCCATTCGCCTTCCGTGGTCCATGATGGGAGGCTGCGCTGATCCAGTCAAATGTCCGGAAACGACCCATATACAACTACGACATTAAGCTGTTGCCCCCGAAATTGGACGTTGGCCACCTAGCGACTGCTCGAACGGCGTGTTAATGCGCGCATGCAGAGACCCCGTGAATGAAGATTAGGTTTGCCCAAGACGCGAATGGGCCGAGTGGACACACCAAAAACCCCGCCATGAGGCGGGGTCTAGGTCTCAAGCCGGCTTACGCTGGAAGTGAAGATTAAACAGATTGCAGATTGACGGCCGACGGGCCTTTGGCACCCTGTTCGACATCAAATGTCACTGACTGGCCTTCGGCCAATGATTTGAAACCATCACCCTGAATAGCGGAGTGATGCACAAACACATCCTTGCTGCCATCCTGCGGGGTGATGAAGCCGAAACCCTTGGAGTCGTTGAACCACTTTACTGTTCCCGTAATCATGTTGCACCTCTATCTCTGTTGAATTGCGATGGATTGCAGTTTATCCAGGAAACATTCAGTGCGGGAGTTGCCACGGGAATAACAGGAGGGCTTCCGAAAAGAAGACAAGAAATGTACTGCAATAGAATTACTGTACACCAATCCGCACTAATAGCTACGACTATTTACAGCAGCGGATGGATTCGAGCACAGCCTGCTAACGACTAGTATAGTCTGACACGACGAACTTATCATTCAAGAACTAAAACAATTAAATACCTCATGATTCAGTATCAAATTGCACCCACTTCATCGATTAATATGATCGGCTATTTCTCGGGAAGGCCTATAGTGAATATCCAACCATCGCCAGATCCATGATCGCGCTTCCATTTGAAATAGGTGCTGCGGATGCGCGCATCAAAGCCGAGCAGAGCCATTGCCTGCTCTGAATTCAAATCCCAGTCATCAGCAATGTTGAAGAAGGTACGCAAGGCCGCGCAAGCTGTCCTGGCAACGCCCCGTTTGGCTCACTGTTCAAGTATTCAATCCGGGCCTGCGCGATGAATGCAGAGCATGGAAGGGCACGAAGTCATCGGATAAATCGCTGCAATCGGCGGTGCTGCGATACACCTTGAGGTCGGTCAGCGCATGGGCTTGGGCTGGCATTCCGGATACTGCATGTCCTGCAGCTCCTGTCTGTCGGGTGATCATAATCTCTGCGCCAATTCTGAGGCTACAATTGTTGGGCGCCACGGTGGGTTTGCCGACAAAGTACGCGCCAGCGCGGTCAGCGTGTTTCCGCTACCGCAGTCGGTCGGTTCAGCGACTGCCGGACCCTTGTTTTGTGGTGGTATCACGGTTTTCAATCCACTGGTTCAGTTTGACGTTTCTCTGACCGCCAAGGTCGGTGTGATCGGTATTGGCGGGCTCGGCCACATGGCGCTTGTGTTTCTTAGATGGAATTCGCTGGCAGGTGTCTTATCAGTCTGACGAGCTTTTCGCTCTCTGTGTGAAATAGGTTTGACCTGCCACGGTCTCACCTGTTTTGCCATTATGTCATGCACCTGACGATCAAGTTCTTTCAGGTGGGTGCCCAGGCGTTTTAGCAATTCTCGGAACAGACCCGGCAGGTCGTTCTCGGCATCCTCAATAATCCCTGGTAGTTGTTTAGTGACATGGCCAATGCTCTGTGGAAGGGTGATACCATATTACGCCAGCAGCCCTCGGATTTGGTTTGCCTGCGCAGTCCTCGCCCTGACGAAGCCCTGTCTGGCCCGGTGCAGTGAAAGTACCGATTGTTGATCGGGACAAACCGCATGTTGGGCCGAGTGACCGCTTCGCAGATGGCTTCCGCATCCGCAGCTGCTGTCATTGGAGGAAAGAATCTGAATGGCAGGAAGTGGCTCCGAAGCGGTCGCTCACAAACGACTGCTTTTAACCGCTGTAATTCGTCTGACCCTGCCGGGGCGCTATTTGACTGGTGTGACAGCGCCGCCGAGATCTGCCAGCAACCGCTGATAGTCCGAATTGTTCCGCAACAGCTCGTGGCCGGCCTCGACCAATCGGTCCACCTGCTCTTCACTCAGGGAAAAGCTGGTCGGGATAGCGTTGAAGAAGCGCCGCTGCTCGGGCTGCGCAAAGTCGATAAAACCGAGCTTGACGAAATAAGAAGTGACCGGTCGCTCCGGTGTTGACACTGCCTGCGCCCATTGCGACAGGCTCTGCTGCATCAGTTGTATGGTCGTGTCGTTGTAGAGGTGGAGCTGTACACTGCTCATCGAACCGATGGTCTCCGCTATCGACGGTTGCTTGTTACTTTTGTCCATCACCGGCTCGGGGTCCGTGGAGGCATTGACGGAGATGACCATTGTGTAGCGCGGGGGCTTGCGGCCAGCATCCTTGAGAAACATTTGTGGGCCGCCCGAGAGTGCCATTACGTCATAGAGCGCACGCAACCCCAGGTTGTCGGTGATGCCCCCGTCCACAAGGTGGGCGTAGTCGCGACCTGACTTGTCGGAGTAGGTTTCTAGGCCCCTGATGATCTGGGCCAGCGCCGGGTTATTGGCCGCACGCTTTTCGGAGTTCTCCATCCATTCAGGTTTTCCTGTTAGCGCGCAGTCGTGGTAGTCCTCGATCACTACGGGATTGAAAAGCACAGGTACTGCGGACGAGGCGGCGACGGCCCGCGCTACCGGAAACGAGGAGAGATCCGAGCAGAGCAGGTCGAAATACTCCTGAACGAAGGAGAAACGCACCCCGTAGCCCAGATCCGATGCATTGATGACAATCAGTGGAGCCCCCTTGCGCTGCATGTCGGCAAAGGTCGCACCATGGAACACCTCCTCTTGGTAAAGCTTTACCGCCATCTCGGTGCGCCCCTTGGAACTGAACCACTGCAGCGGGTTAAACAGTCCATGGAGCAGTTCACTTTCGACGTTGCGCGTCAGGAAAATATCTTTGAAGTCCTCGAAGATCCGTTCCCCGTAGAGCCCGTAGTAGGCTGATGTGAAACTCCCGCCAGAGACGGAACTGATATTGTCGATCTCGTCGAGCAGTCTGCGTGGCTGTCCATCGATCACCACTGTGGTATCGCGCAGCTCTTCCATCACCCCGTAGGCTAGCGCCGCGGCCCGTGTTCCCCCACCTGAGAAGGCGAGTGTCAGTGCAATATCCCCTGAACCCCCTTTGCCGGCAAGTGCCCTGATCGAATAGGGCTGGGATGTGGATTCAGTTGTTAGTTCAGCGTTGTCGATCACCCCGTAGGAGGCACAACCGGAAAGCAGCAGCAGCCCAAAGCTGACAGTAAACAGTTTCAACATGGAGCACCTAGTCGTAGTTTGGTTGTGCATGATTGTACTCCCGCTGCTGCTGGACATAGGCTGACAATTTCTACAGAAGAGCTGACTACACAAGATAAGGCCGGTCCTGTCAATGGTATCAATCTCGGTGTAATCCCGCTATTCGAGCCCATCATTCCCTCTCGGCGAGGTTTTCTGTCTCTGGCGAATGATGGGTTTGGCCGAAAGTGTGAATACCGATTGCTGGGCGTGAACGGCTACAGGTTCTGCATTTTCACCGTTCGCATTACCCCCGGGAAGGGCAAGTTGTGGCGTGCGCCGTGCAAAGGCGGCGTTTCTCAGTGGGTGCGAATCCCACCCGGTGATGTTGCTCCAGCCGGAAGCAATCGGAGCAGTCATGGAGGTAACAAAGTGGCTGAAGCCTCTGAGGTAACGGGTCATTTTAGATGATCCAGCGAGTGTGCAGGCCGTAACGCGAGTGAACGCTGAGCAATCCTCGAAAATGCCGATGCACAGGCCGACCTGCCCGCCATTGCGGGGAAGGCTGATAGGGCTGGGGGAATGAGCAAGGCAGTGCCCTCAGTCCCTGTGCCGGGGTAGTAGCGACAGCATGCACACAAGAGGGAAACGCACGCAACACGGGAAGCCCCTTGGCGTGGTGAGGGATGACCAACCGGACGCCCGTGAGGGACAGGCCGGGCGCCTTGGGGTGGCGGAGAGGTCCGTACTACCGGGGAAGCCGGGTAATGCCGGTGGAGGGAAGGGACCTCAGTTCAAGACAAACGCAGGACGTAGGAAAGGACAGGAGATTGGGTAACCTATCAACTCCGAGTAGTGTTCAGAAACTGCAGAAGGCGTTACACGCGAAAGCGAAGGCTGAACCTGACTTTCGTTTCTATGCCCTGTACGACAAGATTTACCGGGAAGATATCCTGGCACATGCCTATGTCCAGTGCCGCTCCAATAAAGGGGCGCCGGGTGTGGATGGTCAGGACTTTGCGGACGTCGAGGCGTACGGGCGGGAACGGTGGTTGGGTGAACTGGCGCTTGCGCTCAGAGAGGAGACCTATCGACCGGAACCGATCAGACGAGTGTTTATCCCCAAGGCCAATGGCAAGCTTCGGCCACTGGGTATCTCCACCCTGCGGGATCGGGTCTGCATGACAGCAGCGATGCTGGTGCTGGAACCGATCTTCGAGGCCGACCTTCCACCAGAGCAACACGCTTACCGTCCGGGTCGCAATGCCCAACAGGCAGTAGTCGAGGTGGGAGAGGTGCTGTTCCGCAGTCACCCGGACGTTGTTGACGCCGACCTCTCGGACTACTTCGGGAGCATCCCCCATGCCGAACTGCTGAAATCGGTCGCACGCCGTGTCGTTGATCGGCGCGTGCTGCACTTGATCAAGCAGTGGCTGGAATGCCCGGTGGAAGAGACCGACGGGCGCGGACGGAAGCGGCGGACCACGGTGGCGAAAGACAGCCGTTGCGGCATCCCGCAGGGCTCCCCCATCTCACCACTGCTGGCTAATCTGTACATGCGCCGGTTTGTGCTGGCATGGGAGAAACGCGGGCTGGGGCAACGCCTTGGCAGCCGGATCGTGAACTATGCAGATGATCTGGTGATCCTGTGCAAACGTGGCAAGGCCGATGAGGCCCAGCTGAAGATGCGCGAGATCATGGGGCAGCTGCAGCTCACGATCAATGAGGAGAAGACACGCATATGCAAGGTACCGGCAGAGCGGTTCGACTTTCTGGGTTTTACGTTTGGGCGGATGTATTCGGCGGTTACGGGGCGTGCTCGTCTTGGCTACCGGCCGTCGAAGAGCAGTATCCAGCACATGGTTCGAAAGATCCATGCGTTGACCGCTGAAGCGATGGTATGGCAAGAGACCACAACGTTGGTGGGCAAGTTGAACCGCATGTTGCGTGGCTGGGCGAACTACTTTCAGGTAGGGAGTGTCAGTCGTGCATACCGTGCGCTCGACAGTTACACCACGATGCGGTTGCGTCGGTGGTTACGTAACAAGCACAAGGTCAGACGCAGTGGGGGCACGGCTTATCCTGACGTGTACCTCTATGAGACGCTGGGTCTCGTTCGTCTGACTTGTCTGAAACATAACGTGCCGTGGGTGAAGGCGTGATGTTTTGTCCGAAAGCCGGATGCGGGAAATCTGCATGTCCGGTTTGATGAGCGGGGTGTGGAAACGGAGTGATGGTTAGGCTATTGAGGCACCGCCAGACGAAAGGGGCGGCAACAGATAGGCAGAACCTTAGACCACCGCGCCACATCTCGACTCTACCGTACCCGGTAGTACAGTAATTATCACCAGAGTGATGAAGGCCACCCCCCCTGAACGGCAACTCTGCCCCCGGAAGCCGTCGTTCGGAATCGCGCCCCCTCCCCGGCCCCGGTCCCGGCTGCATGCAGAAACGCCCACCTCTTGCCCAGAGTTGCGCGCTCCCGGACATTCCTGGCACGGGCATGCTCCACCCCTCGACGGCCACCCCACCCCATACGCGGCGGCTGTATCGCAACTTCGCAGGCAACATGTTCACGTCAGCCTAAAAGTCGATGTTATTGATCAGCTTTCCGGCTTATTTGGGCCGTTTTCAGCATCGACCGTTCGCCAGCTCACGACAGTCTTGAAGTTGGGCCACATGATCAGAAGGACTCATAATCCCCTGGTCCCAGGTTCGAGTCCTGGCGGGCCCACCATCTCCATAATTTTCTTATAGTTATGGCACCGGGGCCAAGGGATCCATAGACCCTTGGCGCATCCCATTGCGGCAGCATAAAGTGTAGAGATGGACAGCCTAAACTTTCACACCCATTTTTTCACTGACCGATTTCAGTAAAGTCTCTTCAAAGACTTCATTTGAAGAAAACACCTCGCCAAAAGTACTTCTCCAGAACTTCTCTTCCTCCATACAAAGGTAAAAGAAAACATTCTTATGCCAGGAGCTAAAACACCTATAGCCCCAACAAAAGAGTTGCTCTTTAATTTCATCAGGATAAGTGAGCTTACCCTCTGGATTGGATACCATGGGCATCTGAAGTATTTTAGACTTAATATTATAATTGCGAATTTTTTTTATAATGGGCCTGGGAAAGGTCAGTGTCCCAAAAGAAACAAAAGCCACCTCTTCTGGAGTAAAAATACTTGTGATTTTCTCAATCACGCCCTGATATTCTTCTTTCCAACCCTTAAAATACACCATGGGGTGAAAATGAAACCCCACTCGAATTCCTTTATCTGCCAACTTCCTGGCAGCCCCCACTCGATCTTCAAAACTAGCCGTTAAATGCTCTTCGTTTTGTATCACTGAATTCGGGTTAATCGTCCATGTGCAAAAAATATTTTTCGGCACCTCCGACTTCACAAGATAATTTACGTTTCTGGATTTTGTTTTAAACTCCAAAAGAACATTGGGCCACTTTCTGGCAAAACCAAAAAGGTCTTCTAAAATCCCATTAGAATCACCCCACATCAAAGCATCGGAGGACTGCCCAGTACCTACGTGATAGAGACGACTTCGATCAAACTCAATTTTTTCAAGTTTACTTTTAAAGTTTTTATCAAAGTAAACACTGTCTCCTGTAAACATGGTTTGTATAGCACAGTAACTACAGCCAAACCCACAATTTTTCACCGCATCTAAAGTTTGCAGATTGCAGCACACTGTCTTTTTAGAAGCCACCGGACACAAACCCATGATTTTATCTTTTTCATCATATTCAGAAAGCCTCTCAACTTTTGTGCGCTTGTACTCAACAGGTAACTCAGGAATTTTATAATACTCGGTCTCTTTGGATTTAATCCCTAAAATATATTCATCTAACTTCTTTAACGCCTTAGATTTATTCTCTCGCTTACTCAGATCCATCTCATCTTCACACCGGGACCAAAACTCAAAATAATCTCCTTCGTCCCACATCTGAAAATCAATCATCACTTCAATAATTTTTCGTAACTCCTGATGAGTGAATGCATACTTATTGTACAAAGTCTGTAATTTTCTCTTATGTTCTTCCTGGAGACGATGAAAAAGAGTTCCTTGAAGCCTTTTCTCCCATTTATCTTCTAAATTTAAATGTTTTTTATTCACATTCTTGGCTTTGGACATCACTTTATATATTTCCAGAAACTTATCCATGCCCACCAGCAGATATAGTAAAAACTCTTTACCAGGGAAAGACGCTCAATTTTGCGCAGGACATTCCAATGCGGGAGGATCATCCTTATTTTATTTGCGGTGACAGAATTCTTCCTCAACCTGTATGAAGCCAGAATCTCCGGATTACCATACGCATAGTCAACATGCTCCCGTAATAAATAAAGCCAGTAAACATAATCATCGCGAAGGCTACCCAAGTGTTGATTAAAATAGTGCTTTCCAAGTTTCCCCCTGTCTATCATGGCAGTGGAGGTTAACATGGGCAGTGCTTTTAATATGGCGCGATAATCGACCCGCAGTGACACAATAAACGGGTCAAGAATCTCTTCATTTGAATCTTCAGCAACTCTTCTGTATGAAGAAAACACGATGCTGGCATTCATATGCTTCATGAATGAGAGCTGCTTTTCCAGAAATTCTGCATCCCAAAGATCATCAGCATCAAGAAAGGCTATATATTCGCCACATGCGGCTTTTATCCCTGTATTTCTTGCACCGGAAGAACCGATATTTCTTTCAAGCACAATCAATGAAATTCTGGAATCTTTGGCAAGATACTCCTGAACGATTGTTCTGCCTTTCCCATGGTCATTACTGCAGTCATCAACAATAATCATTTCCCATAAAGGAAAAGTTTGGTTGAGAACCGATTCTATGGTTTCGGCGATGTGATTTGCTCCGTTATAGAGAGGAGTAACTATTGATACAAGATCGTTTTGCATGGTCGGCCTATATCACTACTGTCCCGTTAACTTCCTCGGCAAGCACATCCGGTTAATGTACGATCATTCAGGCTATCGGGCAGGGCCTAGTGGGGCTACCATGATTTTGTACGATAGGCTGGAGCGTGGGAGGCTGGAGCGTGGGAGGCTGGAGCGTGGGAGGCTGGAGCGTGGGAGCCTGGCGCTGCAAAGTGGATACAGACGACGCGACTATATGGAAATAACGACTGGTATGGTGCTGGCTGGGAAATGTCTGGAATCCATGTCCCGGAATCAGTTTGAGTATTTGTGTAGACACAGTATCATCACAGGCCATGGCATAAATCTCTTTGTTACAGTAGGTTAGAACCCGGCCATTGCAAATGGCTGACCTATGTTTGATCCTTTGTTATCCCTGTTTGCGGGAGAGCGGTGAGAGTACTATCAATGCAGCATTATCTGGAATTGGTATGGTACAAGACCTATGCTGACCTCCGAGTTGAGGCATCCCGTGGCTACCTCGGTATTTTCTGGTGGGCTCTGGAGCCGCTACTCTATATGGGCGCCTTCTATATTGTATTCGGAATCCTGTTTCAGCGCGGCGGTGAAGACTACATTGCGTTTCTCCTGGTCGGGCTGGTAGCCTGGCGCTGGTTCGATAACACGATAAAACTGGGTGCCAGTTCCCTGATTGCAAACATGGGGCTGATGCAGCAGGTCTATGTCCCCAAAATCGTATTCCCGACAGTCACGATTGTCACCAATACCGTAAAATTCCTCGTTGTTCTGACTATACTGCTTGTTTTTCTTCTTTTCTACGGTATTGATCCTGGTATTACCTGGCTGGCGCTTCCCGGGTTACTTGCTGTCCAGCTGCTGCTCATAGTCGCCTTGACGTGGCTTGTTTCCGTTATCGTGCCGTTCATGCCGGATATCAGGGTAATTATCGATAGTGGACTGACCCTGCTCTTCTTCATATCCGGCATCTTCTTTGATATCGAATCACTCCCTGTGCAGCTGGCCGATTACTTGCGTCTCAATCCGATGGCCACCCTGATCGAGTCCTACCGCAAGGTCCTGGTCCAGGGTGTTTGGCCTGACTGGGGCATGCTTGGCGTCGTTGTAGTGTTCAGTGTGATTGTTGTGCTTGTCAGCCTCCGGCTGCATTTACGTTATGATCGACAACTCGCCAAGATTGGTCTTGCGGGATGAAAGGTAAACCGCATGGCGAACGCCTGGCAAGCCTGAAGAATATCGGGGTTTCCTACCGGCGGCGTGGCGGGTTGCATCGACAGCCGCCATACTGGGCGCTTGAGGATGTTTCCCTGGAAATCTATCGTAGCGAAACACTGGGAGTCATCGGCAGGAATGGTGTCGGTAAAAGCACGCTGCTCCGCTTACTGGCGGGTATCATCAATCCGGACAAGGGAACCATCCACTTCGATACCCACTGTAATACCTCGCTGTTATCGCTGCAGGTCGGTTTTATACCCCAGCTTACCGGACGGGAAAACGCGGTACTCAGTGGTATGCTCCTGGGCATGCGCCGCAAGGACATCGAGGCACGTATGGACGATATTATTTCCTTTTCCGAACTGGGTGATTTTATTGACCAGCCCATCGGTGCCTACTCAACCGGGATGCGGGCACGGCTGGGCTTCTCTGTGGCATTCCAGGTTGACCCTGATCTTCTGCTGTTTGATGAAGCACTCGGCGTGGGTGATGCCGAGTTCCGTGAAAAATCGGCGTGTGCCATGCGCCAGAAAATCCGTTCCAACAGGACAGTGGTCCTGGTTTCACACAACTCGCAAACTATTCGCAACCTGTGTGACCGGGCGGTATGGATAGATAAAGGCAGCACCCGGCTGGTGGGTGATCCTGACACTGTACTCGCGGCCTATACAGAGATGCAGAAATCCTCATGACAAATCCCGCCTACCTGAATCAAGCGGTAACTTGTCGATATTTTTTAAGCAGCCCCTGCCCAGCGATATCGCGCCTAGTGTCAGGAACGAACACTGCTGGGATATGGCATAAATTTATACCACCACTTTAGTCGGTTGCTGCATTATCGATATCCTACAAATTTCACGAACCTGCAAAGGGGCTTCGCAGTGATCAAAACAGATTGTCTGGTTGTTGGCGCCGGCTTCAGTGGTGCCACGATCGCCGAGCGCATGGCTGCGGGACTGGACCTGAAAGTTCTGGTTCTGGAAAAACGTGACCATATCGGCGGCAATGCATTTGACAGAACGAACGCTAACGGGGTCCTGATACATCCCTACGGACCCCATATTTTCCACACCAATGCAGGCAGGGTTTGGGAGTATCTCTCCCGGTTCACCGAGTGGCGGCCCTATGAACACAAGGTGCTGGCACAAATCGATAGCAAGCTTGTCCCGGTCCCTTTTAACCTCAATACCTTGCATACACTTTTCCCGAGCAGTCAGGCAGACCGGCTGGAACAACTGTTGATCGACCAGTATGGCGAAGATGCCCGGGTGCCAATTCTGAAAATGCGTGAAAATGCCAGCGATGATCTCCAGGAGCTGGCTGATTATGTCTACCGCAAGGTCTTTCTTGGCTACACCACCAAACACTGGGGATTGCGGCCGGAGGAGCTTTCACCATTGGTAACCGCTCGAGTACCAGTACGGATCAGCCGTGATGATCGCTACTTCCAGGATACTTACCAGGCAATGCCAAGTGAGGGTTATACGTCGTTGTTTCAGCGGATGCTGGATCATCCCAATATCACTGTCCACACCGAGGAGGACTTTTTCGGTTTAAGAGAGCGGATCAGTGCCAGGCAGGTATTCTATACTGGCCCGATTGATGCTTATTATGAATACCGGTTTGGCAAATTACCCTATCGCAGCCTGCACTTCTTGCATGAAAATCTCTCGCAGCAGCAGTACCAGCCCTCGGGTACAGTGAACTACCCGAATGACCACGATTACACTCGCATCACGGAGTTTAAACACCTCACGGGCCAGCAACATCCGGATACGGCCATCGTTCGGGAATATCCCGTCGCAGAAGGTGACCCCTATTATCCAGTGCCACAACCAGAGAATGAATCCCTGTTCAAACGCTATGATCAGCTCGCCGCAAAAGAAAACAATACAACGTTTGTTGGAAGGCTGGCCAATTACCGTTATTACAATATGGATCAGGTCGTAGCCGCCGCGCTATCGCGCTGTGGGGTACCCGCTTGAAACCTGATGCACACATCAGAACCAGCCTTGTATTCCCTGGTGTACCGTCCTGCGGGAATATACACACAGCTGAAAGGACCCAGGAATCAAGAATGAACAAGCTTCGTATGCTCTCCGCATCTTGCAGGCAAGAATCATTGAGACAAGGCCAGGATTCGCCCCGGATCATATAACTGGAATGAAAGTATTATTTTATAACTGGGTGCAATTCGACGACACTGAGAAACGCGGAGGAGGAGTAGCCATCTATCAAAGGCATCACATAGCGAAGATGTCTGAAGATAGTAATAACGTTATTTTCTTTTTGTCATCCGGGATTGCATACAATGCTTTTAGAAGACAGGTCTATTACAGGCCTACCACAAATATATTCGGGAAGAAATGCAGGTCATTCGAGATTGTCAATTCCGCAGTAACAGCTCCTGGACAATTTTGCTACGACGAGGATTCGGTGCTGAGCAATATTGAAACCACCCGGGTTTTTCACGACTTCGTGAGAACACATGGGCCGTTTGATGTTATTCATTTTGACAATCTGGAAGGCATACCAGCTGAAGTAATTAAATTGAAAGAAATATATCCAGGCACAAAACTCATCCTGATGCTTCATAATTACTACCCCTTTTGTCCCCAGGTTAATCTATGGAAAAGAGAAGAAGAAAACTGTTCAGATTACAATGCCGGGCGTGATTGTATAAACTGCTTGCCTCATCAAGTTGACAGGCATGTTGTCATTGCTGCGCATCGTCTTGCATTTCACTTAAAAGCGGTTGGCGTACATCCAGATTCGTGGTTATTTAGAACGATATTCAGGAATATCCGACTGCTGTACACACCATACAGATCTATTTCCCGGTTGCTGAATAATCGATTCAAGCATCAAGATAATGTCAAAAACTCCATCACCCTGAATGAACTGACCACGAAGGCGGACTTCTTTATACGCAGGCGTAGAACATTTATGACGCTTATAAATAATCATATCGATAAGGTACTGGCCGTTTCGAAACGTGTGGCAATGATCGCGGAGCACTATGGCATTAACAATGAAAAAATAGAGGTTTCATACATCGGAACAACTCACGCGGAAAACCAGTCAAAATATGATTTAAGGCAGGATTATCGGGATAAGTTGACTATATGTTATCTAGGATACATGAGGCAGGATAAAGGTTTTTATTTTCTCCTGAATGCACTGGAGAGCATGCCAGTACAGATGGCGAAACGCATAAATGTCCTGTTCGGGGCGGCAAACAGGGATAACAGTGCATATGAAAGAATCGAATTACTGTGCAGAAATTTCAATAAAGTATTTTATACAAACGGGTACACTCATGAGCAGCTAGATGAAATCCTCTGTCAAGTTGATATTGGTATCGTACCTGTTTTATGGGAAGACAATTTACCGCAGGTGGCTATAGAAATGGTCAGCAGGGGGATTCCTGTTCTAACCAGTGACCTTGGCGGGGCCTGTGAGCTAGGCAACAACCCGAAATTTATATTTCACAATGGTGATACCACGGATTTCACAGTAAAGCTCGAGCAGATACTTAATAGAGAGATTATGCTTTCAGAATTCTGGGAGAGAGCAATGACCCTGGTGTCGTTTAATGACCATGTAAGGCAACTGGAAAAAACATATAAAGAGGAACGCTAGCGGACGATCAACGTTTCCATAAACAACCATGAGCGTTACTAAAGATAGTAATCGATATGCTTACGACTGATCCAAGCAACAACCTGCCCGATATACTGGATACCTCGTTCAATCCATCACCGGATTGTTCATGCAAAGACCTGGAATGTAAGAACGCATGGCAATAGTAAACTTTGTTATCGTAAGCCAGCCCAGAAGTGGATCGACCTTTCTGATCGACACAATCAGCAGCAATGAACAGGCATTTTGCGATAACGAGCTGTATAACCTGTCCATGATCGCACGGCTTGATCCTAATAATGACAATAGCGATCTGGTAGCCGTCCAGTACCGTGATCGGGACCCGGTGTCTTTTTACCACCAGTTTTACGAATCAGATTTTGCAAAGGACATCTATGCGCTCGGTTTTAATTTCATGCTGGGGCACCACGCCGATGTACTGAAAACCATAGTAGAAGACCAGGACCTGAAGATCATCTACCTCGAGAGGGAGAACAAACTCGCCCAGGCCTCCTCGTGGTTCCGGGCACTGGATGACCGGCTCTGGGCAACTCGGGAATCTGTGCAAATTGATCTCGAGCACAAAATCAGCTTCAATCGATACGCCTATAATGAGTATATCCGGGCCACACAGACGCTGGACTACCTGTTCAAACTTGCCGTGTCAGACAGGGGTAATGTCCTGCATGTGACCTACGCCGACTTTTCAGACATAAAGTCGCTGCTGATGCGCATCGCTTCCTTTCTATCGATCCGGGATCAATTCACATATTCGGACATAAAAAAACAGAACCCCAACCGGATCGGCAATCGGTTTGTTAACGGTCAAGAGGTCAAGAAATACCTGACCGCCGTCAACCTGGCACATTGGCTTGAGGAAGAGCTGTAGTCAGTCAATGTAGGAGTAGAGTGGACTGCTCCCTGATTAAATCGCTCTTGGGCTCATCTACGGCACCGTATCGGGACCGAATGGTAGCCCTGTCGCTGGAGGTGTAGAGTTTCTGCCTTATGCCAGGGAGATCCTCGCCCAGGAGGACGCGGTAATGTGACGGCGACAGTGACACTAGAAGGGGCTTTCTTTGTCCGTCTGTACCTCAGGACAATATACAGGCCGGGAGTAATTCCATATCCTGGTAACCAGTGGCGTACATACTAACTCCTATTGTCATTGCCACCACACGCCCCGGGTTTCCTCATCTCGGGGCGTGTTTCTATGCACAATAAAAAAGCGCCCCGAAGGCTGCCGAGAAGAAAGTAAATACTATCTATTGATTAGTTCTGGATTGTCACAATCAAAGCATATGCCATCAAAACAAATGCTATATTTATAGCTATAACCAGCGATACAATAGTTAGACTATTCACTTTCGAGAGCATGACCTTCAGATCGTCAATGCCATGTTCTGCTTTTCGTCGATCAGGTAATCGTCTTCGATCCTGAATCACAGAAATTCCCTGACTATCCGTTAATGGATAGTCAGCAGCCAGTCTCCAGCGACGGCCAGCTTTTTGCCTTATGACCAGCATCACAAATCAAGCCGCCTTCTTGCGTCTTGCCATGCCGACAAGCTCCAGCATGGCAGAGCCGAAGGACCACATAGCACACACAATAGGTATAATATTTTCATGATTCCGTTATTACTTTTACCAGTCGTGTTTAGTTATATGATTGAAAAATACAACCATACCCTCGGTATTCCCCAACAGACACATGCCACAGGTTAAGCAATAAACTCACTGCACCCGAGCGACGCTGTCAGCGATCAACGGGATACTGCTCAGTACATCCAGACCCTGAGTCTGTATCCACCCTTGCTATTTCATGAGTACATAAAGTAAAGAAGCAGCGCCAAAACCCATGCGACCACGATAACCGGCAGCCACCCAATAATCATCATACTAGGTTCGTATAGTAGTCTGTCTTCTCTTTTTCCGCTGGAATCTATATTCATATGGGCTCCATCATAAGATCTATATGAATTCGTTAACCAGTGCGAAGGGCTGTCATGCCCCGAGTGTGATCTACGGCTTAATATTTGTATATTCCCCGAAATGTCGAAAAGGTTCAAATCCTGCCTAAGTATTGCGGGAACCGCTTATCATATCTGTCGCTTGTCACGATATGACTATTATTTGACGCGGATATCATATTGTTAATATCCAGAATGCGAAGATTAGCTTGCTATTGGTGATACAGGAATAATGGATCATTTGTAAGCTTACAATTCACCCCTTTGAGTGCCTTCCTCCATTTTTCAAGCACCTGGCCGAATGAACCCAAGTAGTCTTACCACATGGAAGTGGGTTCATGGAGTCAAATTACAGGGAGATTGTCCAGGGCTGGTTTAGCCTGCAAACCAGCATGGTTGCCGGGGTGGCCCGGGCCGTGGTCTTCCTGGGCGAGTCTGAAATCGATCCAGCTCATCCGGCCGCGATCTGGACGGAGCAAGCAACAGTGACTTGTTCCAAGTTGACCGCTAGCAGCCGGAATCGCCACTGTGGAATTAGGTCGATGGCATGATGATCCAGATTGACGATAACGATGATGTCTGGTTCAGTGATGACAATGTCTTCACTACCTTGGTCTCCAGACTCACGGCGACGATGCCGCCAGATATGTCAGTTGGCTGCTAGCGGCGGGTTACCTTTCCGCAAGTATGTTTTCCTCGCTGCCGCTCTGGCATGGGTTTGACCTGTTACCCATCCTTGCCCCGACCAAGGCCAAGCAATGTAAAAAACAGGTAACTAATAAAGAATCTGGAGAATCTAACGACATAGACTCAGAGGGAATATTTGCGCCATCGGCGCACACTGATGCAGGGATCAATTCCGGCAAGGCGGCATTATGAAGTTGTTCACACCAACCAGGAAGGCTAGCCTGGGTATTGTCTTGCTAACGATCAGCCTCGTTTTGGTTGGGGACCTGCTTGGCGTTGTACCCAGTGAGGATGAAGGGCGCCTGGAAGGACGGAAAATGTTCTGTGAGTCCCTGGCGGTTCAGTTTTCCCTGGCGGTGAGCCGCGGCGATTTCGATCTGATTAAGGGCACACTCGATATGCTGGTGAGCAGGGAGGATGATGTACTGTCAGCGGCAATCCGGGATTCCAGTAACAGAATACTGGCCGAAGCCGGTGAGCACTCAAGACACTGGATTGACCTCGCCGGGGATAAATCCACAGCGTCACATGTCCAGGTACCTGTCTTTAATGACAGTCGGCGTTGGGGGACGGTTGAGATCGCCTTTAAACCGATGGGGCAGGTCAATTTGCTGTTTGGCATCAGCGACTCACTGTTACCCCTGCTTCTGTTCCTCACGTTGGTCGGTTACTTTGCCTATTTGATTCTTATAAAGCGAACACTGCGCGAGCTCGACCCGCGAGCGGTGATTCCGGAACGAGTCAAATCGGCTTTCAATGCCTTGTCCGAGGGACTGATTATTATGGATGAAAAGGGGCAGATCATCCTGGCCAATACGATTTTTACAGAAAAGATAGAGGTGTCTGCCGATATGCTGATGGGCCGCAAGGTCTCAAATCTGAACTGGAAACGTAACACGGCAAGCTCGGAGCCTGAATGGTTACCCTGGGAGGCCGCGCTGGCCAGGGAAGAGCGCCAGATTGGTGTTCCCATGAAGTACGACACAAAGCGCAGTGGCACGCGTACTTTCATGGTGAATTCGACGCCAATAATAGATGCCAGTGGTGCAGTCCGGGGCGCACTTTCGACCTTCGATGACCTTACCGATCTTGAAACAAAGCAGATCGAACTCAAGCAGACGATTAATCAGCTCCAGACATCCCGCAAAGAGTTACAGGACAAGACAGTCGAGCTCGAGTATCTAACGACACGGGATCCCCTGACCGGCTGTCTTAATCGACGGGCCTTCTTTGAGCAGGCAGAGCTTTTGTTTCTGGAAGCTACAAAAAACGGTACAAGTATCGCTTGTATTATGGTCGATATTGACCACTTTAAATCGGTCAATGACCGCTACGGGTATGCTGCCGGCGACAAGGTAATCCAGTTGGTCTCCGGCGAACTCCGCTCAAACACGCGACCCAATGACCTGATTGGCCGCTATGGCGGTCAGGAGTTCTGCATTATTATGTCAGGCGCCAATTGTTCCGAGGCCGTTACCCTTGCCGAACGACTGAAGACACAGGTGAAGCAATCCTCTCGGGGCCGCTTTACCTCTGCAGCACGAATTACCGCGAGTTTCGGCGTCGCTACACTTCCCGAGCATGTCTCCAGCCCCAGCGAGGTAATCGATCTGGCAGACAAGGCGCTTTATGTCGCCAAGATGAACGGTCGTAACTGCGTGATCGCCTGGGACGATAGCCTGGCGTTGGAGAATGGTGAAGCTCAGGATCACCAAATCAGCCCGGGTGTCACGGACATAAACGTCACAAGCGGGCCGCTAAACGACGATACAAAGAGGTTCGCTGCCAGCGAGAATCAGGACAGTGCTGAGTATGACTTACACAGTCTTAAAAACCGGATTACCGAGCTGGAGGAAGATCTCGCCTATAGTCAGGAGACACTGACACAACGGGATGGACAGGATGAGGTGACAGGCTTGCCCAATCGACTGCTTTTTTATGACCGTGTTAGCCAGGCGCTGGCGCAGGGGCAGCGATTCGATCGAATCGCTGCCATCATCGTATTCGATATCGACATGTTTCAGCGTATTAACGACGCACTTGGATATGTTATCGGAAACAGTTTGCTGAAGAAGGCCGCCGAGCGGCTGGTGGATATCCTGCGAGATACAGATACGGTGGCACTGTTGGACGGCAATACGACAATGCCTACTGTATCGAGAACCGGTGCGGATGAATTTGGTATCCTGATTACGGACCTCCAGGATGCCGATATGGTGATATGGATTGTGAAACGGATCCTGGACCGTATGTCGGTACCGCTGAAAATCGATAGCCATGAGATATTCATTACCTGCAGTGCTGGAATTAGCCTGTACCCCCACGATGGCGATAGTGTTGATACACTGCTTCAGAACGCCAACGCGGCTCGCTTCAGCGTGAAGCAACGTCTGGGGCGCAATAATTTTGCATTTTATTCGGCTGATCTCAACCAGGAATCCTACAAGCATCTGTGGTTCGAGAGCCAGCTTCATCACGCCCTGGAACGGGGTGAGTTATACCTTCACTACCAGCCAAAGGTTGATTTGAAGACAGGCAAAATCACCAGCATGGAGGCGCTGGTTCGCTGGACGAATGAAAAGCTGGGTTTTGTGTCGCCAGGCGATTTTATTCCCGTGGCGGAACGTACCGGACTGATTAATGCGATAGGCGAATGGGTTATGCGCACTGCCTGCAATGAGGCCAGGCGTTGGGCTGACGCCGGATTTGCGGATGTGGGTGTCGCGGTGAATCTGTCTGCATTGCAGTTCCGCCAAAAAGATCTTCATGGGCAGATCACGACGATACTGGCAGAAACTGGACTTGAGCCACGGCTTCTGGAAGTGGAGATCACGGAAACCGCTGTTATGGAGAATTACGAGACGGCCATCAAGACGCTCAAGGAATTAACCAGCGCCGGTATACATCTATCCGTCGACGACTTTGGTACCGGCTACTCGTCACTGGCGTACCTTAAACATCTTCCACTGAATACCTTGAAAATCGATCGCTCTTTCCTGAGTGACACCGTTCCTGACCAGCAGGACAAGCTGATTATTACGGCAATCATTGCCATGGCTCACAGCATGGGGCTTTGCGTTGTCGCGGAAGGTGTCGAAAGCAATGCGCAGAAAGCGTTTCTTACCGGGCTTGATTGTGACGAGATGCAGGGCTTTCTATTCAGTAAGCCGGTTCCTGAAGACGAAGCGCTCAAGCTGCTTAGCATGCATAACGGCGAAGACACCGGCCAGAAACACACCCGAAAAACCGCTTAAGCCGATACCTGTCCATATAATACCCTCTGGCTCAGGAGGGTACTGCAACTATTCCTTCTCCCCGTAGACTGCAAATAATCGAATGAACCGTAAGCCACGCAGGGACGGTTGCCTTCGGGTACAAAACTATCTGATTTGTCGTGTTCAGATGATGATTATGAATTCACCATACTCACGTTAAATGCTGGTAACAGATACGCGGTGTCTCGAATAATAATCTGGAATTGTCTGATATGGACGATCTTGGTGTATTATTTTTGGAACTGAAACAGGCCGCCGGTATATTGTCTGCGACCGACCTGGCCCAGGTTAACGACTTGCTGATCAAGATCAGCCAGTCTGTCCACCAGCCGTAAGAAAACGGTCTCAGACTGCGCCGCAAGCGGCCCTGTTTCCCACAAGTCTGGACAAACCTGTTCAGACCGGAACAGCCGTCAAACAGGAATCCCTGCCTGCAACGAAACCGATTGCTACCCCTGTGGTACAAGCTGTTACAACACCAGCCCGGACAGCGGAACCTGTGATCGTTCACACTGGTCCGTGGGTTATCAACCTGCTCTCATTAACTGACAAGGCACATGTAGACAAAGCCATGGCTGCTACATAGCCAAAGTGTTCGAAGTTGTTGTATAAAGTGTAATCGTCACTTTACTCTGGAGCGCGCCGCCAAGGCATTGGGTAAAAGCATCCGGATTCAACTTGCCGCCTGAATAAAAATGACTCAATATGACTCGCCATCGAAGCTGTTCAGTAAAAGGTGTCAAACACCGAGCAGCCCCGAACAAGGGCCTGGCTTTTATCGGCTAAGCATTTTTTTGGCCAGCAGATTTCTATATTTCAAAAAATACGCAGGGCCAAAAGGCAAGCCCCGGATATTGAAAGATGAAATAAATCGTTCGAGCAGTAGAATACCGCCATGCTATGTAGCAGTCTCTTGCTAGCGGATTCATAAAAGGAGAACAGGCATGACCCGTGTGACCGTAATCGGAGCCGGCTTTGGGGCGCTGACCGCAATCCGAAAGTTGCGTGCAGCAGACGCAAGTCTGCACATCGATGTCATCGCCCCCAGGCCGGAATTCGTCTATTTCCCCGGCACCATCTGGATTCCAACCGGATTACGCAAGCCCGAGGACCTGGTAATCCCGCTGCCTAATTATTTCCAGCGTATGCAAGTCAACTACCATCAGACAGCTGTCACCGGCCTGCAGGATAACGGCCGTAGCGTCGTCACGGAAAAGGAAGAAGTCGGCAATGATGGCCTCATTATTGCCTCCGGCGGACGTTTCCTGCGCAAGCTGCCGGGTATCGAACACAGCATCACCCCCTGCGGCGGTATTGCTGCCACGGTCGAGATCCGCGACCGCCTGGCGGCCATGGAGAGCGGCACCCTGGCCTTCGGGTTTGCCGGCAATCCGAAGGAACCCTCGGCCATGCGGGGTGGCCCGGTATTCGAATTTTTGTTCGGTATCGACAGCTGGCTGCGCAAGCAAGGCAGGCGTGACAGCTTCAAGCTGGTATTCTTTACTCCGGCGGAAAAACCAGGCGCCCGTCTCGGTCCGAAGGCTGTCAGCGCACTATTGAAAGAAATGGCCCGGCGCAACATCGACACCCACCTGGGGCACAAGATGAAGGGCTTCGAGGCCCGCAAGGTCATTACCGAGGGTGGCGAGTTCGAGGCCGACATGATCCTGTTCATGCCGGGTATGACCGGCAACGAATGGTTCGACAACGCCGACCTGCCACGCTCACCGGGCGGTCTGCTCAAGGCCAATGCGCACTGCCAGGTGGAAGGTCAGGACAAGGTCTATGTGGCGGGGGATTCCGGCAGTTTCCCGGGTCCGGAATGGCTGCCCAAACAGGCCCACATGGCGGACCTGCAGGCAAGTACCGCCGTCACCAACCTGATGGCCGAATTAAGGGGCGAAACGCCAGCCGACACCTTCAAATCGGAACTGGTATGCATCGTTGACAGCCGTACCAGTGGCATGCTGGTCACCCGCACCGAAAAGCGCAGTCTTGTTCTGCCGTCCAGCCGCCTGTTCCACTGGGCGAAACGCGGATTCGAGTGGATGTACCTGCGCAAGTACCGCTAGTTCTTTAGTAATAAAACTGTAACATTGCACTGGTATCATCGCCATGCCAGGTCAAATCAAGGATTGGTTAACTTGGCATCAACGGCGGCGGCCATCGTTTAATCGTTGGTCGCCGTTTTTATTTGAATGTTAAATGTCGTGCTCTGGCCGATGGCGAAGTACGATAGCATAATGTGAACGTCCGTCTGGGTTTGCTATTTCAGGTGATAATCATGAATTCACCACCCACAGGCGAAACGGTTATTCAGGCGGGATGATCGGTTCGAGTCCTGCTTCGTCGGTCAGGGCAAACAGCAGGCCTTTTTCGACCCAGATGCGGACTGTTATACCTTTGACGTTGACGTTGACGTTGACGTTGACGTTGACGTTGACGTTGACGTTGACGGCAACGGGTGCATGACCATTTTCCAATACTGGCAGCGGGCCAAAGACGTCCTTGCGGTATTCGGTCTGGTACAGGGTCTGCAGACGGTTGCTGTAGGGTACCGTTATGCGTAGCTGTGCCGCGGGCACGCTCTGTATTGAGCAGTAGCGGCCACCCATCAGTTCGAGGTCTGCGCTGGCCAGCAGAGAGCTTTCTACAGGTACAAATTCCAGGTCAGTAAAGTAGCCACGGATGTCCTCCGTGTTGTCTGTTTCCACGTCGAGCGGCTTCAGCTTGATGTGGTTGCGTGCCACCTCCAGTGCGATCCGTTCCGTCACCGGGATATAATCCCTTACCTGCGCCGGTTCATACGTTTGCATCAGGCGTTTGATGGTGCACAGGTAGTCATAGTCCAGCGGGTCCGTGCCGCCGAGTGACATGCCGACACAGTGGAACGTAACGGGGTAGTCGGCACGGACAGCCGCCAGTTGCCACGGAATCAGGCCACCGGATGCGGTGTGATTGTTGGCCAGGATCTCGAACCAGTGGACCGGCGGTTGCTGTGACAGCACCTGGGTGATATGCGCACTGCGCAGTCCCAGGCCTGTACCAGTCAGCGAGTTGCTGGTTGCCCAGTCATTGGCAGTGGCGGGGTTTGTCCGTTCATGACAGACTACTTGGCCGGTTTAACCGCCGCGATACTTCCACCGGTGATTTTGGTGCAGGTACCTTCCGGCACATAGACCCATTCATGGTCGGCATTGTCGAGTTTCGCCTGGCTGGCGCACTGGTGGCTGCCATCGAGGGCACCACAGTCATTCATGCCAGCCTTGGTGATGCCGGCGCATTTTTCCCGGTTTTTCGGCTGATCCGGGACTGCCCAGGCGCTGCTGGCTGCCATCGTGGTACCTACCGCCAGGATGCCGGCAATTGTTGCATGCAATACAGGGTTTTCTGTTTTCATGACTATTCTCCTCTGAAAGACCGGGGCTGGCCGGTTGTGGCCATTACTACAGAAGACGAATCAGTCAGCGGTTTGATTGCAAATAACAACGAGCAATGAACCGGGCAGGGGATTACTCGTTCCCACCAGGGCAGGAGCACGGCCGAAGTGAATGTTAGCCGATGGTGGGAATTACGTGTTCACCCAATCATGAAAATGATCGATAACTTCTCTAAGTTGATTGTCTGGCAGGCAGTAGTAGACAAACGGCCCGCATCGTTCAGCTCTTACCAAACCGGCATCACGTAGAATACGCAGATGAAATGAAACATTTGACTGACTCAGGCCTGTATCTTTGATGATGTTGGTGACAGGCTGACACTCCAACCCAAGACTCGTCACAATAAGTAGTCGATTAGGTTCTCCAAGTATTTTCAACACCTTGCTAAGGCTGTTGATATCTTTATTGCTGTATGCGTTAATGCTCATATGCGCATTAGTTTATATGTGTGAATACTAACAAGCTGTATGGTCTCTGAATAATATACAGCTGTCAAACAGGAACTCGAGCAAACATAAAGCCCGCGTCAGGCGCAAATCAGGTTGCAATTTCTTAAGGGAACCATCATGAGTGGGCAACGTTTAATCGAGGTCTTCGGTGCTGACTGAAAAAAAGGGAACAATACTAATGTTGATACTTACTCGAAGGATAGGTGAGACACTGATGATCGGTGATGAAGCAACGGTGACCGTACTCGGTGTAAAGGGAAATCAAGTGAGAATTGGTGTGAATGCACCCAAAGACGTTGCTGTACATCGAGAAGAAATCTATGAGCGTATTAAAGCCGAGGAGCAACAAAGCAGCGGCACGAATTAAACTAACGGCCTGTAACTGGCCCAGACTCCCTAACCACAAGGCTCCTTCGGGAGCCTTTTTTACTGTGTAACTTAAAGGTTTCTTCGTCAAGAATTGTGGCTCCGAAAATACATTCGTGATGGTAGTCACAACTACTGGCGCCTGTCATTAACATGGCGGTGCCTAGAGCCGATACTAAGCAGTATTCAAATATTTCTTCTGCAAGGGACCCGGTCATGTCAGTGAAATACTATTCAAGATTAATTAGCTGCTTGACAGCTACCAGCATGGCGATACTACTGGTGGCATGCGGTGATGGTGGCGGGGACGAAAGTATCAGTACCGGCTCTCTTTCGGTGGGTGTAACAGATTTACCGGTCACAGAAGATGTTGCCGTGTGTATCCATTTCACTGGCATCACGCTGCACCATTCGGATGGTGATTTAATCCAGATACCTTACGACTCAAGCACCTATACCGATGCTACAGATTGCATGGCTAACCGGCCTTCTGATAACCCGATTTCTGCAAACAATGCAGTGAACCTGAGTGCTCTGCAAGGAGAGCTGAGTGTACAACTGATGAACTCGGAACAGGTGAAGGCTGGCTACTATAACTGGATCAGGCTGGATGTCGAAGAGATGCATTCTTACGTCATGGATTCCGGGTTTCCCAGAGAATTAAGCTGCCCCAGTTGTGATGGCGAGCAAAGCGGTCTCAAGCTTAATCGAGGCATAACAGTCCCCGCCGGTGGGGAGGCAGATTTTATAATTGATATAAATCTGGCCAAGTCCCTGAATAAAGACCCGTCCGGAAATTACAAATTGCGTCCTACCCTGCGTTTGGAGAACCGGACAGAAACAGGAAAAATCACAGGGACTGTAGCAGAATCACTGATTCCAGAATTAATTTCCGACACGGATACCGGCTGTAAAGTCTACGTCTATGAAGGTTCTGGTGTTGTGCCTGATGACTATCATGACAGCGATAATGTTCTGACATCGGCCAAGGTGCTTTATAATTCCGAATCTGCCTCGCGGTCTTATGAGTACGTTGCAGCCTATTTGCCAACTGACAGCTCGGCAGCGTCGACTCCCTACACGGTTGCCCTAACATGCGATGTTGATGATATGGACGTTGACCAGAACAATGACTGGTTAAATCCGACCGATAATGACGTGATATACACTGACGGGACGAGCGACGGAGCAGGTCAACATGCTGATGTGGAGATAAATAAAACCACAATCGTTTCTTTTCCACGCCCGGAAATTTAGGTGGCAATTGTAGTTATGTAGACTGCGGCGGCCTCAGTGTCGCCGCTTTTGTTTATAGCTACAGGTTATTCGTAATTATTCCCGGCTCTTGCCCCCGGGTTCCGTGTACACCCGCCCAGGCCGAATGACTTACGTAACCTTATAGCGACAAAAGAATTCGTTTCCAATCAGCTAGATAACCACCGTTATGGATTAACTGTCGGGTAATGGCGACTGAGTGCTCGGTCCTGAACTTATTAAACTTCGGTTCACCCCCTGCTGCCGCCTCAAACTACAGGACTTTTCCCACCTTGTGCAGACATGGCACATGTCTTGCTGTTTTATAATCATGTTAACAGCAGGACGGGGTGTGCAATGGATCAGCTAGTACAAAATATGCCTATGCTTTACGAGATAACGAATGCTGTTGAAGTTGTTGTGCATGTTTCAGAGAACTTGAAGGGCCGGCAGCGGAACAATTTGGTCGTCGCATTGGAAGAAGAATACGGCATTGCTTCTGCTGAATTCTGCTCTTATCGTCACCACCTGATGCTGGTGAAATACGACAGTAATATGTATTCCTCACAGGATGTGCTCGCCAGTGTCAAATCACATAATGTAAATGCCAGGCTGATGGCGCGGTATAATTGGTGATCGTCATCATAAAGGTCATTAGGATCTCATCCCTTGGCCCTGGCTGTTAAGGCATCACAGTCAAAAAAAAGAGGGCGCCATGAATAGGCTGAATTAGTAACAGTATTCCTTAAAAGAAATCATTATAATGTGGCTATGAATAGCCCCTCCGGATTTTTTGTATTTCTCCTGGGGCTCTTTGTTGTCATGCCGGTCAGCGCAACGAAGCCGATTGTAATGGGCGGCGCAGGTGCCGATTTAGCAACGTTCAGGTTGCTTGCCGAAGCGTTCAAGAAGCATCAATCGGACAGCGAAATCACACTTCTGCCAAGTATTGGCAGTAGTGGAGCCGTCAGAGGGGTTTTGTCAGGCCGCGTTGATATCGGACTGATCGCTCGACCTCTGAAGGAGCAAGAAAATGAGCATGCCCTGACCGAAATTCATTATGCGGATACCGCCCTGGTCTACGTGGTGGCCAAAGGACATCCGGTAGAAAACATCGATACACCCACACTCAAGGCATTGTACCGTGGTGAGCATGTGGCGCATGCACTCAAAATCATATTACGCCCGAAGCTGGATTCAGACACACTTCTCCTGGAAGAAAAACTCCCTGATCTCATACCCGCACTGACCAGTGCCTATGAACGAAAAGGGGTCCCGGTTGGTATGACAGATCAGTTTACCATTGACCTATTGCTTGGGACCGAAAATGCCATCGCTACCTCAAGCCAGTCCCTGGTAATAAGTGAACAACGCCCACTTCAGGTGCTGAGTTTGAATGGCGTGAAACCCAGCATGGAAAACCTCTCTGATGGAAGCTATCCACTCAGGAAGAAGCTATTCATGGTACATGATGGGACGCTGACGGATCTGGAGCGCCAGTTTATTGACTTTGTTTTTACAGCGGAGGGTAAAGCGATTCTCAGTCGGACCGGACATATTCCTGCCTCATCACAGCGATGACCCGGGCTGATACAAGACAAAGCCTGCTTGGTATCCCCGGTGTACTGAAGAGGTTGAGTATTGCGTTGGCCGTGCTGATTGTCGTGCTGCCGCCTTTGGGTTACTGGATCGTTTCTTATCAGCATGAGTCCACTCATCTGCAGCAATCTGCCGAACTGGTTGCTCATGCTATTTCTAAAAAAGCTTACCTTTATCCGGATGCGTGGGATCTGCAAGTGGCTAGTCTGGAGGACCTTGTGGATGAGTTTCGTCCCAGGAACCTCAAGGCCAATATCTCTGTGTTTGATAATGCCGGTAATGTCCTGATACCTTACCAGGGACAACCGTTTTCTCTGTCGATTTCTGCTGACTCAGCTATTCGTAGCAATGACAGGGTGGTTGGAAAAGTTGTTCTCGAAGAAAACATGGTTGATGTTGCTTATACGATAACTGCGATTAGCCTGATTTGCCTGCTCCTGGCATCGGGCTTTCTCGGCGCGATAAACCATTATTCGATACGCGGCATCCAGAATGCCACGTCAGAAACCAATCAAGCCCATCAGGCTCTGCACAAGCAACAGATGTACCTGGATGGCATTCTCAGTTCGTCTCGAAATGTTGCCATTATTGCAACAGATAAAGAGTGGATAATCCAGTATTACAACGGCGCCGCGGAGCGATTGTTCGGGCGACCGGGCAGTGCTGTACTGGGTTCGTCACTGTACGATCTTCACGACGAGTTGCGGAAGATTATTGTGGGAAATCAGAAAATATGGCAAATGGAGGGGCGTGGTGGCAACCATAGCTTCATTCTCAATGAGAAAAAGGATGGTCAAACGCGGTACATCGAAGTTCAACCTGCCACTATTACCGCTCCTCAGCATGATCTATCTGGCTACACACTGATGTGTACCGATGTCACAGAGCAACACAAGGTAGCGGAGATAATTCAGCGTCAGGCAACTTACGATAGCTTGACGGATTTGCCCAACAGGCGCCTGTTTAAGGATCAACTTGACAAAGCACTCGCCACAGGGAAGCGACATGATCATATGGGTGCCTTATTATTCCTGGATCTGGATAACTTCAAGAACATCAACGACTCTCTGGGCCATTCCATTGGTGATGTGCTGTTACAGGAAGTTGCAAAACGCCTGAAGTCCAGTCTGAGAGAGGAAGATACCGTCGCCCGGTTGGGTGGTGACGAGTTCGTCGCTCTTCTGCCCGAGATTTCGGATGATCCCGATGAGGCTATTGATAGTGTACAGAAAATAGCAGACAAGGTGCTACAAACCCTGTCAATGCCTTATGTGATACAACTCCATACACTGCATGTGACGTCGAGCATCGGGATATCGGTGTTCCCGACTGGTGAGGAAGGGCCGGACGATATTATGCGGCAGGCGGATACGGCAATGTATCGTGCCAAGGAAGCCGGTCGTAATACCCTGAAATTCTTCCTGCCCAGCATGCAACAGGCTGCAGAGGAAAAGCTGAAAGTCCTGGGCGATCTCCGTCAGGGAATTGAACAGTCAGAATTCCTGACATACTTCCAGCCACAGTTTGATGCCGGGCGAACATTGGTTGGTGCGGAAACCCTGATTCGCTGGCAGCATCCCGAGAGGGGATTGATTTTGCCAAATGAATTTATCCCACTGGCTGAGGAGAGTGGTCTGATACTGGAGTTGGGAGAGTATGTATTGGAGGTGGCGCTGGAAATGTTGCGCAGCTGGTTGTCAGCGGGAATGATTTCCTCATCATTTCGGGTTTCAGTCAACATCAGTCCGCTGCAATTCAAGCAGGCTAAATTTGTCAAAAATACAGAATATATGATTGGCAACTCCGGTTTGGAGCCCATGGGTCTGACATTGGAGGTAACCGAGAGTATGCTGCTGGATGATATGGAGTCGGCTGTCGAAAAGATTCTTGCTTTAAAGAAAATCGGAGTGCGTTTTGCTGTCGATGATTTTGGTACCGGATATTCATCACTGGCGTACCTGAAAAGCCTGCCGGTCGATGAGATCAAGATTGACCGGTCATTCATTAGAGATGCTATTCAGAATGACAGAGATGCTGCTCTGGTCGAAGCAATCGTGAATCTGGCATCCCGGCTGAATCTGGACGCCATAGCTGAAGGTGTTGACACCAAAGAACTGTATGAATACCTCAAACAGTTGGGGTGCAATGCGTATCAGGGTTACCTCTTCAGCAAACCTCTACCTCAGGAAGACTTCCAGTATTTCCTTAAGTCTCAACAACATCTTGCTGTTTAAGGGCTCGCGCAATAATAAGTTTCCGAATTTGGGGCGTCGAGGCGCCCGTCTGGCAAGGCGCGGAAACGCAGGAATATTCATTATCTTCCAAGTTTTCGCAACGCCGCCAGACGGGATGGATATGCCGCCGAAAGGTGCCTGTATGAGTTGCAGTGAGGACGAGCTGCGCGCAGCCGTGGAGTACATGGTTGGGCAGGGTTCCTGATCGTTGCCACGGAGACGGATTGTTTCCGTCTCCGTGGTAGATACAGCTCAATATCTCCAATGTAAAATTGACACTCTCACGAATCGATAAGCTAATCAGGGTTCGCGTTAGTAATGCCTGAATGATTACATTCCAGGCTTCTTCAAATCGTATACCCGTTTTATGGTAACAGGCTGCGCTACGCGCGGCAGCTTGATGGCGCCCAGTACATGTAACTGCTGTTTCTCTGCATCCAGGCGATAGGATTCGATTTTGTTGTATTTGCCATCGTTATTGACTGTTTCAATGACCAGCACTTCCTCCTCCCAACCTGCTGTCATTTGTGGCTGATTCAAAGCGCCGCTGGCAGATACGCTGATACTGCGATAGTCAGTGTAAACTTTGTGTGGTTTTCCATCGTTGCCGGTGAGAGTGAAGACCGGCTCCTCGTGTTCGATAATCAGAATCGCCGGGAACACGGCAACATCAGACTTCATACTATTGTGTGCGGCGGTTTTATCATGTCCAGTGCCGTTGCCAGAGTGCTCACCGCCGCGCCCCATGCCGCCACCAGTACGGCCCCCTGTTTTTTTCTTGCGAGCGCTTTCCAGCATTTCATGCGGGTCATCGCTAAGGGCTTTATTAAATATCCAGATTCCGCTGAAGTCAGGCTTGTTGCTTTGTATGCCGGACGATTTTTCTAAAGTAGCCGCTGCTTGCTGCTTGTTTCCTGCTGGCGCTGGTTGTTCCTGGGTTACGCTGCAGGCACCCAGTAGCAGGGCAATTGTAAAATCAAATAAAGCAGCGTAATGAATTTTATGTATAACAGACATGTCGGGTTCCCTCTCACTTAAATTGTACCGCTTCGACATGACTTGCAGTTTCTTGCCAATGTCGTGATTTTAAAACAGATCGAATATACTCTCATGCCAGTGTGGTTATTGCCCATTGTCGCCTTCGGCTAGTTAGTGGATATACAAGGAGTTCCGGCAGAACAGCTTTTTCCCTCATCTCCCATAGCGGGATGGTGGGCACAAGAAACGAAGCATTGAGAAAAAGGACAGATACCGATGACGAATAAGCAGGAACCTATCTTCGTCAGTTACGCTCACCAGGGGAAAGGTAGCCAGTTCATCAGCTTGTGCGAAGATGCATTGTTCGCCGCCAATATGGAGCACTCGACCTGGACGGATCAAGAAATCGAGTTGGGCGACAAATGGCAGGAGAAAATCGAATCGGCACTGAGCGCAGCATCGGCCGCCGTTGCTGCGGACACAAAACTACAAGTAACGCCCGAACGCCTGCTTCCGGGGCATCCCGGCGGTACCAGTACTGTTGTTTTTCATACAACCCGGGAGGTTCTTGCCTCGGGTGGAGCGGATGGTGCTGTACGCATCTCACACTTCGCCCGGTCAGAGGATGTTCCAACGATTTTGCGGGGTATAGACGCGGATGTCCTTTCCCTTGCCTGGAGCGAGGAGGGTACCGAGCTGGTGGTTTCTTACAAGCATCAACGCGTAAAAGCCAGCGCTGACGGAAATAAAGAGCCTGGACATGGTGCCGTGCACGTTTGGAGCTGGGACCTGGAAGATATTGCGAACATTGCCTGCCGGTCGGTGTGGCGCAGTCTGAACCCGAAGGAATGGGCGCAGTGGATCCAGCCCGTCAGTACCCGGGAGTATGACCCGGCTTGTTCCGCAACAAGAGAATAATTGGATGGGCTGAGTAACCAAGGCTGCATGAATTTTTGTAGACCACAGGGTTCCGGTTTTGTTTGTCGAGCAAGCGGAAGCCAAAAAGGGAGGAAACTTTAAAATGGATCTTCATGATTTCCGACTGGAGCACAGTCTGACGCTCAAACTTAATGTCGTTGGTGAATCGGAAGTGTTTCAAAAAGTGCTCAGCGATATTTGTAAGTACTCGAGCTGTGATGCGCCGGTTCTGATCGCGGGTGAGACAGGAACCGGCAAGGAGAATGTCGCCCGTGCTATCCACTATCTGGGGGTTACGGATAATAAGCCGTTTATTGCCGTCAACTGCGGTGCGATTCCAGATAGCCTGGTGGAAAACGAATTGTTTGGCCATGTTCGGGGTGCTTATACCGATGCCCGGCAGTCGCAGTGCGGTTTGGTGGAGCAAGCCGAGGGCGGGACGCTGTTCCTGGATGAAATTGAGGCATTGAGCCCCAAAGGGCAAGTGGTGTTGTTACGATTTCTGCAGGATTATGAGTATCGCCCGCTGGGCTCCCAGCAGAGCAAAAGAGCCCCGCTTCGTTTGATTACCGCCACCAATGAACCCCTGGAAGAGTTGGTCTCCCAAGGCTGTTTTCGCAAAGATCTTTTTTACCGCCTGAATATTCTTTGTTTGAATTTGCCGCCTCTGCGCGAGCGTGGTGATGATGTGATGTTGTTGGCCGAGTATTTTGTCGACAAGTATCGCGATATATATCCGCAGTTCGATAGATATCTGACTCTCGAGACACTGGAGTGGATGCACCGATACGAGTGGCCAGGCAATGTGCGCGAATTGGAGAATCTTATTTTGCGCGAATTCCTGTTGGCGGAAACAGCGTCTATTTCCATTAGTGCAGATCAACGAGGGTCAAAAGAGCGGCGTCGCGCGATTTATGATCGACGGCATCGCCATCTTTACTGTTGCAGTTTTCGAGAAGCCAAAGCGGCGGTCGTAGGTGAGTTCGAGCGTAGTTATCTCACGCATGTGCTGGAAGAGTCGCAAGGTAATATTTCGGAAGCGGCGCGACGATCCGGCAAGGAGCGTCGCACCTTTGCCAAGTTGATGGATAAACATGGCATCGGTAAAGGGCAATTTGTAACTGAGTAGTTATCTGGTAATGCCCATCCCCTGCCTGTCTTGACGCTTCTCGCTTCAATCCCCCTAAACCGGGCAAAAATGCCCGGACACCAGGGGTTAATGAGGCAAAAATGCCCGGGCTGGCTCCTGGGTTAACCCCCGCTTTTCTCCAAAAACAAGCGCTTAACGTTCCTTCATACATGGCGCGTTGTTTGCATTGTGCTAGTAAATATAACTGCAGCAAATTGAGAGCCGTGCTATGGCTGAACAAGCAGAACGAGTGCAGGCCATCGCCAACGAAGTTGAGCGTTATCTCACTGATCACCCGCAAGCGGCTGACTCGGTGGAAGGGATCGCTTCATGGTGGTTAGCACGACAACGCATTCATTACGAGTTGGAAATGGTTAGAAGTGCGCTTGAACATTTGCGGCATAAAGGGGTGGTGTTGAAAACGGGTGAAAGGGGTAAAGACGGTGTGGTTTACCGCTTGAATAAAAGACAATGAAGAGGGAGACGGAAAGGGGAGCCGATGGCTAACGTAAAAAGCATCCATTCGGTGTGTAACTCGATTATTCAGTTTTTGCGCAATGCCTATCCCATGGCGGATGAACATCCGTGCGATTTTCGCGTGCTGGCCTCGGGCGAACTGGTAGCCAATGCAGATTTTGGCACCGCCCTGTCTCTCTATCTTTATCGTGTAACCATGAATGAGCATGTTCGCAGCCAGCCACTGCCTGGGCGAACTCGCGACTCGGAGGCACCGCTCTCCGTGGATCTCCATTTCATAATCACCGTCTGGTCTGAAAGTGCGGCAGCGGAACAGACCATTTGCACCTGGGCCATGCAGCAGTTGCATCACCACCCCATCATGGATGTCTCCTCGTTAAGTGAAGAGGGCGGCTGGCGCAACGAGGATATCATTCAAATTATTCCCGCAGAGCTCTCCAACGAAGACCTGATGCGCATCTGGGACGCACTGGCACCCGACTATCGGCTCTCCATTTCATATATCGCACGGGTGGTTCGTATCGATCCCGACGGTGATGAGAGCGGTCTGCCTGTAGTGGCGACGCGTTATCAATACGAGGAGAAATCGTGATAATGGAGCGGGTTGATCAGCGTGTTCTGGGGGCGCTTCGACTGGTGGATCGTGTCAATCAGGTGCCCGTACAACGGACCATGAAAATCAGTTCGAACAGTGCCAGCCTGGTTCGTAATGCCAGTGGTCTCTACGTGATTACCGCGGCGGCGGGGCTGGCATCCCATAGCGGAGCCTTTCAGCAGCCGCCAGCCACTCCGGCCTCCGGTTCTGTCAGTGTCTCCATCACGGTGGAAGATCCGCAGGCACGTTACCTGTCCCGTCTGTTGCGTATGAATTTGCCCCGCGATGCAGACCCCGCCAATGTCGCAAACCGCAACTCGCTTTTTCGTCCGCAGGAGGCGGCGATGTACCCCGCCAGTACCGCCAGTGTCGTCGGCAACTGGAGCGCCATTCGCGTCAGTGTCCGTCGTGATGATGCCCCGGTTGCCGGTTGTCTGCTACGCGTCATTGATGAGGCCGAAGGTGGTGTGCGGGCCAGCGGCATCTCTGATCAGCGGGGTGAGGCGCTGGTGATCGTCCCCGGAGTGCCTGTCACCAAATTCGCGGGTGACGAAGATGAAGAAGATAATGATGACGATGATCCGCCCGTCATGATCACCACACTGCCGGTACGGCTGGAGGCCTCTGCAGGAGCGACCTTGTGGCCGGTTGACCCAGATGTACTGGAGCAAAACCATGCGGCAAATCTGCAACAAAGCGTGCCTTTAACGCTCAAGACTGGACGGATGGAAACAGTAGCAATCAACTTAACATGACCTGCCATAGGGAGATAAAACATGCCTGAGTATTTAGCCCCCGGCGTCTACGTCGAAGAGACGAGCTTCCGCGCCAAATCGATAGAAGGAGTCAGCACCAGCACCACCGCGTTTGCCGGCCCCACCCGTAAAGGACCGACCGCAGGAGCGCCGGTGTTGATTACCAGTTTTGGTGATTTTGAGCGCATCTATGGTGGTTTTGATAACCTGAATTTCGGCGCCAGCGAGGTTCCCAACTACATTGCCCACGCCGTGCGTAACTACTTCGATAACGGCGGTGCCAGGCTCTTCATGGCGCGCGTTTATAACGGTGGTGACGGTACCGCCCGCAGTGCCTTTATCGGTGGCGATGGCGACAATGCCAACAACCTCCGTTTTATCGCCCGCTCCCCCGGTCGCGCGGGTGATGCCAGCGTCACCGTAACGCTGGAACAGGCCGCCGTCACCGCTCTCTCCCTGGCGCGGGCGCCCCGTGGCAGTGTGATGCTTGATGACACCACTCTCTTTGTGCGCAATGAAACCGATTGGCGTGATGATGGCGACGCTGTTTTTGGCGGTCTCGCGGGTGACAATGAAAATTTCATTACCGCCAACGTGCTGATTCGTGACGCCAGCGGCAATGAGTATTTCTACGACAATCTTGGCCTGGCCCCTGGCCATCCGCGCTACATTGGCGATGTGTTGAACCCAACCCCCGATCGTCTGGTGGATCAACTGGAACTGGCCTACGCGCTGGAACCGGGTGCAGCTGTCGATGTGTTTCGACTCCACGGCATACTCGCCGGAATTACCGGTGCTGCCCAGGTCATTACCGGTGGAACCGATGGTGGCGAGCCGGCAACAGCCTCTTATACAGCGCCTCTGGATGGGCTGGCGCGGGTTGATGACATCTCCATCGTCGCCGCCCCCGGCTACGCCAGCTTTACTGACCGAGAGGGTATTCAGGATGCGCTACGGACCCACGCAGAGACCCGCAAGGCCTACCGCTTTGCAGTGCTCGATACCCGCCCCGGCATCATTCCGACGGAAGCGCTCACCGACAAGTCAGTGATCGACTCCAGCTATGCTGCCCTCTACTACCCCTGGGTCGTCGTCTCCAACCCGCTGGCGCGGCCCGATGACGCCAGCGTACCAAGGGAGATCGCCCTGCCGCCTTCCGGCTTTGTCTGCGGTATCTTTGCCCGCAACGACATCAGTCACAGTGTCGCCAAATCGCCCGGCAACGAAGTGGTGCGGGGCGCCGTTCGTTTCGAACGCAACATCAGCCACGCTGAGCAGGAGCTGCTTAATCCCCGTGGTGTGAATTGCCTGCGCTTCTTCCCCGGTCGGGGCTATCGCCTCTGGGGGGCGCGTACTGCCAGCTCTGATCCCGAGTGGAAATATGTCGGGCCACGACGTTTCTTCCTCTACCTCGAACGCTCCATTGACCGCAGCACCCAATGGGCGGTGTTCGAGAACAACGGGTCGCAACTGTGGGCCAATATCCGTGAAGCGGTCTCAAGCTTTCTCTACAACGAATGGCGCTCCGGCAACCTGTTGGGTGCTACGCCGGAAGAGGCCTTCTTCGTACGCTGTGATCGCAGCACCATGACCCAGAACGACCTCGATAACGGTCGCATGATCTGCTTGATCGGTGTTGCCGTTCTGAAACCGGCCGAATTCGTCATCTTTCGTATTGGCCAGAAAACCATCGAAGCACGCGCTTGAGAATAGGAGAAAAATATTATGGCAGAACGTACTACACCCTACGGGGCGTTTAATTTTTCCGTTAATCTCAACGGCCCTTCCGGCCCGGATACCACACTCGGTGGCTTCTCCGATGTCAGCGGTCTTGGCATCGAAATCACCATGGCCGAATATCGCAACGGCAATGAAAAAGAAAACCACGTGCGCAAGGTGGCCGGGATTCACAAGGTCACTGATGTCACCCTCAAGCGCGGCATCGTCAACTCCGGGGATCTGTGGGATTGGCTGAAAGAGACCCAACGCAACGGTCCCGCCGCACAGCGCACCGTCACTATCACTTTGCGCGACGAGGCGGGTGAGGATGTTGAGTCCTGGACATTGCGCAACGTAGTGCCCATGAAGTGGACCGGTCCCACTCTGGCAGCCAAAGGTGGCGGTGACGTTGCTATGGAAGAGCTGGTGCTGTCTGCCGAAGGCATGGACCTTGAGGTCGCCTGATCGCGATAGCTGAGCATGAAGGGAGTGATCTTCGAACCGCCCGCGCCGCAGCAGCACAGCGCGCCTAACCGTACTGATGTCACCTGTTTTGTTGGGCTGGTCGACGTGCGGAGCAGTAAGTTGCCTGCCGATCTGACTGCCTGGCTGCAGCAGGAGGGGTGGTTGGCCACGGCTGGGTCCGAGGGTATGCGTGCTGCTGCCGCCACACTCACCGATGTGCCGGTGCCCATTGACAGCTGGCAGCGCTTCGATGCACTTTTTGCCTGGAATCAAAGAGCTTATGGTGAAGATGTGGTTGGCGCCTCCTACCTTGGTGCGGCGGTGCGCTCCTTCTTTGCTCAGGGAGGCCGCAAGTGTTATGTCATCCGTCGTGGCGAAGCGCTGGCCTATAATGCCGATCGTGCTGCACGTGATGCAGTTCTGGATGACCTGATTCCGGCTGCCTCGGTACAACGCTCGCGCCGGGCGGACTGGTATGGTTTGCATCATCTCTGGGGACTACCTGAAGTTTCTTTCATCGCCTTTCCCGATTTGGTCGAGCTGGCTGCTGACTTTCCTGTTGAGGCGAGCGAGCCGGTTGTGGCTGCGGCGCTACCAGCGGAGTTTGTTGATTGCTCGCAGGGTGGCTCGGCAGAAGGGCGTGAAAAACGGGTGGTACAACTGCCTGCTCCCCGTTGTGATGGCTCGGCATATGATCGCTGGCGCACGGCTGTGCATCGCGCGACCCTGTGGCTTTCTGATCAGCGCCGCGATGTTCAATTGGTGACGGCCCTGCCTTTGCCAATGGCGGAGAGCGAAGCCGCACCCGATGTTCTTGCCTACATGCATCGACGTGGCTGGTTGAGTTTAAACATTGGCGCCCGCAGTTGCCCGGAAGATATCACGGGGCTGACCGATCTGGAAAAATCGGCCTGTAGTCTGGCGAGTGCATTTTTGCAATTGGGATTTCCCTGGCTCCGCACCGGCCACAGCGACGATTTGCCCGAGAATGTGGAACCCGCGGATGGCGTTCTGACCGGTTTGCTGGCTCGCAATGCCCTGACTCGTGGTACGTTTCGCAGTGTCACGGCGCTGGAGACTCAAGGGTTAATCGAGCCGTTGCCGCGTTTGCATCAGTCACAGATTTTCGGCCTCAATGCCAGGGCAGCGCAGATGGCCTCGCCGCAATCGCCCCTGATCGACCGGGTCTCCCTGTTTGGCTCTACCCCCGAGGGTATTCGCCTGTTATCGGATGTTACCACCAGCAACGATAAAAATTACCGCCAGGCCCCGATCAATCGCACTGTCGCACTGGTGATGCGGGTGGCGCGGGCCATTGGCGAGGAGTATTTGTTTGAGACTTCTGGCGAACGACTGTGGGCCAAACTGGCTGCTCGCCTGGAGGATGTTTTAGGTGTCATGCAGGGGGTGGGCGCCTTGGATGGAAAACAACGCGAAGATGCGTTTCAGGTTCGGTGTGACCGCAGCACCATGACGCAGCAGGATATTGATGCCGGACGGGTCGTCGTCCAGGTGCTGATCCGCCCTGCCGCCAGTATAGAAACCATGCGCATCCAGCTCTCCCTGAGTGACGGCGAGGGTGTTTCGCTCGCCTCAATTGGAATGGAGGCGGCATGAGCAACGAGTATCCCTTGCAGGGCTTTCGCTACCAGGTGGATTTTAAGGAGCAGATGCTCAGCAACGAAACCGCAGGGGGAGAAGTGGTGCTGTGCAGCGGCGCCTTCTCCGAATGCTCCGGGCTTGAAGTCACTATGGAACCCAGGGTGATCAAAGAGGGTGGTCGTAACTGGGGGGCCGCGCAGCGCATGGGGAAGATTAATTTTGGCACCGTGGTACTGAAGCGTGGCATCACCGGCAGTCAGGATCTGTGGAAGTGGTTCAACCTGGTGGGGCAGGGGGCTTATGCTCAGCGACTCAACGTCACCATTACCCTGTTTGATGTGAGCGGCGAAGGCGTTGTCTCCTGGACACTGTTAAAAGCCTTGCCCATCAAGTTCAAGGCGCCGGATCTCAACGCCACCAATAACGAGGTGGCCATCGAGGAGCTGCATCTGGCCCACGAGGGGCTTGGTCATGCCGCCGCTGCGGTGAAAAGTCTGGGCGGAGCAGCGTAAGCCATGCCTGAAACGACAACTCTCAAGGCCAGTTTCAAGACTCGCGGCAGCCGTGACACTATCCCTGTGCACTTCAATCCGGAGTCGTTGCAGTACGTCATCACTAATAACCTGAGAAATACAGGCTCAGGTAATTCGTCCAAGCAACACGTCAGCGAGAGCACCGGCAAGCTGACCATGGAACTAATCTACGATACCACCGATACGGGCGAGGATGTGCGTCTGCACACTGTTAAAGTGGCCAAGTTTATGGAGCCAGCTGGCAGTGAAAAAACGCCGCCGGTGGTGGAGTTCGAATGGGGGCTCTATACCTTTGCCGGGATGGTGGAGTCCTATAAAGAGAACCTCGATTTCTTCTCTGCTGATGGGGTTCCTATGCGGGCAATGGTTAACCTCACGCTTTCCAGCCAGGATCAGGTTTTTGAAGGTGGCTCCGATGAGCGCCGCGCCAATACCGGCGGTTCTCTGAACGGTGACAACAACGTCCAGACCCCGACCCCTGGTGGCGACGACGGTCGCGGTGTAACCCGGACCGCCACCCTGGGAGGGAATCCATTCGCTGCCCGTGATCTTGCTGCCCAAAATGGTCTGGAAAATATGCGCTTTCCCGGGACTGCCCGGCTTAATGTCGGGGCGTCGGTCTCTTTGGGTGCTGCGGCATCGCTATCCGCTGCAGCGAATAGCCAGACCAGTGCAGCCTTCCCGGGATTGCGTAGTTCCGTCGGTGCCGGTATCGGCGGCAGTCTCAAAGGGGATAATTTTCTTGGCACCGCAGGTACTGCCCGCTTGGGTACCGAAGTGGGTGCGGCCTTTTCCCTGGGTGGCCAGGTGCGCCTGCAAGGGGGCGCCAGCCTCAAGGCCGATGTCGGCAAAGCGGGCGAACTGCAAGCACGAATCGAATTCGATGGAGGTGAATGATGGGTGTTGTCTTTGATGAAGTGGTCGCCCGGGTGGACACACCGACCCAGGCGGCAGAGGGTGACACCCGTCAGAATGAAGAACCTCAATCACCCCGGCAAGAGAGCAGACGCTGGCGTCAGCAACAGGCCACCTGTATACGTCGCCAACAGCGCTTGGAGGCAGACTAAATGCCGGTAACAGCTCTCAATCGTCGAGCGGTCTACAATCCACGGCCCGTCATTCATATCGATGGCCAGAACTACGAGAAGGTCAACGAACTGGTGCTGGCCATGGATATGCGCGAGCAGGAGGGTGGCTTGTGTTCCCTTGAGCTGCGCCTGAGCAATATCGCCAGCGATGCCGATGGCGGTGCCGACTACGCCTTCGAGGATGAGGCAGAAGTGAAACTGGGTTCGAGCATTACCATTTTTGGCGGGGATATCTCCGCGCCGCAGGAAATTTTTCGTGGTCTCATCACCGGACTGGAAGCTGACTTCCCCGAGGATGATCCGCCGGAGTTGTTGATTCTGGCCGAAGACCACTTGCAGCAGGCGCGCATGGCGCGTCGCAGTGAAGTCCATCGTGAAAAGTCCCTGGCTGATCTGGTGCGCGAGGTGGCTCAGCGGCTGGGGCTGCAAAGTGAAATAGACGGGCTGGATAGTCCCCTCGGCACCTGGGTGCAGCTTAATGAGAGTGACCTTGCCTTTTTGCGGCGGCTATTACGCGGCGTGGACGCTGACATGCAGATCGTCGGTGAAACCTTGCAGGCCTCACCCCGTAGTGAGGTGCAACGCAACGTGATTGAAGTGGAGATGTTTCATGACCTGCGCAGCGTCAAATTCATTGCCGATCTCGCCAACCAGGTGACCCGGGTGAGCGCAACTGGCTGGAACCCCTTGCGCGGGCAGCGTGTCAGTGGCAGCAGTCAGGGCGTTAACTTCGGCCCCGGCCATGGTCGGCGCGGTGCTCAAATTCTGCAGGAGAGTCTGGGTGAGCGCCCGGAACATATCGGCCACATCTCGGTGACCACCGACGAAGAGGCCCAGGCCCTGGCCGATGCCGTCTTCGATCAGCGGGCGCGGCGTTTTATCTGTGCCGAAGGGACGGCTACCGGCCACCCCGGTCTGCGGGTTGGTTCCCATCTGCAACTTCGGGGTGTCAGCCAGCGTTTCGAAAACACCTATTACATCGTCAGCACCCACCATCGTTACGATCAGCAGGACGGCTACAAAACTGACTTCATGGCGGAGTGCGCAAGCCTGGGAGAGACTGGATGAGTGACCAGGGATTATTGAAACAATTGACTCCCATGCTTCACGGCGGCAGTTATCTGGCCGAGGTCTTTGCGGTGAATGACCCGGAACAGCTTGGCCGGGTGCAGGTGCGCCTGCTGAGTTTTGATGATGTAGAGGGGCAGGACGCACCGGTCTGGGCGCGAGTGGCGGTTCCCTTTGCCGGAGACGGTCGCGGCTCCTTTTTTATTCCCGATGTCGGCGACGAGGTGCTGGTCAGTTTTGTCAACGGTGACCCCCGCCTGCCGGTGGTGATTGGCGGTATGTGGAGCGGCAGTGCCGAGGTGCCGGAGCAGTTAGGCGGCAGTGGTGACCGGGTCGACCGCTGGACTATCACTGGCAAGGCGGGCACGCGAATCGCGATTGTTGAAGAGCAGCCAGCTGATGCCACCATTAGCTTCACTACACCGGGGGGGGTTAGTGGAGAACTGACCGATTCGGGTGGTGGTAAGATCGAATTACGCATCGGCGGCACCACCGTGACCTACGACAACCAGGGCGTCACCGTGAACACCAGCATGAATGTTACCGTACAGGCGACGCAGGTGGAAATCACCGCGGCCATGTTGACGGTCAATGCAGGCATGTCGCGCTTCAATGGTGTGGTTCAGGCTGACACCGTGATCACCAACAGTGTCATCAGCGCCTCCTACACACCGGGAGCGGGAAATATATGGTAGCGATCAAAGCCAGAGCAAATATTCGCTGGCTGGGGCCGCTACCGATCTGGGGCCGTCCCACCACGGCGGGTCTGCGTATTCAGAACACGCAACAGGCAGGGCAGCCGGCGATCCTGCGTTTTGATCACGATGAGTTTATGGAGGAGTATCTGGCCACCTTGAACAGTGAGCCGGAGCGCCTCGGCGAGTGGCTGGCGCAGCCCGAGACCTGGCGTGATCCCATGGCTTCTCCGACCAGAGCCGCCAGGGAGATAAAAGAAAATTCATCCGTTGCGTTTCTGATGAACAAAACCCGGCGCCTGACCCGGGAGCTTAAAGTGGCCCGCAGCGGCAATCAGGCTCAGAGCCTCAACTTGCGTCCCCTTAAAACCCGGGTCACCACCGACCCTGTTGTCGACGCAGCGCTGTTGCCGTTCAAGCTGTTTCAAGCGACCCACAAACGCCACTATCTGGTGACCGCCTCGCTGATCAGCGGCGAGGCGGGACTGCCTGATTGCGAACCCGATCTGCGTCACCGCGAGCAGACCGGTTTTGTCATTCGTCGCCTGCTGCCGCCTGAGGGAGACGATGAAAAGGCGCCCCTGGATAGCTGGGATGAATACGCCTTTGTGCCCGGTGCACGTGGCAATAGTTGGTACAACATCGGGCGTCACAACACCACCGGCACGCAACGCCTTATCGCCAACGAAGAGACGCTGCCACTCTTTCCCGTCAACTTTCACAATGGTTGCGATAATGAGCGCCGCCTCCACACCGGGGTGATTCCCGTCAGTCGCCGCGAGGTATGGATGGGCGCATCGGTAGAAGGTGAGCCGCCTGCCGGGGGGGCGCTGGAAAACAGCGCTGCCAACGGCAGTTCCATGGCCAGCCTGCTGTTGCAGACTGATGTGGTCGCCCCCTGGCGGCTGCTGCTGGAACAGGCCGAATTCAAAAAAAATGCTGCCGCTAAAACCTTCACTAATTTTCCCGGCGACAGTGAGGCTGATACCAGGGCCCAGGCGGAGGATCGCAAACACCTGCTGCGTACGTCTCGTGACGAGCTTCAGACCGGCTCCTGGTACGTGCTGCTCGACTTTGCCAGGTTTCTCGAAAAGCAGCTACCTGATATCTGGCAGGTGCTGACAGGCGCGGCCGATGCTGAAGCGCTTGCCGACGATGAGCAGGCATTGGTGGGGCTATTGCGGGCGACAGGGCTTTCCTGGCAGTTGGCGAGTGCCATCGTGACACGCTACTGGTACTTCAGCTATCCCTCGGCTGGCTGGGGGGTTCGCGCCGTGCCGGAAGCGGCGCGCTACAGTTTCCTGCATGTGAAGTGGAATCTGGCAGAGGCCATTGTCGCAGCCCGTGCAGCAGAGCAAGGGCTGGAAACGGTGGACACCCTCTTTAGCCGCTATACCGACAATAACGACCTGGTCGAGATCGATGGTAACTGGCCCGGTTTTCTCTTCCCGCTGGCCGACCCCGATTACACTGCGCCGATGCCTGCCGTGCCAGCCTCCGAACTGACCGGTCTCAGCGGCCTGGATCGCGCCCAGGCGGCAGTCGATGCCCTGGCGGCGAAGATCGAAGCACTGCTGCCGCCCGTCGCTGCAACGCTGATAGAGAGCGTTCCCGTTGGCGACCATCGCGAAGGATGGTTCGTGGTGCGTTGCGTCTATGAACGCCCCAACTGCGGCCCGCTGTTTCCCGCGCTGGTGAGTGCCCCAACGCAAAAATTCCAGATGGCATCTTTCTTTGATCCCGATGCCCCGGCTCGCCCGGTGCGTATCCCCATGCCGCTGGATATCTCGCCCGCAGGGTTGCGTAAATATCAGAAGAACACCGGCTTTGTGATCTCGGACATGCTCTGCGGCAAGATCAAAAAAATGCGCGGGCTCACCTTTGGGGACCTGGTCCTGTCGGTGCTGCCCTGGCCTTTCCACAAAGACCTGCCCAATCTCGACAAAACCGGGCCATGTAAAGAGGGTGATGGTGGCAACATCGGCATGATCTGCTCTCTGTCGATTCCCGTGGTCACTATCTGCGCGCTGGTACTGATGATGATTGTCGTCGCCCTGTTTGACCTCTTTTTTCGCTGGATTCCCTACCTGTTTGTCTGCCTGCCAATTCCGGGGCTGAAGGGTAAAAAGGGTTAGGTGGCGATGAAATGAATACCATGCAAAAACCGACACCGGTCAATTGGCCCCTGCTGGGTGTGCCCGATAGCGAAGGTCGGCTGCACTATCCTGCACTTGATGAAAGCGTGCGCCACTCCATCAAAATTATTCTCCAGACTAGCCCCGGTGAACGCCTGATGCGCCCCCGCTTTGGTGGTGGTCTGGAACGTTTTTTACATGAGCCCAACACCCTGACCACACGGCGGCAGATTCGTGATCTGATCACCGAGTCGCTACAGCGCTGGGAGCCACGCATTGTGCTTGATCGTGTCGATGTCTGGGAGCTTGACGAGCGTCCGGACACTGTCCGGGTGGAAATTGCCTATCGTCTGCGCCGTACCAACCAGGCGCAACAGATGGGTATCACTTTGGAACTGGAAGGGTAGCAGACCATGCCGATTATACCGCCCCGCCTGGATGATCGAAATTACGAGGACCTGATAGAGGAGTTGCTGGCCCGTATCCCGGCCCATACACCGGAGTGGACCCCGGCCCAGACGGGTGATCCCGGTCGCACGATGCTGGAGCTGTTCGCCTGGCTGGCGGACACCGTGCTCTATCGTGCAAACCTGGTGCCGGAGCGCCAGCGCCTCGCCTTTTTGCAACTGCTGGGAATGCCGCTGCATCCGGCTCGTGCCGCCAGGGGGGTGGTTGCACTAAGCCTGGATGAGAAGAGCCCCGCCACGGCAGTGACTCTGGCCACTGAGGCACGCCTGGCTGGCCCGGTGAGTTTCGAAACACTCTCCGAAGTGACCGTTCTGCCGGTGATCGGCGAGTGCTACTACAAGCGTGCTCTCAACCGCGAGGAGAGGGGTGAGCTGGCCGATGTGATCGAGGGGCTGCGCCAGTTTCACAGCATCAGTGGTGAAGTGGATGCCTATGTCACTACGCCGGTATTTCAGGAGGGTATGGCCGAACGTAGCGGCCTTGATGTGGTGCAGGAGACCGCCGATGGCAGCCTCTGGGTTGCTCTGCTGGCACCTGAGGAGACCGATGTCGCGGCAATTAAACTGGCGCTGGCGGGTGGGGGTGACGGCCATGAAATTATCAACATCGGTATCGCACCGGCTATCGAATTGCCCGGCAGTTTTGATGACATCCGTCGTGCCGGACGGCTTGATCACAGTTGGTCTATCAGCACCTCGGATCTGCTCGATGATGAGCCGGTTTACAGTTCCTTGCGTCGGCTAAGCGATACCACCCGGGACTACACTCGTCGGGGTATAGAATGCCTGGTTCTGCCCGGTGGTGTCGAGGATTTTGGTGTACTTGAAGGTGATGCTCGTAAGGAAGCCAATGCCGGTATCGGTGATCGGCCACCGCGTCTGGATGATCCCGATAAGCTGGCCCGCATGGTCGCATGGTTGCGGCTGCAACCGGGGGAGAAGCTAGCGTCCATGGCCCTGAGTTGGGTCGGAATCAACGCGGTTGAGGTTGATCAGCGTCAGACCGTTCGTGATCGGGTGATGGGCCAGAGTGACGGCAGTGCCGATCAGCTCATTTCCCTGCCGGTCGATTCAGTTCAGCGCGATAGTTTCAGCCTCCAGGTGGAGGAGGCCGGTAAAGGTTATGTTGAGTGGATCCGGGTTGATGATCTGGTGATGTCCGGGCGCGATGATGCCGTCTATCAGCTCGACAGCGAAGCGGGTACCGTGCGCTTTGGTAACGGTATCTATGGCCGCATTCCCGAGGCGGGACGGCGTATTCGTGTGTCGCGGATGCGCGCCGGGGGAGGCCTGGCCGGAAATCTCTCTGCAGGCACCCTGAAAGAGATTGAAGCCAAGGGGAGCGATGGCAGCAGCATCAATCGCAAGCTCAAAGTCATGCAAGGCGTGTCGACCGATGGCGGTGCCGATGCCGAGATGCTGGATGATGCCGAGCGTCGTATCCCCGGCCGTCTGCGCCATCGCAACCGGGCAGTGACCGGGGATGACTACCAGGCGCTGGCGGCAGAGACCCCGGGGGTTAACCTGGGTCGTGTCGAAATATTGCCAAAATTCATGCCCCGCCAACGTCGTTTCAATGTGCCAGGGGTGGTATCGGTGATGGTGCTGCCACGCAAGGAAATGCAGGAAGCACCCAACCCTCGCCCCGATCAGCCGCTGATTCAGAAGGTTCACGATTACCTCTCGGCGCGGCGACCACTGGCCACTGAACTTTATGTCATCAGCTGTGAATACATTCCTGTGGCGCTGAGCGTGGGTATTACGGTGCGTGCCGGTTTTGGTCACGATCAGGTCAATTACGATGTTCAACAGACGCTGCGGCGCTACCTCTGGAGTCTTGCTCCCCATGGCCCTCAGTCAGAAGGTTGGCCTCTGGGTCGGGCGGTGAAAGATCGCGAGCTGGAGGTGGTTGTGGCTCAGGTCAAAGGGGTCAACACCGTCAGCAGCGTTAATCTTTTCCAGCGGCAGCGTAAGACATGGCGAATTATCAACCGGGTTCAGCAGTGTGACCCCGTCGCGATCGATTTCAAAGAGTGGCAGTTGCCGGAGTTACTGGCGGTTGCAGTCAGTACCGATGGTGTGACACCTGAAACCGTGAGTGGTCGGACCGGCTCGGGCACAGGTTCACAAGGTGGCGGAGGGATTGCTCTGCCGGTGGTGCCGGAGATCTGTTAGTGGACAGCAATGGTCTCAAATTCTGGTTACTGGCCGACGCCCATCACTGGGTAATGCCCGGAGAACCACCTGCGCTGGAGTATGACGATACCCGCCGTGCCCTGCGTCTCGCCCGTCAGCGGCGCGAGGAGACCATTAGCGAAGATCGCAGCGTGGCTGAGACGCGACTGGCGCTGGCGCCGCAGTCCCGTGACAGCCTGGGCAATCGGGCCTGGTATGAAGCTGAGTGGAATCGCATCATGGCCAGCGGGGTGGACGACACACCGTTGGCTATCTATCGCCTGGACGAGAATCCTGCTACTGCTAATGAGTTGACTGACATGGCGCTGGGCGATGACGGCGTGCTCTATATGGCGGTGGATGGCAGCATCATCATGCATGACCGGCGCGAGCGCTGGCGTGATGCAGTGGTGAGTGCCGAGGGTTTTCAGGCTTGGCGTTTGGCACCCATTCCTGGTGGTGGTGCCTGGGTGCTGGACAGGGCCCAGCGCACGTTAGCTCGCCTGACTGGCTATCCTCTCTCTGACCGCGCTTTGAAACCCTACGCTGCAGGAGTCGTTCGCCCCTGTCGTGAAAATGCCAATCCTCCCCGATTGATAGTGATGGAGGATGTAGTCTGGCCTGCAGAAGAGCAGCCAGTGGCGCTGGCCTGCAATTTTCATGGGGAACTGGCTCTACTTGGCTGGCTGGCGACAGGGGATTGCCAGCTGCGTCATGTGAATGAATATGGCCGACTGACCGAGCCGCTGACCTTGCTGGGTAGTGAGACTCCCTACAGTATCGCCTGGGTCAGTAATGAGCTGCTGGCGGTACTGCTCACCGGTACCGATAGCGGTGATACCAGCGTGCTGAAAAACGAGGCGCGGGTCTATCGCGTTGCGCGAGCCCGGGGTAGCCAATGGCCTGCAGGTGATCTCTACCCACTCAAGCGCGATTATAACTTTGGCCCTTTTATTCATGGCTCCGACTACCCACCGCACTATCCCGGTTTTTCCGCCAGCCATGCGCTGCACAAGATCTCTTTTCCATTTTTTGCTCGCCTGGGAGAGGCAGCCAATGCCCTTCCCGTGGTTTCCTTTATGGACAGCGGTGCGGTCGATACTGTCTGGCATCGGCTCTATCTCGAAGCGGCGATTCCGCGAGGTTGTGGCGTTCGGGTCTGGTTGGCTGCCAGTAACAAGCGCTCGACTCACAGTGAGATTGATAGCGAGGCCTGGTTTGAACACCGTTTTGGTGAGCGTTACCAACAGGGCGGTCGCAGTGATCTACCCGTCGGGGTATGGGAGTCTCAACCCTCGGAATTGCCATATCATCCGGGGCTGATGCCCTGCGAGCGGGAGGTGAACCGTTGTGGACTCTTCTCGGCGCTGATTCAACGTGCTGGTCGCAAAGTACGCGCATTGAGCGGGCGTTACCTGCACGTAAAAGTAGAACTCAGCGGACCGGGTAACGCGACGCCGGAACTTTTTGCGCTGCGCGCCTATGGTAACCGTTTCTCTTACATCGAACATTATCTGCCCAAGCTCTATTGGGAGACCACCTTCAAGCCCGAGGCCGATGACGAAGGCGTAGCGACACAGGCTGATTTCCTCGAACGCTTCATCGGCAATCTCGAAGGGGTGATGACTTCTCTTGAAGACCGCATCGCATACAGTGATCTTGTCACTCGTCCTGAAACGGTGCCGACGGAGGCACTGGCCTGGCTGGCCGATTGGGTCGGTTTCCAGTTCGAAGCGGGTTGGTCGGAATCGCAGCGGCGCATCTTTTTGAGTCGGGCGCTGGAGCTTTACCAGTGGCACGGCACCGTACGCGGCCTCAGTCTTGCTCTGGATATTGCCACCAACGGCGGTGTCAGTGGGGGAGCCAATGGTAATCAGCTGGTGGTGCTGGAAGATTACCGGCTGCGCCGCACTTTCGCGACAATTCTTGGTGCGAACCTCGATGATGATGACGATCCGCTCACTCTGGGTGGCATCGAAACCGGCAACTCATTTGTCGGTGACACCCTGTTTGTTGGTGATAAAGACCAGGAGGATCAGGCGCTTCAGCGTGAGTTTCTTGCGCTATTTGCAGCGGACCTGCCGGTGGTCGCTGATGAACAGATCGCTATTGATGCCTTTTTTGAGCGCCTCGCCTATCGCGTCACCATTCTGGTTCATCAAAGTGTTGCTCCCCAGGATCTTGGCATGATCGAGCGCATTGCCGAGCGCGAAGTGCCTGCCCATGTGCTGTGGCGGGTGCTGCCCACCACCACACCGTTGTTGGTGGGGATCAGCTCTCTGGTGGGTGTGGATACCTGTCTCACCAGAAAACCGTCATCGCATCCGGCACGGGTCAACCGCAGCGCTGTTGGCCGGGGAGATTATGTTATGGGCCCCGCAGTGCTTGATCCCCGGCTGGAGGGCATCGGTGCCGGGCGACCTGATTTGCCGGAGCGTCAACCGGTAGCCCGTGCAGATGCTGTTACCGTGCCCTACGGTGAGTCAATCACGTTGGACGGCAGTTCATCGGAGGCGGCCCCCGGTCGCACCCTGGGTAGTTATTACTGGAGTTTTCCAGAGTCTGAAACCGAGTCTTAAAACAGAGAGGGAGAAGAGTAATGTCTGTCATAAAACTAGAGGAAATCAGCGCCAACCCCGTCAAAACCAATGACGCCACCCTTACCATTGAGATGCCCGGCCAGAAGCTGCCTGTCGGGGGGCATACATTCCAGCTTCAGGTGGAAGATGACTCTGGCAACGTCTCCGTGCCGGCGCAGGTGATGGTGATTGTAGCCGACACGCAGGCTCCAACTGCGGTGCTTACGCTTGCCAATGAAGAAGGGCGTCCGGTGACGAACAATCGGATCACGTTTGGCAGCAATTTTATTCTGGACGGTAAAAAGTCACTCGATGCGGGTGGCGGCAACATCGTCAGCTACTCCTGGACATTAGTGGATTAACCGGCAGTGGCGAACTTCACCCAGCGGCGCAAGTTTACAACCCGGAAACCCGCGTTGAAGGTGGATGCCGGGCTTGATCCCGGTAGCTACATCTTTGAGTTGGTGGTCACAGACAGTTCCGGCAATCGCAGCAAGGCGGGGCGGCTCAAGGTGGATATCGTGCGCATCCGGGTGGTGGGCCCCATCATTCTCGAACCCGGCGTTGACACCCGACTCCGGCCAGTCATCGATGGACGCCTTCGTCCACCCAGCAGTTAGGGAGATTCTTTAATTATGACAAAAGCAGACGATTCACTGCCGCAGCAAGCACCCGACCGGGTTCACTACGCTACCGGCGTGTTGCTGGGGGCCGAGGATTTTCAGGCGGAACAGGACTACCACCGTGCCCGCCTGGCCCGCGCCCTGGCCTACACCATGGGCCACGGTACCCTGGCGGGGCTGGAAGTGGCGCATCAAACGGAACAGATAGCCGATGAGACTCATCCTTTCCACCCGGAACGGCTGCTGGTTGATCCGGGAATAGCCATTGATCGCCTGGGGCGGATCATCGAAGTGCCGCGCCCCCGTTGCCTAAAGCTGGGGGACTGGTATCAGTCGCAGTCGCCGCAGTTACTGCGTCAGGCCTGGCACGATGCTGATGCGCTGTGGTCAGGGGCGCCCTCCGGCGTGGCGGCGGATCTCTTTATCCGCTTTGTGGTGTGCGAAAACGGTAAAACGCCCTCTTTTGCCAGCACTGCTTTCGATAGTTTCGACAGCGTGACCGCCGCCCGCTTGCGTGACGGTTTTGAGGTTTCGCTGGCATTGCGCGAGGAGACCAGCCCGCCACTGCCATCACCGCAATGGCCCGATTTCGGGACGGATGCCGCCGACCTGCGCGATGCTATCTACAACGCCTGGCGCGAGGGCAGTGCCTCTGGCACGCCCCAGGGACTCGATCCATTGCCGGAGCACCTGCCGGGGCAGGACAGCAGTGCGCTGTTCCTGGCGCGGGTACTGTTACCTGCAGATCAGGGCCCGCTTGGACAGCGACCTGTTCGTCGCAGCACAGAGACGGTGATCGTCAGAAATGAACTGCGCCCTTTCGTTGTTACCACTAACGCCCTGGTGCGCTGGCTGGGAATTCAGGTAACGGCGGTGGATTCGTGAAACGGGTTCCTGATTTTGAATAGTGTCCCACTCCCGCAAGGGAGCGGGGGACAAATAAACTTCCGGGCAACCACTAAGGTCAGCAAGGAGAAAAAGATGAGCGACATGAAAACCGGACCAGCCCGCGAGACAATTGATCTCAGCGAGCTGCAGAAATTACAGCATAAACACACCATCATCACCGATGATCGCCGTCGTCGTCCGCTCTGGTTTGATGGCCGTTTTCTCGACGCCCAGGCACTCAATGCCGAACAGAACTATTTTCTGGCGCGCCAAAATGATTTCGGTCGGGTAGCCGGTGCAGGGGTGATCGAGGGGCTGGGGGTAAAAGTACACCCCGAGAAGTCGCGCACTGTGTTTGTCGAAGCAGGTCATGGCCTCACACCTGCCGGTACTCAGGTGGTGCTACCCAACCGGATTAGCGTGGATCTGGCCGCCGTGGCTGAAACGCAGCAGCTTGATGCCAGTTTCGGTATCTCTTCCATCCCGAAACAGCCTCCCCACAATCGTACCGGAATTTATATTGTCGCCTTACGCAGCGTGGAGTACACCGGCAATAAAATTGCCTCCTATCCCACTCATGTCGATGCCAAACGCACCACTCACGACGGTTCGGTCATTGAGGCAACGGCAGTGACGTTGATTCCTTATCCTGACGCCGGAGCGGGTACTGAACTGGATCAGCGCCGTAAACACGTAGCCCAGGAGATTTTCGTCGATGGCAGCCGCAAAGGTCAGCCGGAGGATGTGCTGCCGCTGGCGATGCTGGCGCTCGATCATGGTGTGATCAAGTGGCTGGATATCTTCATGGTGCGGCGCGAAATTGGCCATCGTGAGCGTGATCTCTGGGGCCTGGGGTTGTCGCCACGGCCATTGCGAGCGGCCCATCTTCAGCAATACGGTGCTCATTTAGAGGATATAGAAAATCGTCCGGGAACGAGCGCACGCTTCAGCGCCGCTGACTATTTTACTGCATTGCCACCTGCCGGTCCCATGCCGGTGAGCGGTATCAATGGCGAAGACTTCTCCCACACCTTTTTCCCGGCGGAGATGGATGTCGAACTCTCCATCGTGCCGGAGGATGAACTGCCCGCCCTGATCGAGGAGAGCATGGTGCAGCCTGCGCTGGATCTAAGTCTGACAGGTGATGCGCAGGAGTCCACTTCGGTAATGGTGGTGATGCCGGTACCGCGCCATGAATTGCGAACGTTGAACGAGAAGTTGAGTAGTCTGAGACGGGCCCTGCCTGCAGCCCAGCCCGGCATGATCGCGAAACGCAAGCCGATTTCCGCCCTGACGCAGTTGCTGGCGCGACGTAAATTTGCGTTTGAGCTGCCACAGGTAGTGACTGCGGACAGCACCTGGCGCGAGGAGCTGGGCAAGCAGCCCCGGCTCTGGTATCTGCGCCGCCGTAATCTGCACTACAAGGCCGAGGTGACTTCGGTGATCGTGGAGATGCTGTCTACCGAGAGCGAAATCGAAAATCTGCTGTCCGAGCACATTGGCACGCTGAATCTTCGTACCCGTTTTAATGCCCTGCTTAATCGCGGCACTCGCATGGCTTCCGCGGAACTGACCTCTTTCATGGCCTCGTCGATGTTACGTAAAGACTCGGGCGTGGCGACCAGGGCGGTGGTCGCCGAATTGGAGAAGGCCGAAACGCTGGATCGTCTGGAGGTGCTAAAGGTGGCTGAGCGTTTTAGTGACCCCTCGTTCGGTGAAGGCATCGCCCGGATTGAAAATAGTGGCGAAGGGTTGGCTGGTAGCAGTCGGGTCATGGACAACGTGGCCAAGTCGGGGCTGTTGCCTGAGCTGGATCGTATCAGTCGCACGTTGCCGGAATCCGAGTTGAATGTGTTGACCAATGAGTTGCTGGCCGTCGGCAGTGCCAATAACGCTGAGGCCGTGGAGAAAGTTAAGTTACTGATTGCAGAAAAGGTGGCCACGAGTGGCAAGGCAAGACCCAGAGGACCAGTGGTGACCCGGCCCTCGGGAACCGCAAGAGTAAATATTGGAAACGGGGCGCCTGGTCGCATTAGAGGATAAGACAGATGAAAGTTTTCCCCATTCTTGATCCCGTTTCCGGCGAGCAGCTGCTCAGTGTTGAACCTGCCATCGAAGCCTATCCCGATGTGCAGTGGCGTCAGCGGCTGAACTACTTCACTGGCCGGGCGCTGACTCATACCGCCCTGCGGACCGAACAGCAGGGCCGGGCCGGGCATCTGGCGACGCTGGGTCAGGCACTGTCCCCTGGTGCAGTGACGGGGCTGGCGGCGGTGGCGGCACCCAGCCCGAGGGGTGTGGTGATCGAGATCTCCGCAGGCCTGGGCCTGGCGGCCAGTGGCGAGGTGGTCACCCTCAATCGCAATCATCAGGTTTTCCTCGATGACATTCAGGTCTATGCGCCCGCCTGGGTGCTCGATAGCGAGGCCTCTTCTTCAGCGACTGGTGGCGCTTACAAGCTGGGGGATTCCCTCGCTGAGCTGCGTGCTGCCGGGCGGCCCCTGTCGCAGGCACTGGTGTTGGTGTTACAGCCGGTGGCGGTAGAACATTTTGGTCAGGAACCTTCTACCGACCCCTGTGACTATGATCCTGGCGACGAGGCGTTTGAGAACTGGCAGTGGCTCGATGGCTGTCGTCTGGCGCTCTATGCCTGGCCTGCGGAGCTGGGCCCGTTGCCAGCTCCCGGTGCCTGGCGGCGTAACCGCATCGCCCACGCTATTTTTAACCATGAACGCAATTTGAGTGCAGGAGAGCACCTGCCGTGGACGCATCTTGGCGTGCCTGTCGCCCTGGTTGGTCTGAAGGCATCGTTGAGTTTCGATTTTCTCGATAGTCACTCGGTGGTGCGTCGTGGAGGAGAGGCGCGTGGTGGGGCGTTGCCGATCTCGCCTGCGGGTAACCGTTTTGTCTGGCAAGCGCAGTTTGAGCAGTTCAACGAGCAACTGGTGGATTGGTTGATGACCGAGACCTCGCTGGCCCCGGAAATGATGCGGGCTGAGCAGACCTTTCGCCATCTGCCGCCAGTGGGTGTGTTGCCCAAAGAGGTGATGAACCCGCGCCAGCAACAGCAGCGCTTCTTTCCTGTGAGTTACAAAGTCGAGGCCATGGCGATCCCTTATGAGCAGCTCGATCTGGCCATTCAAGAGACTGCCTCACTGGCACCCTTCGATCTCAATACGCCGGATCGACTGGAAATGCTGGTGCCGGTACCACAGGAGCACTATGAGCCGGAGCTGTTGGTGGTAGAGCAGATCTCCCCTGAGTTTGGTCAGGCCATTACCGAATTCAGCAACCGTCGTGCGCGGTGGCTGGGGCGGCGGTTGGACGTCCGCAGCAAAGCTTCTGTGACTTACCAGGCAATTAAGGGCGAACCCCTGCCGTTCCCCGTCGATGACCCCAATGCTATCGATAGTCTGGAGCAAGCGGCCGATTTTGAACAGGTGTTAGTGACCGAGGGGGATAACTGTCGTTATCTCAAGGGGCAATCAGCCCCGCCAAGCCTCTGGTACCGAAACGATTTTGATGATACTGATTGGGACAGCGGTCTGACAGCTATTGGTTACGGCAGCAGCAATGTGGCCACTAGCCTGGCTGATATGAAAGACAACTACTTCACCGTTTTTCTGCGCCATCGATTTAGTCTGGGCGAGGTAGAAGAGGCACACCGCTATACGCTGACGGTGACCACCCGTGGTGGTTTCTACGCCTACCTCAATGGGCATTATTTGGACTCAGCGAATGTCTCCCAGCCTGCGTACAATGCACCGGCTACTCAGGTTCTGGATCTGGATACGCGGCGCTATGAGCTGGGTGAGCTGCAGGGGCGTCTGCTGGCGGGTGAAAACGTGCTGGCCATCCAGGCCCACAATGGTGATATCACCAGTGCCAATTTTATTATCAGTGTCGATCTGCTTGATACCGAGGATAACTACGGCACCGTACTCCGTTTCGACAAGCAAAGTCAGCCTCATACTGAGGTCACGCTGTTTGGCAAATTACGCAACTATCTCGATACCAGCACACCGCTATCCGATACTGAAGTGAGCAAGTTGGATGAGCTTGGGGTGGAAGAATACATCGACTTTCTACAGAAGAAGATCAACAAAGCGGATGATCGGGTCGAGTTCGGTTTCCTGCGCATGCGCACGGACATCTACCGTGTGCGGCAGATGATGCTGGGTAATGATGCGGGCACCAAACTGGCGACCTCGCCAGCGCTGGCAGAGATCGCCAAGGGGGATTCGGCAGTCGCTACCAAGCAAGAGCTTTCCAACTACTATACGCGCCTCAAACAGGCTTCCAAAACAGCTGGAGGTGGTCTCGATGGCGAAATTCCAGCTGGAGAGGGTGGTTCTTCGGCTCCCCCCGACATGCAGGCGATGCCTGTGATGATGCGTTATATCCCTCCTGCCGGGGCTGATATCTATGTTTCAGGTGAGATGGCCGGTAGAGCTGCTGGTGGAGTTTCCGGACTGAAGTCGGGAGCAGGTGATGGTGTCGATGTGACCGGGGCGGCTGGTGGCAAGGCGGGTAATATTGCCATGGAAATCGCAGCTATCCAGGGTTTCGGCAGCCGCAGCCTGGAAAACAGCTCAGCCGAATTATTGAAGGCTGTCTCTGCGGCAGATATCGGTGAACAGAATCCGCTGGTTGGTAATGTACAGTTTTTCAACAACGCCACCGTGGGTGAACGATTGGAGGAGTCCAGCGCCAACATCTCACACATGGCAGGTGTAGCGGCCAAAGGTGAATTGATCAGTGAGCTGCTCGATACCGATATCAATCTTGCAGATCTGCGTGTCCCTGGTGTTCGTGATGAAGGGGAGGAGAGCAATAAGACTTTCGCCGATATCAATTCGGCTGTCATGACCAATATTATTGGGGGCTTCTATGACTCGGCCGGTGGTGATGATGAGGCTGCCTATTTCAATGCCGGGGTTAAGGCGCTGGAGAATGTGGTCGGCATTCTGCGCCTGGTTGAAGGTCGGGTACACGCTTATCGCCGGGCACTGGCGCGCTGCAAATCGACACTCAAGGATCTTAAAACCTCGCTGCAACTGACCGATCAGCGCCTCAAAACCATTGGTGATGAGCTGGCTGAGGCGCGCCACGATGTGTCGGTAGCAAGAGCCCTGGAAATGGAAGAGCAGGCGCGTCTTGATGCGCTCAATGCCAGGCGGGACAAAGTGCTGGAGACACTGGTGCCGTTTCTGGTTTTCCGCCGTCCGCGCCTGCTTGATCCCCGTCATGATCTGCCCGTGCACTACCTCAATCCTGATCTGTCACAACAGCCGTTGCCGCTGTGCGACCTCTCTGAGGTGGAAGCCCCCGAGGCCCTGGAGGCGATGATGGATGTGGTGCGTGATGCACCGCTGAAATGGTTTGAGGTGGCCGATGAGGTGTTGCCAAAGCTGAGCCGACCGGCTGATCTGCACGTCACTCTGGCCGGGGCAAAAAAACGGGCGCTGGGGCGGATTAATATGCATCCCTTTTTCAAACTCAATTTCGATGTGCCGGACAAACTGTTTCAGGGCATCGGCATGGTTCTGCAGCAGTCTCAGCAACGCATGCAACTGGAACGCAAGCAGACGGCTGCCATCAATGTTGCCTCCTTCCAGCGTTTTGGTTGGCGTGAGGCAGTGCAAAAGGTGCGAAAGGTAGTCTCCCTGGGAGATGTGATCGACGGTAATCATGGCCGCATGGGGGCCAGTCACCGTGCTGCCAGGGAGTTGGCCGACATCACCGAAGTGGTGACCTGTCTCTACCTGCGTTTCTCCGCAATCAGCCCCGGCATTCGTCTCGATTGGGCAGAGCGCTTGAGCCAGTTTGATGCGGCGGTGAGTCTGCGTAACCTCTATACCCTGCCTCGTTTCGGCGAGCTGGACTATATGGATCGCCATTCCATGCAGGCGCTGGCTGACTGGCTCTATGGCCG
>Ga0316189_10000098_pt1 | contig 77347 bp, 64 predicted proteins | sample LowCovwburrow_MG_FD_204930 | JGI IMG/M metagenome (GOLD analysis project Ga0316189, IMG submission 204930) | Coastal sediment microbial communities from Maine, United States - Lowes Cove worm burrow | ecosystem: Environmental > Aquatic > Marine > Coastal > Sediment | place: USA: Maine...
ATGATCCGACCGACTTTTTCCAGATTACGCCCAGCATTCAGTACATCGCCAACCCGGCCAACGATCCGGAAACAGATGACATCCTGGTTTTTGGCCTGCGCGGTCGCCTGGTTTTTTGAAGGCAGGCACCTGGCAGCTTGATTAATCTTTTATCATTAACCGCATAAATTTATTGAGGTCCACGACAATGCGAGTATTTTTCTTCTTGCTCTTTTTACTTGGCAGTTCCGCCGCTACGCTGGCGAATGACATCGTCATAACCGGCGGCCGGGTGATCGACCCGGAAACCGGGCTCGATGCGATCCGTAACGTTGCCATCGACGGCGATCGAATTGTAGAGATCAGCGAACTTCCTCTGGACGGTGATTTGGTGATCGACGCCAGCGGCCAGGTTGTGGCGCCGGGCTTCATCGACATTCACGCCCACGGCCAGAACATTGGCGACTACCGGATGCAGGTGATGCAGGGTGTCACCACCATGCTGGAATTGGAATCGGGTGTTCTGCCGATCGCCGACTGGTATGCGGAGCAGGCCGAGAAACGGCTACCCATCAACTACGGCGCGGCCGCTGCCTGGACATTTGCCCGAATTGCGACCTTCACCGCAACCGAACCCGTGTCCTCACCAGAATACTTCCAGGAAGCGCAGGGTCGAAACGACTGGAAGATGAATATCGCAACCGCTGAACAGCAGGAACAAATTCTGAGCATGGTGGCGCAGGGCCTGGATCAGGGCGCACTGGGCATTGGCATCAACGCCGGCTACGCGCCGGGTTATGGCAACAAGGAATATACGGCCCTCGCGCGGCTGGCGGCCGAGCGCGACGTGGCCACTTTCACCCACGTGCGCTATGCCAGCAACCTGGAACCTGAGAGTTCATACCAGGCTGTACTGGAATTGATTGCCAACGCGGCGGTCACCGGGGCGCACATGCACATCTGCCACATCAACAGCACCTCGTTGAAAGACATCCACTCCACGCTGGCACTGATCGATGAAGCATTTGAAAAAGGAATCAACATCTCGGTCGGTGCCTACCCCTGGGGGGCTGCCAGCACCGTGGTCGGCGCGGCCATGTTCAGCGGTGACGGTTGGCGCGAACGCATGGGCTCCACGGCGGAAAACTTCCAGCTGGGCACAGAACGCATGACCGAGGAACAGCTGGCCGATTACCAGGAAAACAAACCCGGCACCTTTATCACCTGGCATTTTCTGGATGAGAGCAACCCGGACAACCTGGCGTTGCTGGACGCTTCCATTCTCCATCCGCGCATTCTGATCGAGTCGGACGAGATGTTCTGGATGCTGATCGATGGCGACAACATTGTGAACTATGATGGCAACGCCTGGCCGCTCCCCGAAAACGCCTTCTCGCACCCCCGTTCCAACGGTTCCTTTGCCAAAATTCTGCGCTCTTATGTGCGGGAGCGAAAACTCATGAGCTTGAATGAAGCGGTACGAAAAATGAGCCTGATGCCGGCGCAAACCCTGCAGGACTTCGTTCCTCAGATGAAGACCAAGGGCCGACTGCAAAAGGGAATGGACGCCGACATCGTGGTGTTCGATCCTGAAACGGTCAGTGATGTTGGCACCTACCTGGAACCCAACCAACCCGCGGTTGGCGTCAACTGGGTGCTGGTCAACGGCGAGGTTGTTGTCGACCAGGGCAAGCTCAAGCCTGACGCCGATCCTGGCCGGCCGATCCGTCGAAATCAGTCTCAATGATCGCTATAGGCAGCACGTTATTGGCGGATAGCGCTGCGCATGCGTGAGACAGCTTCTTCGAGTAACGCCCGCGGGCAGCCGAAATTCAGGCGCATAAAATCGTTATCGCCAAATTCTTTTCCGGGCGACATACCGACCCCGGCCTGCTCAAAGAAACGATGAGGGTTGTTGAGCCCCAGCCCGGAGACATCGATCCAGGCCAGGTAAGTCGCCTGGACAGGATCGAGTCTGAGGACTTCGATGGCGTTGATTTCGCGGATCAGAAAATCCCGGTTCGCGCGAAGATACTCGACCAACTGCCTGTTCCAGTCGTCGCCGTGTTCATAGACGGCCTGCATCGCCGTGAGGCCAAACAGGTTGATGTAGTTGATGATACCTGTTCTTTGATGGTTGAATTTTTGCCGTAACCGCCGGTCGGGAATGATTGCAAAGGCGCTGCTTAACCCGGCCAGGTTAAAGTTCTTACTGACCGCCATCAAGGTGATACTCCGACGCTCGATATCCGCATTCAGCGAAGCGATGGGGATGTGTTTCAAACCGGGCTCAAGAATTAAATCGCAATGAATTTCATCAGAGGCGATGACAAAGTCATGGTGTTCGGCGAGTTCAGCCAGCCTGGTTAATTCGGCCCGTGAGTAAACGCTGCCCCCCGGGTTTTGTGGGTTACAAAACAGTAGCAATTTACTTTTGCCATCGAGATTTTCAGCCATCCAGTCGAAATCCATAATCCAGCGCTTATCACGCTGAACCATGGGTACCGGCAGAAGCGGGCGGTCAATTTGCAATGGCGCCTCGGGAAAATGCGGGTAGATGACTGCCGGCGTCATGATCGGACTGCCGACATCCCCAACGCTGCGGCAAGACAGGTTAAGCCCGCCGACGACGCCTGGAATCCAGACAAGCCACTCAGGCTTGATCTGCCATTGGTATAGCCGCTGCATCCGTTCAACCACAAGCTCCACCAAACGCTCTTGCACGCGCGTATAACCAAACACGCCGTGCGCGGCGCGCTCTTGCAGCGCTTCGATGACGGCTGGCGGTACCTTGAAGTCGGTATCGGCAACCCACATCGGCAGGATATCGGTGTCTTTGTATCGATCCCATTTCACCGAACCGGTGTTGCTCCGGTCAATGGGTGCATCGAAATTGAATAGGTCGGTCATGGGTTAACGGGCCTTCAAACCTGGCTCGCCAATTGCAAGTCGCGTTCCAGCTTCTCTGCGTCGGCTGGAGAAATATCGAGCGAATCGCGCAACCTGTTGAGCAGTGAACGCTCTTTTTCGGACAAGCCTCCATCCTGTAATGCCTCCGCGACCGCCGCCTCATATACCTGTCGTTTGCGATCTGCCTTGTAATCGGGCGTATTCAGCGTATTGGGCATGGCCGCTGCCGCGACCCGTTCGGCGAAGCCCTGCAATGGCCTGAGAACAATCGCAATAACAGCAGCGGCCAGGATGCCCCAGTAATTGCCCAACTGTTCCGAGAGCAGCCATTCGGCCCCCTCGGAGACCATGAAAATGATGGCAAAAATGGCAATACCCACCGTCGATTGCTTGATCGTCCAGCGGATGCGCAGATCGATATCAAACAGCTGGGTACGCAGGATACCGTAGGCAATCAATGGGACGGCAACCAGCGTGCCGAGTGCATAGACAAGTTTCCCGAGCAATAACAGGTTTGACGTGATGGTGACTTCCGTTTCGGTCCACATAAACCAGGCAGCAATCGCATAACTTAAACTCCAGCCAAGGTCCCGCAAACCAAAGGCAAGCGCAAATATGCCGGCACGCTCGCGGACTATACCGCTCTTCGAGGTGCGCCAGGCATGAATCGAGGCCACGAATGCGTATATGAACAACAACGTCATGATGGAATAGAGCAGCGTAACGACCATCCGCGACGGGCTGAATACTACAGTCAGCCCCAGCACAGCCGCGCCGATTGCGAGACCCATGCGGGCTGGTGTGTTTGCGAAGGGGCGGGTCAGGTTTGTATTAAGAGCCAGGGCAAGGAAAGGTGGATAAAGAGCGATCATTGCAGCGTCACCCAGGTGGTGGACCATGCCCAGGTAAAAGTACACGGTAGGATGCAATTCATAGAATGATTCTGGTATATCGAAGGTGAAGTCGGGGAAGCCCGCAGTGACAAGTACAAGACCCTCGACCACCAACAAAACGGCAAGTTTGCGGGCTACGCTGCCAGCAGCGCTCACTCGGTAAAGCACAACAGCGAGTGCCCAGCAAGCCGCAATAGCGACGAGACCCAAGATGCCGACAACGGTTCCGTAGGACATGGTTAAACTCTATGCTGCCTGTGCTTATAAAGGGACCAAAATAATTGTTCTCGAGTGAAATAACAATTCACGCATTTGGTATATAAAAGGGGTCGGCTGTTTCTGACCCCAATTATTACGTTTCCAGTGATTGATTTGCTTAACCCGGGCGAATGGATTTCTGCTCTTTGTTGCGTCGACCGGTTCAAACCGCACTCATTGGCCAGAACATCATGATCTCAAGACAAAAAGCCTCAGCAGAACAATCAAGACATTCAAAATAGTATCAAAGGTTTTTCCCTCTTCTGCGAAACCCTGGCTGGAACTGAAGGGCGATAAGACTCGTTCATGTGCTGGTGAAGACAGAAATGCCCCTAACTTCCCCAGTGTCTCTGTGCTGTTTGAATCACGACTGGATTCCAGAATTCGTTTTACTTCTTCTCCGAGCCTCTGGTCCTCAAGCGTTTTCTCTTTAGGGAGCATCAGTTTTTGACGAGTTTCCTGGTACCTGGTGAATTCACCACGGTTCAGCCAAAATCCCTGGCATTTCGGGCAACGCGTCAAAATTAACTCCCTGGGAAAATTGGGGTCTTTATATTGAACAAGCGCCGTTCGGTCTCGGGGACACAGCAGCCTTGGATTATCAATGTCAGAAGGAGCCCGCAAGCGATCTGAATCCAAAGATTCAATTTCTTGAGCTTCACCCAGCTTTACCCTGAACAGTTCAAAAGCGTCAAACCAGATTCCACCGCACCCCTCACACTGGTCGATAATGACCTGCTGACCGTAATGAGATGGGACGCCAACCTGGTGCATCCCGGCTTTTTCGTTTGGACAAAACATGGATCAATCATATTCCCTAAAGGGCTCACTGGAAATCAGGGATCTGAAGAACAGGTTTGGCATTTCGGATTAAAAGGTAAGGCGTGTATTCGATCGGGAATTATTGAGGTTTGCCCCCGATATCTTCTGCGTAATACCGCAGTACTTCGAGTACCTCTTCCGCTTGCTCGACCTGACGCTCCAGGGTGAACGTCAAGTAAGTCTGCATTTCTCGAACCTGTGGCAGCCAGTTAACCAGGTCCTGATTGGCAACCAGTCGACCGGCAGTGGCCATAATTTCCGCGGTGTCCTGTTTCGTCTCTCGTAACAATGGGACATTGGCAGGCGTCGCGAAAATCCGGTTGTCCTGAAGCCATTGCGCTTGCGTGGGGCTCAACACTCCGGCAGCCAACGTCCAGTGGTGGAATTCATTGGAGAGGAAAAGGCTACGAAAATTCGACTGGTGGTGGTCAAATTCGTAGTAGTCATACAGTGCAGTCTTTACTTCGGGATCGCGGATCACCGTCATGTTGCCCGTCGATCGCAGATCCTCGAATGTGTGAGAGCGCAGCGTTGGGTAGTTTGTGTATGAAGTCCCGACAATCGCCGCCAGGAACTCTCCCGGTCGCTCAGTCGCCGACTCCGGATGCTGGGCTACGTGCATCAGAAGGTCAGCGTACTCCAACCGCAAAGATTGTATTTCAATGAGATTTTTGATGTTTGGTATGTCGGCCTCTATGTTGCCGATTAGCCGCTGTATGTAGACGCGCTCTTCTTCGCGTTCTGCGCGCTGTTCCCACCACCGGTCAACCTGGAAAGCCGCCAGCAGGCCGGCTGCCAGCAGGAAAACCTCAACAAAAACGATGAACCAGTCGTGCTCGCGCAGATTCTTTGACAACGAGCGGAAGATCATTGGGACTGTTTGGTAAAGGCATGCAGCAAAATTTTATAGCTCCTTTTTGAGAACATATCACTCCCATGATGAATCCCGGTAGATACATCGAAAGTGCTGCATTCATTTACCGACCGTTTGCCGGGGCAGAACCTTCTTCAGCGAATCAAATAAGGTCATCGGATTCATAGTGTTTTCTCTTACCTTGGGTCATGTCCATCCTTTCGCACCCTGCAGCAGAGTGCAGGTCTTCAGAGTGAGCACTAAAGAGATCGACCCCATTCGGAACTCAGTGGCTTAGCATCATTAATTTCGACGATTGTGTTTCTTTTTCGGTAGTTGCTGTGGAATTTTGTCCGAAACACCTGAATCGATGCGATTCTTTAGTTGATCGCGTTCAGACACCCTGCGTTCGTCATTATGGGTCGTAAAATCGAAGGTGCTCTGGTTTTCAATGCCGGCACCCTCAGTGCTACGATTGCGGGCTTGATCGCGTTCTGACTTTTTTTCCGCCAGTTCGGATAGCTCTTCATCGGAGATTCCGGACAGACCAGCGGATTCCGAAAGCTCAAAAGTCTCTGCGCTTGGCGCACACTTCTGATCTGAATAAATAGGCCCGTCTGGACCGTCGCATTTATATATCTGGGCCATTGCCATTGATGTGCCAGATAAGGCGATCAGGGCGGTTATTAAAATTCTGAAGATAGGCATGTATTCAGACTCCCAAGTATCGTTACTCAATGAATCTTGCTCGAAAACGGCACCACTCTTCATGAGGCCGCTCTCTATTATAAATGCTTTCTAAATTCGGTATTCTTCAAAAAATTGCCATTGGTACTGGTTGCGGGGGTAAAACCGGAGCAGGCGTTTTTGGTGGTGATCTTGCCGACGCCGGTCGCTGATTTAACAAAATCCAGGAGAGGTAATTCCGTGCTGCTGATTGAGAGGCTCAGTTGCCGGTGCTCGTTTTTGTGCTTTCGAATCAGGGTGACTGTGCCTTCGCCATCAACTAAACCAGCAATATAGGCTGCGTCTGATTCTGTGAGTGTTTTGGTCTGTTTGTAGCTGTTCAAAATACCCCCTGTCTTCAAGCGTGGAACTTTGGAAAAGCATAACAAAAAGCCCCCGTATGGGGGCCATTTGCTGAAATGGTGGAGGCGGCGGGAATTGAACCCGCGTCCGCAAGTACTCCGCCTTTGGCTCTACATGCTTATCCGGTCTATTAGTTTAGTCGATGGTTACCCGACAGGCAGGGAAAACCATAAACGATCCTGGATAGGTTTTAACGAGTCCACACCAGGCGTGCTTCGTCGCGATCCCATATAGGGTGACTCCCGTGATCCGGACGTATGGGCACGAACCGGGCGGAAGGCGCTATGCAGGTTTTTAAGCTGCTAGTGCGTAGTTGTCATCATTGGCAACTAAAAGTTTGCAGTCAGTTTAACGAGTTGATTGCAGCTCGGCATGCACCTCAGGTTTCATCACCCACGTCGAATCCAGGTCGCCCCCAAAGTTCGCGCATTGTACCCTTTTTGAACGCAAATCACAGCGTCGGTTCCATCGATTCGTGAAAAATCAGCCACGCATGATCAACATCATACGAATTGCCGGTTATCCGCAGTAAACTTTTGTTATCCGGTTGATTCTTCAACGCATTGTTCAATGCAACGCCGGGCAGGAACACCACAGGAACAGGACTGAATCAGATGATTGAGATCAGGATTCATGGACGAGGCGGCCAGGGCGGCGTAACGCTCGCCAAGCTCCTCGCGGCTGCTGAGCACCGGGAAGGAAAATCGGTGCAGGCATTTGGCGTTTATGCCGCTGAAAGGTCAGGCGCACCGGTGCAGGCCTATCTTCGCTGCGATGACGAACCGATTCACAACCCCAACCAGATTTACGAGCCTGATCACCTGATTGTGCTCGATCCCACGCTGATTTCACCGCCCATCCTTTCCGGTCTGAAGCCGGGTGGATGGATTCTGATGAATTGCGAAAAACCGCCTGAACACTATTCCGGACAGGAGCGTACGGCTTCATTCCGGATCGCTACGTTGGATGCGACCCGCATCGCGGTGAAGCACGGCCTGGGTTCCCGGACGGTTCCGATCGTCAACACGGCGCTGGCAGGAGCCGCGGCGAAACTGCTGGGCATGAACCTGCAATCGGTGATCAGGGCGTTCGATGATTTTGGGTTCCATGGCGGTAATGAAAAGGCGGCGGCCGAGGCCTGGGATGCCGTTCGTGTGCAGGAAGATGAGCCGAAACCAGGTGATTTCCATAAACAGGAGGTTTCGCGCGCCAGGGGCCATTCCCTGATCGGCGGGAACGAGGGTTCATTTCCCGCCATCCACACAGGACAGTGGGCCAATCAGCAACCGGTTTGGGAAAACTCGACACCGCCCTGTAATTTTGTCTGCCCGGCAGGCAACGATGTGCAGGGTTTCCTCGCGGCTCTGACCGAGGAAGATGTGGATGGTGCGCTGGAGATCCTGCTTCGTACGTCACCGCTGCCTTCGGTTTGCGGACGGGTCTGCCCCGGATTCTGCATGTCTCAGTGCAATCGCTCCGAGTTGGAGGGGCCAGTCAATGTGAGAGGCCTGGAACGATTTGTTGGCGACCATGGGAATGTGCAGATCACGGCCGAAGAGCAGCGTGCCGATCGGGTCGCTGTGATCGGTGCGGGCCCAGCGGGATTATCCGGTGCCTGGCACCTGGCCCGGCTTGGCTACCAGGTCACGATATTCGAGGCGGGCTCCGAACTGGGTGGCCTGATGCGAACGGGTATTCCCGCTTATCGCCTGCCCAGGGAGGCGCTCGACCGGGATATCGAACGAATCATGAACCTCGGGGTAAAGGTCAAATTCAACACTCAGATTGATCGCAACCAGTTAGACCAGTTGGCTCACGACTATGACGCCGTGCTGGTAGCGACGGGTTTGCAGCGGTTGACTTCCATCGATCTGGGCCTTGACCTGGGCACCGGAATGGGCCGGGTGATGCAGGGCATCGAGTTCCTGGACCTGGCCCGGAGCGGGTCCATCGCGGTGGAAGGAGAGGACATCGTTGTCGTAGGTGGCGGCAATACCGCCATAGACGCCGCGCGCTCTGCTTTCCGTTTGGGTGCAGATAACGTCCGGATCATCTATCGCAGAACCCGGGACGAAATGCCGGCGATCGCCGAAGAGGTCGACGACGCGATTGATGAAGGCATTCAGATCGATTTCCTGTGCGCCCCGGTGAAGATTTCGCCCGATGATGCAAAGCGACAGCTGTCCTGTTTGCGGATGGAACTGGGGGAGCCGGATGAAAGCGACCGGCGTCGGCCGGTACCTGTTCCGGATTCCGGTTTTGAAGTGCCATGTGACCGGATCATTCTGGCGGTGGGGCAGGCGGCGGATCTCTCATTGCTTCCAGAGAATGCAGAGCTTTCCAGCCGTCATCCGATCGAGCAGGATGGTGAAGCGCCGGTTTATCCGGCCGGTGATCTCCTGAATAACGAAGGAACCGTTACAGCTGCCATCGGTTGCGGCCGGGACATGGCGTTGCTGTTGCATCAACGGTTCAGCGGTGAGCGCCTGTACCAGGAGCCACCCGCGGCGGAGACCGTTGTCAGGGCAGACCAGGTTCGCATGCAGCATTTCGCCCTGCATCATCGCCACGAGGGCAGGGTGCTGCCTTTTGAGCAGCGCGAGGCGTCGTTTGACGAGGTGAGGCAAGGGCTGGAAGACGTGGAAGAGGCCAGGCGCTGTCTCAGTTGCGGGGTGTGCAATGCCTGCGATCGCTGCGTGACGTATTGCCCGGATGGCGTACTCAGGCGGGTCGGCAAAAACATTGTTTTCGACTATGACTACTGCAAAGGATGTGGCGTCTGTGTCAGCGAGTGCTCACGGGCGGTCATCTACATGAAAGCCGGTTAGGAGAACCGAAAGAATGAACATGCAACTGGTGACCGGTAACCACGCGGCAGGGCATTCCATGAGCCTGGCCGGGGAAGCCAACCGAACTGCACGTGGAAGCGTCTGTGGTATCTACCCCATAACCCCGCAGACAGAGATCGTCGAATTCGTGGCGCGTTATCCCTTTTCCAGGGGCAAAGTGATTCCTGTTGAAAGTGAACACAGCGCCATGGGCGTGTGTATCGGCGCGTCCATGAACGGCGCGAGAAGTTTCACCGCCAGTTCGTCGAACGGCCTGGCTTACATGGCGGAAAATGTCATGGTGGCGGCCTTTTACCGGCTGCCCATTGTGATGGCTGCTGTCAATCGCACGCTGGGCCCGCCGTGGAATATATGGGCGGACCAGGGTGACTCACTGATGTTCCGCGATTTTGCCTGGGTGCAGTTGTATTGCGATACCAACCAGGACGTGGCCGATACCACCTTGCTGGCTTTCCGGCTGGCCGAAGACCCCCGGGTCTTGCTGCCGGTGATGGTGTGCATGGACGCCTTTATCGTGTCGCACACTTCGATGGAAATCGAACTGGCGACCCAGGAGCAGGTCGATCGCTACCTGCCGGACTGCAAAGTTCCACACGCTCTCGACCCGGCTCACCCGGTAACGATGGGCGGCATGACGTTGCCGCAGGAAACGCTGACGCATCGTACAGACCTGGATGCGGCCATGAAGCAGGTGCCTGCAGCTCTCGAGGAACATCGTGCCAGATTCAGTGACATTTTCGGTCGGGAAGTGAGCGGCGCATTGACCGCATACCGTACAGAGGATGCCGATCGCATTTTCATTGCCTCCGGAACCATCTCCATCACGCTTCGGGATGTTGTGGATGAGTGGCGTGACAAGGGCGAAAAAGTGGGGATGATCCGGATCAAGCAGTTCCGGCCGTTTCCCAATGAGCAGTTGGAAGAACTGTGTCGCGGCGCCCCCAAACTTGCGGTGCTGGACCGGAATTATTCGGCCGGCACCGGCGGTATCTTCTGGCAGGAAGTGCGTGCCAGCCTGCAGGGCCGGGGCGATCACCTGGTCCAGGGATACCTGGTCGGTGTAGGAGGCGGAGATGTCGTTCCCGAAACGATCCGTGAAGTGGTCCGTGACCTGGGCGAGCGAAGCTGTGTCGCAGCGCCCATCTGGAAAGGAATTGAACAATGAATGCAGTCAACCCGGAATATACCAGCCCTGACTGCCTGTTACGGCCAGGAAACACGAATTGTGGCGGCTGTGGCATGAGCACTGCTCTGACCATGCTGGGACGGGCACTGGCGAATGAGCATTATTCGCTGGTCATTCCGGCCTGCTGCGGCATTGTAGCGGCGGGCGCATTCCCGACGACCTCCTACAATGTGCCGGTGCTGGCTTCAACCTTTGCTTCTTCACCGGCATTCGCCACGGGTGTCGCAGCCGTAAATGAATTGAATCCGCGCAGCGATCACCAGGCGGATCATGTCATTTGCTGGGCAGGCGATGGCGGCACCTACGATATCGGCATGGCCACCCTGTCAGCAGCAGCAGAAAGAAATGAAGACATCATCTACATCTGCTACGACAACGAAATATATGGCAATACCGGGGGTCAACGAAGTTCAGCGACGCCCGCTGCCGCCAGGACGACAACAACTCCCGGGGGCAAGGGAGAAACCAAAAAGGAAATCATCGAAATTCTGGCAGCACACCATGTTCCCTATGCAGCGACTCTGTCCATTGCCCATCCGGACGACTTCCGGCGCAAGATCCGTCAATCACTGGAGATCAGGGGCTTCAGGTTCTTCCTGATCCACGCACCCTGTCCAACCGGGTGGAAAACCGAACCGGCCGATTCTGTTGAGTTGGTCAGCCTGGCGGTAAGGAGTGGCGTGTTTCCACTCTACGAAGTCATTGATGGTCTCGATTACCGCATCAATGCGGACCCGGACGGCACTGACCCGGCTGCATACTACGCCAGGCAAAAACGGTTCACCGGGCAGGAAATTGACCTGGAACGGGTCAAAACCTCGCTGAAGCGAAAAAACCGCAGATTACGAGAACTCGCTTCCCTCAGACACTAGCAGGCGTCTTTGATAAACCAATGCCGCTATTCGGTGACCAGTGCGCCGGAATAGACCGTGCACCTGTCTGGATCGATTGCGGCCATTTGCTCCCGCAACTCCGCATCTTTGGCTGGATACTGGTCCAGTTGTTCGGTACTGGAAGTTCGGATCTGAACCGCACATTCCTGGCGGGCAGCGGTATCCCAGCCCGCATCCGGACATTCGCCGGCGATCCTGGATTGCACCGCATTTTCGGCTTTTTCCCAGGCAGCCTCGTTTGCCCGGATCGCGGCTCTCAGGTCGCTTTTTTTTGCTTCACAGGTGGCAGCCAGGCACTCTGCGCTGGCCGCTGAATCGATGGAATAACCGATGTTTACGTAGAACTCTTCGTAACGTTTCCGAAAGTCTGATTTTCCCTGGTTCTTTTTGGTCTGGAGGTTCACACGCGCCTTCTTTTCCGCTTCCACATAACCGACAGGCTTCAGAGTCTCCCAGACTTTATTGGATTGCGAATCAATTCTTTCGATACACATGGACCAGTAAACCGGACCCGGGCATTGATTTTGCAGAACAACGTCAAACCCCCGGTAACGGTTGGACAGGTGGCTTTTGGGCCAGACTTTTGATTTCATGCAGGAAAAATCTATTTCGGCTGCGTGTGCCGTTTGGAATGGGGCAGTAGAAAGCAGCACGAAAAGACTTGTCGCGATGCCTGTCTTTTTTAGTATCAGCATAGTAGGACTCCGTCAGAGTCCTACTATATCAAAGCTCAGGCGCTTTGGCGCAGTGGCGGATGCGGCGGAATGCTGTGCGGGACATCGGCCAGTCTGCCCACAACGTAGTCTGCACCCAGTGAAACCGCGGGAACGCCGGTGTATCCGTCCGGAACGAGTATCACCGGAACATCGGCAGCGCGCGCCGCGCCCACGTCTGCGCCTGAATCACCGATCATGACGGTATCGTCGGGCCTTGCTGACATTTCTTCAATGCAGGTCAGTAAGGGCAGGGGGTGAGGTTTTCTCTGCGACGTCGAATCGCCGCCAACGACACTGCCAAAAAAGCCACTGATATCCAAAGCGTCCAGGATCAGTTTCGTCACCCCGATAGGCTTGTTGGTGCAAAGCCCTTGCGGGATACCCGCGTTGTAAAAGTGTTCGAGTACAAAACGGGCATCGGGGTTCAGCGCGGTTTGTTGCGTCGCACAGGCGGTGTAAAACTCCATGAACTGCGGGAGCAGTGCCTCTATGCCGGATTCATCCAATGATTCACCGGCAGCTCTGAAACCGCGCTCGATCAGCTTGCCAACGCCAGCGCCGATCATGGGTCTCACACGATCCACCGTGTGTGTCCGTTTACCCTTTTCGGTCAGCAGGGTATTGAGTGCATTCGCCAGGTCGGGCGCGGAATCAACCAGTGTGCCGTCCAGGTCCCAGACAATGGCGCCCGGGTACCCGGTTGACGTCTCTTTTTCATGCAGCGACATTCAGTGCGTTCCTCCATCCAGGATAAAGTTGATCGGCATCGGCCGGGAAGCTCTCGAAGGCCCGGGCAAATTCACGGTGCTGCTGGGCAAATGCGATCGGGTCAGCCCCTTCGCGCCAGCAGGTCTCAGCCTGGCGCAGCGAGGTGGCGCCGGCAGCAGGACCGTCTAGGTGGCCATAACTTCCGCCACCGGCGGTCAGAACCAGGTTCGAATGCCCAAGGTTCTCGAAAAAGCCCGGTAAACGCAAGGCATTCATGCCGCCGGAGACTATGGGCGTTGTCGGGCGCATACCCTGCCATTCCTGGTGGTAGAAAGGCCCGTCTGCACTGTCCCGCTCGATCATGTAGGCGATATTACGGTCGTCACGTTCGCCTTCCATCTTGCCGTGGCTCATGGTGCCCACGTGAATGCCGGAAGCGCCTTGCAGACGGGACATCTTGGCCAGTACAAAGGCTGTGTAGCCGCGTTGTGTCTGTGGAGACGTGATGGCACCGTGACCCGCACGGTGGTAGTGCAGGTACTGGTTGGGAAAGTACCTGCGTGCGGTGGTGATCGCTGTGGGCCCGGCAACATAGCCGTCCACCAGAAAGGCTACGTGATCGGCATTCTCGGCGAACGTTTCGAGGATGAATTCGCCACGGGCGATCATTTCTCGATAGTCATCCGCCGTGATGTTGGCGGAAAACAGCTTGGGTTGACCCGAGTCGTCCTGGGCGCGGCGCATGGCATCGGCGACGGCCGTGATGGTTTCTTTCAGCGGGGCAAACAACTGGTTACCCTGGGGTTCGTCATTCTTGATGAAATCACCGCCCATCCAGAAATCATAGGCTGCCTTGGCGAACGGCTGGGGGCGCAGGCCGAGTTTCGGCTTGATGATCGTGCCAACGATGAAGCCGCCATCGACGACCGGGCGACCCAGCACACGCCACATGTCCGAAATATCGGTGGAAGGGCCGTCATAAAGCCTCAGGTAGGCGGGTGGCATCCAGAAGTCGTACATCTTGGCGTACTCGACGTCGCCCATGCCCTGGTTGTTGCCGATGGTCAGCGTGAGGAACGAAGCCAGCATGGCGCGACCATCGATGATGTTGCGGTCGAACAGGTCCGTGGGGTAGGCGATCTTCATGATCTCCTTTTCCTCGTCGATTTCGTAGACCAGCGCATCGACGCCGCGGGTAAAGTCATCCGTGGTGGAAACGCTGACATTGGTGCCGGTGGAAGATTCGGCGGCGAAATGTGCGGCGGTTTCCAGGTAACCGTAGCCTGCTTTAGGTTTCATGATGTAGGCGCACAAGACGTGCTGGCCCCCGTCAATCAAGTCCTGTTCTTTTAAATTCAAATCTGCATATCTGCTCGATTGGTCCATTGTGCTCTCCTGAAAAGTAGTTGATTAAGCGGATTTTTGTACAGCCTGTATGTTTTTATGTGGGCCACCGGCCCGTCGGCTGCGCTCCATGATCTGCATGATCATGGGGGTAAGAATCAATTGCATGGCCAGGTCCATCTTGTTGCCCGGGATCACGATGGAGTTGGGCCGGGACATGAAACTGTCGTGAATCATCGATGTCAGGTAAGGAAAATCGATTCCCCGTGGGTTGGCGAACCGGATCACCACCATGGATTCGTCCGGTGTCGGAATCCAGCGGGCAATAAACGCATTGGATGTATCGACGGTTGGAACACGTTGAAAATTGATATCTGTTTGCGAAAACTGTGGACAAATGTAATCCAGGTAGTCCGGCATCCGGCGCAGAATCGTATCCTTGATCACCTCGCGGGAGTGGCCCCGGTCGAGGTTGTCGCGATGAATTTTCTGTATCCATTCCAGGTTGACCACCGGTACGACTCCGATTTTTAGATCGCAGTGTTTTGCGACATTAATTTCATCGGTCACGACGGCTCCATGCAGTCCTTCGTAGAACAAAAGCTCACTGTCCTGGTTGATATCTTCCCAGTCAGAAAATGTGCCCGGGGGTTTCCCGTACAGTTTCTCTTCGTTTTCATCATGTACGTAATGCCGGGTTTTGCCGGTTCCAGTTTCGCCGAAGTCACGGAACACATTTTCCAGTTCCTCCAGCAAGTTGGCTTTGGGGCCGAAATGACTGAAATGACGGTTGCCCTTCGCCTCTTCTTCCTGCATGAGCCGTTTCATGCTGGCACGGCCATACCGGTGGAATGCATCGCCATCGATGAAGGCCGCTTTCACGCCTTCCCGGTTGAAAATGCGCTGGAATGTCTTTTTCACCGAGGTTGTGCCGGCGCCGGATGACCCGGTTACAGAAATGATAGGGTGCCTGACTGACATGTATTACCTCCTCGATTCAACCTGTGCGAAACAGCCCACGATTTCCAAACAGCTGGGAACGATCCTGTCTGGGGTGGACCTCGTTGTAATAATGGGTGACCAGTTCGACTTCACGCCGGGAGCCGAAAATCAGGGGCGCTCGCTGGTGGATATCGGTGGGGTCGACCTCCAGTACCCTGACGGCTCCGGTACTGGCCGCGCCGCCTGCCTGTTCGACCAGGAAGGCAATCGGGTTGCACTCATAGGCCAGGCGAAGTCGCCCGCTCCGATAAGCAGGGCGGCGGTCACCGGGATACAGGAAAATCCCGCCGCGAATCATGATCCGGTGGCATTCGGCCACCAGCGACGCGATCCAGCGCATGTTGTAATTTTTCCCATGCGGCCCCTCGGCCCCTTCCATGCAGTCGTCGATGTAGGCCTTGATATGCCCGTCCCAGCGACGAAAGTTGGATGCATTGATTGCAAATTCATGCGTGGCTTCCGGTATTGTGACCTTTGCTGTGGTCAGACAGAATTCACCGGTGTCCGGATTCAGCGTAAACACATGCGTGCCGCTGCCAAGCGTGATGACCAGGGCGGTCTGCGGCCCATAAATCACGTACCCGGCGGCGAGTTGATGAATGCCTTTTTGCAAAAAACAGTCGGATTCGGCATCACCTTTGTCGCATTTCATGGGCATGACAGAAAAGATGGTGCCGACAGAAACATTGGTATCGATATTGGAAGAACCGTCCAGCGGATCGATGGCAACGTACAGCGGAGCGCCCTGGTTAATCGGTACCGGTAATTCAAGTTCTTCGGAAGCAAGGTAGGCAACCGGTGCATCGAAGAGTTCATCCAGGATGATTTCGTTGGCCCTCATATCCAGTTCCAGTTGCGTATCGCCGTCCACATTTTCACCATGGGCTGCACTCAGGCTACCGTTCAGCGGGCCAAGTGCAATGATTTCGGCTATGGCACAGCAGGCTTCCGCAATCGATAAGGTGGCAGCAGCGACCGCCAGGCGCATTTCATCTTCTAACGCCCAGTCCTCGAGATATTTCGCCAAAGTCTGGTGTTCGGTCATCTGATGGGTCCTCCCGGAGGTTGCCTGGTGCTTTCAACCAGTCTATTGAGCCCGGGGCGCACGGGTAATATCCTTCTGGAGGGGGGGATCAAATCTTTGGGGTGGGTAAAATACTACCCCTGGTTAGGGGTCAGGATCTCAGGTACAGCGAAATGGCCTGGCCACGACTGTTGACTGACAGTTTCTGATACAGGTTACGAACATGAAACTTGATGGTATTGAGGGATACACCGAGATCACGCGCAATTTGCTTGTTGGTTCTGCCCGCGGCGAGGTCGGACAACACTTCCATCTCCCGTCGCGTCAGGGTGGACAGGGGATTGTCGTAGATTGAGCGCACATTAAGGTAAGGAAAAATCATCTGCCCCGCGGCAACGCCAGCGATGGCATCCAGCAGAACCGAGGGCTGCTCACTCTTGGAGACGAAAGCGGCGCCGCCGTGGATCATGACCTGGGAAGGTACAATTTTGTTTGCGTCACCTGTGTAGACAATGATTCTTGGCGGTTTGTCCATGGCATTGACATGGTCGAGGATGAACCTGCCGTCACAGGGCCCGATCACCCAGCCGATGATCCCGACATCGACGGCTTCAGAATCGATGTTGGCGAGAAAGTCTTCGCAACCGGAAGCGATGTGCACGAGTTCAAACCGGCTGTCTTCCGACAGCAGTTGCCTGAGTGCGGCCTGGATCAGTGGATTCTTGTCCGAGAGTCCTACGCGTATGGGCTCGCTGGGTTGCATTAGACCAGTTTAACTCCGGAGCTTTCTGCAGGAATTGACTGGTGTCATCGGCGGTTCAGCCTGGAGAAGCCTAGCCCCTTTTCATGATGCGGCCCTTCTGCCGCTCCCAGTCACGGTCTTTTTCGGTTTTGCGCTTGTCATGCTGGCGCTTGCCGCGGGCCATACCGATTTCAACTTTGGCCTTGCCGCGCGACCAGTACATCGCAGTGGGGATGACGGTATAGCCCTTTCGGTCCACCGCACCGGTCAGGCGATCGATTTCCCTTCGGTGCAGCAGGAGTTTGCGGGTTCTGACCGGGTCCGGTCGGATATGGGTGGAAGCCGTTGGTAACGGGTTGATCTGGCAACCAAACAGGAACGCTTCGTTGTCTTTCAGCAGGACGTAACTGTCGGCAAACTGCACGCGTCCTTCCCGCAGTGATTTGACCTCCCAGCCTTCCAGCGAAATACCGGCTTCGATCCGGTCTTCGATGTGATATTCGAAGCGGGCACGCTTGTTCAGTGCGATGGTTTTTTTGCCTGTAGATGTTTTGTCATTCATATTGGCGCCTATTCTACGTTCAGCAGTGCCGCTCATGCTATGCTTGCCGCGCCCTGTTTCATCGTGCTCAAGGTTTTAGGCATGGAAATCAAGCGAACGGCTCTCGTTCTTCATCCGGCGATGGATATGTTCCGGCTGGTGCAAGACGTGCCGGCTTACCCTGAGTTCCTGACCTGGTGTCTGAAATCCGAGGTTCACGAGCAGACGCCTGAACATCAGCTGGCCTCCCTGGTTGTCCGCGTCAGCGGAATTACCCAGACCTTCACCACCCGCAACCGCTTTGTAACCGGAGAGCGACTGACCCTGTCTTTGGTCGATGGACCTTTTCAGCACTTTTCGGGAGAATGGCTGTTTGAAACCCTCGGGCAGGAAGGAAGCAAGGTCACGCTGGTGCTGAGCTTCGATTTTTCCAGCAGGATGCTGTCATCTGCATTCCGCAGGGGCTTCACCCACATTGCAGACCGCTTGGTCAGTGAATTCAGCAAAAGGGCAGACCATGTCTACGGATCCTGATGGTCAACGTGAAGGGATTACCGTCGAGGTAGTCTACGGGTTGCCAGAACGGCAGTCTTTACTGAAGCTGACGGTACCCGGGAAGACAACCGTGATGCAGGCTATTGATTTGTCCGGAATCCGCGATCTCTTTCCCGAGATGGAAATCACACAGGTCGGAATATTCAGCCGCAAAGTGACGCTTGATCACGTGCTGGAAGACGGCGACCGCGTGGAAATCTACCGGCCGTTGATTGCAAGCCCGCAGGAAATGCGTAAAAAGCGGGCCATGAAATGATCTTGATGACCTAACCGTCGATATCCGGCCCGGTTGAACCGTCAGGCGTCTGATCAAGAAATTCATTGTTCCTTTGATATTCCCGGTCTTCTGATGTGCGTTCGTTAATGGACTCGATATCCGGATCCTGGGACTCGATCAGATCTTCCTTCGCTGATTCGACTGCTGCATCCTGTGGGCTTTCCGTCGTATTCTGACCGGATGCGGGCTTCTTGATGAAGGACGCGACTTCATCGGGATCACCATCGACGCGTTGCGTATTCGCGCCAAAGGGATCGTTCTCTCCTACGATTTCAGCCAACAGGCCGTCTTCGAACCTGAGCGTTACTGTCCGGGTAATCATCGGGTTTCCCCGGCGACTGAATGTTTGGACGTAATCCCACCGATTGTGGTGGAAAGGATCCTTGACAGAGGGTGTGCCGAGTACAAAAAGTACCTGGCGCTGGTTCATTCCAATATAAAGCTCATCCAGGTCATCCTGTTCGAGCGCGTTACCCTGCTGGATATTCTGCTTGTAAATCAGGTTGCAGCCGGTACCGGCCAGGCTGACCAAAAAGAGTGCAAAAATGAGACGAATGAGCATGTGTGTTCCGGACTGGATATTTCGCATGGCGCAGAGTGCGTGAATGATACAATATCTGGAGCTACATCAAATAGTGGTATTTCTGTGAAAAACAATGACCTCAAAGAAGCGGGTCTCAAAGTAACCCACCCGCGCAAACGGATTCTGGAGATTCTCGAGAACAGGCGAGACAAGCATCTGACCGCAGATGACATCTATCGCAGCCTGCTGGAGGCCAGGGAGGAAATTGGCCTGGCAACCGTTTATCGTGTCCTGAACCAGTTTGAATCAGCAGGGCTGGTGGAAAAACATAATTTCGAAAGCGGCCAGGCATACTATGAACTGGATTCGGGGGAACACCACGATCACATGGTCTGTGTTGAAACCGGAAAGGTGACCGAGTTTATCAGTGAGGAAATAGAAGCGGCCCAGAGAAAGATTGCTGAAGCGCACGGCTACGATATCGAAGATCACAGCCTGGTGATTTACGTCCGCCCTAAAACCTGATCAATGACGAACAGAGGCTGCTGCGAGTAATTCCGAAGCATGGGCGCGGCTTTGTTCAGAGAGACGCCCCCCCAGCATTCGCGCAATTTCGTCAACCCGTTGCTCGTCTTGAAGCAAGCGGGTCCTGACCCGGGTTTCACGGTCATCCGACTGCTTTTGCACCTGTAATTGTCGATCCGCAAAAACCGCAACCTGGGCCAGATGGGTCACGCACAGCGCCTGCGTGCCGGCGGAAAGGCTTTTGAGTAAGGCACCGACCGCGTTGGCGGTGTCACCGCCGATACCGGCATCCACTTCATCAAAAATCTGTGTCGTTGCACGGTTGCCACTTTTGGAAGCGACTTTGATGGCCAGGCTGATCCGGGAAAGCTCACCTCCCGAGGCAACCTTGCGTAACAACCCGGGCTGAATTCCCGGATTGGCGCTGACCAGGAGTTCCAGTTCGTCGCCGCCACGGGCAGAAGGCTGGCGCTTCTCATCGTAGTGGACCCGGATCTGGAAGGCGCCGCCCTCCATGCCCAGTTCCTGCATCAACGAAGTGACATCATTCGCCAGCTTCTTCGCTCGTGTGCCACGCTGGCTCGATAGCGTTTTTGCGCACTGCCGGTAGTCCTTCAGGGCCAGGGCCAGCTTTTCTTCCAGTTCCGTGAGGCGGCTATCCAGGGAGTCGGCCAGCTCAAATCGCTGCCTGATCTGCTCCAGAACATCTTCGAGACCGTCGGGCTCAACCCGATGCTTGCGTGCCAGGTCATGCTGGTTTCCCAGCTGCCGTTCGAGCTCGGTCAGCCGTTCGGGGCTGGAATCCAGTCGGGACCGGGCCGATTCGATACTGCTGATCGCTTCTGTGCAATGAATGGCTGCGCTATTGAGCAGTTCCACAGCGCCGCCGATGCCGTTATCCAGGTCGGCATAGGGAGAAAGTTGTATCGCTGCCCGGTGCAATGCCGGTTCAGCACCGGACGGGTCCTGATCGAGAAGAGCGAGTGCCTGGTTAAGTGCTTCGGCCAACTCGCCCCCACGGGCCAGCAGGCGGTGTTCCGCCTCGATGGCGAGGAACTGGTCGGCGGTCAGCATGGACTCTTCAAGTTCACGAATCTGGTACTGAAGCAACTCCCTGTCTCCTGCGTCGAGTGCTTCCTCGCTGAGAATCTGAAGTTTTTGGTTTTCGAGCTTCGACCAGGTTTTAAATGCATGACCTACTTTTTGAAGCGCTGCATCGCAGGAGCCCTCCGAATCGAGCAGCCGGAATTGTTCATCCTGCCGGACCAGGAGAATGTGTTCATTCTGGCCGTGAATCTCGACCAGCGACTCCCCCAGTTCAGCCAACTGGGACAGTGTGACCGGCGAACCGTTGATCCAGGCCCGGGACCTGCCACTTTCAGTAATTACCCGCCTCAACAGGCAGCGGTCATCGTCTTCCAGTTCTGCGTTTTGCAGCCACGCCAGTGCAGGGCTGTCCGGTGTCAACGTGAACTCTGCCGCGAGTTCAGCCTTATCGGCGCCATCGCGAACCGCGCTGGTGTCAGCGCGCTTGCCACATAACAGCCCCAGGGCGTCGACCAGGATGGATTTGCCGGCGCCGGTTTCTCCGGTGACACAGGTGAAACCAGCCGTAAATTCCAGGTCAATGGAATCGATAATGGCGTAGTTGCGAATTTGCAGAAAATTGAGCATGAATTTCTTGGCAGCGGAACGGCTACAAAGCTAGCACGCAGAGAAACATCCGGCAATGCGGCCCGGGTACGAATTTTGCTTGAATCAAGTTTCCTGAACCCCATATCCTCGTTGAATTGAAAAAATGAATCATTGGAGACAGACCACGTGACCGATATAAAAGACAACCCGTTCGAGGAACCGGTTGAGTTTGACATCGAAGCGAATGAAGCAGCCGAAGCTCCCGGGGAACTCGATTCCGAGTTGGCCCAGGCTGAGCAGGAACTGGCCAGGCATCGCGAGGCGATGTTGCGCATGCAGGCCGAAATGGACAATTTGCGCAAACGACTGATTCGTGACCTGGAAAGATCCCGGAAGCTGGCGCTGGAAAAAATCATGAAAGACCTGCTTCAGGTCTGGGACAGCCTCGAAAGAGGACTCGAAGTCGATGCCGGGTCTCTGTCAGTGGAATCATTGCTGGAGGGGCAGGAATTGACCCTGAGAATGCTGGAAAAGGTCATGCAGGACCATGACCTGGAAATCATCGATCCCGCGGGCCAGCCTTTTAATCCGGAACTGCACCAGGCGATGACGGTTTTACCATCTGCCGACGTAGATGAAAACACGGTCATCGAGGTGCTGCAGAAAGGATTCAAACTGCATGACCGCCTGATCCGTCCGGCGATGGTCGTAGTTTCCGGTAAACCTTGACCGGGAGAGCCGGTGACGTTGAAATTGGTCCGATGGGCCCCATTTCTGAAGCATCAAATTATTTAGTATTGTTGGAGAACTGACAAATGGGAAAAATCATAGGAATTGACCTGGGAACCACCAACTCCTGCGTGGCAGTGATGGAAGGTGGTCAGCCCAAGGTAATAGAAAATGCGGAGGGCGATCGCACGACTCCGTCTATTGTCGCATTTACCAAGGACGACGAAGTACTGGTTGGGCAGCCGGCGAAACGCCAGGCAGTCACCAACCCGTCGAACACGCTGTTCGCCGTCAAGCGCCTGATTGGCCGCAAGTATAGCGAGGACGTGGTTCAGAAAGACAAGGACCTGGTGCCTTACAAAATTGTTGGCGCCGAAAACGGCGACGCCTGGGTGGAAGCCGATGGCAAGAAAATGGCACCGCCTGAAATTTCAGCCCGCGTGCTGATGAAAATGAAAAAGACCGCCGAGGACTACCTGGGCGAAGAGGTGACCGAGGCCGTGATCACGGTGCCGGCATATTTCAATGATTCGCAACGCCAGGCGACCAAGGACGCCGGCAAAATTGCCGGTCTGAATGTGAAACGAATCATCAATGAGCCGACTGCGGCTGCATTGGCCTATGGGATGGACAAAAAAACCGGTGACCGCAAGATCGCCGTTTATGACCTGGGTGGCGGTACGTTCGATATCTCCATTATCGAAATTGCCGATGTGGATGGCGAGCACCAGTTCGAAGTGCTGGCTACCAACGGCGACACGTTTCTTGGTGGTGAGGATTTTGACAAGCGGGTCATCGATTATCTCGTCGGTGAATTCCAGAAAGAGCAGGGCTTTGACCTGCGTAACGATCCTCTGGCGCTCCAGCGTCTCAAGGAAGGTGCGGAACGAGCCAAGATTGAACTGTCAACGTCACAACAGACCGAAGTCAACCTGCCGTACATCACGGCGGATGCGAGCGGTCCCAAACACCTCAATATCAAGCTCACCCGCGCGAAACTGGAATCACTGGTAGACGACCTGGTTACACGCACCATCGGCCCTTGCCGCACGGCGCTCGACGATGCAGGGCTGAAAGTCAGCGATATTGATGACGTGATCCTCGTGGGAGGCCAGACCCGCATGCCGAAAGTGCAAAAAGCGGTTGCGGAGTTTTTCAGTCGCGATCCTCGCAAAGACGTGAATCCCGACGAAGCTGTGGCTTCCGGAGCAGCCATCCAGGGTGGTGTGTTGGCCGGTGACGTGAAAGACGTGCTGCTGCTCGATGTTACCCCGCTGTCGCTGGGTATCGAGACGCTGGGCGGAGTCATGACCAAGCTGATTGAGAAGAACACGACGGTGCCGACCAAGGCATCGCAGGTTTTCTCAACTGCCGAAGATAACCAGACAGCGGTAACGGTTCACGTGCTGCAGGGTGAAAGAGACATGGCTTCAGCGAACAAGTCGCTGGCCCGTTTTGACCTGGCAGGCATTGGCGCCTCGCCCCGTGGCATGCCGCAAATCGAGGTGACTTTCGATATCGACGCCAACGGCATCATGCACGTCAGTGCAACCGACAAGGCGACGGGCAAGGAGCAGAAGATCGAAATCAAGGCGGGTTCAGGCCTGTCTGAAGACGAGATCAATCGGATGGTCCAGGATGCGGAGGCTCACGCCGAGGACGACCGCAAGTTCCATGAACTGGTCACTGCACGCAACAGTGCCGATGCCATTGTGCATGCGACCCGTTCGAGCCTGAAGGAAATGGGCGACAAGGTCACTGACGATGAAAAGAAAGCCATCGAAAGTGCGATCGAAAACGTTGAAGAAGCCATGAAAGGTGATGACAAGGCTGCCATCGACTCGGCGGTTGAAAAGCTGTCCGAGGCCGGGCAGGTCATTTACCAGAAAGCAGCCGAGCAGGCACAGGCCGAAGAGGCCGCATCTGCCGACTCAGCAGGTCCGGCGGACGACGACGTTGTCGATGCCGAGTTCGAAGAAGTCGACGAGGAAAAGAAGGCCGACTGATCCCTTCAAAACCTCATGTTTTCCAAAACCCGGCCTCGGCCGGGTTTTTTGGGCCTTGATTTAGCTAAGGATGATCCGCAAATCTGTCGGATGAGTAACGGTAAATAGGCAATGGCACAAAGGGATTACTACGAAGTTCTTGGCGTTGGGAAAAACGCGACTGACGATGAGCTGAAAAAAGCTTATCGCCGCCTGGCGATGAAGTATCACCCCGATCGCAATCCGGATGACAGTGCTTCGCAGGAACAGTTCAAGGAAGCCAAGGAAGCCTATGAGATTCTTAAGGATCCCAAAAAGCGCTCGGCTTATGACCAGTTCGGACACGCAGGCGTCAGCAATTCCGCCAGCGGACCGGGAGGTCCCGGCGGTTTTCAAGGGGACGTTGGGGATATCTTCGGGGATATCTTCGGGGATATTTTTGGAGGCAGTGGCCGCCGCCGGCAAACGCGCCAGCGGGGTTCAGACCTTCGGTTTTCACTGGAACTGGATCTGGAAGAAGCCGTCAGCGGCATTGAACGGGAGATCCGGGTTCCCACGCTGGGCGAATGCAAAACCTGCAACGGTAGCGGCGCCAGGGATGGCCAGAAACAGACCTGCACGACCTGTGGCGGTATCGGCCAGGTGCGCATGCAACAAGGTATCTTTTCCGTGCAGCAGACCTGTCCGGCATGCCAGGGCGCGGGTCAGCAAATCAGCAACCCGTGCAGCGACTGCAACGGCCAGGGCAGAATCCGTGAAACACGGACACTGTCGGTCAAGATTCCTGCCGGTGTTGATACCGGCGACCGGATTCGCCTGGCGAATGAGGGAGAAGCAGGGGCCACCGGTGCACCCGCCGGTGATTTGTACGTGGAAGTTCACGTCCGTCCCCACCGTATATTCGAACGGGATAGCGATGACCTTTATTGCGAGGTTCCGGTTCCATTCACGCTGGCCGCGATGGGTGGAGAGCTGGAGATTCCCACACTGGATGGCCAGGTCAAACTGAAGGTTCCCTCCGAGACCCAGACCGGGCGCATGTTTCGTTTGAAAGGGAAGGGTGTGAAATCGGTACGCAGTCACCGCACCGGCGATTTGATGTGCAGAGTGGTGCTGGAAACTCCGGTCAAATTGACGAAAGAACAAAAAGAACTTCTGAAGCAGTTCGAACAGACGTTTTCCGACGACAAAAACCTGCATAATCCCCGTTCGCAGAACTGGTTGCAGGGTGTGAAGGAGTTTTTCGATCGGATGACGTCCTGATTCACGGCTCCGGTTTCGATCGATTATGGTTAGACAAGGGGCGTAGTGCTCCGTTAAAATCTGGAGGCTTAGAACACAAGCTGATTGAATTTCTAAGCGGGAACAGCTGCATAGGCTTTCCCGTTTCGCGTATCTGGAGTGTGTAAATTGACTGATCAAGCAGTGCTGGCGTTAGAAGACGGCAGCGTTTTCTTGGGCCGAAGTATCGGAGTTAACGGTAAAGCGTTGGGCGAAGTGGTTTTCAATACCGCCATGAGCGGTTACCAGGAAATCCTCACAGACCCGTCCTACGCCCGCCAGATGGTCACACTGACGTACCCCCACATCGGCAACACGGGTTGTAATCCAGAAGATGAAGAATCTGCCGGGCCGATGGCTGCGGGCCTCATTGTTCGCGACTGCCCCCGGCGACACAGCAACTGGCGCGCCACCGAAAGCCTTCCCGAATACCTGGTCCGTAACGGCATCGTCGCCATTTCGGATATCGACACGCGCCGACTGACCCGGATTCTGAGGGAAAAAGGCGCCCAGGGTGGGGCCATTGTGGCCGGTGACGGCTGCAGTAAAGAGGCTGCTGTCGAATTGGCCCGTTCGTTTCCCGGGATGAAGGGAATGGATCTCGCGAAGGAAGTGACTACGCACCAGGCCTACGACTGGACTGAAGGCAGTTGGGACCTGGATAGCTGTCAGTGGTTGCCCACAGAACCCAAACACCACGTGGTCGCCTATGATTTCGGCATCAAGCGAAATATCCTGCGGATGCTGGTCGATCGGGGCTGCCGGGTCACCGTGGTGCCTGCAACCACTCCTGCCGAAGAGGCACTTTCACTGCAACCTGATGGCATATTCCTTTCAAACGGTCCGGGAGATCCGGAGCCCTGTGATTACGCAATCACCGCCATCCGGGAGTTCATCAGCCGTAAAATTCCGCTGTTTGGTATCTGCCTGGGTCACCAGTTACTCGCGTTGGCGGCAGGTGCATCAACGGTCAAAATGAAGTTCGGACACCATGGCGCGAATCACCCGGTGCAGGACCTGGCCAGCAGGCAGGTCATGATTACCAGCCAGAATCATGGTTTCGCGGTGGACGAAAAAAGCCTGCCTGGCCATGTAAATGCAACCCATCGTTCGCTGTTCGATGACTCACTGCAGGGGATTGAATTGAATAATGCTCCGGCGTTCGGTTTCCAGGGACATCCCGAAGCCAGTCCCGGCCCACATGATATCGCGGGGATTTTTGATCGGTTTATTGCCAGTATCGAATCAGCCGGAACGTCCGGTAACGTCACAGCACTGCGGGAGGCCTGAGCGGGTGCCTAAAAGAGAAGACATCAAAAGCGTACTGATCATCGGCGCCGGCCCCATCGTCATCGGTCAGGCCTGCGAGTTTGACTACTCCGGTGCGCAGGCTTGCAAAGCGCTTCGAGAGGAAGGCTACCGTGTCATCCTGGTCAATTCCAACCCGGCAACCATCATGACCGATCCGGAAACGGCCGATGCCATCTACATCGAGCCGATCGAATGGCGGATTGTGGAGCAGATCATAGCGAGTGAACGTCCTGATGTCCTGCTGCCTACAATGGGTGGACAGACAGCGCTCAACTGTGCGCTGGACCTGGTCCGTCACGGTGTTCTCGAGAAATACGGCGTGGAAATGATTGGCGCGTCCCGCGAAGCGATTGACATGGCGGAAGATCGGGAACAGTTTCGTAACGCCATGCTGGAGATTGGGCTGGATTGTCCAACCGCCGAGATTGCGCACAGCATGGAAGAGGCGATTCAAAAACAGACAACCGTTGGTTACCCGACCATTATTCGACCGTCATTTACGATGGGGGGCTCTGGTGGAGGAATCGCCTATAACCGTGAGGAATTCGAAGCCATCGTCAGCCGGGGGCTGGAACTGTCTCCGACCACGGAAGTGCTCCTGGAAGAGTCGGTGCTGGGCTGGAAAGAGTTTGAAATGGAGGTGGTGCGGGATCACCTCGACAACTGCATCATCATCTGTGCGATTGAGAATTTCGACCCGATGGGCGTGCATACGGGTGATTCCATAACGGTCGCGCCGGCCCAGACCCTGACCGACAAGGAATATCAGCGTCTCAGAGATGCCTCCCTTGCTGTTTTGAGAAAAATTGGCGTGGATACAGGCGGCTCCAACGTGCAATTCGGTATTAATCCTGCAGATGGACGCGTGGTCATTATCGAGATGAATCCCCGGGTGTCGCGGTCATCGGCCCTGGCATCAAAGGCTACCGGATTCCCGATCGCCAAAGTCGCGGCAAAACTGGCGGTCGGTTACACGCTGGACGAATTGCGCAATGAGATCACCGGCGGCGCAACCCCGGCCTCATTCGAGCCTGCCATTGATTATGTCGTTACCAAGATTCCGCGCTTCGCGTTCGAAAAATTCCCCGCAGCCGATGCCACCTTGACGACGCAGATGAAGTCCGTAGGCGAAGCCATGTCGATTGGCAGAACATTCCAGGAATCCGTGCAAAAGGCATTACGCAGCCTGGAAACAGATCGTGATGGGTTCAATCCTATACTCGAAGGCGAAGACCCCGAAGCACGGGACGCGAACCTGAGAAGGGAACTACGGGAAGCAGGGGCCGAGCGTATTCTTTACGTGGCAGATGCTTTCCGGGAAGGTATGGAATTCGATACGATTCAAAAGCTTACAGGCATTGATCCGTGGTTTCTGGACCAGATTCAAGACATCATCGAAAGCGAGCAGGAGGTAGCGCAGGGCTCGTTGTCTTCATTGAACAGGGAAAGGCTGTTTGGCCTGAAGCGCCAGGGTTTTTCTGACGCCAGGCTGGCTCATTTGCTGGGTCTTGCAGAGTCTGAAGTCCGCACCCATCGGCACGACATGGATATCCGGCCCGTCTATAAACGGGTGGACACCTGTGCAGCAGAATTCGCCACGTCCACGGCGTACATGTACTCAACCTACGAAGAGGAATGTGAATCCAGGCCTGGCGATCGCGACAAGATCATGGTGCTGGGCGGTGGTCCCAATCGAATCGGGCAGGGCATTGAATTCGATTATTGCTGTGTCCACGCAGCCCTGGCGTTGCGCGATGACGGCTATGAAACCATCATGGTGAACTGCAACCCGGAGACGGTTTCTACGGACTATGACACGTCGGACCGGCTCTATTTTGAACCGCTGACGCTGGAGGATGTACTCGAAGTCGTCCACAAGGAAAAGCCAGTGGGTGTGATTGTTCAGTTTGGCGGTCAGACACCCCTGAAACTGGCACGTGACCTGGAAGCCGCGGGTGTTCCCATCATCGGCACGTCGCCGGACTCGATCGACCTGGCGGAAGACCGGGAACGTTTTCAGAAATTGCTTGAGCGTCTTGAACTCCGACAACCACCCAACCGGACCGCCTTGAGCGCGGAAGAGGCCGTTGGGCTGGCTGAGGAAATCGGGTACCCCATCGTCGTTCGTCCGTCCTACGTGCTGGGCGGCCGGGCCATGGACATCGTTCACGGCGAAGAAGAATTGCAGCGTTACATGCGAGATGCCGTGCAGGTATCCAATGATTCGCCCGTTCTGCTGGACCGGTTCCTGGATCATGCCAGGGAGGTCGACGTCGACGCCATCTGTGACGGCGAGGATGTGTTGATCGGAGGCATCATGGAACATATCGAGCAGGCGGGTGTTCATTCGGGTGACTCGGCCTGCTCGCTCCCGCCCTATTCATTGTCGGGTGACTTGCTGGAGGAAATGCGCCGCCAGATCCGCTTGATGGCCCTGGAACTAGGTGTGGTGGGCTTGATGAACACCCAATTTGCCGTTCGTGGGCGGGATGTGTACGTTCTTGAAGTCAATCCACGCGCTTCGCGGACTGTCCCCTTTGTCTCCAAGGCCACGGGTTTGCCGCTTGCCGGTATTGCAGCGAAGGTTATGGCAGGTAAATCCCTTAAAGAACAGGGACAAACACGAGAAATCATACCTAATTTCTATAGTATCAAAGAGGCAGTTTTCCCCTTCATGAAATTCCCCGGTGTGGACCCCATCCTGGGACCCGAGATGCGTTCGACCGGGGAGGTTATGGGGATTGGCTGGAGCTTTGGCGGTGCGCGGGCGAAGTCGATGAAAGCCGCAAGCTATGGCTTACCACCCGTAGGGAAGGCTTTCCTGAGTGTCCGCGATGCCGACAAAAATGTGCTGGTGCCCATTGCGCGAGAACTGATCGGCCGGGGGTTTCAGTTGGTGGCGACCAGTGGTACGGCTGGATTTCTGCGTGAAAACGCCATCGAATGCGAGTCAGTCAACAAGGTGATGGAGGGACGGCCGCACGTGGTCGACCTGATTAAAAATGATGAGATTCAATTCATTGTCAACACGACTGAAGGCGCTCAAGCCATTTCGGATTCGTTTTCAATCCGCCGTGAAGCGCTGCAACGAAAAGTGAGTTATACGACAACCATCGCAGGAGGTCGGGCAACATTGAGGGCGCTGGACCACGAAAACGATTACACGGTGCACAGTTTGCAACAACTGCACCGGGGGCTTGAAGCATGAGCAGACATCCATTGACCAAGGCAGGCGCAGACCGCCTGAGAGAAGAACTGGCCACACTTAAGAAATCGGATCGGCCAAAAGTCATTGCCGCGATCGCTGAAGCCCGAGCCCACGGTGATTTGAAAGAAAACGCCGAATACCATGCCGCACGTGAGCAGCAGGGATTCATCGAGGGCAGGATTCAACACCTGGAATCAACCATTTCGCATGCCCAGATCATTGACGTGGAAAAGCTGAATCCCGGAGACAAGGTTGTCTTTGGTGCGACGGTTACGCTGTCCGATGAGGCAACAGCCGAAGAGACCACCTACCAGATCGTTGGTGACGTGGAAGCGGATATCAAGCAAAATCGTATCGCGGTGAGTTCGCCGATTTCGAGAGCCTTGATCGGCCAGCAGGTAGGCGAGGTCGTAGTGGTCAGGGCGCCGGCAGGCGACCGCGAATATGAGATCGTTGATGTTGAGTACCGGTGACGGGCACCCATCTCACGCTGTTTGTTGAAGAGTTTCATCCGATGGTGGGCGCAATTGCCGGCGCGCACCGGTTTCCGGCGCTCGAACAGGTGTTTTCCAGGGGGCGCTACTGCAAAATTCCGGCTCCGTCGCCCAATCACATCCGATTCTCCCTGTTTGGCATAGAGCCTGATGAGCTGCTGCCGGTAGCGGCGCTGACTCATGTCAGCGACCGGACGAAGGCTCCGGACAATGACTATTACTGGCTGCGCAGTGACCCGGTCACATTGTGGGCGGACATGGCCCAGGTGTACATGACCAGCCATGGGTTCGCTGATCTTAATCCCTACGAAAGAAATGAAATTGAAAATTGCATCCGTTCGGTGCTGCTGGAAGAGGGAATCGACTTGCACGGTGAGCATCCTGAACGCTGGTGTATTGCTTTGAATGAGCCACTCGAGTTCGAGTTTACTTCACTCGAAGATGCCCTGGGTATGGATATGGCGGATGCGCTTCCGGAGCATCCCGAAGCCCGTTTCTGGCGGCGCATCATCACGGAGATACAGGTTGCCCTGCATAACTGCCCCGTCAATATCAGGCGCAGACAAAGCGGCAAACAGGAAATCAATTCAGTCTGGTTCTGGGGTGGGGGCTTCATTCCTGATGCCGCCCCGCATGATTTGATTGATACGATTTATTCGAACAACCCGGTCAGCCGGGGGTTGGCGATCATCAACGATTGCCGGCTGAAAAACCAACACATGGCCTACAGCGGTGATTTCAGCCAGGATGGGCGGTCTGTTCTGATCGATTGGGTGCCGGTCTCTCAATTTGCCGTCGAAGAACTGGAACAGCTTGAGATATTGACGCGGCAGTTGCTGCAGCTCGCCGATCATGGCGAAATCGAATTATTCATGTACGCAGGCGATGGTGAGGGCCGGAAATACGATCGCAGGGCCCATCGGAGGTTCTGGAAACGCATAAACCCCCTGGCCCGGCCCGCCGCGGTCCGCGAATGAACTCCAGCCGGATTATTCGTGCCCGGGAAGTAACCGAAGAAGCGAGCGATTTGCCGGGCCACTTGCACCCGGTGATTCGACAAATTCTGCTCAGCCGTGGCGTCACCCGCGATGACCAGCTTTCACTGGAACTGAAGGACATGTTGCTGCCCGATACCCTCGGAGGCATCGATAAGGCTGCTTCCCTCGTGGCTGATGCGATCCGCCGGGATCAGTCCATTCTGGTAGTGGGGGATTTCGATACGGATGGCGCGACGGGCACCGCTCTGGCGGTTCTTTCTCTGCAGGCCATGGGCAGCATGAAAGTGGATTTTCGAGTGCCCAACCGTTTCGAGTTTGGTTACGGCCTGACCGTGCCACTGGTAGAGACCCTGGCGGATCATCCGCCAGATTTGCTGATCACGGTAGATTCAGGCATCAGCTGCATCGGCGGCGTGGCCCGTGCCCGTGAACTGGGTTGCCGGGTGATCGTGACGGATCACCATTTACCAGGCCCTGTTTTGCCGGACGCGCAGGCCATCGTGAATCCCAATTGTGCGGGCGATGAGTTTCCCAGCAAGGCAATGGCCGGGGTTGGAGTAGTGTTTTACCTGCTCAGTCGAGTGCGACGGGAGCTTCAATCGGGCGGATGGTTCAGCGGCTCACGCAGGCAGCCTAACCTGGCGCAATTTCTCGACCTGGTGGCGCTGGGAACCGTGGCTGACCTGGTTCCCCTGGATCGGAATAACCGCGTTTTGGTTCGGCAGGGCCTGGAGCGCATCCGGCGGGGTCTGGCCAGGCCCGGGCTGATGGCGCTGTTGCGGCTGGGCAAACGGGATTATCGCTTTTGCAGCGCTTCGGATCTGGGCTTTGCCGTGGGCCCCCGGCTTAACGCGGCGGGCCGGCTGGAAGACATGAGCACCGGTATCCGGTGTTTGCTGGCAGAAGACACCGATGAAGCCATCGGGCTTGGCGGTCAACTGGATGAGCTCAATAAGCAGCGGCGGGGCATGCAGGAGCAGATGCAAGCGCAGGCCATGGATCAGTTGAAGCAGCTGTTGGCGGAGCTGGACCAGCAAAACCTCCCGCCCGTTCTCTGTCTGTACGAAGAGTCCTGGCACCAGGGTATTGTCGGCCTGATCGCTTCTCGTGTAAAAGATACGGTCCATCGTCCCGCCATCGTTTTCGCACCGGAAGCGGAAGGTTCGGATGTGCTTAAAGGCTCCGCGCGCTCTGTCCGGGGGCTTCACATCAGGGACGTGCTGGCGTATGTCGATTCGCATCACCCGGGATTGATCACCGCATTCGGTGGCCATGCCATGGCGGCGGGGCTGACCTTGCCAAAGGCACATTATCAGGACTTCGCCACGTTCCTTGCCGAGGCTGTCCTGGCTGCACTTGACGGCGCCGAACTCAGTGGGGAGGTCCTGACCGATGGTGAACTGGAAGCGCAGGACCTTACGGTTTCATTTGCTATGCAACTGGAAAACGCGGGCCCCTGGGGTCAGCATTTTCCGGAACCGCTGTTTGATGGGCGGTTCAGTGTGGTGGATAGCCGGGTAGTCGGTGGAAGTCACCTGAAAATGATCGTGCAGAGTATGGACGGGGGCGAACCCGTGGATGCCATCGCTTTCAACCGTTTACCGGAAGATCTGCCCTCCGGCCCAGGGGTCCGGTTGTTATATCGCCTGGGTCTCAACCGTTGGCGGGGTGAAGAAAGCTGTCAACTCCTGGTTGAAGAGATTCTCGAGTGAGGAACTAGAACCCGGGGAGTGTTCCAGCCAGTCCTTTCAATAATTCATCGGTTTCATTGATGGGCGGATTCCAGATCGGCTTAACCGGTGAAATCGTAATGAAGCCTTCCAGGTGAGCCCGAATATCGCCTTCCTCCAGGTGAGGCTGACCGGGATCGACGCCTGCGCAATACTGCGGAATCAGCTTCTCGGTCTGGTCGCAAAGCCGGTAGCCCGGTTCGATCATATGACCGGCTGAAATTTCCGGGAAAACCACACCCCTGATCTGTTCACGCGGCAATGCTGGATAGTTGATATTCAGCAGGATACCGGGAGGCAGCAGTCCACCGTTCGTCGTGGCTGATGATTGCAGGGATTCAATCACGGAACAGGTAAATTCCGCTGCGGGTTCGAGCACTTTGTGTGTGCTGGGAAACGTACGGGGCATTTGCCGGGCTTCCTCGAACAGCATGCCTGCCGAAACAGCAATGGCCGGGAATCCGTGCAGCAGCGCTGTGATGGCTGCGCCCACGGTGCCGGAAGCGTGCAGTCCGACACCGAGGTTGGGTCCGAAATTGATACCGGACAGAATCAAATGGGGGGGATCGTCTTCGAGCAGGTGCCGCAGTGCCACCAGGACTGTATCTGCGGGATTTGCGTCCAGGTGCCAGCTGTCTTTTGCAAATTCCTGGAGTTGCAGATTGCGGTGCATGGTCGTGCTCATACCCGTGGCACTTCGTTCGCTGCTCGGCGCTACCAGGCTGACGCGGTGCCCACGGGCGCTCAGAGCGTCTTGCAGGGTTCGGATTCCTGGTGCCTGGTGGCCATCATCGTTGGTCAACAGAATGTGCAGTTCGTTGGCATTTTTCATAGCCTGTCATTGTAACGCCGATCACATAATTGTTAGCATGGAAAACCACATCAGATTGACATCCCAGGGTGCATAAATGGAAATCAACAACCGCATAGCTCTCGTAACCGGCGGAGCCCATGGTATTGGCCGGGCGCTGTGCCGGGCGCTGAGTATCGAAGGCGCCCGGGTCGCTGTAGCTGACCTTGATCTGCCGGCTGCCGAGAAAATTGCCTCGGAAATCGGGGGCCTGGCTGTCCAGGTTGATGTGGCCGATCCTGTCAGCCTGGCGGCATCGATCGTACGGACTGAATCCGAACTGGGCCCGATTGATATTTTCGTTTCCAATGCGGGCGTTGCCTTTGGTGACGGACCAGAAGGAGCAGCTTCAGCACCGGATGAACACTGGCGGGCCTGCATCGATATCAACCTGATGGCGCATGTCTACGCGGCCCGCAGCATGATTCCGAAAATGATTGAACGCGGGGGCGGTTGCCTGGTCAATGTCGTCTCTGCAGCCGGCTTGCTGGCCCAGGTGGGTGAAGCCGCTTATACAGCCAGCAAGCATGCCGCTGCTGGGTTCGCCAAATCACTGGCCATTACGCACGGTGATTCCGGCATTCAGGTCGTGCTGGTGTGCCCACAGGCCGTGGCCACTCGTATGATTGGTGTTGACGAAGACACCGAGACAGAAGATGGTAGCGAGGGATTCGGAGGAAATGCTGTCGATGGCATCCTGAGCACCGGTTATGTCGCTGATTGCATACTGGCGGGGATTCAGGAACAGCGGTTCCTGGTTTTGCCTCATCCACAGGTCTCCACTTACGTCCAGCGCCAGGCAGACGATTATGATCGCTGGATTGAAGGGATGCGCAGGTTTCGACGCAAATTGACAGGAGAGGTTTCGTGAATCAGGCTGATTTGAATGGAAAAGTGGCAGTCGTAAACGGTGCGTCACGGGGTATTGGTGAAGCGATCGCCCGGGGGTTGGCGTCCTGTGGCGCTCACGTCGTCGTCACCAGTCGGCGTCTCGAAGGCGTGCAGGAAATTGCCGATTCGATCATGCTTGGCGGGGGCAGAGCGACACCCCGTGCCTGCCATGCCGGACGCATGGAGGAAATCGATGCGCTGTTCGAATTCGTCGAAAAGGAGTTCGGGCGGCTGGATATCCTGATTAACAACGCGGCGACCAATCCCCACTATGGGCCTGCCAATGATTTGACTGCGCGCGCCTTTGACAAAACGGTGGAGGTTAACCTGAAAGGCCCGTATTTCATGAGCAGCGCCGCCGTACCCCTGATGATTCAAAGTGGGGGAGGGAGTATTGTGAACGTCGCATCGATTGCCGCCCTGATTCCGCTGCCGGGGCAGGCGGTTTACTCCATGACCAAGGCTGGTTTGATCAGCCTGACCCGCAGTTTTGCCAAGGAGTTTGGCCAGCAGGGCATCCGGGCCAACGCCATACTGCCCGGCGTGGTGAAAACACGGTTCGCATCTGCATTGGTCGAAGATCCGGCGATACAAAAATGGCTCTCCCGTTTACCCGTACCCAGGGCAGGGCAACCCGAAGACATGGTAGCGGGTGTGCTTTTCCTGGTCTCCGAACAGGCGGCTTATACGACAGGCACTACGCTGGTGATGGATGGCGGTGCAACGCTGGGTTGATGCCGGAATCCGAACTCAATAATCCGGGCAGGCCGGTTCGTGACGGTGAAGAACTGGATTGGAGCGCGCTGGACCGGGTGCTGAAGCAGGTCATTCCAGGTCTTGGGGGTGACCCGCTTGTCAGCCAGTTTCCAGGAGGAAACTCCAACCTGACTTATCGCCTGCAGTACGCCACGGATGATCTCGTGGTGCGCAGACCACCGTTTGGAACAAAAGCCAGGTCAGCACACAGCATGATTCGTGAATACCGGATCATGACCGGCCTGAAACCCGTCTACTCCGCCGTACCGGAAACGCTGTATTACAGTGATGATGAGTCAGTGATCGGCTCTGAATTCTACGTCATGCGCAAGGTTGAAGGGGCGGTGATCAAGCAGGTTTTGCCCCCGGAGTGGAACCTGGACCAGGCGGGCTGCCGCAGGTTTTGCGTCCAGTTCTGGGAAAAACTGATCGAATTGCACCAGGTGGACTGCGTTGCGGCGGGGCTTGCAGACTTCGGCCGGGCTGAGGGCTATGTCGAACGCCAGGTGCTGGGTTGGAACGCGCGATATGAGAAGGTTGTCACGCCGGATGTCGACCGGTTTTCCGCCGTTCAGGACTGGCTGGTCTCCCGAATGCCCGCAGAAAGTGACCGGCACTCGATTCTGCACGGTGACTACCGGATCGACAATGTGATCCTGGCTCATGACGCACCTCATGACATCCTGGCTGTGCTGGACTGGGAGATTTCCGCACTGGGTGATCCATTGATGGATCTGGGTAATTCGCTGGCTTACTGGATGCAGGAAGACGATCCCGCGGAATTGCGGGGCCTGTCGATGCAGCCGTCGATGGCGCCCGGCATGTTGACGCGAGATGAGATTCTGGCCCTATACACGGAAAGAACCGGAATGGACACGTCAGCGTTCGACTTCTACCTGGTCTGCGGTTATTGGCGCGTGGCGGTGATATTGCAGCAGATCTACTATCGCTATTTCAACGGACAGACCAGCGATCAGCGTTTCGCGGGTTTCGGCCAGGCGGTTCAAAATCTCGGCGAGCACTGTCAACGGTTGATTGACGCCTGATCAGGGAACCGTGTAATACGTGCCGATGATGTCACGGTAGCGGTCTTTTTCGTCAAGCCAGCGGCTTTCCGACCAGCCACACAATGCACGGGTCATCGGTTCAATATCGTCCAGCAGTTGCCCGCCACCTTGCGCAAGCAGCAGGCCCAGGCGGGTTCGGCGCAACATCAGGTCGTCGAGGTGCACGACGGACTCGTGCTGGAGCGACCATCGAACCTGGGCCAGGCAGGTATTGGTCCCGGTGATCTTGTCGCGCTCTATTTTGGGCGCCTGGGCGATGAGCTGGACCGCATCATCGCCATAACGGCCCAACAAACGCTCACCTCGGTCCGGTTCCGTTGGGAGAACGTCCTCTCCGGAATACCCGGGCGCTGCGAAAATTTGGGTATCCGATGGTTTGGGCGAATCCGGCAGGAAAGACCGGGCCTTGTCAATCACATCCAGCGCCATGTAATGAAAGGTCGTTAATTTGCCCCCACTGCAGCTGACCAGGCCCGGCTCAGCCCAGACCTGGTGTTCCCGGCTCGCTTTCGAAGGGTTCCTTGATTTGCCGGATGTGATAATCGGCCGGACGCCTGACCAGCTGGAGATGACATCCTCTTTACCAGGTGGTGTGCGGGGGAACAGTTGGGCCGCTGCCTGCAACAGGTAAGTCAGTTCATCCGGGGTCATGCTGGCCGCGTTATCGAGGTTCCGGTCATGGAAGATATCCGTCGTACCCACCACGGTTCTCCCTTCCCAGGGATAAATGAAAACCCTTCGGCCGTCATGGGGATGAAGTATGAAAATGGCGTGACTGACCGGATAGCGGTCGGCCGACAGGATCAGGTGACTGCCTCGCTGAGGCCGAATTTTCATACCCGCCGTCGCGGCATTCCCGAGGCGGTCGGCCCAGGCCCCGGTGGCATTGATGACTACGCTTGCTTCCAGCTCAAATTCTTCGCCCGACTCCCTGTCTTCCACCAGGGCGCCTGTCACCCGGTCGCCATTTTTTAACAGACTGTTAGCGCGTGTGTAGTTTCTGATGACGCCACCCTGGCGGACCGATTCCTGCAACACCCGAAGCGTCAGACGGGCATCGTCGGTCACTGCATCGGTGTAGTAGTAAGCCCCGTTGAGAGGGCTCGTATCGAGTTCCCGGAACGTTTCCGTCAGTTGAGCATTACTGATCCTGCGGTGGTCGCGAATGCCCGCGAGGCGGTCATACAGCCAGAACAGGAGACCGGCAGCGATTCGGGGCGGGAAACGTCCCCGGTACAACGGAAAGTAATACCCCAGCCTCTCCACCAGCCTGGGTGCCTGGCTGATCAGGTTTTCCCGTTCCCTGAGTGCGTGACGGGTGAGGGAAATATTGCCGGCAGCGAGATAGCGTATGCCGCCATGGACCATCTTCGAAGACCGGCTAGATGAGCCCCAGGCGAAATCGCGCTGTTCGATCAGCAGGCTTCTGAAGCCATTTCGCACGGCTTCCCTCAGAATCCCCGCGCCGGTGATTCCCCCTCCAATAATGACGATGTCCCATGCGCCGGCCTCGCCGGATTTAATCTGCCGCCAAAGCTGTTCACGGTCCGGGAATGTTACTGAATCCATGCGCCACTGTTATTTTCAGGTCTATCCAAAAGTCAGCACCACTTTGCCCTGGGCGCGCCGCTCGGAAACCGCTGCGAAGGCATCGACGTAACGCTCCACCGGGTACGTTCCGGTGACGCGGGGCTTCAGGTCGCCGCGTTGAATCATTTCGGTCAACTCGTCCAGGTTCTGCCGCAGCGTATCCGGATTGTGTTTGCCCCATGTGCCCCACCAGACGCCTGTGATCCGCGCCTCTTTCAGCAAAGCAATATTGGCCGGGAACGCGGGGATGTCGCCGCTGGCGAAACCGATCACCAGGTAGCGCCCCTGCCAGGCAAGCGATCGAAATGCCTGCAGCGCCAGGTCGCCGCCGACGGGGTCGTAGACCACGTCCACGCCCTTGCCGTCGGTCAGGGACTTTACTGCTTCGCGTAAAGGCGTCGTTGAATAATTGATGCCTTCGTCGGCACCGGTTTCCCGGGCAAAGGCAAGTTTTTCGTCGCTGCTGGCTGCCGCGATGACCCTTGCTCCGAATGCTTTGGCTATTTCGACCGCCGTGGTTCCCACGCCGCCTGCCGCGCCCAGAACCAGCACGGTCTCGCCTTTCCTGAGTTCAGTGCACTGGCGCAAGGCGTGATAGGAGGTTGCATAAGTCACAGTGAAACCGGCGCCCTGCTCGAACGTCATGTTTTCGGGTAAATGCATGCAATGGTTCTCGGAAGCGAGACATTTTTCAGCAAAGGCCCCCAGCGTAGGGGTTATGATCACGCGGTCGCCCGGTTTGAACCGGGTCACGCCTTCACCGGTCGCAGCTACAACGCCGGAAGCCTCGCTGCCGGGCACGAAAGGCGGCGCGGTCTTTACCTGGTACTGACCGCTTATAACCAGCAAATCGGGAAAGTTGATTCCTGCGGCCTTGATATCGACAAGAACTTCGCCCCTGGATGGAACCGGGTCGTTCCGTTCATCGAGCGCGAGTTTGTCTGCGGTACCAAACTCCCTGCAAACCAGAGCCTTCACGATGAAAGATCGATTCCGGCAGCCACGGCGCCCTGTCTGGCAAATTTTTCTGTCTGCTCGAAACCGGCTTTCAGTTCACGCATCCGGCTTTCGTCACAGATTTCGGTCCATGCATCTGCAACGCCTTCCGGGCTGAGTGAGTCTCCAAGGAGGTTGACTCCGCGCGTTTCAAATCCCTTGTAGATCGCAAAACTGCCACCGCCTGCAGCCAGAACCTTCCGGCTGGGCGCCTGCTCACTGCAGAGGAAAACCACGCCATGACTCACCGATTCCGGCGTCAGCAACCGGAACACCGGCTCAGGCAGCAACCCATCTGTCATGGCCGTGCCGGCAACAGGTGCAAGGCAATTGACATGGATGTTGTACTTGGCGCCCTCCAGGTGGAGTGTATTCATCAATCCCAGCATGGCCATCTTCGCCGCACCGTAATTGGCCTGACCGAAGTTGCCGTACAGGCCAGAACTGGAGCTGGTGAAAACAATGCGGCCATAGGCCTGATCCCGCATGATCTCCCAGACCGCACGCGCGCAGTTAGCTGATCCAATGAGATGTACGTCCACAACGCGCCGGAAATCCTCCATCGGCATTTTCAAAAAAGACTTGTCACGCAGGATGCCGGCATTATTGACCAGGATATCGACGTGTCCCCAGGCATCCATGGCCTGCTTCACCATGTCCTGCACCTGCTGCCAGTCTGCAACGTCTGCCGTGTTGGCCAGGGCAGTGCCCCCGGCGGCGATGATTTCGTCGACCACTTCGTTCCTGCCGAGATCATTAACGATGACGCGGGCTCCGCGAGACGCAAGAGCCAGCGCGTGGGAGCGGCCCAGTCCCTGGCCGGCGCCGGTCACGATCGCCACTTGATTGTCCAGTCTAATTTTCATTTATATACCCTATATAACAATTAGATACAGTAACTAGTTCACAACGATTATCGAGATGGTTTCAGCAATTAGCGCGGGCTTTTCTTCGTTTTCAATGTCCATGGTTACCTGGGACTTGATCATCCAGTGACCCGGCTTGCGCTCGACGGCCTTTAAAAGCTTCTGTCTTGTCCTGACACGGCTACCTGTTTTGACGGGCTGAATGAAGCGAAGCTTGTCCATGCCGTAATTGATACCCATGGTAACGCCTTCGATATCAGGTGACGTTTCGGAGACCAATGCCGGAATCAGCGACAGCGTCAGGTATCCATGGGCAATGGTCCCGCCAAAAGGCGTGAGAGCCGCCTTTTCCGGGTTCACGTGAATAAACTGGTGATCATTGGTTGCATCAGCAAACCGGTCGATCCGGTCCTGCGTAATCTCGAACCAGGAAGAGGGCTTGCCCTCCTGGCCAATCAGCGATTTGAGTTCTTCCGCCTTCATTGATTCTCTTACCCTCCGGTATACCGAATTACTGCAAGTAGGGTCGAAGTTCCTTCCTGGCGACAACCATCCGGTGAACTTCGTCGGGCCCATCGGCCAACCTGAGTGTTCGTGCGTTCATGTACATCGTGGCCAGCGGAAAATCCTGCGAAAGCCCGAATGCACCGTGCATCTGGATTGAGTCGTCAATGACTTTCAGCGCGATGTTGGGAACGACGGACTTGATTTTGGAAATCCACCAATGCGCTTCTTCGACGCCCTGGGTGTCGATGACCCAGGCGGTTCTGAGCGTCAGCAGGCGTGCCATGTCGATGTTCATCCTGGCATTGGCGATGACGTCGTAATTACCGCCCAGCTTGGCCAGGTGACGGCCAAAGGCCTTCCTGCTGACGGATCTTTTGCACATGAGTTCCAGCGCTTTTTCCGCCATGCCGATGGCACGCATGCAATGGTGCACCCGTCCCGGACCCAGTCGGCCCTGCGCGATCTCGAACCCGCGCCCCGGACCCAGAATGACGTTATCCCCGGGTACGCGAACATCGGTAAAGGTCATCTGCATATGGCCATGCGGCGCGTCATCCATGCTGAAGACATTCAATCCACGGGTGACCTCGACGCCGGGGGTGTCCATCGGAACGAGGATTTGGGAATGTTGCTGATGCCGGGCATTTTCGGGGTTGGTGAGGGCCATCACGATGAGTATTTTGCAGCGCTCGTCACCGGCTCCGGAAATGTATGACTTTTCGCCATTGATGACCCAGTGATTGTCTTCCAACTCCGCCGAAGTTGATATATTGGTCGCATCCGAAGAGGCGACGTCCGGTTCTGTCATGGCATAAGCGGAACGGATCTCCCCATTCAGGAGCGGTTCCAGCCATTCTGCTTTCTGTTCACTGCTGCCATAGCGTTCCAGGACCTCCATGTTTCCCGTGTCCGGCGCGCTGCAATTGAACGCTTCCGCAGCAAGATGGGAACGGCCGGTTTCCTCGGCAAGGTAGGCGTATTCGACCGTGGACAGCCCATAGCCCCGGTCACTGTCGGTCAACCAGAAATTCCACAAGCCGCGTTCGCGCGCCGCTGCTTTTAATTGATCGAGAATTTCTTTCTGCCGGGTGGTCAGCTTCCACCGGTCTCCCTTGCTGACCTCCTCGAGAAACTCCTGGTCAACGGGTTCGACATGCTCAGTGATAAATTTTTGCGCGGCTTCAACCAGGGGCTGAACGCGGTCTGACATTCCAAGATTCATTTGCTGTTCCTTCAATAGCCACGCAAGCTGGCAAATCGGTCAAGGTGGAAGTTACGGTCTCCGTAAAGGGATTCAAGAATCCGGTATCGCTTGATGAAAAAACCGATGTCGAAGTCATCCGTCATGCCTATGCCACCGTGCATCTGGATGGCCTCGGCAGTCGCCAGTTGAGTCACTTCACCCAGTTTTGCCTTGGTCAGGCTTGCCAGTTCGGCCAGGCCATCACCGCCCTCGTCGAGCGAATGCAGTGCTTTGAGCACCAGTGACTTGCACAGTTCCAATTCTCCGAACAACAGCGCCGCCCGGTGTTGCAGGGCCTGGAAATTCCCGATCAGGACACCAAACTGCTTGCGCTGCTTCAGGTAGTCGACGGTCTGTTCAAAGGCTTCCTGGGCAATACCCAGCATTTCAGCTGCGACCCCGATGCGCGCCACATCGAGGATTTGATCCAGTTGTGGCTGCGCCTCGTGTGGGGTTCCCAGCAGTTGTCCCTGGCCCAGGTCGACCTGGTTGAATTCGACCGTTGCTGCGGCATGAGTATCCAGCACAGCGTATCGCTCTGCGGTCACGCCAGGCGCGTCCGCCGGCACCAGGAACAGGGAGACGCCGCTGCCTGTCCGGGCGCTGACGATGAACGTATGAGCCACGTGCCCGTCCACCACCGCGGTTTTCCTGCCATTGAGAATGTATCTTCCCGCTTGCATTTCGGCCGCGCACTCAACGGGTTCAGGTCCATGGCCACATCCTTCATCGCATGCAAGCGCCAGCAGATGTTGTCCGCTTACAACAGCTGGCAGAACCGATTCGCGTTGATCCGGAGACCCAGCCAGCACCAGGGAGGCCACGCCCACCAGCGAAGTGCTCAGTAACGGGCTCGGAGTCAGGTTGCGGCCACATTCTTCAAGGATGAGCCCCATTCCCGTGTAGCCATAATCCAGTCCGCCGTATTCCTCGGGCACGAGAATGCCTGTCCACCCCATTTCGACAAATTCATTCCAGAGCGCCCTTGAAAAGCCATCCGGGTCCCGGAGTTCCCGGAGTTCCCGTAAATGGCTGACGGGAGCCCGGTCCGCGAGGAAATGGCGGGCGGCGTCCCTGAGCATCAATTGTTCATCATTCAGTACCAGTGCCATGAGTCGTTTCCTTCCTAACCGGGCAGACCAAGGATTCGCTTGGCAACGATGTTGAGCTGAATTTCCGACGTGCCTCCCTCGATTGAATTGCCCTTGCTGCGCAGCCAGGCTTTTGCCAGGTGCCCGTCCTGGCTTGCTTCACCTTCCCAGGCCAGGGCTTCGTGACCGTGAATGGACATCAGCAATTCATACCTGCGCTTGTTCAGCTCGGTGCCGTAGTACTTGAACATCGATGAGGCGGCGCCCAGGCTGACGCCAGCCTTGACCTCGTCCCTTGCCCGCTCAATGGTGAGTTCCAGGGCGCGTTCATCCATTTCGAAGTGGGCAATTTCGGCTCTGAGCATGGCATTACGCAGTCTGCCGTTTTCTGTGCCCAGTGCCTGGGCCGCGGTTCTGCCAACAGGTTCAGAGCCGGAACTGGAGAGGCCACTGGAAGCAATCATTTCGCGTTCGTGGGTCAACAGATACTTGGCAACGGTCCAGCCCTGGTTGACCTCACCGATGACCTGGTTCTTTTCAACCCGCACGTTTTCGAACAGGGTCTCGGTGAAGGGAGACTTGCCGCTGATGAGGCGGATGGGGCGGGTGGATACCCCGGGCGTGGCCATGTCGAACATAACGAAGCTGATTCCTTCGTGTTTTTTGGCCTCAAAATCAGTTCGTACCAGGCAAAACATCCAGTCAGCCAGGTCTCCGTAAGATGTCCAGATTTTTGAGCCGTTCAACAGGTAGTGGTCGCCGTGATCTTCGCACCGTGCGGACAGGCTGGCCAGGTCGGAGCCGGCATTCGGCTCACTGTAACCTTGTGCCCAGCGTATTTCACCCCGAACAATGGGTGGAAGGTGCTGTTGCTTCAGTTCCTCCGATCCGAATTTCAACAGCGCCGGACCCAGCATCGAAATACCAAAACTCAGCAGGGGAGGGCGTGCGTGTATGCGCGCCATTTCTTCATTCAGCACCTTGACCTGGGCCCGGCCCAGACCGCCCCCGCCATACTCTGTTGGCCAGGCGGGCGCGGTCCAGCCTCTCTCCGCCATGCGATTCAGCCAGGATTGCTGGTCGTTGCTCTGAAACCTGAAACCCCTTCCGCCCCAGCACACATCGGCTTCAGAACGGTAGGGCGAGCGCATGGCTTCGGGACAATTCTGTTCAAGCCAGGATCTGATGTCCTGCCTGAAGTGGGTTAAATCGCTCAATGTGCTGCTCCGGGATCAAAAAAAAGCCGCGGCTAAAGTACCGCGGCTTCTGAAATTATCTAAACAAACGCGAGAATTCAGTCGCCGCTTTCCATGGACATTTCTTTCTGATGTTCCCAGATCTGGAAAGTGGAACCTGAAGTCGAACCGGTGAATTTTCTTAACAGCGCGGCGGCCGCTTCTTCGCCCATTTTCTCTGACAGGAAGCGTGAAAAACTGTCTTCTTCCCTATCCATACTGGCAAAGTTTTGATGCGGAATGATGATGCTTTCCCGGGGAGAGCCGCCGATGGTGGTAGACCAGAGCCAGGAGCGATCGTCGGATGCCCAGCCCTGGTTCAGGGCGATCTGCAGAAGCTGGTTTCGAGCAGCTTTGAAATCGGCGTCATGTCCGGGCTTGATGTGGAATTCGGTAATTGCAAAAAGGGTTGCGTCACCCGCGCTGTCCGCCCAATGCGAATCATCCCAGTCCATGGTTTCGAAGTAATGGGCCCAGTGCTCGGCGTGGGGCGCTACATGTTTTTCAAAGTGTTCGCCGATTTTTTTGTTGCTTTGGCTCCAGGCACGATAGGCGTCTACATCAGCCCAGTTGAAACAACAAAAACGGATCGCTACCTGGTTCAGTTTTTCGCCAAGCAGGGGGGTGTAGGCCTCCCAATTGCGAGGGTCACCATTCTCGGAACGGAAATTCATGTGCTTGGTGAGTGCCTCGTTGAATTCAGACCCATGACCGGCCTTGGGTGTAACCAACCACATTTCGGCCAGTGGCGGCGGCGAGTCCTGAGCCATGGAAGCGGCAGGCAACAGGAGAAACATCGCTGCAAGTAAGCTCAAAAGAAAAATGGCGGGTCTTTTTTTCATCGGGATTCCCTCATCGTGATAAGCAAACTAATTTAACACAACGATTAAGCCATTGTGTAGAATGCAGCCCTTCAATTTCACCGGATTTATCGAAGTGGAAACCAACCCGCAAACCAATTTGATTGAAGACCTTCTGCGCCGATCCGAAGCGCTTAGGGGGTATCTTTGACTATGCTCAAAAACGAGACCGCCTGGAAGAAGTAAGCCGAGAGCTGGAGAACCCCGATATCTGGAATGAACCGGACCGGGCCCAGGAGCTTGGCCGGGAACGTTCCCGCCTTGAAACCGTCGTAGCGACGCTGGATGAGCTGGGTAACGGCCTGGCGGATGCCGGTGAAATGCTCGAAATGGCCATTGAAGAAGGCGACGAGGAAATCGTCGAATCCGTCAGCGGTGACCTGGCACACATGCAGGAGAAAGTTGAACGCCTCGAATTTCAGCGGATGTTTGCCGGTGAAATGGACCCCAGTCCCTGTTTTCTGGATATCCAGGCAGGCTCCGGCGGAACCGAGGCCCAGGACTGGGCGGAGATGCTGTTGCGCATGTACCTGCGTTGGGCGGAACGTCGTGGCTGGAAATCTGACCTGGTGGAAGTCTCGACAGGCGACGTGGCGGGCATCAAGAGTGCAACGATACACATCACGGGTGACTATGCGTATGGCTGGTGCCGCACCGAAACCGGCGTGCACCGCCTGGTGAGGAAGTCACCGTTCGATTCAGGCAACCGGCGGCATACTTCCTTTGCAGCCGTGTTCGTGTCGCCGGAAGTGGACGACAACATTGACATTGAACTCAACCCGGCTGATATCCGCGTGGATGTTTACCGCGCTTCCGGTGCGGGTGGACAGCACGTCAATACAACGGATTCAGCAGTGCGCATGACTCACGTGCCCACGGGGATCGTGGTTCAATGCCAGAATGACCGCTCGCAGCACAAAAACCGGGACCACGCCATGAAACAGTTGCGCGCGCGACTGTATGAGCATGAAATGCAAAAGCGAACGGAAGAGCACCAGAAACTCGAGGACTCCAAGTCCGACATCGGCTGGGGCAGCCAGATACGTTCTTACGTGCTGGACCAGTCCAGGATCAAGGATTTGCGGACCGGTGTCGAGGTGGGTAACACCCAGGGCGTGCTCGACGGCGACCTCGATCCGTTTGTTGAAGCCTCGTTGAAGCAGGGACTGTAGAGAGTAACCAGACATGAATGACCAGAAAACTTCTTCGCAAACTGAATGGGATGAAAATCGCCTGATCGCAGAGCGGCGCGCCAAGCTGGGTGCGATGCGGGCAGATGGCCAGGCCTATCCCAATGATTTCAGGAAAGACACGACCAGCTTCCAGTTGCACACGCGCTTCGATGACTGTGACGCGGAGCAACTGGCCGCGGTTGAAGAGGAATTTTCCGTGGCCGGCCGCATGATGGCCAAGCGTGTGATGGGAAAAATCGCTTTTGTGAAGTTGCAGGACCGGGGTGGAGACATCCAGCTCATGATACAACGCGACAGCCTCGAAGAAGGGCTGTTCCAGCAGTTCAAACACTGGGACATTGGCGACATCATCGGGGCGCAGGGGAAGATCATGCGGACGCAAAAAGGCGAATTGTCGATTCGTGTGTCCGCCTTGCGGTTGTTGACTAAGTCGCTGCGGCCTCTGCCGGAAAAATTTCACGGACTGACGGATACAGAGGCCAGGTACCGCCAGCGCTACGTGGACCTGATCATGAACGATGAGTCCCGTGCCGTTTTTCGAACCCGCTCGAAAATTATTTCGTACATCCGCGCGTTCATGGAAGCACCGGAGCGGGATTTCCTCGAAGTCGAAACGCCGATGATGCATCCGATTCCCGGTGGCGCGACAGCCAGACCGTTTATAACGCACCATAATGCGCTGGACCTGCAGATGTTCCTGCGGGTGGCGCCGGAGTTGTATCTGAAACGACTGATTGTTGGTGGCCTGGGTCGCGTCTATGAAGTCAACCGGAATTTCCGCAACGAGGGTGTTTCAACACGACACAACCCGGAATTCACGATGCTGGAATTTTACTGGGCATACGCGGATTACATCGACCTGATGGACCTCACTGAAAGCATGCTGGCCGGGTTGACCGAAGCAGTGAGCGGTGGAAGCGTAGTGACTTACCAGGGAGATGAGATCAACCTGGGCGGGCCCTTTGAGCGCCTCAGCGTTGAAGATTCTGTCCGGCGCTACAATCCATCGCTTGCGGATGCGGATTTGTGGGATGAGGCAACATTGCACAGCGCTTGCGACAAGCTGGAGATTCACACCGAGAAAAACTGGGGGCCGGGCAAGCTGCTGACTGAATTATTCGAAGCTACCGTTGAAGAGCATCTCATCCAGCCGACTTTCATCACCCAGTACCCGACAGAAGTCTCGCCGCTTTCGCGCCGTAACGACGAGAATCCCGACGTAACGGACCGCTTTGAACTGTTTGTCTGCGGCCGCGAGATCGCCAACGGATTTTCCGAGTTGAATGACCCCGAAGACCAGGCTGACCGATTCCGCGCGCAGGTGGAAAACAAGGATGCCGGAGACCTGGAGGCGATGCACTACGACGCCGATTATATCCGGGCCCTGGAATATGGCATGCCACCCACCGCTGGTGAAGGTATCGGTATCGACCGCCTGGTCATGATTTTCACGGATTCACCCTCGATTCGTGACGTTTTGCTGTTCCCTTACATGAGACCGGAAGCCTAGAAAGCCGGATGGAGCCGCTGGTTTCCGTCATTATGCCGGTGCGTGATGGCGGAGACTTCCTGGCTGCAGCGGTACAAAGCATCCTCGACCAGTCACTGCCTGAACTTGAACTGCTGCTGGTGAATGACCACAGCTCAGATGGCGCCATTCGGCAACTGCCTTCTACCGACGATCGCTTGACCATTCTGGAGAGCCGCGACCGGGGTGTCAGCCCTGCATTCAACGCCGGCCTCGCCCGTGCGCGGGGGAAATTCATTGCCCGCATGGATGCAGACGACATTGCGCTCCCTCAGCGGCTGGAACGACAGCTTGATTACCTGGAAGCCCATAGCGAAACAGACATTTGCGGGACCTGCGTTGAAATCTTCAGTGATCAGGAGATTGCCGGCGGTAACCAGCGATACCAGGCCTGGCTGAACAGCTGTCGCACGCCGGAAGTCATTTCGCGGGAGCTGTTTGTTGAAAGTCCGATCCCCAATCCTTCCGCCATGTTTCGTTCAGAGGCAATCCGCCGTCTCGGGGGCTTTGCGGACCCGCCCTGGCCTGAAGACTATGACCTGTACCTGCGTGCCGATGCTGCCGGTATGAAGATGGGTAAACCCCGTGGTTGCCTGTTGCGCTGGCGCGAACATTCCGACCGGCTGACCCGTACCGATCCCCGATATTCGAGCAAGAACTTCCAGGCCGCCAAGGCTCACTACCTGGTGAACGGGCGTTTACCCGAAGGAAAACCGGTCGTGATTTGGGGGGCCGGGCCGGGAGGGCAAATGATGCATGACGAATTACTTGCCGCAGGCGGCGCTGTCGAAGGCTTCCTGGAAGTTCATCCCCGCCGGATCGGAGGGCAGAAAAGGGGTTTACCGGTATGGCCTCTGGATGAAATCGTCAGCCTCGGGCAGTTCTTCGTCCTGGTTGCTGTAGGCTCCGCTGGCGCCCGGCCAAAAATCCGAGCCTTCATGAGCCAACACGGAAAAACCGAGGGGCAGGACTACCTGTTTGTCCTCTAGCCACATAGAATGGAAGCCATGACTGATTTGAATGTATTACTGGTTCAGGCGCAGCTGGGCTGGAAAGATCCTTCACGTAACCGCGAACACCTGCAGACTCTGCTGGCACAGGTTGAAGGGCATTTCGATATCGCCGTTTTTCCGGAAACCTTTACCACCGGATTCCTGGGCGACAGCGATCTCCCTGACGAAGACATGAGTGGACCAACCGTAGACTGGATGCGGGAGATGGCTGGCCTGAATGATTGCGCCGTCACGGGAAGTGCGGTGATCGTCGAAAACGGCCAACGATTCAACCGAATGATTTTTGTGGCTCCGGACGGTGCGCTCAGGTACTACGACAAGCGTCACCTGTTTGCGTTTGGCGGTGAAAACCGTCGTTATACGGCGGGATCAGAACGCGTCATCGTCGATTATCTTGGCTGGCGAATCAATCTGCAGGTTTGTTATGACCTGAGGTTTCCCGCCTGGTGTCGTAACCGTAACGACTATGACCTCATGCTGCTGGTGGCCAACTGGCCGGCCAAAAGAGTTCATCACTGGTCTTCTTTGCTCGAGGCCAGGGCCATCGAAAACCAGTCATGGGTCGTGGCGGTCAACCGGGTGGGTGACGATGGCAACGGTTTGCATTACCCGGGCAGCAGCGTAGTGCACGACCCCATGGGCGCCAGCGTGGCGCAATTGGATGACGAAGAGTCCTGCCGTATCGTTAAACTCGACGGGCAGCAACTCGAGGAAGTTCGCACGCAGTTTCCGTTCCAGCAGGATGCTGATCAGTTCAGCTTCGACTAGCCGGTTTTTTCATTCGCCCGCCTGCGCGCCAGCATGCGCATGACAGCCCCGCGCGGCTGCAACCGCCCGGAAGCCAGGCTCACCAGCGCTGTTGGCTCGCGAAGGGCGAACAGCATTTCGCGGCGCGCGCTTTCACGGCCGGCAAACAGCAGTGCGTCGCCTTGCCTCAATTCCTTGCCGGATCCGGGCAGAAACAGGCGTTTATCGCCTCTTTCAATCAGCAGGCAAATGCAGGGCAAGTCCTCGGCCTCCGGAGTTCGCGCGTGCTGAGTGACGTGTTTCAGCAGGATGGGCACGTTTTCTTTTTCGGCGGCTCGCAGGCTCTCCGACCAGGCGCCTACCAGGTTGACCGTCCACAGGCTGGGTGATCTGCCCTTGAGCACATTTGCCAGGCGTTTCTCAACCCTGATCGCGAACTGATCGTCGTGCTTTATCAGATGATCGATGAAAACCGAAAGCAACGGCGTGGTGGCCATAAAAAGAATTCTGCGGGCTACAATCAAGCTGCGGCGCGCCACCAGGTGTGCACCTGAGGCATCAAACAATTCGTCGTTCTGAGGGTTCTCCTGGCGCGCTACCACAAACAGGTCAGGGTTCAACTCCAGTGCAGTCATGATGATCGAGAGGTTGTCCACGTCGTCACCGGTGCCTGCAATGATTCCGCATCCATTCCTGATTCCCGCCTGCAGCAGGGTTTGCGCTTCGGTTCCGCGTCCCAGCACCGAGCCCGGGCGGCTGTCAACCCGGTCCGGATGGACATCGATCACCGTGAAAGGGACACCGGCTTCATCCAGTTTTGCCGCCATGCGTGAACCGAACCGGCCGATACCTGCCAGAATCCAGTGGCCATCGGGCGGGGAGGTTTCTCCCCTGAGGCGCGAACCGGGTACGCTGATCAGCCAGTCCTGCACCAGGTATTTCGTGGGTGAGCGGAGCGCAAGGTAAAAACGCTCTGCAAAGATTGTATAGGGGTCGACCGTGACGTCAGTGCCGAATGATGCCATGTTGGCGACCACCCGCCGGGTTTCGCTTCGGGCGAGCACCGGCAACTCCGGCCGGAGCAGTTTGCTGGTAATGGCAATGGTCAGATTGGCGTGGTCGTCATTGGTGATCGCAATCACCCCCGCGCAGTTCCTGACATCTTCTCCCAGGCCGGCCATGTCCAGCAACCGCCGGTCGGTGACGTCACCCGCCAATGCGGGCAGATGGGCAAATTCATCGATCAGCGACAGGCTGTGTATGATGCTTTCCTGACGCTCCAGTATGGCCGCACTGATGCCCCGTTTGAGCAGGCCGCTGACGATCATTCGACCGGTATGGCCGAAACCACATACGACGTAGAAATCATCGCTGCCCCGTCTGACTTTGCGTGCAAACCGGCTGCGCGCCATGTCAGCCCTGAACTGCGGATCGACAAACAGGGTGATGATGGTTCCTATGGAATAGAGCCACGCGATAACGTTCGGGAAGAGGATAATGAATACGTAAAGTCGCTGGGCATGCGTAAAAGCGACGGGTACTTCGCCGAACCCGATCGTAGTTGCCAGGATGGCGACAAAGTACATCGCATCAAGGTAACCCACGTCCATGGGATTTCCCTGTGCGTCCTGACCGAGGATGTGCACCATGCCGAATACCGATACGGAATAGACAAGGATCATCAGGATAAGCGGCGTACGCATACGCCGCATGGTGAGCCAGACGATATCGTTCATTAACGGCGGATCGTTATGGTTTCTGCCACCAGTAATGTCACGGAAACCAGGTTGGCCAGCAAGGCGCCGCCGGACAGGGAAACAATGCTGGCGAGGGTGTCGCTGGTCAGCCCTATTTCGGTAGCGTAAGCGGCGTAGGCCCAGACAAAGGATGCGGCAAGCAACTGCAGGTCGGCGACCAGGCTCGTGGCCAGTAAAACCGAGCCAATTTGCGAGCGATCGCCGAATTTCATGATGGTGGCAATCAGGCTGACGGCCAGGGCAGCGCCCAGCTCAAGGGCGTGGTGGTGCTCAGGGTTGTCGATATCGCCAACGAAAAACCCGAAGTTCAGTGTCAGTGCGAGCACAATAAAAAAACCAAAGACAACTTTCTCAAAATTCACGGTTAAGGGTCTCCCTCACGGTTGGACGCCCGTCTAGACTAGACCGTTTTTTCATCGGCTTCCACCTGTTGCGGGTGAACGCCGTATGATCATTCAATAAACTGGCCGTTGGCGTCCATGAATTCCAGTTTACCCAGGCCCATCTCTCTCATTTCGGCCTCTATCTGCACCCGGTCACCCACGATCACCCAGGTGATCCGGTCGGGGTGGAGCACCTGTTCAGCGGCGCCCCGGATATTTTCCAGGCTGACAGCTTCGTATTGCTCTTTCAGACCCGCCACATAATGATCCGCCCGGCCGAATCGCTCATTTGCCTGCAACGCGCCAAGCACGGCAGACGAGGTCTCGTAGAGACCGGGCAGGCTGTAGGCATTGCTCCGGAAAACGCGTGTCAACTCGTCACGTGTGATGGGATTTGAATCCAGCAGATCCGTAAATTCCCTGACCAGTTCTTTTAGTGAGTCTGCCGTCCGGTCGGACTGTACGGGCGCATACACAAGCCAGGGCCTCTGGCCGCGCGCGTCCTGGAGCAGCGTGTATGCGCCATAAGACCAATGCTTGTCGGTCCGTAGGTTCTGATTGACGCGGGATGAATACTTGCCTCCCAGTACATCGTTCATCATCTGGATGTCGATGTTGTTTTCAACGCCCGTCGGCGGGGCAAGCTGCGCTCCCAGGATCAGTGACTGCGTGGAGTCCGGTTGGTCGATGATAATCACTCGCCCCTGGTCGGGCAGCGATACTTCGGCAATGTTCTTGACCGGCAACTCCATGGACGGCGCCTGCCACTTGCCAAAACTGTTTTCCAGCAGAGGAAGGACCTGGTCCAGCGTGGTGGCGCCGACCACGAAAAGCGTTGCATTATCCGGCCGGATCCATCGACGGTGAAAATCAACCAGGTCCTCGCGTTCGAGTTCCATGATGGACTGCGCTTCGCCGCTGCCGGTAAAGGGAATGCCATAGGCGTGATCCGGTCCGTAAATCAGGGGTGGAAGCGTTCTCAGGGCAATGGAAACCGGTTGGCTTTTCTCACGCTCGATCCGGGCTAGCCAACGATGCCTTGATCGCTCCATTTCTTCCTGGTTAAAAGCGGGATTCATCACCACGTCTGCAAACAGATCGATGGATGGCCCCAGGTTTTCCACCAGCGCGGACAACGAGGCACGTGACGTGTCGAGGTCAGAAGCGGTGGAAATCGCGGCGCCCAGGGCATCGGCCTGTTTTTCAATGTCCAGGGCTGAACTCGAGTGCGTACTCTCGTCCATCATGGCCAGCGTGAAACTGGACGTGCCAGGTTTCAAACCTGCATCGGCGGCATAGCCGGCATCAAATTGCAGGGAGACGGCAACCACGGGTACGGCGGCGCGTTCCGCCAGAACGACATTCAGCCCGTTGCTCAATACGGCCCGCTGTACCAGCGGAAAATCAATATCCGGCAGATCATTGACCTTTGGCAGCCCCAGGGTCCTGTCCACGCCGGCTTCAACCGTCTGATGCATACCGAACGGATACACATCGATTTGATGCATACCATTGGCAAGCCAGCGCCTGGCGGCTTCCCGAACCTCTTCGGGCGTGGCGTGGTTAATCCAGTTCAGGGCGGTTTTGAGAAAGCCATGGTTTCCATCGTATAGCTCGCTTTGGGCCAGTGTGCTGGCTTTTCCGTAAAATCCTCCGACCTGTTCGAGACCGCGGACAACGCTCGCGTTGATTTTGGTTTTGGCCCTTTGCAGTTCATCTTCAGCCGGACCGTTATCGAGAAACTGTTTCAGTTCCTGGTCGATGATATCGTTCACCTGGCTGACGGGTGTATCGGAACTCAGTATCGTATCGATCGCAAACAGGCTGGCGAGTTCGAAAGGCTGGACGCTCGCGGAAATCTCGACAGCAAGCTGCATTTCGTAGACCAGCGCCTGGTACAGCCGGGAGTTCTTGCCGTCTCCAAGGATGCTTGCTGCCAGTTCCAGCAGCAGGCGGTCTTTACCGGTCCAGCCTGGCACGGCCCACAGCCGGTAGCTTCGGGTCTGGGAGACCCGGTCATACATGATTTCGTGGGTGCTGCCCCGACGCTCGGGCACCCAGGACTTGAGGCGACTGACCGGGGGGCCTGCTTCGATGTGGCCAAAATATCGAGCGGCCAGTTCCAGGCCCCGTTCGGGCGTGATGTCCCCGGCCAAAACCAGAACGGTGTTCGCCGCACCGTAATAATCCCTGAACCACTGGTGCACATCTTCCAGAGACGCAGCATCCAGGTCCTCCATGGAACCGATAGTCGAATGCCTGTAGGGATGCCCGGGTGGGAACAGGCCTTCCTGGATCCGGTAAAAAACTTTTCCAAAAGGTTGATTGTCGCGTTGCCTTTTCTCGTTTTTCACGACCGATCTTTCCTGGTCGAGTTTTTCCTGGGTGACCGCACCCAGCAGATGTCCCATCCGGTCTGATTCCAGCCACAACGCCAACTCCAGGGCGGGCGTTGGAACATTCTCGAAATAGTTGGTGCGGTCCAGCCAGGTTGAGCCGTTCAGGGAAGTGGCGCCTGCCTGTTCCAGCGCGACAGAGATGGGGTTGTTGTAGTGCTCGGAACCCTCGAACATGATGTGTTCGAAAAGATGGGCAAATCCCGTTTTACCGGCGGGTTCGTCCTTCGACCCCACGTGGTACCAGACACCTACAGCCACAATCGGGGCTTTGTGATCTTCATGAATCAGTACGGTCAGGCCGTTGTCCAGCACATACTTTGCCGCGGGGATGTCGATATTTGGCTCTGCGGCGAGGAGCGTTTCTTGAAAGAGCAGGCTGCACGCCAGGAAGGCGAACAGCGGCAGGCGCTTCACTGTGTCGAGTCCTCGCTCGTCACTTTGACTGACGTAATGTAGGCCAGGGCGCTCAAAACCGGTCCGTCGAAGTACTCCATACGCTCCGTCTTTACCTGGCGCGATTGCCTCATTTCAAACACTTTGAATGTCGTCGGGCCGGCTCTTTCGAAGATGGGCGGGTATTGAGAAATCAGCAGCAGGGGTTCAGGTTCCCAGATGCCTTCCCGCATCTGGACATCCAGATCGAGATGCAGGAAACGGCTTCGTCTGAGCGTTACGGCGCCATCCAGCCGATGGTAGGTAACGGGGCCGGGCATTGCCGCTGCGGGCTCCTGTAAAAGTTCGGAACGTTCCAGTTGCCCCGTCGCTACTGCTTCCGCATATCGTTGTTCGTTCTCTTCACTTTCACTTTCGAGCAAGTCAGCCCTGATGAACTCAAGCCTTTCGCGAGCAAGCGGGTCCTTGCTCATAATGACCTGTAAATCATGAACGCGCAGGGTAGGGAAGGGCTCCTGGTCTCCCTGCTCCCAGGAAAGGTATTGCTGTGGACGGAACGGTGCGCTGAGTCGCAGTCTTCGCCAGGCCTCGCGCATGACCTCACTCATTTCCTCGATGTGCACAAGTGCGTTGGGATCCGGTTCCGGTTCTTCGCTCAATGCCGGCAACAGAGCCTCGTTTGCGCCAGGCGCCTGTTCTGTAGCAGGCGTCGTTGCCGCATCCGTCTCGTCAGATTCCTCTGAAGGGGTCAGAAAATCCGTTGCATTGGAATAATCGGGCAGTTCCTGGGTTTCCAGGGCTTCCTCGTTATGGTTGAGGTGGGTCAGGATCAGAACCTCGACACGATACCGGATGTCCTGGGCCCAAAGCGCTGACGATGCGGACAGAAAGATAATAAAATAAATTAACTTTATTCCATAATACATTAATAAATATACCTATTTATTCCTGAAGATGTTCCAGCAGAACTTTTACTTCCCGGAACCGCTGCGCCGGGTCGGGTTCCTGCATCAAGATACGCAATTTTTGTGGTCCCTGCATTTTGTAGTCCTGGTTGCGCTCCTGGATCAGTCGGATCAGGGCCGCGGGGTCGGCCTGTGCCTGGTCGGAGAACTCCAGTCTGCCTCCATGAGGTCCAAAGTCCACTTTAATGATACCAATCTGTTCCGCTTTCAACCTGATTTCGGCGACTTCGAACAGGGCCTTGATGGCATCCGGGAGCAAACCGAACCGGTCGATCATTTCTACCTGCATCTCCCGTAACCCTGCAGCGTCCTTGGCGCTGGCGATTCTCTTGTAGAGCGTCAGGCGCGTTTGCACATCCGCCAGGTAGCTTTCCGGGATCAATGCCGGTACGTGCAGTTCGATTTCGATGCCGCGCTGCACCGGGTCTTCCAGCTCCGGTTCTTCGCCTTTGCGAAGAGCTTCTACGGCGCGTGACAGCATGTCACTGTAAAGGCTGAATCCCACCTGGTTGATCTGTCCGCTTTGTTCAGCACCCAATAACTCACCCGCACCGCGAATTTCCAGGTCATGGGTGGATAGCGTGAATCCGGCACCCAGTTCTTCCAGGGAAGCAATGGCCTCCAGCCGTTTCTTTGCATCCGCCGTCATGCTGCGGCGTTCGGGTACAACCAGGTAAGCATATGCCCGGTGATGAGAGCGCCCGACTCGCCCGCGCAACTGGTGCAGTTGCGCCAGTCCGAACCGGTCAGCGCGGTTAATAATGATGGTGTTTGCAGTCGGAACATCGATGCCGCTTTCAATAATCGTGGTGCAGACCAGGATATTGAAACGTTGCCGGTAAAAATCCAGCATGACCTTTTCAAGGTCTCGTTCTGCCATCTGTCCATGTGCAACGGCCAGCCGAGCCTGCGGAACCATTTCCTGCACTTCGCGTGCGATTCGGTCAATGGATTTGACCTCGTTATGCAGGAAAAACACCTGTCCTCCACGCTGAAGCTCACGCATCAACGCCTCGCGCAACATGGAACGATCCCACTCTGAAATCAGTGTCTTGACGGCCATTCTGCGTGCCGGTGGAGTGGCAATGATCGAAAGGTCGCGAATTCCGCTCATGGCCATATTCAGCGTGCGCGGGATGGGCGTGGCAGTGAGCGTCAGCAGGTCGACCTCAGCGCGCAATTGTTTCAACCGTTCTTTTTGCTGAACCCCGAAGCGCTGTTCTTCGTCAATGATGACCAGTCCCAGCTGCTTGAACCGGATGTCCTTTTGGATCAGCCGGTGCGTGCCTATCACGATATCTACGGAGCCTTCTCTGAGCTGGTCCAGAACTTTTCGGGACTCGCCACTGCTGCGAAACCGTGAGAGCAGTTCGACCTTGACTGGCCAGTCGGCCAGGCGGTCACTGAAAGTTGAGAAGTGCTGTTGTGCCAACAGCGTTGTAGGCACCAGTAAGGCAACCTGCCGTCCCGCCTGGACGGCAACAAAGGCAGCGCGCAAAGCGACTTCTGTCTTGCCGAAACCTACGTCGCCGCATACCACGCGATCCATAGGCTGGTGGGATTCCAGATCAGCGATCACCGCGTCTATGGCGTCCTGCTGATCCGGCGTTTCCTCGTAAGGAAATCCGGAGGCAAATTCCGCATAAAGTTTGCGATCCAGGGAGAAAGAAAAGCCCTGCCTGGCTTGCCGCCGGGCGTAAAGGTTCAGCAGTTCCGCTGCAATGTCCCTTACCCGGCTGGCAGCCTTGCGCTTGGCTTTTTCCCATTGTTGACTGCCAAGACGGTGCAACGGGGCAGTCTCCGGATCGCTACCGGTAAACCGGCTCACCAGGTGCAGTGACGACACGGGTACGTAAAGCTTGTCGCCGCCGGCATAGGACAGCATCAGGAACTCTGCCTGGCGCTGATCGATTTCCAGAACTTCAAGACCCAGGTAACGGCCCACACCATGGTCTTCGTGGACCACGGGAGCGCCTTCTGCCAGATCGGTCAGATTTCGGATGATGGATTCCGGATCCCGCTCGGATACAGAACGTTGCACGCGGGGACGGGTTCTGCCGCCGAAAAGCTGGGACTCGGTGATCAGCGCCAGTTCATCTGGTATGACAAAGCCTTCTTCCACGGGCAATACTGCCAGGCCGGAGCGGTCAGTGCCGCTCTGAAATTCAGCAAAGCTCTCAAACGAGGCCGGCTTGACCCCGAAACTTGCCAGTGTCGTTCTCAGGACTTCACGCCGGCCGGGCGTGTCTGCCGCGAAAAGCACTCTTCCTTCAAAGCGATCCATGAATGTGGCAAGGTCAGCGGCCGCTTCCTTGCCCTTTTCGTGAATGTGGAGATCCGGAGCCTGTGACGTAGAAAATGCGGCGCTCCCTTTCGGCGCCAGTTCCGGATCCGGCAGGTGCGTGACGTCTAGGGAGTCCAGCTGCTCCTCGAGCTTTTCCCGTGTGAAAAAAAGTTCCCAGGGCTCCAGCACAGGTCTTTCTACGTCATAACGGCGCTGCTCCCATCGTTCGGCAGTCCGCACCATATGGGTTTCTGCAGCCTCCATGCTGCCGGGCTGAAGGACTAATCTCGGTCGAGATTCCAGGTAATCGAGCAGGAACGAGGTACCCTCGTAAAACAGCGGAAGGTATTGTTCCAGGCCCTGGGGGTGCACGCCCGATCTCAGATCCTGGTACAGCATCACATTGCGTGTATCGACATCAAAACGCAGGCGGAACGCCCGCCTGAAGTTTTCCAGGGCCAGATCATCACAAGGGTATTCGCGAGCCGGCAACAGGTCTATGCATTCAACTTTACCCGTGGACCGTTGTGATTCCGGATCAAACGCCCTGATCGTATCGATTTCCTCGTCGAACAGGTCCAGGCGGTACGGGTTAGAACTTCCGGCCGGAAACAGGTCAATAACGGATCCGCGGATCGCATACTGTCCGGCCTGGTAAACCTGCTCGGATGCCTCGTAGCCTGCGTTATGGAGTTGACGGCGGAAATTCTCGATGACCAGGTTCTGGCCCGGGGAAAGGTCAAAACTGCGCTGCAGAATATATTCTGACGGTGGCAGGCGCTGGATTAGTGACGTCACCGGGGCCAGCACAATGCCCTTATTTAAGGTCGACAGGGTGGAGAGGGTTTTCAATCGTTCCGCGATAATATCCGGGTGCGGCGAAAACGGGTCGTAGGGCAGGGTTTCATGATCCGGGAACAGCATGACCGGCAGGCTGTCGGTCGCCAGCATTTCCAGGTCGCGATACAGCACCTGAGCCTGGTGGCTGGATCTCATGACGACGAAACTGATACCGTTGAATTCGGATGCCGCAGCGCGAACCGCGAGTGCCACCGAGCTTCCGTGCAATCCACTCCAGGACTCGAGAGAATCCCCGTACCTGGCTTTGAACGGACTGGTGCTCACCGCGGCTCGAGTTCAGGTTTTCGGCCGGCCAGTCGCAGAATGCCAAACAGCAGTAACACAGATATCAACAGCGCAACCCACCAGGGCAAGCCGTACGCGACCGGAATGGAGCACACCGCCATGGCAATCACGCCAACCAGCATGGCGTAGGGAATCTGGGTGCGCACGTGCTCTATGTGGTCGCAGCCCGAAGCCATGGAAGACAGTATCGTCGTGTCTGAAATCGGTGAACAATGGTCTCCCCAGACACTGCCGGCGAGTACTCCGGCGATGGAGGAGTAAAGGATATGCATATCATCCACCTCTGCAAAGCCACTTGCCTTCATGACGGCCCAGGTCAGGGGTATGACCAGCGGAATCAGTATGCCCATGGCACCCCAACTGGAGCCGGTGGCAAACGCTGTGAAGGCGGCAAGGATGAACACGATAACGGGCAACCACTGAACCTGCAGCGTATCACCCAGTACCGAGACCAGGTAATCCGCCGCTCTCATTTCCTCGGTGATGCCGCCCAGCGACCAGGCCAGCACCAGTATGATCATCGCGTAGAACATGGCCTTCAGCCCCGTGTACCAGGCGTTAACCACTTCCTCCAGGCTGAGGATACGCTGGACCAGGGTCAGGATAGCGGCCGTCATCATGCCGATCAAGGAGCCCCACATCAGTGACTTGTAGGAATCCGCGGCGCCAATGATGCTTTTCAGACTGGCTTCTTCCTCACCCAGGGCGCCCTTGCCCGTGACGTAAAGGCTGGTCATGACGCCCAACACCAGCACAGCGATGGGCAAAATGGCGTTAATCGCGCGCAGCGGTTTGCCTTCGACCGGATTGATGGGCTCACAATCCTCAGCCACGGCAGAGGCCAGGTGGCCGGAGGATTCAACGCCGTGCAAACGCGCTTTTTGCTCGGATTTTGCCATGGGGCCAAAGTCCCGTCCCGTGGCGCAGACCATGAAGACAAAGGTCACGGCCAGTAACGGATAGAAGCTGTACGGTATGGTGGACAGGAACAACAGGTACGCTTCTGCATCCAGGTCGGGTATGTATGACAGGGATTCTCCGATCAGGCCTACCTGGTACCCAATCCACGTGGTGACCAGTGCGATGGTGGCAACCGGCGCGGCGGTTGAATCCACGATATAGGCGAGTTTCGCTCGCGAAACATTCATCGAGTCGGTTACCGGGCGCATGGTGTTGCCCACCACCAGGGTGTTGGCATAGTCGTCGAAGAAAACGGCCAGGCCGAGCGTGGCCGTGGCAAGGCAGGCGCGGCGGGCATCGTCTGCCCAGGCCACAATCAGGTTGACCACACCCTGCATTCCGCCATTGCGGGAGATGATCCCCACGGTCCCGCCTATCATCAGTGAAAACAGGATCACCGCCGAGTGCTCGGTGTCTGCTACAGCCGCGAGAATGTGTTTTTGGAAAGAATCAAGCAGTCCCTGCCAAAGCCCAAGAAAACTGAATCCGTTAATGGCCCAGGCACCAAACCAGACGCCAACGAACAAGGCAGGGATTACCTGTCGCAGCGCAAGGGCTAAAAGGATAGCCAGCAGAGGCGGCAGGATCGAAACCCAGGACAGGGCAACCGGATCAACCGATTCGCTGGCCAGGGTGGGTGTGGCGACGAGGAGTAACAGTAGCAGCAGGAAACGGTGTAATGGCTGACTGACTGATTTCTTCTCTTCCATGCTGGGGTCCTGTTCGGAAATAGCGGTTGAGGATGTCGAACTGATCAGCGGCGGTTTGCGCTCGCATCAACTGGCTTCGTGTCGAAGCGGAATCCGGGCGGTTCTTCAGGTACCAGCCTATGTGTTTTCGCGCCACTTTAACGCCATGATGCTCGCCGTAGGAATGGTGCAGCTGGAGTAAATGCTGCTCCATGACGGCCAGCACTTCTTCTCCGGCAGGCGGCGGCAACTCTTCGCCGGTTGCCAGGAAATGGCGGATCTCGCGAAAAATCCAGGGATTCCCCTGGGCTGCACGTCCAACCATCAGGCCGTCGGCGCCGGTTTGTGACAACACTTCCTGAGCTTTTCGGGGCGAGTCAATATCGCCATTGGCGAATACCGGGATTCGCACCGCGTCGCAGATCGCACCGATCGTCTGGTATTCGGCCTCGCCTTTGAACCGGTCAGAACGGGTACGCCCATGGACGGCCAGTGCGGCAATTCCTGTTACTTCGGCGATCCGCGCAATCTCGATTCCGTTACGGTGGGCGGGACTGGGTCCGGTGCGAATTTTCAAAGTGACCGGCACGTCAACGGCGGCAACCACCGCCTCAAGTATCCTCCGAACCTGGTCAGGATCCGACAGCAGTGCAGAACCGGCCAGTTTGTTACACACTTTCTTGGCCGGACAGCCCATGTTGATGTCGATGATCTGGGCGCCGCGGGAAACGTTATACCTGGCGGCATCCGCCATCCATTCCGGATCGCTGCCGGCAATCTGGACCGCTACGGGGCTGAGTTCTCCCTGGAAATCTCCGCGCAACCGGGACATTCGCGTTTCCCTGAGCGCCGGGTTGGCCGCCAGCATTTCCGTGACGACATAGCCGGCACCCAGCTCGCGACACAATTGCCGGAAAAACCGGTCCGTCACGCCCACCATGGGCGCCAGTGCCAGCGGATTGCCAATGGTATGAGGACCGATCTTCACGTCAGGACAAGGCTCCAAAAATCTTGAAGCCGGCAACCCAGGTGCCAATGGCTGAACCGAGATTGGATAAGAAAAAGACCAGCAGAATGCGGGTAGCGGGGTTTCTGAACCAGCCTTTCATCGTGGTGATGTCAAACCGCAGATTTTCCAGGTCGGACACGCGGGGCTTCCGCAGCCAGGACTCCACGAGTCCTGTGACCATTCCTGCTGCGATCGTCGGATTCAGCGAAGTCAGGGGCGCGGCAATGACTGCGCTCAGGATGGTTAACGGGTGGCCCCGGGCGATGAGTGCACCCAGTGCTGCAAGACCGCCGTTGATCACCACCCAAAAAAAGATCAACTGCCAGCCCAGTTCGGGGCTGCGTGAAAAGCCGATGACGAAGCCGGTAATGACCAGCAGCATGATGACCCAGGGAATGACCTTCGGCCAACGTGACTTGGGAGGCATGGCTTCCAGCTTTTTCCGTTCCACGGCGGGATCAAAGTCACTGCTTTCCAGGTGCCTGGCCAGGCCTTCCATGTGGCCGGCGCCGATGACCACCAGGACTTTTCTGCCAACCGCATCTGCATTTGCTTCACGCAGTCGGGAGGCCATGTACCGGTCGCGTTCAGCGATCAGCGCTTCAAACAGCTCCGGCGACTGTTCGGCAAATTCGGTGAATGTCGATTCAAGGATGTCGCCTTCTTTGAGTTTCTCGATGGCTTCCTCATCGATTTCGTCGGAACTGACCATGCCCAGAGCAAGCCCGGCCATCATGTACATGCGTTTGTACCAGGGAACGCTTGCATAGCTGCGGCGAAGTGTTGTGGCCAGGTCCCGGTCAACCAGTTGCAAGGGGATGTCCTGCTCTTTGGCGGCAACCGTGGCGGCACGCATCTCGGCCCCCGGCTCAATTCCGAATTGTTCAGCAATTCTTCGCTGGTAGGCGCTCAGGGCCAGGTTGGCCATGACCAAGCCAGCCTTGCCGTCCCGGATGATCCGGTACAGATCGAGATCGGTCCACTTTCTTTCAGCGGTAAGGGCGTCATAGCGGGCCTGGCACAATTCGACAGCTACGGCATCGTAGTCGCCGGAAGAAGCCATCTGTTTTACGGCCTCTGCGCTGGCCCTGGACACGTGGGCGGTGCCGAGTATCGTGTAATCGACGCCGTCCCTGTGAATGTGCCTGATGGGTTGTTCGTGCAGTATGTCTTCGGCCATCAATGGTGCCTGGTTGGGAAAGGGCGCAAGGATACCCTATCCCGACGGCCTTTACTTACTCTGATTTCTTGTCGATGACTTCGCCCTTGTGCAATACGGTGAACAGGACCAGGTCGTATTCGAAGTACACGCTCCAGTGGTCATACTCCCACTCGGTTATTGGTGGGTCACCCACGGCTGCGTGAACTTTGGCCGGCTCGCCAAATCGGCCGCGTACGTCAGCGGTTTTCATGCCGTTTTCAGGCACTTCCATACGCCCCGACTGCCTGACTTCCTCGATCAATAACACGTCTGCGGAAAGGGTAGCGGTGGTCAGAAGTCCAAACAGGCTGGTGAAAATCAGCGCCAGAACCATCCGTGTCATGTCACTGCCTCCATCGTCAGTTCATTGAGTCTATTAATATACCATGACAGGGTGACCGTCAGGCCGGGTTCAGCGGTTTTGTTCCAGTAATCGCCGGTAGGAATCGTAGCGCCATTTCATAATGAGCCCCTGATCCACCGCGTCACGAATGGCGCATCCCGGTTCGCTGGAGTGTCTGCAGTCGTTGAATTTGCAGTGTCCATCAAACGGATGGAAATCGATGAAACCATCCCCCAGTTCAGCTTGTTCCATCTGCCATAAGCCGTATTCCCAAACGCCCGGTGAATCGATCAGCCGCCCTTCGACAGGCAGTGAATACATGATGGTCGTGGTGGTCGTATGGATACCTTTGCCAGTGACGCGGGACAGTTCTCCAGTCTGCAGACCCAGATCGGGGATGAGCTGGTTGATCAGCGAGGACTTCCCGACCCCGGACTGACCGACCAGGATGCTGACCTTATCTTCCAGGATTGGCCACAAAGCATCCGTACCGGGATCACCTTTACAGGATGTGGCCAGGACCGGGTACCCCAATTCCCGATAGTCGCCCAGGTGGCTCAGGGGACTATCCGCAGCGAGCGACTGTTTCGCAGCAAGCTCAGACTTGTTCAGGACAATGACGGGACGAATACCCAGGCTGTGAATGGCGACCAGGTAACGTTCAACCAGGTCCGTGCTGGGTTGGGGTTCCGGAGCGATGACAACCAATGCCTGGTCGAGGTTGGCGGCAATTACCTGCTTCTGTAATCGGGCATTGGCCCTTGCAAATTCGTTGTCCCGATGCTGGATCCCGGTCAGCACAGCCGAGTTGTCTTTTGTCATTTCGACGGACACGCGGTCGCCGCAGTAGGGCCGGCCTATTGAGCGGCGGTACTTGCAATCCGTTCGTTCTCCAGTCGGCAATTCGATGATTCCGCGGTTGCCGTAGGATACGAGCACTAATGCTTCCAAATCCATGAACGGTATTGTACCCGTGCTTTCGTTCAAGCAAACTCTTGAAATGGACATAGTTAAAGCACAAAGACTGATCTGGGTGGACCTGGAAATGACCGGTCTCGACCCGGACAGTGATTCAATCCTCGAAATCGCCTGCATCGTGACCGATGCCAATCTGCAGGAACTGGCGGAGGGCCCGGTATACGCCATCCGGCACGACAAGGCTACCCTGCGCGCCATGGATGACTGGAACCAGACGCATCACACGTCTTCGGGCTTGTGGGACCGGGTGCTGCAAAGCAACGTCAGCATGAATGAAGCAGAGCAGGGCACCCTGGCTTTTGTGAAGGAATGGACAGAGCAGGGAACCTCACCCCTGTGCGGAAACAGCATCTGCCAGGACCGGCGGTTCATGCATCGACAAATGCCCCTGCTCGAACGCTGGTTTCACTATCGGAACCTGGATGTCAGCACCCTGAAGGAACTGGCTTCACGCTGGGCGCCGGACGTGTTGGAAGGGTTCAGCAAACAGAATCGGCACGAGGCTCTTTCTGATATTCGCGAATCCATCGGGGAGTTACGCCATTACCGATCGTTTATGGGTGATCTGGCTGGTTGCAAATAGGCCGATATCCTGATAAAACTGCGAACGCTTTAACAATAATTTAATGCTTGGAAGGAACTGGTCAAGGCAGAGTTGTCCAGGCCTCTAAGAAAAGTAAATAATTCAGTAACTTACGGGAGAGACCTGAATGAATAACAGGGAAATTACCACGCCTGCATCCCTTCTCCAGATTCTGCTTCTGACCCTGATACTGGCATTCACAGCCAGCAGTGTGTGGGCAGACGACGATCAGACCGATTCAAACGATACCGATACGACCGATCAGCAAGATGCTACGGATGATGTCGGCGTTGATGTTGACGACGAAGATGACTCGGCTGAACTGGACAGAGTGGTGGTCACCGGTTCACGTCTTCAGCGTGAGACTTACACCAGTATCTCGCCGCTGCAGATCATCACGGCCCAGGGCTCGCGTGAAGCCGGCCTGGTCAACGCTGCAGAAATTCTGCAGAAATCAACGGCCAGTGCGGGTCAGCAGATCGATCTGAGCTTCACGGGTTTCGTCCTGGACAATGGTCCTGGCGCTTCCACGGTAGACCTCAGGGGTTTGGGCGCGGGCAGAACGCTGGTCCTGCTGAACGGCCGCCGCCTTGCGCCATCAGGTGTGGAAGGCGTTCCGGTTGCTCCCGATCTCAACCTCATTCCCGGCCTGATGGTGCAGCAGTATGACATCCTGCTGGACGGCGCCTCTTCCATTTACGGTTCTGATGCCGTTGCCGGTGTAACCAACATCCTGATGCGGAAGGACTTTGATGGCCTTGAGTTGGATGTTTTTTATAATCAGCCCGATCACAGCAATGGCGAGTCTTACGACATCAATGCCGTTTACGGAATGAATTTCGACCGTGGAAACTTCGGAATCGGTGTCGAGTATTACAAAGCCAAAGAAATCAAGGTCAAGGATCGTCCCTGGACCGGTCAGTGTGACAAGAACCACGAGATTGACCAGAGCGGTAATATTCGCAGCCAGGAGCAATTTTACCCTACGGTTTATGGCATGGAGTGGGATGACTGCAGGCTCGGCTCACTCGCAGCCAGGACGTTTATGCCATTGCGCTCAGGCAGCGTTTACTACACCCCGGGTTATACCAACGGCGGATGGCCGAATTTTTCTGAGTCGTCATCCGACGGATTTGGTGTTGATGGCAACGGCGACGGCATGACCGACTTGACGTTCCGCGATTACGACCTGAACGGTAAGCCCTCTGACTATAACCGCTCATTGTGGCCAAAATCAGACCGCCTCAGCGTGATGGCCTATGGCGAGTACGTCTTCGAAGGCGAAATGAACAATACGATTTACACGGAGTTGAGCTACAACAAGCGCAATTTTAAAGCCAACGGCGGTGAGGGTCAGTTGTTCCCCGACGTTCCGGCAAACAATCCATACAACCTGTGTAACCCCAATGCCGTGGGCGGTGTCGATTGCGGTGAAGCGCAAGACGCTCTTTACACCAACCCCAATTTCGTAGATCAGTTTTCAACCGAGTACGAGAGCCTGTGCGCCGGTTTTGATATTCCCAAGGAATTTTGTACCCCGGCTACCTTTGGCCTGCTAACCGGACCGGTTGGACCGATCTACACGCAGCCTATCGTTTCAGTGACGGGCGACCGTAACCTCGTGAAAACCAGCATGAACCAGTTTCGTGGCGTTCTGGGCCTGCGGGGCGACCTGCCTGGCATCGACTGGGGCTCCATGGCTGGCTGGCAATATGACCTGGCGTTCGTTTACACCCAGTCCAAAGGCAAATCCCACAGGTATGGCGTCCGTGGTGACCGCCTTGACCTGTCCCTGGGCGCGTTCTCGTCTACCAATACACCCTGCAACAACGATCTCGGTGTAGAACTGGCCTCCGATACTGCTGCTGGATGTGTCCCCGTCAACATGTACGCGCCTTCGCTGTATCCGGTGGGTGTCGTGACTGGCGATTTTGCCACCCAGGCTGAGCGCGATTACCTGTTCGACAGCCGTGATTTCGACACCAAGTACACCCAGTCGCTGTTCTCTGCTTATGCCAATGGTTTCCTGTTCGAGATGGAAGGCGGCACCGCGATGGGCGGTATCGGTGTTGAATGGCGTAAGGACAAAATCGATTCGGATCCCGACGAAGTGGCCCGCGACGGCCTGTTTTTCGGATTCTTTTCTGATGGCGGTGCAACCGGTGACAAGTGGACACGCGAGATTTTCGCCGAAATGGAACTGCCCATTCTTGCAGGCCGGAAATTCGCAGAGGAACTGACGTTCAATGGTTCCGTGCGTTATACGGATGACGAGTTTTACGGGTCCGGCACCACTTACTCTGCCAAGCTGGGCTGGCGTCCGGTGAACAGTCTGTTCTTGCGCGTCACCTACGGCACATCCTTCCGCGCACCAAATCTGCGCGAAGTGTTCCTTCAGGATCAGACCGGATTCAATAATCTGCTTGATCCCTGCGTGGTTCCGGAAGGCGCCTTCAACCCGATTACCGGTGACTACGTTCCTGAACTGGACCAGCGTGACCCCGTGGTCCTTGAGAACTGTTTCCTCACCGGTGTTGACCCAACGGCGCTGGACAACAATGGCTTCAACGTCTATAGCACGGAAATCGCACGTGGCGGCACCACCGATCTGAAAGCCGAAACGTCGCAGTCATTCACCACCGGTTTTGCCTTTGAGCAGCCGTGGTGGGATTCCTTCGACATGACTTTTGGTGTGACTTACTACAGCATCAATATCGATGACACCATCGTCGAGCCGACCGCACAGTTCCTGATCAATGACTGTTACAACGATCCTAACTTCGACAGCGCATTCTGTAATAACATTGAGCGCGCACCCGATGGTTTCTTCGACATCATCAATGCCAGGTACATCAACCGTGACAATGCAAAGAATCGCGGCTGGGATTACAACTTCAACTATGACCAGAACTTCAACTGGGGTTCCAGGGCAGTCCGGCTGGGCGTCGACCTGGTGGTTAACCAGAATGTGGAAGCTTCAACGACCTTCTTGGATGATGACGGCAACCCGGATTTCGAAGATTCACATGCCAACCTTTATTACCCGAAATGGAAAGCCAACCTTGGCCTGCGCGCCAATGTGGATGACTTCCGTTTCACCTGGGTCATCAACTACATCGGTAAGACCGAGCAGGAAGAAGCGTTTGTCGATGATTGGAGCGATATTTCCGGTTCTGCAGATACGTGCTTTGGCCCGCCGGATGACACGTTCTGCCGCGACTTCGCTGATACCGACGACTACTGGCTGCATTCGGCCTCGGTTTACTGGTACGGCGATACCTGGACCGTGGGCGCGGGTATCCGCAATGTGTTTGACAAGCGTCCTCCTTACGTCGATGGCACCGAATACGTCGCTATCAACCGTGTTCCGATCGGTGGAGCGTATGACCTCTTTGGCCGTGTTTACTTCCTGAACGTGAGCTGGAGGCCCGGAAATTTCTAATCATTCCCGGTTAATCTGAAACACAAAAATCCCGTCAAATCTGGCGGGATTTTTGTTTATACTGGTGCCCGGTTTTAACGATGATAAATCTGTTTGGTAGAGATCTATGAATTCAGGATTTTTGATGAAAAAGGTATGGGTCGCTGTCGCAGTTCTACTGGCTTGTACTACAGGAACGCTGGCTGCAGAACCCTATCCGCTGGAGTACTGGGCCCTGAGGGATGTGATCAGCAATGTGCGCGTCTCTCCGGACGGTAAGCACCTGGCGTTGATGAAAATCCCCAACCGGGATGGGAACCCCGTGATTGAAGTATACGATGCTTCCAATCTCAAAAAAGAGCCGTTCCGCCTGAATGCAGACCCGATGGAGATGACATCCTTCAACTGGGTCGGTGATCAGGACATCATCATTACCTTGCGGCAAAAAGTCCGGGACATGATCGACGGATTCAACGAAGGGGTATACGAGTACAAGCTGGCCATGCTTGATATCAAGAAGGAAAAAGTTGACCAGTTCCGGGAAGTCAATCCGCAATTGGAAAACCTGGTGCCCAGCAAACCCAACCACGTCATCATTTCCCTGAATCCTTCAGGGGGAAAAAGTGTCACCAATCTCGATGAAGCGTTTCGGCCCAGGGCTTATTACGAATTGAACCTCGAATCAGGCGCCAAGGCCACCCTGATCAAGGGCAAATTATCCATGGGTCAAATCGAATTCGACGGCGATGGAAACCCCTGGCTGGCAAGGGGTTATGACCGGAACCGGGATGAATTCATCTGGTACATCCGCCGCAAGGGCGAAAAGGGTTGGGAAGAGCTATACCGCCAGCATGAAGACAGCTTTGAACAGTTCACGGTCCAGGGCATGGATCCCGAAAAACCCGACACCATCCTGGTCCTGGCAAACAATGGTAAGGACAAGGCCGGATTATGGGAATTCGATGTAAATTCCAAGTCGTTCGGGGAACTCGTTTATGCAAGAAATGACGTAGACGTAGCCGGGGTCCGTTTTCACAGCAACCCATGGACACAACCGGACAAGATCGTCGCCGTGGCGTACAACACGAACAAGACACATTTCGAGTACTTCGACGCCATGGAAGGGGCAACGTTTGCCCAGCTGGAAGGAATCATTCCGAGCGCTTATTACGTGCGCATTACCAGCCGGTCCCGGGACGGTCAGACGCTCACGATTTACAATGCCGGGCCGCATGATCCGGGCACATATTACCTGCTCAAGGATGGCGCCCTGACCACCATCGGCAGCAAGCATCCCCTGCTGAAAGAGCAGGACCTGGCCGACGTAAAATATGTCCACTGGAAAGCGCGCGACGGTAAGCAGATTCATGGCTACATGACGGTACCCAAGGGTGAGCCGCCTTTCCCGTTGGTGGTGTTACCACATGGTGGTCCATTCGTCGCCGAAACCGTGGGCTTCGATGAATGGGGACAGTTACTGGCCAATAACGGTTACCTGGTGCTGCAACCCCAGTATAGGGGGTCGCGAAAATATGGCCAGGAATTCTACCAGTCTGCCTTCATAGACGGGGGGCAGGGCGGTTACAAGATGCAGGATGACAAGGATGACGGCGCACTGTACCTGGTCAGGGAAGGGCTCGCCGATCCCGACCGCATCGCCATGTTTGGCTGGTCTTACGGCGGCTATGCAGCGCTGGTTGCAGCGGCCAGGACTCCGCAGATTTACCAGTGCGTGGTGGCCGGCGCCGCGGTCTCTGACCCGCTGATGCAGGTAGGTTACTACAGCGACCGGATGTCGGGGGCATCCAAAATCGAGCAACTGAGCATGTGGGAGGACAGCGTGTCGCCCATCGAGGTCGTCGAAAAGGTCAACGTGCCCTTGTTGCTGATTCATGGCAGTGTCGACCAGCGGGTGCCGCCCGCGCATGTCCGGAAGTACCTGAGCAAGCTGGAGAAGTACAACAAGCCTCACAAGTACGTGGAGCTGGATGGCGCCGATCATTTTTCCAATACGCTGTTTTACGACCATCAGATGCTGTTGTATGACTCACTGGTGAACTATCTGAAAACCGATTGCGGGCCTGGGGGGTTGTAAGAAGGGTTACATGGTTTCATTTTATCAGCCCAACAGTTTCCGGAAATCTCCTGCTCTGAAGCGTCTGCAGCAGGTTCAGGAAGAGATTTACCGCCAGTTGCACCTGCTGATACCGGACCAGTTTGCTTTCCACGACCTGCTGGTCTCGAAAGTGGCCGGATCGCCGGATTTGAGGATGGAGATTCTGGAACGTCACACGTACACAACATTTTTCAGGCTGACCTACGAATTCCATGAGGGCGAGAAAAAGAGTTACGCACCGGATGCGCATATCCGATTTTATCATGATGCGCATATTGCCGAAGCGACGTCATTCAACCTGGGCCAGGGCTGTGTCCGGACAGCACATCCCTCCTATCCTGTCAGGCAGATCATGCGGCAGGCATGGCGCCGCAACCGGGCCCTGGATCGCTGGCTCGACTATATCCTGAAGCAGGGCCACAGCGTGGTGACGATGCAGGCGGCTTAACGGGGAAAAATTTATGGGAAATCGGGCATTCCCACGTTGACATCGACGGGCCAAATAAGTACTATTCGTCGGCTTTCCGGGGCTATAGCTCAGCTGGGAGAGCGCTACACTGGCAGTGTAGAGGTCGGCGGTTCGATCCCGCCTAGCTCCACCAACAGTGTCCCCTTCGTCTAGAGGCCTAGGACACCGCCCTTTCACGGCGGCAACAGGGGTTCGAATCCCCTAGGGGACGCCATATCCCTAAGGGGTTGATTGTGAAAGAGTCAACTCCAGAAAGAAGCCACCTCCGGGTGGCTTTTTTTGTGACTGAAATCAGGCTTTGGTAAATTGTCAGTCATAATAAACATCGCGAGGCACTTTATGTCACACCATGAAGCTCACAAACTACATCGCGTAGGCTGGCTACGCGCCGCGGTGCTGGGTGCAAACGATGGGATTGTCTCCACTGCAAGCCTGATTATCGGAGTTGCGGCGGCAAATACTTCCCATGAGAATATCCTTCTTGCCGGCGCAGCCGGATTAGTTGCCGGAGCGATGTCTATGGCAGCTGGAGAATATGTGTCGGTTAGCTCCCAGTCCGATACAGAAAACGCCGATCTGGCGCTTGAGAAAGCTTCTATAGCGCAAGATTATGAGTTAGAAAAAGAAGAACTTGCGGAAATCTACGAAGGTAGGGGGATCGAGCCTGAATTAGCCAGGCAAGTCGCAGATCAGCTCATGGCTCACGATGCGCTGGGGGCGCACGCCAGAGATGAAATAGGTATTTCCGATAGCCTTGGTGCGCGTCCGATTCAAGCGGCGGTTTCCTCGGCTGGAACATTCACCATTGGCGCGGCGCTTCCAATGGTAATCGCGTGGGTTTTACCGGGATCTCTGTTGATACCGGCGGTAGCTTCGTCATCTCTTCTGTCCCTGGCGTTACTTGGTGGCATTGCCGCCTTCGCGGGCGGCGCAAACATAACTGTCGGTGCCCTCAGAGTGACTTTTTGGGGTGTGCTTGCGATGTTGCTCACAGCGGGAGTTGGTCATTTATTCGGTGTCGTTGCCTAGTGTTTGTACTGGCTTAACGGAAAGATAATGATGCCTGTCCTATACTCGTGTCTGAAGCTTATAAACAATGATGTAATGAAGCTTTACAGGTTTGGATTTGAGGAGTGAACAGCGATGAAAGGATTTTCTTCATGTGGCGCAGTGTTTAAAACACCGTTTTTTGTCTCGCTTACTGCGATCGCGATTTTGATGATCGGCGTATCTGAAGCAAGGGCCTACGATAAATATTCAGATTGCGATGACTGTCACGGCGATTTTCGTGACAGTCCCTATGTATCGCCTGCAGACGGATCCAATTGGGGTGACAGCCTGCATGACGTTCACAGGGATGAGATGTTGAACAGTGATTGCAATACCTGTCATATATCGGGTGATTTTGATTCCGTATCCATAGACAGTTCTACAGGAGGAAACGGGCTGGCTCCCATAAGCTGTGTGGGTTGCCACGGTCGGGACGAAGATGCCGGCAATGACGGTATATCAGGAGGAAGAGGCGCGGGCTTGCGTCAGCATCACTACACGGCTGGCATTGAGGGCTGTGCTAACTGTCACAGCGATGCAAACCCCGCATCTTATACGCCTGTAGGGGAAGATGTTCTTCCCAACTACTACGCCAACCCGGGCAACAACCACCCCCAAATTCCCAAGAACCCATGCAACGCCGACGGCGATGAGAATTTTGCAGGTACTCCCCTGGGTCTGGATAACGATGGTGACGGCAGCTACGACACTGCCGATTCCGACTGTTCCGTCATGGCCACTACTTATAGCGTGGGCGGCAATGTCAGTGGTCTTGCAGGTTCTGGCCTTGCACTGCAAAACAACGGGGGTGACACCCTTGCGGTCGCAGCAAACGGCACCTTTACTTTCGCCACGGAACTGGAAGAAGGCAGCGCTTATAGCGTTACGGTATCGACCCAGCCCACGGATCAGACCTGCAGCGTGGCCAATGGCAGCGGTACCATCGCGGCTGCGAATGTCACCAATGTCTTGGTGACTTGTGAAGATACCCCGCCTCCAGGTTTTCAGATCAATGCGGGGCTGAATGATGCCTGGTACAACCCACTGACCGATGGCCAGGGATTTTTCGTCACGGTGTACCCTGACGCCGGACTGGTATTTCTTTCCTGGTTCACCTATGACACGACCTTGCCGCCGGAAGATGCCACTGCCAATTTGGGTGACCCCGGTCACCGCTGGCTGACGGCAATAGGTACGATCTCGGGAAATCAAGTGGTTATGAACGTCACTTTTACGTCCAATGGGATTTTCGATACTCCAACCGAAGTAGTGAACGCCAGCGAAGGTCAGGGAACGATCATTCTTACATTCAACGACTGTTTAAGCGGGGTCGTCGAGTACGACATTTCGTCGATCGAGCAAACGGGAACAGTCCCCATAGAGCGCATCGTCAATGACAACGTCGCGCTTTGCGAGTTGCTGGAAGCAGATTCCGCTGCTCAGAAAAAGAATCCCCCGCAGACATCTCATCTCACAGGTGACATCGGCAGCGAATTGCTTGCGCTGGCGGACATGAACGCCGGGCTGAATGATGCATGGTTCAATCCGTTGACGAACGGCCAGGGCTTTTTCATCACCGTATTTCCTGACACTGAGCTCGTATTTCTGTCGTGGTTTACTTTCGATACCACTCTTCCGCCAGATGATGCGACATTCAATCTGCCCGATCCGGGAAATCGTTGGATGACAGCGGCAGGCACCATCGTTGGCAACCAGGCCACTATGGATATTGACATGACATCCGGAGGTTTGTTCGATAAGGCCAGCAACATTCAACGCACCGATCCTCCAGGTTCTGACGGAACGATTGTGCTGACGTTTGAAGATTGCAATTCAGGAACTGTGGAGTATGACATTACGTCCATTGAGCAGACCGGAACTGTTCCCATAGAACGAATTGTTACTGACAATATTGCCCTGTGTGATTTGTTAGGGGGTCAGTGAATCATCGGGATGTAAGGTTATCTGCATCCGACCGGAAGCAGTCCCTAAAGCGTTGATCGCGAGAGAGTCAGCGCCAGAAAAAAGCCACCCACGGGTGGCTTTTTTTGTTGCCGTAAGGCCAAGCTGAAGTGACCTTCGGCAGGCCTATTCCCTGAACGTTTTATCCCAGTACTTGCTGCGCTCTAGCATTTCCTGCCGGGTGGAATCAGGGACCAGGTCGAGCGGGTCATCGCCCCGTGCCAGGCTCCAGCCGCCGCCCAGTGACAGGTAAACCGCGACCAGGTTGGTTGCGACCGTGCCCTGGATGCTCGCCAACTGATCCTGCTGGCTGGCCAGGGTCCTCAGGGTAGTGATCACCGTGTTGAAATTAACCAGTCCGTTCGTGTACTGGGATGTGGAAACACCCACTGCACGTCCGGCCGCATCGGCCGCCTGTTGCAGGGAGTTGAGTTGTTCCTGCGATTTGAGATAGGCAACGATGGCATTTTCCACGTCAGCCTGGGCCTGCAGAACGGTCTGGCGATAGTCTTCCAGCTGCTGCTGAAAAACAGCGTCCTGCAGCCGAACATTATTTTTCAGGCGGCCGTAATTGAACAGGTTCCACTGGAAAAAACCAGACAGGCCATAGCCGAAAGTCCCGCTGCTGAACAGGTCGTTGAAGTTCTGCCCGTCGTCAGTCGATACGCTGGTGCCTACCGACCCGCCAATTCCGAACTGGGGGTACAGCTCCGTGATGGCATAACCGATCTGGGCACTCTGTGCCGCCAGTTGCCGCTCGGCCACACGGATATCCGGCCGGCGTCGAATCAGGTCCTGTGGCATGCCCACGGCGATTTGTGGCTGCACACTGGGAATCGGCCCGGGTGTCGTGAGCAAAACATTCATGCCTTGCGGCGGCTGACCCAGCAGCACGGCCAGTGAGTTTTTCAGTTGCTGCAGCGTCACCTCCAGCGCAGACAGCGTTGACTGGGTGGTGTACAGGAGCGTCAGGGCCTGTTCCAGGTCGAGACTGCTGACGTCACCGTTGTCGAATTTCGCCTGTGTGATATCCACACTTTCCTGCTGATACCCCAGGTTTTGCCGGGCGACGACCAGGCGCTGCTGGGTCGTGCGAATCAACAGGTATGATTGCGCGACATCGGCGATCAGGGACACCATGACGCCGTCGTAGCTGGCCACGCTGGCATCCAGCGCGGCAGACGCTGACTCGATCTGGCGAGTGAAACGGCCCCATACATCCGCCTCCCAGCTCACGTTGAATCCCAGTTCGTAAGTTTCGAAGGACGAGCCATCGTAGCCCTCGGTTGTGGCCTGTCCACCCAGCTGCTGTTGCTGCGGGTACTGGCTGCCGATCGCGATCGCCAGTTGCTGCCGTGCCTGCAACACCCGCAAGCCCGCTGATCTGAGCGTCAGGTTTTCCGCCAGCGCCTGTTCCACCAGCCCATCCAGAGCGGGGTCGTTGAAAGCCGTTTTCCACCATTGCGGATCGACAGGGGAGGTGGGCTCGAGCAGCGGATCCTCATATTCATTCCAGTTCGACTGAACCGGCGCGTCCGGTTCTTCATAGTCCGGACCCAGGGTGGTGCAGCTTGACGCGATCATCAGCATCAACACCGAAACGCTGCAGACTTTCAGGATCGCATTCATCGCTTCACACCCGTGGCTCTATTCCTGAGTCCTGGTGGCAGCGGGAACGTAGCTGCCATCCGAGGTTCCGGTTTTTACCAGCACGGACCCGGTAGTGCCCACCCGCAGCTTGATTTCATCGGGGACATTCCTGAGCTCAATTCGAACCGGGACCCTTTGCGCCAGCCGGATCCATTCAAAGGTCGGGCTGATTGAGGGCAGCAACTCGAAACCTGTGCTGCCGTCATCTTGCGCTATGCCCCAGCCAATACTGTCGACGACGCCCTCTATCGGCTGGTCGCGATAGGTCATCAGCGTGACAATGGCCTCGTCCCCAGCCTGCATGTCGGCAATTCGGTCTTCCCTGAAATAGCCGCTGACCCAGTAGCTTGAAACATCCACCAGTGCGAGGGCGGCCTGGTTGGCGACCGCCTGGCTGCCGAGCCTGAGGTTCAGATTGGTGATATAACCGTCCACCGCGGCCCGTACCCGGGTGAATTCCAGATTGAGCTCGGCCTGGTGAACGGCGGCCATTTTACCGGCATGGTGCTGTCGGCAAAGGCCACCAGGGCCTCGGAAACACCCCGCCAGGCGCCCAGCAAACGGTAAAATTTTTCTCCATCCTGCGCACTGACTTTGCCCTCGGCAAGCGTGTTCAACTGGTTTTGAACGTGCTGTTCCATTACCGCCATGATACTGCTCAGACGAGAGTGATATAAAGCCGCGTCACTGGAAGTGGGGTCGGTTGAAAGTTTTACGAATGCTGCCTGAACGCTCGCCTTCCAGTCCACTGCGTCGGGAACCACGTCGCGCAGTTGCCGCGGTGCCTGGATCTGGCTGTTTGCCTCGATAAGGGTTTGCATCCTCTCCGACAGTGATTGCAGGCTGGTCACGATTGAGTTCAGTTGCGCTGTCGTGGTCCCCGGCAATTTGCCGGAATCGATCTGCGGAACCAGGCCAGACATTTTCTGCGGCAGCATGGCCAGTTCCCTGGTGTGAAAAGCGGCTCTGCGGGCATCCCGTCCAGCCGACTGCTTTCCGGCTTCGATTTCCCGGGACGAGAGGACGTAGTCACAACTGCGAAAGAAGCGTTTCATGAGCCTCAGGAAAATTCGCTCCGGCCGCGGTGAAGACGGAATATGTGCCGTGATGGCAACGATCAGAAAAACCAGGGGCATCATCAGCGCGGTATTGGCAACCACGAGAAAACTGTAGGACTGCTCATTGGATATGGAAGCAATCGCGAAGAACATGGCCAGTCCGAACGCGCGACCCAGGGAATCTTTTGGCTCCGAATACCGGTAGCAGATGAAGAAAGTGAACAGGAAGATCAGCAGACCAAGCTCGGCATAGCCGGCGAGGCTGGGCATGATGAAAATGTAGATAACCGAAGCGAACAGCACGCCGGTGAGTGCGGGCGCCAGCAGCAGCCTGGCGGAAACCTGTGGCGTCCCGGCAAGAGCCATGCCGATTGGCGTTGCCATTGCGAGAAATCCTGCACCGCCGGGCCAACCCTCGATATATACAATACCCAGAAAAGCCAGCCAGATGGTTGCCGTCACCCGAACGGCGCTCATTAGCCGTTCCAGGTCTGGTATGAATGCCGGACCTGAAGCAGTCGGGGCCGGTTGCCCGGCATCGGGCAGGCCGAAATCCTTCAAGTGGCTGACCGTTCCGAATATCGAGCGGCTCAGGCTCTCAAATTCCTCCATCTGGTTCAGGCAAACGGCCAGTTCGGCCTTCTGGAATACGGTCAGGCTCTGAAGCGCTGCCGGATCCGGATTCAACCGGGCAGTTTCCCTAAGCGGTTCCGGCGCCTGGCCCTTAAGCATGCCTTCAACCTGGTCCAATCGTTGATCAATGATTTCGTCAAAGGACTTTAGACCGGGTATCAGGCGGTCATAATCTATCGCTGTATCGCCACCAAAATCATCCAGCCAGCGCACCATGCTGGTGGTCAGCGCATTCGCCTGTTGCTGGAAATCCCTCCACTGTTGGCGCTGTACCCGAATGTCATAGGTGTCGGCTTCCGCTGCATCCAGCAGTTGTCCAAGACTGCTCTTTTGCTGCAGTAATTGTAACTGCAGTGATTCTGCCTTCTCCGGGTCTCCGTTTCCGCGCAAAATAGCCATGCAGGC